>LWDU01039167.1_pt1 | contig 12914 bp, 11 predicted proteins | sample 727161 | NCBI WGS metagenome assembly LWDU01 (sample SAMN04566230, study PRJNA314399) | hydrothermal vent metagenome | isolation source: deep sea hydrothermal plume seawater | place: Mexico: Gulf of California, Guaymas Basin | collected 2004-07-11 | reverse complement strand
GTTGGGGCTGAGCAGGAAGGATCAGTTAATTGAACGTTGCACCGTGCCAGTCCTTGGCAAAGTTGCCACACAATGTTGGGTTCCCCTTCCGGGGGATAGGGCATACAAGCTGCCTTCCAGCACAACGTCCGACTATGGGCGTTATGTTAAATCCCTAGGGGAGCTCGTGACGGGTTTGTGAGAATCGGGAGGTGGGATCGATGCAAACAGGATTGATCGCGGCCGCGGTCGTTCTTCTTGCGGCTTGTTCTTCCGGGGAATCTGATATTCGGTTTCCGGGTGTGCGTCGCGCTGTGGAGATCGCCGACCCAGGCTACGAGCCGAGTCCAGACTGTCGCTTGATGGGTTCGGTCTCGATGCCCGAGCAAGATCTCTCTTTATTGGGGTCAGCTACCGGAGGCGCTGAGGTCGACTTTGTCCATGACCTGAGCCGTAAGGCCCTCCAGATGAATGCGAATCTTGTGGTTCCGGCGAATGGCGTCAGTGCGGGAATCTCCGCGTCTTCGGGACAAGCTTTTTCGGGCAGTGCCTATCGCTGTCCCAGATAGGAGTCTGAGCGCAGCCCCAGCGGATCGTGCGTGTGGGATTGCGAATTCGTATTATGAAATCGAACTGGCGTAATTACCTGATCCTGTCGGGATGCATTTCTCTGCTGAGTAATGGGCTTGGCTGTGCGCACCCCTCCTCGCAAGCTCTCGCGGAAGAACCCGATGCCTTGGGCTCTGCTTTCGCGGAGTTCTCTGCGACGCTTGCCTCGGTCGAAGACTCCATTCGCGCATCGGCCTCGTTTCGCGATTCACAGGAAGAGGTCGGTGGCTATCGGCATATGCTGCGATCCATGGCCAAGAGCCTTGAAGCGGAAGTCATTCAGGATTCCGACTATCCCTACTTTCGGATTCTAGATTTCTGGTTGCGCGAGGGCGGTGACAATCCGGACCAGAGATACGCGTTTTCGCCAATTCGAGGCGGCGTGGCGTATCGGGTCTGGGGCAAGATCGGGTCCGCGGCCCGGGTCGAACTTCAGATTTACTCCGGGCGCCCGTGGGCGGGTGATGGGCGCTCCGCCGGATATCTACGCTTTGAAGACATCGCGATTGATGACGATGGGGCCTTCGAGATAATCGTTTCCGCTGAAAAGAGCCCGGGGAATTGGCTGAAGAACCCGGATGACTCGACCACACTCTTTGCCCGCCATATTTACGATGACTGGAGCGACGCCGATACGGGTGAGATTCATATTGATCGAGTGGGCTACGAGGGGAGCCGCCGAATCGGTGAGACACCGGAGGAGTTAGCCCAGCGCATTCGGGATGCTGCCGCGATGTTTAAAGCCACGGCCGAAAGCTGGCCAGCATTCGTTGCTCGCCGGTACGTGGCAGCCGCCGAGCCCAATTCCGTCACAGTTCCGCGTGATACGTATGCTCTGGGTGGTGTGCGCGGCCGCTGGATGAGCGGTGGGTATTTTTCGCTCGAACATGGCGAGGCGGTTCTGCTGCGAATGCCCGCGAGTGAAGCGAAATACCAGGGGATACAGTTAACGGATATGTGGTTTGCTTCGTTGGAACATGGAAATCAGGTTTCGAGTCTAAATACCCGGCAGTCGCTTCTTTCGCCCGACGGCGCTTACTACTACGTGATCAGCCAGGAGGATCCTGGGTTTGCGAATTGGCTGGATGCAGGAGCACTGGTGCGCGGGACTTTTCTTTTGCGGTGGGACGGAGTCGACGGGGCGCTTGCTCCAGAGCAATTTCCATCCGCGGAAACCATTTTTCTAGAGCAGGTGGAGGAGAAGATTCCTGGGTTTGTCCAAGTGGGTGAGGGCGAACGTGAGAGTATTCGTAGCCAGCGCCGCCGGCATCTTCAACGGCGTTCGCATCGATGATGCCGCCCAGCGGCCCGCGCAACTCCCTCGGGTGGGTATCGGTTCTACCACTGGTCGAGGCCGGGTGATCAAGGGCGTCTGTGGAAAGACGAGAAGCTCAGCTTCTAGGAGCAAAGAACACGAGTTATGGAGATTGGCTTTGGTCTGGTAGTGTCGAGTAGATTGATAAAGGGGGTTGGGAATGGCAGCTGAACGAGGCAAAAGCTTGAGCCAGGGGGCGCATCTTGACGCCGTCGTGCCAGTTGCGGAAGCCATTGGTGCTCCTTCTCGACTTGGCCCGTGGCCCATCCGACTCGCGGGAGTCGCACGGGGATTGGTCCCCGCAGCGGTCTCATCGCCATTATTGATTCCGTCGCCAGCCGTATCCGAGAGCACCGGATTCGGGCCGTGGGTTTGCCGGGGTGGCCCCCTGATCCTGCGCCTGGATGGAGCATGCCAAGGCCCAGGACCGGCACGACCACGGGCGAGGTTCACAACAGACGGTTGATAGGTCTCATAGGCTTCGGAGTGCGCGCTTTTCCTCGATCTTTACGGTCTCTTCGAGTGTGTCGAAAACGGCGAAGCCAAGGAGCCTGTGTTAAATATCACTAGAGGTTGAATGAAGCTCCTGACACCGAAACAACGAGAGCAGTGGGAAGCACGAGGTTTCGTCCTACTGCCGCAGGCCCTCGAGTCGGAGACGGTCCGCGAACTCACCCGGTGGGTCGAGGAGATCGAGGTCTGGTCCAGGGGCGACGGCCCCGGCCTGCACCACTTCGAGCAGACCGACCGAGGACCCCGCATCGCGCGCTCCGAGAACTTCGACCCACATCACCCGGCCATTTCCGCGTTCATGCGGGGCGGCATTCTCGCCGACATGCTGGCGGATCTGCTCGGCGAACCGGCGGTCCTGTTCAAGGAGAAGATCAACTATAAGTATCCGGGCGGCGGCGGCTTCTTCCCCCACCAGGACGCCTCGGCCTACCATTTCGCCGATCACCACATATCCTGCATGGTGCCGCTCGATTCGGCGACCGTGGAGAGCGGCTGTCTCTGGTTCGCCTCGGACCGCCAGGAGGGGCTCCTGCCTAACCAGGACGGCCGGATCAGCGAAGCGTGGCTGCGGCAGGCCCGCTGGGAACCGGTTGAGGTGACACCGGGCGACCTGGTGTTCTTCGACTCGTACGCGCCACACAAGAGCGACACCAATCGGTCCGACTCGCCCCGCCGCTTGATCTACCTGACCTACAACGCCGCATCGAAGGGCGATCTTCGCGAGACCTACTACCGCGACAAACGCGCGCAGTTCGAAGCCGCAGGCGATGAGGGGCCCTCGGGGCATGTCCTGATGTCGATCAACGACGACTTCCTCGGCCTTCCCGTCGACAGGCCGACCGCTACCCCCCCAGCTCACCCGACTCAGAAACGCCGAACCTCGTCGTCCTGATCCGAGCGTCAAGTGTGGCGTCGATGGTGGGAGCTTCGGGGTCACAGGATTCGAGATTGACGACTACTCCGCGAACGGCCTCGACATTCTTTCCACAAGCCATCTCGACGCGACTCTCGAACCCACCACCGCACTCCTCCTAGGGATCGGGCTTGGGGGGATGATTGCTTGGGGGGCGGGCGTGATGCGGAAGATTGCGTTGTGCGTTGAATCGTTCACATTGATGGAGAGTACGTCCGCCGGGGCAACGGCTTCGTTTGCGGGCTCGGGTGATCTCCCAGACAGATCCCTCCGCCGACCTGCTACTCGCCATCGGCCTGGGGGGGGCTGGGGATGCGGCGGAAGCGCGTCCCGTCACGGGCTCCCCTAGGGATTTAACATAACGCCCAGGCTCGGACGTTGTGCCAGAAGGCAGCTTGTATGTCCTATCCCCTGACGGGCTATCGCCTCTCCAATCCCGCGACCGCCTCCCCGCCACCGGGCCGAGAGCGAGGCGCAGGTTTTGTAAGGTTCCGGCGGGAGGAAATGAGTTGTCTACCCGATACCAGTACTACATCTGCGACGTATTCACGGACCAGCGCTTCGCCGGAAACCCGCTGGCCGTATTGCCCGATGCCGAGGGACTGACGGACCTGCAAATGCAGCAGATCGCCCGAGAGTTCAACTTTTCGGAGTCGACCTTCGTGCTGCCGCCGGAAACTGGGAAGACACGGAGGGTTCGCATCTTTACTCCGGTAACCGAGCTGCCCTTCGCGGGGCATCCCAATATCGGAACAGCCTTTGTACTGGCCAGCACCGGCGAGTTGGGTGCGCTCGAAGAGTCTCTTTCAGTCGTGTTCGAAGAAGGTGCCGGTCTGGTGCCCATCGACATCGGGGTGGCGAACGGCGCGCCGACCCGTTGCGAACTCTCGGCCCCCGAAGCTCTTACCTTGATTGACGATGTGGACCTACAAGCCGTCGCCGATGTGCTCTCCCTCACTCCCGACGATATCGTGACCGATCACCACGCCCCTTGCGGCGCGTCGGTTGGGCTCACGTTTGTCTTTGCCGAGTTGAGCGGGCTGGACGCATTGGCCAGGGTTCGAGTGGACAAGAGCGCAACGGGCGGGTTCGAAGGATTTGGCGATGACCTCGCGCTCTTCGCCTACGTGCGGGGCGACGGGGACAACGAGTTGCGCGCCCGAATGTTGGTCGCCAGCGGCCCGTACGAAGACCCCGCAACCGGCAGCGCGAACTGCGCGTTGGCGGCGATGCTCACGCAGATCGACCCCATGCAGGATGGCGAGATGAAGTGGCACATTACCCAAGGTGTGGAGATGGGGCGGCCGAGCAGTCTCTACGCGCGGGCAGAGAAGAAGGGCGGCAAGGTCGTCGCGGCGAAGATCGCCGGAGAAACTGTGCTCGTGGCCGATGGCATGATCGAGGTCGACTAGGAGAGCAGCGTTGGCGTTGAAGCCACAACCCGTTGAAATCGCAATCGCGGAAGCCGAGTTGCCCGCCACGGGGCTCCCCTAGGGATTTAGCATAACGCCCAGGCTCGGACGTTGTGCTGGAAGGCAGCTTGAATGTCCTATCCCCTACGCGATCGCTCTCGCCGGTCTGTTCTTCTCCTCTCGTTTCGCGATCTCAAAGCAGGGCGCCGTCTAACCAGGGCTTACAGCTGACAACAGACAGTGACCCTACGACCTATAGGCGAGAAGCCAAGCTCTTGGGCTTCCCCCAAAGCGAAGCCAACCAGTTCTGCTCGGCGAGGGGGCGACCTTCGGGGCGGTAGTAGTGGCGCAGGGGAGTGAAGCCGCTCCCGCTGAGCCAGTGCGACCACCTCTTGAGGTCGTGGTAGACCCCGTAGCGCTCTTCGTTCCAGCCTTCTTCGCCGTTTCCGCGTGGGTTGGAGCTGAAGAGAACGCCACCCGGCACCAGGGTGGTGAAGAGCGCGTCGAGCACGCGCTTCAAGTGACGGGTCGGCACGTGAAAGAGTGAGGCGTTGGCAAAGACGCCTTCGAAGCTCTCCGCAGGAAGGTCAAGCGCCAGAAAGTCCTGATGCCAGACGTCGCAGCCCGAGTGTGCGCGGGCCATTTCGCAGAAGGCTTCGCAGCCGTCGAGCCCGGTGGCCAGGGCGCCCCGCTCACTCAGCGCCTTGAGGTCGCGCCCGGGCCCACAGCCGAAATCAAGCACGCGTTGGCCCCGGCCTTCCTCGGGCAGGCACGCAAGCAGCGCCTCGATGTTCTGCGTGACGTCGTGATCGCGGGTGCCTTCCCAGAAGGCGTCTGCCCGCTCTTCGTAGTGGCCGAGGGTTCGCCTGGAGGTTTCGTCCATGGAACTTTCTATCTCTCCGTCTTGCCTTTCCTCCATCCGTGGCTCTTCCTTTGTCTTGAGTATATACGCTTTCGGTCGCAGGCCATTAGACATCGACCATGCCATTACCTAGTTTTTACCCATGACACGCACCCGATGGATCTGGTTGGTTCTGGCCGTTCTCTATGCGGCCTTCTTCAGTTGGTACACCTCCTTTGGTGGCCCGCTCAGCGATGAAGAGATTGATGGCTACATGGCCATGGCGAAGGGAAACCCAGAGGCGCCTCCGCCCGAAAAGCTGGCCATACTGCGCCGCTTTCTGGAAGAGGACACGGGCGATGACTTCGTGATGGTGAATGTCATCGACATGTACGAAACCCCGCTTCAGATCGAAGGCGTCGAGCCCGGAGAGAGCAGCGACGAAGTAATGGCGAAATACATGGCCTACATGTTCCCCGCCCTCTTCTCTCGAGCAAGCCACCCTGTCCTCTTTGGCACGGCCGCCAATTCAGCCATGGACATCATGAACGCCGACGGCATGGAGGAGTGGACCCAGGGCGCCGGCATGCGCTACCGCAGCCGCCGCGACATGATGGAGATCACCTTCAACCCGGAATTTCGCGGCTCTCATGAGTTCAAGATCGCCGCCATGGCGAAGACCATTGCATTCCCCATTGACCCCTGGTTTCAGCTCGGCGATCCACGCCTGGTGCTCGCCCTGCTCTTCGGCCTGATCGGCTGCGGGCTCAGCTGGCGCGAAGCCGCGAGGCGCGCCCCCGACATCTAGCGTGCCCTTCCCGAATCAAGTTGAAGATGCGCTCATGTTGCATGACGTCGTCGGGTTTGGCCGAGGCCTCATGGGGAGCCCGCCGCGATCGCGCTCTTTGCTTTCCTCTCCGGTGGTGTCTTCTTCTTCTTTTCCTCGGCACACTTCTTCTCTCCCTGCCTTCCGCCTACGGAAGGCAGCCCGCTCTCTAGAGCCCCTGTGTCCCCTCTTTTCCTGTACCCTACATGGCCAAGGGTGCACCATGGGCCTTTGAAATTCCTATCTGCAATGCGTGTCCTAAAGCGTCCCCAGAGTCGCTGCGTATTCCCTAAACGATGCAGTTTCGGCTCGCCCGATCAAGACGAGATGGCTGTCTGGCGACTCGGTTTCGGCGTCGGTCACGCGCCATCTCGGGCCGACGACCTGGACATGGAAGCATCGAGGTGCTTCTTCGGGTTGACTGCGCAACCAGACCGAGCCTTTCATTCGGTAGAGACTTTCAGGGAGGCGATCCAGCGACTCGAAAAATTCCGTCGCCGGCAAGGGGGCGTTCCATGTTCGGGTTTCGACGGCAAAGGCCGGATGCTCATGGCGATTTTCCCCGATGCCGGGTCGTGCACCGCGAACGGCGGCCCCGAGAAGGACCTCGGAAGCACTTTCTCCGCCCCCAAGAAAAAGATCATCACATGCAAGGATCGGCCGCCCAGGCGCCAGCTCTCCAATTTCTTGGGTGAGCATCGGCATGTCCGATGTTGCGTCGGTTTTTGTCAGGAGCACCAGGTGCGCTGCAGCGAGTTGGCGTGCGAATACGGAAGCTGTGTCCGGGTGGGAAGTACTGGAGTGAAAAGAAGTAGAGTCGACGAGGGTTACGATGCCATCGAGGGCGGCGCCCGGAACATGGGCGACGGTCTGTGCGATCCCCATGGGATCGGCGATGCCGCTCGCCTCGATCAGAACTGCCTCGGGCAGCATTTCTCGCGAACTGATCTCCTCGAGGGTTTCGCGCAGGTCGGTCTGGAGAGCACAACATGCGCATCCGTTCTGAAATTCGATCGTCTCCGCACTCCGGGATCGAATTAGAGCGGCGTCGACGTTGATCGATCCAATGTCGTTGACGATGGCGGTGATCTGAACCGAAGTCTGCTCGAGGAGCCGACAGATCAGGGTCGTCTTGCCGGCCCCCAGGAAACCGGTCAGAACAGTCACGGAGAGGCTGCGTTTGGCGGAACGCGGCGAGGGGTCGGTTTGGGATTCAAGTCCGAGACCCGGATCGGGGGTCGGCGGCCCGCCCAGGGTTTGCAGGACGACCTCCCACGCCGCTTCGCGTTGCCCCTCTGCAGACGAATCCCGCATCTCAGGACTCCGCCGCCAGGTTTACTTCTCCCCCCAGGACAGTTCCGCGAATGGGGATGTCCTTGAGATTCAGCGGATCGACCTCGAAGGGGTCGTCATCCAGGATCGTAAAGTCGGCAAATTTCCCCGGTTCTATGCTGCCCAACACGTCGTCCTTGCGAAGCACGAAGGCGGCATCCACGGTGATTGCGCGCAGCGCTCTTTCCACTGAAATCCGCTCCCCTGGAGCCACGACGGTTTCGCCGTCGCCGCCCAGGCGATTGACGGCAATCCACGCTGCTGTCAACGGGTGCATGGGAGCCACGACCAGGTTGTAGTCCGAGTGAAGGGCAAAGGTGGCGCCCGCCTCCACCAACGATCCGAGACGAGCAGTGGTTTCCGACCGATCGGGACCAAATCCGCTATCCGCGTGGATCTGCGATCGGTAGTGCACGAAATAGGGATTCACGCTGGCCAGGCCGCCGAGTGCAGCAAGGCGCTTGGCCTGAGCCGGTGTGCTGATGCAATAGTGCTCGATGGTAAAGCGGTGGTCGAAACGCGGCGCAATATTTTGCATTGCGTTCAGGGTGTTGAGTGTCATATCGACGGTTTCATCGCCGTTGGCATGGGAATGAATCTGAATTCCATTCTTCCAGAACGGCAGCATCCGCTCGACCATGTCCTGCCACGGAACTTCGCCGGTCAACCCCTCCTCGCCGTCGAGGTAACCGGGGAAATTCAAGCGGAGGGTCATGGAGGGGTAGGATCCGTCGTTCACAAATTTCACGCCGTGCAGAGCGAGGCGATCTGTTGCCCTTGCTTTCATGGTTCCGTAGAACTCTGGGAAATTGTCGCCAAACGCTTTTCTCAGCCGCCCTTCGAAGGGAACCATGAGCATACGCAGAGGCAGCAGACCGCCCTCGATTGCTTGTTGGTGGTCGTCCCACTCACCCTCGAATGATTCAATGCCGTAGATCATGTCTGCAGTCGTGGTGACGCCGCTCGTGACTGCGACCTGACCCTGCAGTTCAAGCGCCTCCAGGCCAAAGCCAGCCCGGTACAGCTGCTTTCTCACCGGGCGCGAAGCCACTGCTGTGGCTTCGGTCTCGATGAACCAACCGTTCAGGCTGCCATCAGGAAACCGACCCAGGCCGTGTATCCGGCTGTCCTTGTTGACACCGATCAGCTCGATCATGGGTGTGTTCGTGTAGACGATGTGGGGCGCGTAGGCGATTACCCAGAGAGGAACATCGGTCGAGATCGCATCGAGGAGGGTTCGGTCGAGATGGCCCTGTTGCATACCCGGGTCGTACCCCCAGGCCACGATGGGTTCAGTGTTCTGGCCTTCGCGTTTGGCAACCAGGGCGCGAAGGCGTTCGATCACCGCCGTCCGGTCGGCGATGCCCTCGACCCGATTGCCCTGGCGGTCGGTCGAATTGATGGGACCGACATAGTTGAGGCCCATATAGGTGCCCGAAAGGCGAAGGTGGGTATGCGGATCGACAAAACCGGGCATCAGGATCCGGTCTGCGAAGCTGTCGTCGATCTCGTGAGGTGATCGCCGAAGCCAGGGTTGCATGGTCTCGAGTGTGCCCACTGAGACGATGCGGCCGTCGCTGACTGCCACGGCAGTGGCTTCCGGCCGGCCGGGATCCATCGTGCGGATTTGCGCCGCGGTGAAGACCTTCAATTTATTCATTTTGACCGCCTCATCAGACGCTCGCGCCCAGGGGCGCAGTGAGGGAGGACCGCATTGCGGCGGCTGACCACCTCGGCTTCCCCATCAGGGGCCCGACGCCCATAGGCAGGCGCCGTGCGAAAATGCGGTTTGAATGTTCTACCCGCAAGTCCCGGGCCCGTGAGGTGGGCTCTTAGGGGCTTGGGGACAGTGCTCTGGCGCAAGAATACGGAGTTGTCCCTTCGAACCGAAACGGCAAACCGGGCCGAGGCAAGATCAAATTATCTGTTTTTTCGCGGGCTTGACCGGCGGCGACCCATCGACCACTCTCCGAAGGCCCAGGCTTCTGGGAATCGGAGGTGAAATGAGTCATCGGCCTTTGGCGGGCTTGAAGGTGGTTGGCTTTGATCACGCGCTGACCGCTTCATACTGCACCTATCAGCTCGGTCTGCTCGGTGCTGATGTCGTCAAAGTCGAATCGCCCGGGGGAGACTTCACTCGCCGTTGGGGGGGAACCCGTGAACAGATCAAGCGGGGCTTCGGCGACGGCTTCATGGCGCAAAATGCGGGCAAATATTGCGTCTGCATTGATCTGGAAAAAACCCAGGGGCAGGAAATCGCCCTGAAACTCATAGCCAGCGCCGATGTTGTGGTGGAGAACCGACGTCCGGGGGTGATGGATGAAATGGGACTCGGCTACGAGGGCGCGGTCAAGGTGAACCCGACGATTATCTACGCCTCCATCTCCGGGTATGGCGCTACGGGCCCGGACGCCGGGCGACCCGCGTTCGACGATATTATCCAGGGAACGAGCGGGTTTATGTGTACGAACCCGACATCGGAGGGACCCGGCCGGGCGGGCGGTCCAGTCCTGGATTATGCGACAGGACTTCATGGGGTCACGGCGGTGATGGCGGCGCTGATGACACGCGAGCAAACCGGGGAGTCTCAGCATCTGGACATCGCCATGCAAGATACGGCCATGGCGCTGATGAGCCGCCTCGTGACCGAAACCGCGAACACCGGTCGCCTCGGGTCTTTCAGCGGCAATCGCTCGGGCGTGGCCGCTGGTCGATTCGCGACAGCCGATGGCTTCGTCATGCTGGCCGCTTATATGCCGCCGCAGCTCAGACGCCTGGTCGAGGTACTCGGTCTCGAGAAATACACGGCTCTCTCCGACCGCGACCTGATGAAATCGGGCGATGAGCTCACCGCGGCGATTGAAGAAGGCTTGTTGGCGAAAACCTCGGAAGATTGGGATGCGATATTCGTGGCGGGCGGTGTCATCGGCGGTGCGGTTCGAGATATGAGCCAGACCCTGGCCACGGGTCAGCCGGAGGCGCGGGGATTTCTGTCCGAGATCGAAACGCCTCTCGGGCCGTACCAGGTTCCGGCACTCGGTTTTGTCTGGAACGGTGAATCGATTGGGCCCACCCGGAGCGTTTCCAATCTCGGAGAAGACACACGGTCCATTCTCACCCAGATCGGCTACGACAGTGCCGCCATTGATGCTTTCATCAAAGATGGCGTCGTAAGCACGTCTGCTTAGACCGCCTCGAATATGCTTGATCTCCCTGGGATCGCCGTCGCCCGCCTCATCAGAAATCGGGAAATTTCCGCAACAGATGTAGTCAAGGAGACACTCAGGCGTGCTGACGAAGTGCAAGCCCACTTCAATGCCTTCGCCACGATCGCGCACGACTCCGCTCTTTTTCAAGCCCAGAAGGCCGACGAAGCGATCCGCAATGCTTCCCCCGAATCGCTGCCCGAACTCCTGGGAGTGCCTTTTTCTGTAAAGGACCTCCTGGATACCGAGGGAGTTCGAACTGCCTACGGTTCGCGATCGCTCGAAGGAAATGTGCCCGAAAGGGATGTCGTCGCCGTTGCAAGAATGCGCGAAGCCGGCGCGATATTGATCGGCAAGACCACGACTTCCGAGTTTGCAAGTTCTGTGTTGACTGATTCACCTCTCTCGGGCGCCACGAGAAATCCATGGAATCCCGAGCTGAGCTCTGGCGGTAGTAGCGGCGGAGCAGGAGTCGTCGCAGCGACGGGAGCCGGGCCAATTGCGCTCAGTACGGACGGCGGCGGATCGTCGAGAATTCCAGGCGCGGTGTGCGGGGTGCTTGGGCTGAAGGCTACTTTGGGCGCCATCCCCCACGAGACTTGGCCCTTCCACTTTGGGAACAACAGTTCAGTCTCCATCAACTCCCGTTTCCCCGAAGACCTGGTGACAGCCTTCAACATCATGGCGGGCGCACACCATCTCGACCCCTGGTCGCGCCGTGAGATATCTCCGGTTCGGGCCCCAGCGGATGCCCAGCAGGCGGTGGCCGGTCGGCGGGCCCTATTCATCCCTGCTCTGGGCGGTCATGTCGTCGACAGCGAATACCTGGCCATCGTCAAAGGGGCACTTGAAAAGCTGGAAGGCGCGGGACTGCGCGTGGACATCGCGGAAATGGATCCGACTGAGTTCGATCCGTCGATGGCGGCGCACATGATCGGTTGCAACCTTGCCGCGAGAGTGCGTGAATTGCCCGTGGAGCAACAAGACCTGCTGGGGCCGATCCTGAAGGGCCTGCTGGATGAAAACGCCTACAAACCTGACGGGGTCAGTCTGCAAGCCGAAGCCATCGAGCGTTCGCGCGCTTATGATCGCCTGGAGCACCTGCTGGAGAACTACGACTTCCTGATATCGGCCACGTTGACCGCAGCGCCTCCCCTGGCCGAAGCGAGTGCGGACTCCCACGTAGTCATCAATGGGAAAAGAGAGTCCATCGACAAATGGTGGTCCCACCTGGCGATCGCAAACATGACCGGGCATCCCGCGATTTCCATCCCGTGCGGAAAGGATGCCAATGGATTGCCCGTGGGCCTGCATGCCCTGGCGGGTTGGGATCGAGAGCAGGACTTGATCGATCTCGCCGCTGCCATGTCGACCATCGAAAGCTGGATCGATAAATTCCCGACCGTCCAATCTTGAGCCGGGCCTGGTTATCCCCGACCAGGGGCCCAATGCGAACTCCGCGCCGCTGAACTCCTTCGACTCTTGCTCTTGGCCGCCCTGGTGCTCATGCGCGCGGCACTCGGCGATCAGCCGTCGCCAAAGGATGAACGGGTCTTCGGAGGAAGAGGGAAACCCCACTGAGGGCTCGCTGATTCTTGGCACCGCTTCAACAACGTTCGTCGGTATCGGCGTGGCTCGCAAACCCGGTCAAAGGATCAAAGCACCAAAGAGTCAAGAACTGCACGAGCCGGCGCGAACTGCACGAACGAAGAAGGCGTTCGTCTTGCTGGTGAGGCCGTTGAAGTTCACGAGGCCATTGATGAAGCTCGCGCCCCACGCGTAGGAGGGATCGGCGACGACACTCGACGCCGACCAATAGCCCGAAGGCTGTGTGGGGCTGCCGACTGCGGAAAAATTGCGGTCGATGCAAGGCGGCGCGGCACAAGTCGTCGCCTGACCCGTCGCATTCTGCCCCGATGCGGGGTCGAGGGGGTCGGCGTTCGCAACTGTTTCCACACCCAAACCCAC
>LWDU01037849.1_pt1 | contig 12914 bp, 8 predicted proteins | sample 727161 | NCBI WGS metagenome assembly LWDU01 (sample SAMN04566230, study PRJNA314399) | hydrothermal vent metagenome | isolation source: deep sea hydrothermal plume seawater | place: Mexico: Gulf of California, Guaymas Basin | collected 2004-07-11 | reverse complement strand
CTCTTGATCTTGATGACCGAGAGGACCGGCCCGAAGATCTCCTCCTTCGCGACGCGCATATCGCGGGTGACGCCCGTCAGGAGGGTCGGCTTGAAGAAGAAGCCCTCTTCCAGGCCCTCGCCCGTGGCACGCTCGCCGCCCATCGCGATGGTGGCGCCGTCCTCGCGCGCGACGTCCATGTAGCCGCTGACCTTGTCGAGCGCCTTCTGGTTGATGAGCGGGCCCATCTCGGTGTCGTCGTCATTGCCGTAGCCGAGCGTGAGGGCGCTGCCCTTCTCGATGATCCGCTCCACGAGCGCGTCGTGGACATCCTCGTGGACGATGAGGCGCGAGGTGGCCGTGCAGCGCTGGCCCGTCGTGCCGTAGGCGCCCCAGATGAGGCCCTCCATCGCGAGGTCAAGGTCGGCGTCCTCCATCACGATGGCCGGGTTCTTCCCGCCCATCTCCAGGCTCACGCGCTTGTGATCTGCCGAGGCGCTGGCGGCGATGGTGGCGCCCGTCTCCGAGGAGCCCGTGAACGAGATCGCCGCCACGTCCGGGTGCTCCACGATGGCGCGGCCCGTCGTCCCTGCGCCCTGCACGAGGTTGACGACGCCCGCCGGGACGCCCGCGTCTTCCAGCACCTGGACGAGCAGCATCCCGCTGTGGGGCGCGTCCTCGGAGGGCTTGAAGACGACGGTGTTACCGCTCAGGATGGCGGGGAACATCTTCCACGTCGGCACGGCGACCGGGAAGTTCCAGGCCGTGATGAGGCCGCAGACGCCGAGGGGGCGGCGGACCGTCATGTTGAACTTGTTGTTCATCTCCGACGGGACCGTGTGACCGAAGAGCTGGCGGCCCATGGTCATGGCGTAGTAGGCCGTGTCGATGGCCTCCTGCACGTCGCCCTTGGTCTCGAAGAACGGCTTGCCCATCTCGCGGGTCATCGCGCGGGCGATCTCGCTCTTCCGCTCAGTCATGAGATCGCCGACGCGCTTGAGGATCTCGCCGCGCTTCGGCGCGGGCATGAGGCTCCACTCGCGGAAGGCGGCCTTCGCGGCCTCCACGGCGCGGGCCACGTCCTCGTCGCCGCTCTTGGGGAAGTGCCCGATGAGGTCGGAGGTGCGGGCGGGGTTGCGGCTCTCGAAGGTCTCGCCGGAGGCGGCATCGACCCATTCGCCGCCGATGTAGTTCTGGAACGTCTCAGCCATTGGAGGGGGAGGGGGAGTGCGTTCCGCGAAGGTACCGGGAAGGGCTTCCGGCGGCCGTCCCGTCTTCATTCTCCGCAGGCGCTTCGCCACCACACCCTTCCGGGCTGGCGGACGCGCTCGGCGCGGCCTCGCTCGGAGCCTCCGCCAGCCGCTAGCGGCCCCGCAGCCAGCCGACGGGGTTGACGGGCGAGCCGCCGTTGAAGACGGCGAAGAAGAGGCCGGCGCCGCGGCGGTCCTCGCTCGTGCCGGCGCGGCCGAGCACCTGCCCGGCGCGGACGCGCTGCCCGCCGCTCACGACCACCTGCGAGAGGTTGCCGTAGACCGTCGTGTAGTCGCCGTGGGAGACCATCACGAAGGTCCCGAACGTGGCCATCGTGCCGACGCGCTCCACGGTCCCCTCGAACACGGCGCGCGCGGGCGCCCCCGCCTGCGTCGAGATGTCGATGCCGACGGAGTTGATCGTCGTGCCGTAGACAGGGTCCGTCCGGTTGCCGAATGCACCGGTTACCGTCCCATCGGCGGGCCAGGGGAGGCTGCCGCGGTTGCGCGCAAAGGAGCCGGTGAGGGAGACGGTGCGGTCCTCCAGCGGCGGGGCGTCCGCGCTGGGGGCAGGCGGCGGCGGCGCGAGGGTGCGCTGAGGCTCCGCTTCGGCAGCAGGTTGGGCAGGGGCGGGCGTGACGACGGTGTTGTTGCGGCGTTCGGGCGAGGTCCGGCGCTCGTCTTGCGTGATCGCTCGGCGCGAGAGCTCGTCGGCCCTGCGTTGTGCCTCCGCGATCCGTTCCTCCTCGGCGCGGCGGGCGGCTTCGGCGGCGGCACGGCGGCGGGCCTCTGCCTCCTGCCGGCGCCGCTCTTCCTCGCGACGGCGCTCCTCGGCGCGAAGGTCGGCCACGAGCTGGGTGAGGGCGCTGGCGTCGGCGCGGCGCTGTTGCAGCTGGCGCTCCAGGTCGCCGCGGCGTTCGCGCGCGGAGGCGACCAGGGATTCGTGCTCGCGTCGCCGCATGTCCAGCTCTCGCTGTTCCTGCTGGCTCGCCGCCAGCAGCGCGCGGGTTTCCTCGAGCGAGGTCACGACCGACCGTTCCCGCTCGCGGAGCTGTTCCGTCTTCTCCGCAATGCGTTCCACCTGCCGGCGGCGTTGTCCCGCAAAGCGTTGGAGGTAGCGCGCCCGCGCGAGCATCTGGTTGATGGAGCCGGAGGCCAGCAGGAGCGCGAGCGTGCTCCGGCGGCCGTGCATGTAGGCGTGCCGGGCCCGCTGGCGGTACGCCTCACGCGCGCCGTCGATCTCGCCTTCGAGGCGTTCGATGGAACGCTGGAGGGCCTCGGTCTCGCGGCGGCGCTCCGCCATCTGGCCGCGGTACTCCGAGACGAGCTCCTGCCGGAGTCGGAGCTCCGTGCCCAACTGCTCGATCGCGCGGAGGGCATCCGTCTCGACGCCACGGGCGCGGCGGACCTCACGCTCCACGCCCGAGATCTGGGCGCGGATCTCCGCGAGGCGCCCCTCGGCGGCGGCCCGGTCCTGGCCGAGCGCGCCGGGGGCGGCGAGGAGCAGGAGGAGCGTGGCGAGGGCGGCGCGTCGCATGGCGGCGGAAATCCCGGGAAACGGAAAGCTACGGTGTGGTCGGAGCAGGCCCTCAGAGTATCGGCGGGGGAGCGTGCGCCTACAGCCTACTCCGCCTCGGCGAAGGCCTCCGCCAGCAGGGCGGGGGCGGGAACCGGCCGGCCGCGCTCGCGGTCCACGATGGCGAGCGTGACCGTCCCGGTGATGAGCACCTGATCGTCTCCCTCGCGGCGGACGGCGTAGGTGATCGGGATGCGGGCGCCGGGCTCGGAGGGGAACGTGGACTCCACGACGATCAGGTCGTCGTAGTGGACCGGACGCCGGTAGCGGACCTCGACGGTCACGACGGGCATGATGATGCCGGTCTCCTCGATCTCCTTGTAGGCGACGCCGCGCTCGCGAAGGGCCTCGGTGCGCGCGGCCTCGAACCAGTCCAGGACGTGGGTGTGGTAGGCCACGCCCATCGGGTCGCACTCGCGGTAGCGGACGCGGTGGCGGTAGTGGTGGGTCATGCGAGCAGGTGCCCTCGCGCGGCTGGCGGTGCGTGCGGGCGGTTCCGGCCGGGCCGCCAGCGGGGCGGGGCTACGCTTCCTGCCAGGCTCCCATCGCGTCGAACTTCGCGAGGCGCTGGGCGAGCAGGTCGTCGGTGGGGAGGGCGGAGAGCGTGTCCAGCGCGGCGCCGATGGCGCGGCCGACGGCGTCGAACGTGGTCGCGGGATCGCGGTGGGCGCCGCCGAGCGGCTCCGGGATGATCTCGTCGATGACGTGGTGCTGGATGAGGTCCGGCGCGGTGAGCTTGAGCGCCCGCGCGGCGTCTTCCTTGTAGTCCCACGAGCGCCAGAGGATGGACGAGCAGGACTCCGGCGAGATTACGGAGTACCACGCGTTCTCCAGCATCAGGACCGTGTCGCCCACGCCAATGCCGAGCGCGCCGCCGCTCGCGCCCTCGCCGATCACGACGACGACGACGGGCACCGGCAGGCGCGACATCACGAGGAGGTTCCGCGCGATGGCCTCGGCCTGTCCGCGCTCTTCGGCCTCCAGGCCCGGNNNNTTCGCGGCCATCTCCATCAGGCGCTTCGCTTTGCGGTAGCCCTCGGGGTTTGGCATTCCGAAGCGGCGGTCCTTCCGCTGCTTGGTATCGCGGCCTTTCTGCTGACCCACGATGCAGACGGTCTGGTCGCGCGAGCCGTAGCGGCGGCCCATGAACGTGCCGAAGCCGCCCACCATCGCGCGGTCCTCGCCGAAGAGGCGGTCGCCGTGGAGCTCCACGAAGTTCTCCGTCAGCGCGCCGATGTAGTCCAGCGTGTAGGGCCGGTCCGGGTGGCGGGCGAGCTGCACCCGCTGCCAGCGCGTGAGGTTCTGGTAGATGGAGGCCCGGAGCGTTTCCACACGCTTCTCCAGCGCCTGGATCTGCTCGGAGAGGTCCACCGTGCCGTCGTCGGCCTCGAAGGTGCGGAGCTCGTTGAGCTTCGTTTCGAGATCGACGAGGGGCTTTTCGAATTCGAGGAGGTGCATGGGAAGGGGAGATCGCGAGCGCCGGCCGCAGAGGCGCGGCGGCTCCGGCGGCTAGGGCCGGGTGAGGGCGCGAACGAGGATGTCCAGATCGAGCGCCGCGGACTGGTTCCGCGCGTACGCCCAGTACGCCCGGTGCGCCTCCACGATCGTCGTGGCCGGCGCGTCGAGCGTGTCGAGGATGGAGACGATGCCGGGGCGGAGGCCCCAGGCCTCCGGCGGGTGCGGGCGGGCGGGGTCGTACCCCACGAGGGCGCGGCGGCCGGCGAGCACGCTCGGAAGCCGGGCCGTGAAGTGCGCCAGCCGGCGGCGTCGGGAGCCGACCGGGGCGCGTCGGCCGAGCGAGCGCAGGAGCGGGTTGAGCGCGATGCCCGCCAGCGCGACGGGCACGTCCAGAAGGCGGCGCGAGAGCGGGGAGCGGAGCGGGGCCACGGCGCGTTCCGCGGCGAGGAGCGGCGCGGAGAGGTCCTCCACGCTCGCCTTGCCAATGATGCGGTCGCGGTGCTGCGCGAGGATCTTGAGCTCGACCGGGAGATCGCGGAGCTGGCGCATCCCGGAGAGGATGGCCGTGTTGGTGAGCGCGTCCGCCGCGAAGACGACCTCGCTCGCGTTCTGGAGGCGGACGAGGTCGCGGAGCTGGCGGATCGGCCCGGCGTGCGGGACGGTGCCCGCCTGGGTGGACTCGCCCACGTAGCCCACCACGTCCAGCGGCAGTCGCCCCTGCGTCAGCCGCGCGAGGCGGTCGGCCTCGGACGGCGTGCCGACGACGAGCACGCGGCGCGGGCCGGTGCCGCGGCCTCGCGAGAGCAGCCGCCGGAGCATAAGCAACACCGCCGCCAGGATGAAGCCGGTCAGGACCGTCCCGCGGGAGAACGCGACGTGCGAGAGCAGGAACGTGACCGTCGCCACGGAGATGAACCCGATGCCCGCGCCGATCAGGACGGGGCGGAGCCGCATCGTGCGGCGCCCGTAGCCGCCCGCGCCGCCAATGCCGAGGACGAGCGCCAGCGCGTAGAGCGGGAGGGCCACGGCGTAGAACGTGGCGTCGAAGGTGAAGCCGCGGGGCACGGACCATGCGAGCGCCGCCGCCGTCAGCGACGCCCACCCGATCACGCCGTCCGCGACCGGGCCAGAGACGGACGACGCCAGCCGGGCGGCGGCGGCCATCGTCGCCCGGCCGAAGATGCCCGCTCGGATGCCGAGCGCCAGCAGCATGGACGCGAGCCGCCCGCCCGCGCTCTGGCCGTCCGCCGTGAGGTGCTTCTCCACGAAGCGCAGCATCGCGCCGTAGAAGAGGCGCACGTAGCGGAGGTCTCCCTTCTTGGTGCTCTCGCCTTTGTAGTGGACGATCTGCGTGGCCGGGGTGTACTGGATGGTCCAGCCCGCCTGCTGGATGCGGTAGCACCAGTCCAGGTCCTCCCCGTACATGAAGAAGGCTTCGTCGAAGAGGCCCGCGGCCTCGCGACCGCCGTCGGCTGGCGGAGGCGATCCGCCAGCGGGGCGGGGCTTGGTGTCTGCGAGGATCGCCTCGCGGCGGACCATCATGCAGGAGCCGGAGAGGGCGTCCACTTCGCAGACCTCATCCTGGGGGAGGTAGGTGAGGTTGTAGCGGCCGAACGTGGGGCTGTTGGGGAACAGCCGCGAGAGGCCCGTCAGCCGGAAAAACGCGACGGCGGGCGTCGGGAAGGCGCGGCGGCTCTCGGGCGCGAAGGTGCCGTCCGGGTTGAGGATGCGGCAGCCCGCCGCGCCCGTCTCCGGGTGGTCGTCCATGAAGGCGACCAGCTCGCGGAGGGTGTCCTCCTGCAGGATCGTGTCCGGGTTGAGCACGAGCGCGTACCGCCCGTTCATCTGCCGGAGGGCCTGGTTGTTGGCCGTCGCGAAGCCCACGTTCTCCTCGTTGGCGATGAAGCGGACGTCCGGGAACCGCTGACGGACCATCTCGGCGGTGCCGTCCGCGGAGTCGTTGTCTACGACCCACGTCTCCACGGAGAGGCCCGCGGAGGCCCGCTCGACGGACTCCAGCGCCTGTTCCAGGAACTCCCGCACGTTGTACGTCACGATGACGACGGACACGTCGACCGTGCCGACCTCGTGGGGCGCGAGGGAGGGGGAGAGGGTGGCCTGCATCGGGCCAAGTATACGCCGAGGGGCCGCGGCATCCGGGGCGCGGCGCCGTCTTCGCGAGGGCCGGACGGATCCGCCAGCGGGCGGCGGCCTAGCTTCGGCACTTCCCGCTCCGCCCGCCCGTGCCTGACCGACCCCTCCGCCGCGAAATCGCCCAGACGCTCGGGCTGGCGGTGCCCATCGTGGGGGCGCAACTGGCGCAGATGTCCATGTCGTTCGTGGACGTGGTGATGGTGGGGCGGCTGGGGACCAGCGCGCTCGCCGCGGCCGTGCTCGGCAGCACGACGTTCTTCACGCTCTCGCTCGTCTGCATCGGGATCATCATGGCCGTCAACCCGACGGTCTCCCAGGCGATGGGCGCGGGCGACCGGGACGAGGCCGCGCGAGCCGCGCGGCAAGGGCTGTGGCTCGCGCTCCTGCTCGGCGTTCCGCTCACCATCGCGCTGGGCTGGGCGGAAGAGGGGCTGTTGCTCGTGGGGCAGGCGCCCGAGACCGCCGCGCTGGCGGGCGACTACCTCGGCGCGATCCGCTGGGGCTTCGTCTTCAACCTCGCCTTCGCCGCTTTTCGCGGGTTCTACGAAGGCATCGGCCGTGCTCGGCCCGTCCTGCTGGCGACCGTCGTGGGCGTGGGGGTCAACATCGCCGCGAACGATGTCCTTATGTATGGGCGCTGGGGGCTCCCGGCGCTCGGGCTGGAGGGGACGGGGTGGAGCAGCGCGCTCGTCATGGTCACGATGACTGCCAGCCTGGCGATTGGCCTGCGCGTGTCCCCCCACCTCCGCTCGTTCGGCGTGCTGACGGGGCTCCGCCGTCCGGACCCGTCGATGCTGTTGGCTCTCGTCCGCCTCGGCGTGCCCATCGGCGCCACGTTAGGGCTGGAGGCGGGCCTGTTCAGTGTGGGGACCCTCCTCGTGGGGCTGTTCGGCGAGACGGCGCTGGCGTCCCACCAGATCGCGCTCAACGCGGCCTCGTTCACGTTCATGGTCCCGCTGGGTATCGGGATGGCCTCTACCGTGCGCGTCGGGACGTTCATCGGCGCAGGTGACGAGGCAGGCGCTCGGCGGGCGGGCTTCGTCGCCATAGGACTCGGAGGCGCGTTCATGGCGTTCGCGGCGCTCTTTCTCTGGCTCCGCCCCCAGTGGATCGTCGCGATCTACGCGGGGACGACTCCGGATCCGGAAATGGCGGCGCTGGCGGCGTCGCTCCTCGGCATCGCCGCGGTCTTTCAAATCGTGGACGGCGTGCAGGCGACGGCCAGCGGGGCGCTGCGGGGGCTCAAAGACACCCGCGTCCCGATGCTCATCGGTGCCGTCTCGTACTGGGGCATCGGGATGGGGACCGGCGCGACGCTCGCGTTCGGCATGGGGCTCGGCAGCCGCGGGCTGTGGTGGGGGCTGACCGCCGGGCTGGCGGCGGCGGCGGTTCTCCTCGTGCTCCGGTTCGTGCGGCGGACGCACCCGTCGCGGGCGCTGGCGGCAGCCGCCAGCGGAGGGGGGGCAGGGGGGGAGAGGGAGCCCCTGAGTTTCAGATCCGAGTGAAACCTTTCGCGCGGAGCGGCCTTGTCTCTGTGGAATCCGGGTCTGGTCTCCCCCAAACCTGGGGGTTCGCCTCTGTCTCTGGCCTCGAACTGGGGTAAACCTCGGGAGGGGTAGAATCGGCCGGGATCCGCCGCAGGGGTCGATTCGAGCTATCTTCCCCTTGCCCTTTGGGGGGCCGATCTACTTTCGCGTCGGCCCACCGAATCCCCTCACCCCGGGCCCTTTCGAGGCATGCAGCTGTTCCCCCGCAAAGCCAACTCCCTGCCCGCGCTCTCGCTGATGGGCGCGCTCGGAGGCGGCGTCCTGGTCGTCCTTCTCGCGTGGTACTACCTCTCTCCTGAGTTTTACGAGGTCGGGTACGCGCCAGAGCAACCGGTCCCCTACAGCCACGCGTTCCACGCGGGCCAGCTCGGGATGGATTGTCGGTACTGCCACAACCACGTGGAGCAGAGCCCGCACGCGAACATCCCGAGCACGCAGACCTGCATGAACTGCCACGGGCAGATCCAGACGCAGAGCGCCGCGTTGCTGCCGGTGCGCGAGAGTNNNTGGGCGTGGGGTGTGAGACCTGCCACGGCCGCGTGGACCAGATGGAGGTCGTCTACCTCGCGGAGCCGATGAGCATGGGGTGGTGCCTGGAGTGCCACCGTGCGCCCGAGGAGTACCTCCGCGCCCCGGACCTCGTGACGACGATGGGCTACGACGAGGCCACCCGCGAGGGCGCCGCTCGTGAGGAGCGCCTGGAAACCAACATCGCGCGGATCGAACAGGAGGGGATCATGCCGCCTCAGAACTGCTCCGCCTGCCACTACTAGTCGCTCCCCGCGTCCCGCTGGCGGTGGCCCCGGCCCCGCGGCGAGACTCGGCTCGATGAACCCGGAACTCACCCACATGATCGAGCTCGACATCCTGAGCCAGTCCGAGAAGGCAGCCGACGACCACGCGCGTGCCACGAAGGGCCAGCCTCGACCCTGGCGGAGCGCCGCCGACCGCGACAACGCTCCCGGCTACGACCAAGCTTTCCGCAAGCGCGAGTTCCTCGCGGGCGCGGTGGACACTCCCGCCGGTGACGCCGGCCCGGACCGCCGCGAGTTCCTCAAGATCATGGGCGCGTCCGTCGCGCTCGCAGGGCTGGCGGGCTGCCGCCGCCCGGTCGAGGAGGTGCTCCCCTATGCGCGCAAGCCTGAGGACATCATCCCGGGCCTCCCGAACTACTACGCCACGGCGATGCCGCACGGGGGCGTGAGCCACGCCCTGCTCGTGGAGAGCCACGAGGGGCGCCCCACCAAGGTGGAGGGCAACCCCGAGCACCCGGTCGCACAAGGCGCCTCCGGAACGTTCGCCCAGGCGTCCGTCCTCAACCTCTACGACCCGGACCGCAGCCGCCACGTGTGGCGCGAGGGCGCGAAGGTGGAGGAGCGGGGCTGGGACGCCTTCGTCGCGGCTATGGCGCAGCTCCGCCAGCGGGCGGCCAGCACGTCCGTGGCGGTCCTCGCCGAGCCCGATCCCTCGCCCACGGCCGCCCGCCTCCGCGAGCAGATCCTCCAGGCGTACCCCAACGCGCGCTGGATCACGCTCTACCCGAACGGGGACGACGTGCACGCGCTCGGCACGCAGGCCGCCTTCGGCCGCCCGCTCCGCCCGCAGTACCAGTTCTCCGAGGCCGACGTCGTCGTCTCGTTCGACTCGGACTTCATGGGTGCCGAGGATCCGAACGCGATCCAGAACTCGCGCGAGTACGCCGCCAGCCGCCGCGTCGAAGAGCGCACCGCGGCCGGCCGCACGCCGATGAGCCGCATGTACGCGGCCGAGAGCACGTACACCACGACAGGTGGCATGGCCGACCACCGCCTCAAGATGAAGGCGGGCGAGGTCTCCCTGTTCGCCGCCGCTGTTGGCTCCGCGCTCGGCGTGGGCGCTGGCGCACCGAGCATCGCGCTCGGGGAAGAGGAAGCTGCCGTTCTCGCCGCGCTGGTGGAGGACGTGCGGGCGGCCAACGGCCGGGCCGTGTTCGTTGCGGGTGCCACGCAGCCGGCCTCGGTGCACGCGCTCTGCGCCGCACTCAACGGGCAGTTCGGCCAGCAGGCCGTCCAGTATCTGGAGACGGGTGCCGAGCCGGTCGAGCCCGTCGGCCCGCAGCTCGCACAGCTCGCGCAGGACATGGCTGCCGGCCGCGTCGGCGCGCTGTTCATGCTGGGCACGAACCCGGTCTACACGCTGCCCGCAGAACTCGGCTTCGCCGAGGCGCTGCAGCAGGTCGAGCTCTCGGTGCACGTCGGCCCGTTCCGCGACGAGACCGCGCAGGCCGCGACGTGGCACGTTCCGCAGGCGCACTACCTCGAGAGCTGGGGCGACGGCCGCGCCTACGACGGCACGTTCTCCATCGTCCAGCCGCTCATCGCGCCGCTCTACGCGGACGCGCACTCCACGCTGGAGGTCCTCGCCGCGATGATCACCGGCCGCGACGTGAGCGGCTACGATCTCGTCCGCGAGTCCTTCGCTGACCGCGTCGGCGGTGGCGCGGGCACGCAGACCTTCGAGAACAACTGGCGGACCGTCCTGCACGACGGCTTCCTGCCGGACACGCAGTTCCCGACCGTCTCCGCCGCGTCCGCCAGCGCGCCGGACCTCTCCGGCCTTCAGCCGGTCGAAGACAACACGCTCGAACTCGTCATCCGCGTCTCGCCGACGCTCTACGACGGGCAGTACTCCAACAACAGTTGGATGCAGGAGACGCCGCACCCGGTCACGAAGGTGGTCTGGGACAACGTGGCGGTCATGAGCGCTGCGACGGCGGCCCGCCTCGGCGTCACGTCTGAGATCGACGCGCAGGCCGTCGAGTCCGATACGATCACGATCACCGGCATCGGCAACGCAGAGGCCACGCTGCCCGTCTGGATTCAGCCCGGCCACCCGGACGACTCCATCACGGCGTTCATGGGCTACGGCCGCAACATCGCGACCGAGCGCGTGGTCAAGGACCGCAACCTCATCGCGCGGCTGTTCGACAAGGACGTGGACGTGTACACGCCCGGCCCGCTCGGTAACGGGATCGGCCAGGCCGTGGAGCCGCTCCGCTCGGTCAACAACTTCTCGGTCGTCGCCAACGTCGTCGCCAGCCGGGCGGGCGGGGACTACCCCGTCGTCACGACGCAGGACCACGGCTCCATGGAGGGCCGCGACATCGTCCGCATGCTGACGGCCGCGGAGTACGTCGAGAACCCGAGCTTCGTCCAGGATCAGATCCACCTGATCGAAGACACGCCGTGGGAGGACTTCCCGCCGCTCTGGGGCGAGAGCAACTCCGCCGCGGAGCAGCCGGAGATCGGGGAGGCCATGTACTCCGAGAACCAGTGGGGCATGGCGATCGACCTGAACGTCTGCAACGGCTGCACGGGGTGCATCACCGCCTGCACGGCGGAGAACAACATCCCGGTCGTCGGCAAGGACCAGGTCGGCCGCGGCCGCGAAATGCACTGGCTCCGGATGGACCGCTACTACGTCGGCGGCGAGACGGACGATCAGCCGGGCATGGTCTCCATGCCCATGATGTGCCAGCACTGCGAGAACGCGCCGTGCGAGCAGGTCTGCCCCGTCGCGGCGACCGTCCACTCCCCGGACGGCATGAACGCGATGGTCTACAACCGGTGCATCGGCACGCGCTACTGCGCGAACAACTGCCCCTACAAGGTCCGCCGGTACAACTTCTACAACTGGACCAAGACCCTCCCGCTGGAGGTCCAGATGCAGCAGAACCCGTCCGTCACCGTCCGCTACCGCGGCGTGATGGAGAAGTGCTCCTTCTGCGTGCAGCGGGTCCGGAAGGTCCAGCAGTACGCCCACATCGAGGACCGCGAGCTGCGGGACGGCGAGGTGCAGACGGCGTGCCAGCAGGCCTGCCCGACCAACGCCATCGTCTTCGGCGACATGGCCGACCCGGACAGCGCCGTCAACATCGCCAAGCGGAACAGCCGCAACTACGCGCTCCTCGCCGAGCTGGCGGTGCGCCCGCGCCTGACCTACCTGGCCCGCCTCCGCAACCCGCACCCCTCCCTCGCGACCCCGTTCGACGCGATGGGTGACGGCCACCACGGCGCCTCCCACGAGGACGCCGAGCACGGCGACGACATGCCCGTCGAGGCCGAGCAGCTCGACGCCTAAGTCCCGACCGATCCCCAGCGCGACACGCCCACAGTCTCCATGGCCACCGTCACCTCCCGTACTGCCTACGCCGCCCCTGGCGGGAATGGCAACGCGGGCGCCAAGTCGCTCGAAGAGGCGCCGCTCGTTCAGGGCAACCTCTCGTTCCACGACATCACCGAGCTCGTCTCGGAGCACACGGAGAAGAAGACCCCCCTCGGGTGGTTCCTCGCCTTCTCCCTCGCGCTGACCGGGCTCGGCATCCTCGGCTTGGCCATCGCGTACCTCGTCTGGAACGGTCCGGGCGTCTGGGGGCTCAACAACCCGGTCGGCTGGGGGTGGGCCATCGTCAACTTCGTGTTCTGGGTCGGCATCGGCCACGCGGGCACGCTGATCTCGGCGATCCTCTTCCTCTTCCGCCAGAAGTGGCGGACGTCCATCAACCGGACGGCGGAGGCGATGACACTCTTCGCCGTGGCCTGTGCGCTCCTCTTCCCGACGTTCCACGTCGGCCGCGTGTGGCTGATCTACTGGATGCTGCCGCTGCCCAACCAGATGGCGATGTGGCCGCAGTTCAAGAGCCCGCTGCTCTGGGACGTGTTCGCGGTCTCCATCTACGGCACGGTCTCGCTGCTCTTCTGGTACGTGGGCCTCATCCCGGACCTCGGCACCATCCGTGACCGCGCCGTGAAGGCGGGCCGGACGCTCCGGGCGCGCATCTTCGGCTTCTTCTCCCTCGGCTGGACCGGGAGCAACCGCAACTGGCGGCACTACGAGCGGGCCTACCTGCTCCTCGCCGGGCTGGCGACGCCGCTCGTGCTCTCCGTGCACTCCGTCGTGTCCTTCGACTTC
>LWDU01037792.1_pt1 | contig 12915 bp, 10 predicted proteins | sample 727161 | NCBI WGS metagenome assembly LWDU01 (sample SAMN04566230, study PRJNA314399) | hydrothermal vent metagenome | isolation source: deep sea hydrothermal plume seawater | place: Mexico: Gulf of California, Guaymas Basin | collected 2004-07-11 | reverse complement strand
CGCGTAGGAGAGGTAGAGCGCCTCCTCGGCCCGCGTCGCACCGACGTAGAAGAGCCGCCGCTCCTCCTCCAGCTCGGTCGGGTCCTGGGCCGCTTTCGCGAGGGGGAAGAGCCCTTCTTCCATGCCCGTCACGAAGACGACGGTGAACTCCAGGCCCTTGCTGGCGTGGAGCGTCATGAGCGTGACCCGGTTCTCGTCGTCCGCCAGCCGGTCCACGTCGGCCACGAGGCTGACCTCCTGCAAGAACTCGCTGAGCGTGCGCGGGTTGTCGCTGTCCGCCTGCGCGAACTCGGCGACGGCGTTGAGGAGCTCGTGGACGTTCTCCAGGCGGACCAGGCTCTCGGGCGTGTTCTCGTCGCGGAGGGACTGCATGAGCCCGGTCTCCTGGATGAACTCGCGCGAGAGCTCATCCGCCGGCGAGCTGGCGGCCTTGCTGGCGAAGCGGCTGACCATGAAGGTGAAGTCCTCCACGGCCTTCGCGGCGCGGTTGGGCAGCCCGGCATCGCGCGGCTCGTTGGCGGCCTGCCAGAGCGAGAGCCCGTGCTCGGCGGCGTAGCGCCGGAGCCCGTCGATGGTCTTCGCGCCGATCCCGCGTGTGGGCGTGTTGATGACGCGGAGCAGGCTCGCGTCGTCGCTGGGGTTGACCGCCAGCCGGAGGTACGCGAGCGCGTCTTTGATCTCCTTGCGCTGGTAGAAGCTCGTCCCGCCGACCATCCGGTAGGGGATGTTGCCGCGGCGGAGGGCCTCTTCCAGCGAGCGGCTCTGCGCGTTGGTGCGGTAGAGCACGGCGAACTGGCGCCACGGGACGCCGGCGCGGATGTGGAGGTCGCGGATGGTCCGCTCCACCTTCTGCGCCTCGTCGCGCTCAGAGAGGGCCTCCATGAGCGTGACGGGGTCGCCCTCGGCGTTGTCCGTCCAGAGGTTCTTGTCCAGCTGGCCCGTGTTGCCCTTGATGATGGCGTCCGCGAAGGCCACGATCCGCTTCGTGGAGCGGTAGTTCTGCTCCAGGCGGACGGTCGTCGCGTTGGGGTAGTCCTTCTGGAAGGAGAGGATGTTCTGGATGTCCGCGCCGCGGAAGGCGTAGATGGACTGCGCGTCGTCGCCGACGACGCAGAGGTTCTTGTGCTCCGCCGCGAGGAGCTTCGCGAGGGTGTACTGCGCGCGGTTGGTGTCCTGGTACTCGTCGATGTGGACGTAGCGCCAGCGCTGCTGGTAGGCCTTGAGCGTGTCCGGGTGCTGCTCGAAGAGCCGGATGGGCCACGCGAGCAAGTCGTCGAAGTCCATCGCGTTGGCCTTCCGCAGCGCGTCGTTGTACGGGCCGTAGAGCCGGGCCACGACCTCCTCGTAGGGGTCGGACGCCAGCCGGGCGTACTCAGCGGGCGTGATCATCTGGTTCTTGGCGCCGGAGATCCGCCCGCGCACGCTGCGCGGCGTGTACTTCTTCGCGTCGATGCCGGCGCGGAGCATGAGCTCGCGGAGGAGCCGCTCCTGGTCGTCGGTGTCGTAGATGGAGAAGTCCCGCGAGAACCCGATCTTGTCCGCCTCGCGGCGGAGGACGCGGGCGAACACGCTGTGGAAGGTGCCCATCCACATCCCCTTCGCCTCCGGCCCAACCAGGTCCGTCACGCGGGTCCGCATCTCGCGCGCGGCCTTGTTGGTGAAGGTGAGCGCGAGGATCTGGCTCGGCCACGCCTTCTTGCTCGCGATGAGGTAGGCGATCCGGTGCGTGAGCGTGCGCGTCTTGCCGGAGCCCGGGCCTGCGATGATCATGACCGGCCCCTCGGTCGTGCGGGCGGCCTCCTGCTGGACCTCGTTGAGGCCGCCGAGGAGGGCTTCGGCGTCGGCGAGGTCCGCCTGGGACGGGGAGACAGAAGCGTTGACGCCGCCGGGTCCGGGGTCGTCGGGGTGGAGGGCGAAGGTGCGCATCGGGGTCCGGGATCGTTCGCGCCGAACCTAGCCCGGCGGTGCCGCTCCGGGGTTGAAATCCCGTCGCCTGCTCGGGCTCGGCGCCGCGCGCTGGCGGTCCGTCTCCGCGCCCATCGCGACCGCCAGCCGAGGCGGGTGTGACGTGGCGGGAATGGAGCGCGGCCGAGCGGTATCCCTTCCCGTTCCTGCCATGACACGCCTCCTGTTGTTCCTCGCCTTCGGATTCCTCGTCGGGTGTGGCGGTCGGACCGTGGAGGTCGTCCGCGTGGACGCGGGGCCGGAAACGGTGCCCGCGGACGACGGCTTCCGCGTGACCACGGGCGATCTAGACCGCGCCTACGAGGAGATCGCGATCCTGCGCGTGGGCGGACGTAGCGGGCGCTCGGCGGCGGAGCATTTGATCCATGACTTGCGCGACGCCGCACGGCGAGTGGAAGCGGACGCAGTGGTCCGCGTGGACTTCGAGCCCTACGGAAACGGGGAATCCGGTTCGCTGGAGTGGTACGCGACGGGCACGGCGGTGCGCTTCCGCTAGGGGCGCAGCGTCGCGGAGGGCGCGCCGTAGGTTGCGCTCCCTTTCCGCCTCCCACCATGGAGTTCGCCGGCGCCTTTCCCGATCTGTTCGGTCCGTTCTACGCTTCGGCGTTTCTCGTGTCCTATCTCGTCTCGGCGTGGGTGGGCTACCGGCGGGGGTGGCCGCCTGCGGCATGGCTGCTCGTGCTGGCCGCGGCGGGCATCGGTGGGGCACTGGGGACCCGGGGCTTCTCGCTCGGGATCGCGGACCTCCAAGCGTTACTGGCGGAGGGCGTTCTCCCCGAGGTGGGGACGCGGCGGATTCCGGGCGCGGTCGCGGGGGCGTTGCTAGCGGCGGGGGGCGCGCGGTGGGCGCTCGGCATCCGCCGGTCCATCCTGGACCCGCTCGCCTACGGAGGCCTCGCCGCGCTGGCGGTCGTCCGCGTCGGGTGCTTCCTCGCGGGCTGCTGCTTCGGGACGCCGACCGATGCGCCGTGGGGGCTGACCTACGCCGAGGGCTCCTTCGCGCACGGCTTCCACCTCGCGCACGGCGTCGTGGAGGCGGGCGCGGCGGCCCCGCACCCGGTCCACCCGATCCCGCTCTACGACATCGCGTTCGCGCTCTTCGGGCTCGCGCTCCTCCCCGCGCTCGGCCGGAGGCTCCGCCAGCCGGGCAGCCTCTGCTGGGCGGCGGTCGGCGGCTACGCGGCGTACCGCTTCGTGCAGGACTTCGCGCGGGCCAACGAGGTGGAGGCGTTCGCCGGACTCACCGCGATCCAACTCGCGTGCGCGGCGACGGCGGTCGCGGCCCTCGCGTGGGTGGCGGTGCGCGAGCGACAGCCGGTGGAGCGCGAACGGGAGGTGGCGGAGCCGGGCCTCGCGCGGCTGGCGGCGCTGTTCGCCGGGCTCGTGGCGGTGCGCGTGGCGTTCGATGGGTGGTGGACGCCTGCGGACGAGGCCGTTCTCCTCGTGCGGCTGGTCCCCGCCACCGCCGCGCTGGCGGTCGTCGCGTGGCGGCGGAGCGCGGCGCCGCAGGTCCGCTGGGCGACGACACTCGCGGCGGCCGGGCTGCCGCTCGTGCTCGGCTTCCAATTCGCGCCGTCCGATTCCTCCGGCCGGTTCACGTTCTGGGCGGTGGAGGCGCACGCGGCGCAGGGACTCTACGAGGACAACGACATCTGCTCGTCCTCGCTGTGGGAGTACCGGACGGCTGGCGCGGGCTTCGCGCACGTCACCGTGGACCCGGACCGCCGGTTCTCGCGCGAGGTCGGCGTGAGGCTCTACGGCGGCTCGCAGCAGTCCGCATACGATGTCGTGCGCTACGACGAGGAGGGGATGCCGATGGAGCCCGCGCGCATCGACGGGCAGCCGGTCTCGGTCCTCGCGCCGTACGTGCAGGTGGAGGGGCGCCACCTCGGCGGGCACCTCGGGCTCCAGGTCGGGCAGGTCCCGCTCGGCGGCGACGAGTCCGACGACCCCGGCATCCTTCCGTCGTTCGGCGCGAGGCTCGGGCCGCGGCCGTTCCACTTCCACTTCGGCGTGCTGGATGGCCCGCACTTCGGCGCTCCGGCCGCGGCTGCCCACGTCGGCATCGGGACGGGCACGCTCACCTCGCGAGGGCAGGAGGTGCGGGTGCAGGGCGGCGTCTCGGGCTCCGGCTACTACGTGAGCGGAGCGCTGCCGCTCGGCGACGTCCTGGTGGAGCCGATGGTGGCCCTCGGACCGGCGCAACTGCGCTACTCGGGTACGCAGGAGGAGACGGGCCACCGGGTCTATCAGGCCAGCCTCCGCGCCCGGTACCACCTCAGCTACGAGGCGGCGCCTGCGGGGAGGATCCCTGCGCTGCCCGATTCCTTCGCGCTGCCGCCCGTCGCGCCCGACACCGCAGCGCAGTAGCCGCCCGCTGGCGGAGGGTCTCGGCGGGGTCGGCTCAGACCGTCCGCCAGCCGCCGGCGCTACGGCTCGATGATGACGGGCGTGCCCACCTGCACGACCTCCCAAAGATCGTCCATGTGCACGTTCCGCAGCGCGATGCAGCCGCGCGTCCACGCGCGCTGGCGTCCGCTCCCGTTGCCGTGGATCTCGATGAGCCCGCCGAGGCGCGTGCCCTGGGGCGGCTCGCGGAACTCGCGGTGGGCCGCGAGGATGGACTCGTACTCGCGCTGGGAGATCAGCCCCTCGTCCAGCCCACGGAGGGCGTGGACCGGCGTGGGGTAGGAGAGCACGAACGCGAGGTAGTAGTCGGACTCCGGGTGCCGGCGCGTGACGTAGAAGGTGCCCTCGGGGATCTTGTGCTCCTCGCTCTCGGTGCGCGCGGCGCGGCGAATCTTGTCGCCCTCGGGCGTCGCCGAGACATCGGCGGGCATCGTCTTCCACAGCTCTGCGCCCCGGTAGACGTAGACCATCCGCTCGCTCTTGTCGATGCGGATCCAGAGGTTGGAGAGGGCCTCGTCGCGGACCCAGCCCTCCGTCTCGCCGTGCAGCACGCGCCGCCAGCCGTCGGGGTCGGGCTCGGAGAGCGAGCGGAGCGTGGAGCGGAGCGGGAGCGTGGCGAGGAGCGCGCCGCCGGGCTCCTTCCGCATGGGCTCGCCCGCGCGGACGGTGTAGTACGGCGGAGCCGTCTCGGGATCGGGCGAGAGCGCCGCCAGCCGGTCGCGCTCGGCGAAGGTGCGCGGGGCTGGCAGGAGGCTGTTGCCGTCGGCCTGGGCCTGCCCGGCCGGGACGCCCGCGAGCGCCCAGACGCAGGCCAGGACGAGAGAAAATCGGAGCGTCATGTGGCGCGGAAGCTAGAAGTCGCGGCGGACCCACGCAACGCGCGGCGGCGGGAGATCGCGCGTTCGCTCCGCGCTGGCGGAAGGGTTCGGCGTCAGCTCGCGGAGCTGAAGACGCCGGGGGCCGCGACGACGGCCTCGACCGGGTTCACCCCGTTGGCCACGAGGCAGGCGAGGTACGCCTCGCCGACGCCCGCCAGCAGGTCGCCCGAGGTCACGGTGTCGGCGGCTGCCTGAGCGCTTACGTCCGCGTTGGCGGGCGCGAACCCGTGCCCCGCGGCTTCGAGCGCGCCCACGTCCCCGTCGCTGTCGCCGATGAAGGCGACCTCGGAGAGCTGGAGGCCGTCCTGCTCGGCCACCCAGGCGAGCGCCTGAGCCTTCGTCAGCGCGNNNCGGCGTCGAGAACGGGTGGAGGTCCACGCCGGTCTCGTCCTTGAGCCGCGAGACGAACTCGTGGGCGGCGGGGAGGAAGCCCGCGCACTCGCCCTGGTTCGGGCTCACGATGCCCGCCTGCGCCCGCTTGCCGTAGTCGAGCGAGATGGCGGGGACGCTGGCGACGATCTCGCGCAGGAAGAACTCCCGCATGCGATCCAGCGCCCGCTCCGTCGCAGCCGTGAGCGCGGGGTTCCACTCGATAGACGCGGCCGGGAGATCGAACCGGCCGCCGCCGCTCTCGAACAGCGCAGGACCCGCGAGGCCGAGCGCCTGCGAGACGGCTTCCACATATGCATACGCCCGTCCCGCACCGGTCGTCTTCTTCTGCACGGATGGCCCAGGCGCGAAGCCGAGCGAAGCCTGCGAGATCGAACGGGCGGTAGGGCTCCGAGAGGCAGCCGTCGATATCGGCCAGGAAGAGACGGATCACAGAAGGAGAAGCAGGGCGCCCCGAAGGTGTCGGGACGCCCTGCGCGCGTCAAGCGAAGAGTGCGGGAGGGGCGCCAGCCTCACTCGTCCGGGTAGGCCGCGCGCACGCTCGCCCGCCACCTCGCCATCGCGTCCCCGATGGAGTCTCGCCGTGCCTCGGACCACGACTCTGCGAGGTCGTCCGTCTCCCCCGGGTCTCGCGCGAGGTCGTAGATCTCCATGTCCTCGCACGACCACCGGCAGACCGCCTTCCAGTTCCGCCAGCGCGCGGCGGTGGCGACGTGCTCGTGGTGGGAGGCGATGAACAACCACCGCGCGGGGTCGGGCGGGGAGAGAAGGGAGCGCCCGGGCAGCCTCGCGCCCGTCAGCCGGAGGCCGAGCGCGTCCGCGATCGTCGGGACCACGTCGGTCAGCTGGCGGGGGCCGTGGGCGCGTCCGGGTGCGATTCCGGGGCCGAGGAGGAGCGCCGGGACGTGGAGGGCTTCCTGGTAGAGCCCGTCGCCGTGTGCGTAGAGCCCGTGTTCGCCGAACGCCTGCCCGTGGTCGCCGACGACGAGCAGGAGCGTGGAGTCCATCGCGCCGGTGGCTCGGAGGCCGCGGACGAGACGCCCGAGCGCGCGGTCGGAGTGGGCGACGGCGTCGAGGTAGTGGGCGTGGCGTGGGGCGTCCGATAGGGCGTGATGCGGGGCGCCGGGCGGGACGACGTAGGGGTAGTGCCCGGAGAGGGTCAGGAACGTGAGGAAGAAGGGCGTGCCCTCGCGGTGGCGCTCGCTGGCCCACTCGAGGGCCGGGGTGACCGCGTCGAAGTCGTCCACGCCGAGCGCGCGGCGTTCGAGCTGGCGCGCGCCCCGCTGGCGGAGGGCCTCGGCGCCGAGCATGGCGTCGAAGCCGAGGTTCTGGAGGATGACGTCCTTGCGCTCGTAGCGGAGCCAGGCCGGGGACGCGAACAGCGAGCGGTAGCCGTGCGGTCGCAGGAGGTCCGGCACCCCGACCGCCGGGAGCCCGCCGGGGACGTTCGCGCGGAGGCGCGTCTCCGGGCTCGGGAAGACGCCCGAGAGCATCGCGCCGACCGTCTTGTTGGTGTACGGCGTCATGGCGAGCATCTCCTCGACCACGAGCCCGCGGGCCGCGAGGGAGTCCAGCGTGGGCGTGGGCGCCGGGCCGCCCCACGGGCCGGTGGAGGCTGCACGGACGGATTCCAGGATGACGAGGACAACGTTGAGTCGCCGCGTCTCGGGGGTCGCCTGTGCCTCCGTCGAACGCGCCTCGAAGGCCGGGGGCGGGAGGTCCGTGATCTCGCCCCAGGGCGCCGGCGGTGGCCGTTCCAGTAGACGGGCATACTCTCCGCCCGCGCCGACGGGCACCGCCAGCGCGAGCGCGGCCACCCCCACCATCGCGCCGGTCCGCCCGCTCGCGCCCCGCTGGCGGTCCACCCAGGCGCGGACGGGCGCACGGCGTAGCACGAGCGCCACGGCAGCGACGAGCGCGAAGGGGAATGCGAGCAGCGCGATGCGGTCGGGCGAGAGCTCTGCCGCCACGACGCCGGCCAGGCTCGCACTGTCACTGGAGCCCGCGTGCGCGGCGAGCACCTCGGGGTCGAGCGGCAGGCCGAACGCGTCGGCGTATCCGTATTGGAACACCGCGGCGACTCCCACACCCACGATGAACGCTGCGAGGGCGACGCGCGCGACACGGCGGGCCCACCCCTGGAGGTGACTGAGCGCGATCGCCGCGACGAGGCTCACTGCCAGCAAGACGCCCACATCGGCGAGAGCCACGCTCAGGGCTCCGGCGCCGTCCAGACTTCGCGGCGCGCGCCAGCCGGCCAGCCGGAGCCCGCCTACGAACACCGCCAGCGGGCCGGCGAGGAGCCCGACGCGGAGGGCGGCGTCACGGGAAACGGGAGGGGCGGGCACGGTCCGGGGAGAGCGGGCGGAAGCTATTCCTCCGCCACGCCCGCAGCAGGTCAGACCTCGTCCCCCACGCCCCGGTACGAGCGCCGGAAGTAGAGCAGGGGGCCAGCATCCCGCCCCGGGATCCGTTCCACGACGTGCCCTACCTGAAGCGTGTGGTCGCCCGCCTCCATCTGGCCACTCGGGCGGCAGAGCAGGATGCCGAGCGTGTCTGCCAGCAGGGGGAGGCCGAGCGGGGTGCGCGTGTGTGCCACGCCGTCCAGCTGGGCGTCCAGGTCGGGGACGGCGAAGCGGGAGGCGAGGGACGCCTGATCCTCCGCGAGGAGGTGGACCGCGAAGCTGGGTGCCGTCTGGAGCGCCTCGTGGAAGCGGGTGCCGTGCGTCACGTTGAACGTTACGAGGGGCGGCGCGAGGCTGGCGCTGGCGAAGGAGCCGATGGTCGCGCCCCGCGGGCCGCCCGCGCCCACGCACGTCACGATGACGACGGGGGAGGCGAAGTCTCGGAGCGCGTGGCGGAGGCCCTCTCCGTCGATGGGGACGGATTCCGGGTGGGCGGGAGCCTGGTCGGCCGGGGCTGGATCTTCGAGGGGAGTCATGCCGGGCGTACCCGTCAGGAAGGACAGGGATTCCGCCCCGCAGGCTGGGCCAGGCGGGGGGGCGGGGCAACCGGTTGTCGTTGCACGTCCTACGGACTGCCGCCACGGGGTCCGACAAGGGGGCGCGGGGCGCGCTTCTGGTGCGAGCGACGCGGCCAGGGGACACTGGAGCACCCCGTTTCCCCCTCTCCCCATGACCCTCTCGCTACCGCTTCGCCTGACCCGAGCGCTCGTCCTGCTGGCGCTCGCCCTCGCCGCGCCGCTGGCCTTCGCCCAGGGCATCGTCGGCTCCACGCTTCAGGACGCTCTCGCGAGCGCCGGCGCGCTCGATCGCCTGGAGGTCGTCGTCACGTACGACCAGGACGGGCCGCTCACGGCGCTCCAGCGGGACGCCCTCGGCGCGCTCGGCATCACCACGGCGCGCACGTTCGAGAGTCTCCCCATGGCCGGCGCCCTCGCCACGCCGACGCAGATCGCCAGTCTGGCGGGCCTGCCGGGTGTCGCCTCGGTCTGGCTCAATGAGGAACTCACCTACTACAACGACGGCTCGCGCCAGATCACGGGCGTGGACCGCCTCCGCACGGACGCCGGGATGCGCACGTCGCAGGGCCTCCCGTACTCCGGCCAGGGCGTGACGGTCGTCGTCAACGATTCCGGCATCGACGCCACGCACGCGGACCTCCCGTACGGGTCCAAGGTGGTGGAGAACGTGCAGGCGGTCACGAACCTGAACGCTCTCTCCGGGCTCCTCCCGATCACGTACCTGGAGGGCCAGCCGAACACGGACACAAACTCCGGACACGGCACCCACGTCGCTGGCACGGTGGCCGGGACCGGCTCGCGTTCCGGTGGGCTGTACGAGGGTGTCGCGCCCGGCGCGGACCTCATCGGTTACGGCTCCGGCGCTGCCATCGCGATTCTCGACGGCCTGGGCGGGTTCGATTACGCCATCACGCACCAGTTCTCGTTCGACAACCCCATCCGCGTCATCACCAACTCCTGGGGATCCGACGGCGAGTTTGCGCCGGAGAGCCCCGTCGTGCAGGCCAGCTACCGCGCGTACCAGCGCGGGATCGTGACGCTGTTCGCGGCCAGCAACAGCGGGCCGGGCGAGGACACGCACAACATCTACGCGCAGGCCCCGTGGGTGCTCTCCAGCGGCGCGGGCGACAAGCTCGGCGCGCTGGCGGACTTCTCCTCCCGCGGCAAGAAGGGCGAGGGCTACACCTTCCAGACGCCGGACGGCGAGACCTGGGAGTACCGCAACGACGTCACCGTGGTGGCGCCGGGCGTGGACATCATTTCCACCCGCGCCGTGACCAACCTGTCGTCGAACGGCGGCGACGCCGACCTGGAGGTGATCGCCCCCGCGCACCTCCCGTTCTACACGATGATCTCGGGCACGTCCATGGCGACGCCCCACGTGGCCGGCATCGTCGCGCTGATGCTGGAGGCGGACCCGACGCTGGACCCGCTGGAGGTCAAGAGCATCCTGCAGCGGACCGCGACCAACATGCCTGGCCGTGAGGCCTGGGAGGTGGGCACCGGCTACGTCAACGCGCACGCCGCCGTCGCGGAGGTGCTGGGGTACGACGTCGGGGACCGCGCGTCCTTCGCGAACGCCACCCGCGACTTCAACGCCGAGGCCCTCACCCGGGACGCCGGCGGGTTCGACGTGGACCTCGACTTCTCCCCGGTGGGGGAGACGGACGAGCACCGCTTTACGGTGGGCGAGGACATCTCGCTCGTGAAGGCACGCGCCGTCGTCTCGGAGAACACCATCGCGCTCGTGCTCATCTCGCCGACGGGCAAGCGCTACGGCTCCGGGATCACGCTGCCCCTCCTGGGCGAGATCGCCGGCGTGAGCGCGCCGGGCGAGCCGGGTGAATGGACCGTGACGGTCCGCGGCATCGGCTCCGTCTCCGGCGTCGGCGTGGACCCGCTCGGGATCACGAACGGCGTGGCGCTCCCCGGCACCGTGGAGGCCCGCGTGGAGTTCGTGGCCGTGGACGGCTTCGACGGGCTGGCGGACATCGCCGGCCATCCGGCGGAGGGCTTCATCAAAGCCGGCATCGTGAACCAGCTGTTCGACGGCTTCGAGGACGGCACCTTCCGGCCCGACGACCGCCTCCGCCAGCGCGACCTCGCGACCTACCTCACGATGGGCGCGGGCATCCGCCAGCCGGCACGCCTCGCGGACCGCGAGCAGATCGCGCCGAGCGCGGTGATGCAGACGGGCGCGGCGCTGAAGGACCGCGACGGCGTCTTCCCGGGCGTCATGCGGGACTACGCCGGCAACCGGAAGGTCGTCCGCGCGGAGCTGGCGTACACGCTCGTCGCGGCCCTCGGGCTCCACGGCCCCGCCGCGGACTACACCGGCGACGTGGCCGTGGCCTACGACGGCGACCGCATCGTGCTGGACGACAGCGACGACATCCCCGCCGAGCTTCGCGGCTACGTGCAGCTGGCGCTGGACGCCGGGCTGATGACCGCCGAGTTCGGCATCCGCCAGGGACGGTTCGACCCGTTCCCGACCATCACCGCGCGGTTCAACCCGACCGACGCCGTGACCCGCGGGGAGTACGCCGCCGCCGCCGTCCGCCTCGCCGACGCCTATGACGCGGCCGACCCGGACGCCTTCGACGCGCCCGAGGAGGGCGGCCCGCTGGGTCTGCCCGGTCTTCCGGGGCTCCAGACGGTCGCGGAGCTGACGCTGGACGCCAACTCGCCGAACCCGGTGGCGACCTCCACGCGCATCGCCTTCAGCACGGCGCAGAGCGGCCCCGTCACCCTCGCCGTCTACGACCTCTTGGGTCGCGAGGTGAGCCGGCTCGTGGATGGCTCTCTGGATGCGGGCCAGCACCAGGCCACGCTCGACGCGAGCGACCTCGCGGCCGGCACGTACCTCTACCGTCTGACCGCAGGTGGGGAGACCCTCGTGCGGCAGATGACGGTCGTCCGTTGATTGGGGAGACTGGATGGACCGCAGCGGGCGGGCCGTCTGTGTTAGAACAGCTCGCGCTGGCGCGATTCGAGCGCCAACAGCGCACGCTTGCGGTGCAGCCCGCCCGCGTACCCCGTCAGCGATCCATCCGCCCCGATCACGCGGTGGCATGGGACCACCACCGCGAGTGGGTTCTGCCCGTTCGCCGCGCCGACGGCCTGTGCGCCGCCAGGCTGCCCGAGCGCTCGCGCCAGCTCGCCGTAGCTCCGCGTCTCGCCGTGGGGGATGCGGAGCAGCTCGGCCCAGACCGCACGCTGGAACGGCGTGCCCGCCGGGCGCAGCGGGAGGTCGAACGCGGTCCGGCCGCCGCTGAAGTACTCCGCCAGCTGGCGGGCCGCCTCGGCGAGGGCGTCGGGGGCCGGGCGCGCGTCCGGGGGCGGATCGGCGTCGAAGGCGATGGACGTGAGGGCGCCGTCGTCGTCCGCGAGGAGGAGCGCGGGACCGAGCGGCGTTTCTGCGATGTGGTAGATCACGACGCCTCGCGGAGCGTCCCGCACACGAGCAGGCAGAGTCCCGGGATGGACGGGTCCGTCACGCGGTAGACGGAGTAGATCCCCTCGCGCCGAGAGCCCACGAGGTCGGCCTCCGCCAGCAGACGGAGGTGCTTGGACGTGTTCTGGTGGCTCTGGTCGGCGGCCTCCGCGAGTTCCTGTACGGTCGCCTCGCCGCGCTCCAGGAGCACGTTGAGCAGGCGGAGGCGGACGGGGTCGCCGAGCAGGCGGAAGCGCATCGCGGCGCCTTCCAGGAGGGAGTCGGGGACGGGTGCGTTCATGGCGCGAGGATACGGCCGGAGGCGCGGGCTGAGGCTCGAACGGCGGGGAACGATTTGCCGATCCGCAGGAAGCCCCTGCCGGGCACGAGGCGCCGAATCGCGGATTCCGAGGGTTCTGGAGCGTGGCAGGACACTTGGACAGGGGCCGCCCCATGCTCCTCCGTCTCCAGAACGCCGCGGCCTCCATGAGCGAGCTGGCCCAGCGCCAGGACCGCGTCGCGAACAACCTCGCGAACGTCAACACGGTCGGCTACAAGCGCGACCGCGCGTTCGCCCAGGCGCTCGACGAGCGCATCGACGCGGACGGCGCGCCCCGCAGCCTCCGCGATTCCGGCCAGTGGGCCGACCTCTCGGGTGGCGCGATGGTGGAGACGGGCAACCCCCTCGACCTCGCCATCGCGGGCGACGGCTTCTTCCAGGTCCGCACGCCGGACGGGCAGACCCGCCTCACCCGCGCCGGCGAGTTCCTCCTCGATGCCGACGGCGTCGTGCGCTCGCCCAGCGGCCTCGAACTCCTCGGCACCGACGGCCAGCCGATCACCCTCCCGCCCTCCGG
>LWDU01037494.1_pt1 | contig 12916 bp, 8 predicted proteins | sample 727161 | NCBI WGS metagenome assembly LWDU01 (sample SAMN04566230, study PRJNA314399) | hydrothermal vent metagenome | isolation source: deep sea hydrothermal plume seawater | place: Mexico: Gulf of California, Guaymas Basin | collected 2004-07-11 | reverse complement strand
ACTCAACTCACCCTTACCCCTCTCAAAACACAATGGAGACTGACATGAACAAGAAGACCCTGATCGCTGCTGCCCTTGGCGCCCTGATGATTGCCCCGCTGGCCAATGCCGCGCCCCTGACCATCGAGATCGATAATATCCGGACCCAGACCGGCACGATCCGCCTCGGCGTCTTTGACGAAGCCGGATACAAGAGTGACGAGGCGGTGCAGGGCGCCAACATCACCGTCGACGGCGCAAAGGTAAGCGTTACGATCGATGGCCTCGCGCCCGGTTCCTACGGCATCAAGCTTTATCATGACGTCGACGACAACGGTGACATGAACACCAATCCGTTCGGCATGCCGACAGAGCCGTTTGCCTTTTCGAACAATGCTGCGGCGCGTTTCGGGCCCGCCAGCTGGGCGAATGCGAAGTTTGAAGTGACCGAAGAGGGCGCTGTTCAGAGCATCAATCTGAACTAGGCGCGCCGCCCGAAAAAAGCTTTCAAGGAGAAGACGAGATGACCCTTTCCCGCCGACATTTCCTGACCAGCAGCGCTGCAGGCACAGCCGTCATGGGCCTCGGCCTCAACCTGCCATCTGCCTTCGCCGAGACCTCTGGCATGCCGGACTGGCATCTGGGGTATACATCGGCGCCAGCATCCGGCTTCGAGCCATCAGCGATGCGACTTGTCTATGGCAAGGTGCCGGCGGGGCTCAAGGGCACGCTTTACCGGAATGGGCCAGCGCAGTTCCGCTATGGCGCGGACGATTATGCCAGCCACTGGTTCGACGGTGACGGCATGGTCCAGCGCATCGCCATCGCCGATGGCAGGGCGGTGCATTCAGGGCGCTTTGTCCAAACCGTGAAACACCGGATCGAGCAGGCAGAGCAGAAATTTTCTGCGCCCGGCTTTGGTACGGCAGGCCTCATGTCCTTTCCTGTGAGTGGGCCGGACGACGTCAACGCAGCGAATACGTCGGTCATCGTCATCGATGGACAGCTCTACGCACTCTGGGAAGCAGGCTCTGCCATTGAAATGGATGCCGCAACGCTGGCGACCAAAGGACCAAAAGCCTGGAGCGCTGATCTTGCGGGCATGCCTTTCCTGGCGCATCCGAAGCGTGAACCGGATGGCACGGTCTGGAACCTTGCCATCAGCGGCCGGCAGGTCGGCGTCTATCAGATCGGCGCGGGCGGCGGGCTCAAGAGTTTCGGCATGCTGGATATCGGCAAGGCCGCCTATATCCATGACTGGGCAATGACCGAGCGTCATCTGATCATCATGGTACAGCCCTGGCTCAACGAATCGCTGCGCCCGCCTGTGGTGGAGGGGTTTGAATGGCATCCCGAGGAGGGGTTCAAATTCCTTATCGTCGACAAGGATGATTTTTCCAAGCGGCGGTGGGCGCAGGGCCCGGCGCGCGCTTTCTATCACACGGGCGCGGCCTGGGAGGAAGCCGACGGCACGATCCGGCTGGACGCGGCGCTATATAAGGAGCCGGTCCTTGGCGTCGGCGGCGGCGCCGATGAAATCCGCGGTATCTGGAATGGCCCTGATGCGGGCTTCATCAGCAATCTGACGCAGATCGTCATCTCGCCGAGCGGTGATGCAAGGCTGATCGAGACGGGGCTGGACGGTGATTTTCCGCAAGTCGATCCGCGTCGGCATGGCTTGCCCCGGCGTCTCACGGCGCTTGTTACAGGACAGGCAGTGAGCCAGCCCGGCAAGACGGCTGTGAGCGTCCATGACTGGTCCAGCGGCAAGACCTCGACGTTTGACTTCGGCGAGAGCCGGATGGTCGAGGAGTTCCTGTTTGTGCCGAAACCCGGCGGCGTCCGTGAGGAAGAAAGCTGGCTCATCGGGCCTGTGCTGAACCTCAAAACCGGGACCACCGATATCTGCGTGTTCGACGTGGCCCGGATCAGTGACGGCCCGGTCTGTATATGGCGCGGTGAGCGGGCCTGGCCGCTGGGCTTTCACGGCACCTGGAGCTAAGCGGCTGGTAACCGCCACTGCTTGAGCGTGCCCTGCGTGGACTATGGCGAGCGGTTACAGGCTGGATTGAACGAAACAGAGATCTGTTCGTTCATAACGGCCCGCTCAGCCTTTCCCAGAATATCTGCGATGCACATATCAGCGTCATCCGGCAGAAGCCGGAAGACCGGTGCAGCCAACTCAGAGAGACCAATTTGGACCAGTATTTTCTAAGCTTGGCGATTATTGGCTTAGTTGGTCTCTCCTGCTCATGGGTGTACCATTATACCCAGAAAATCGGTGTTTCGTACGCGATAGTCTATGTGTTGCTGGGCATGGCGGTGTTTGCCATCTTCCCGGAACTGCCGTGGGTGTCCCCGTTCACCAAGGAAACCTATGCGATCCACCTCACCGAATTGATGGTGATCATCGCCCTGATGACGACCGGCCTCAGCATTGATCGAAGGTTCGGGATTAAACGCTGGGCCAACCCGTTGATGCTGGTGTCCGTGGCCATGATACTCAGCATCGCGGCTCTTGCGGCAATTGGGTACTGGTGGCTTGGCTTCGGTCTGGCATCCGCCGTTTTGCTGGGCGCAGCGCTTGCGCCCACAGACCCTGTTCTGGCGTCCGAAGTCCAGGTCGGCCCGCCCAATAGCGGTGACGATGACGGGGTCAGATTTGCCCTGACAGCCGAAGCCGGGATGAATGATGGACTGGCATTCCCGTTTACATGGCTGGCGATTGCGCTGGCTGGCGCAGCAGGCGGCGGACAGGCTGTTCTTGGCGAGTGGCTTGCCTACGACGTCTTCTACCGGATCATCGCGGGGCTGATCATCGGCTATGTGGGCGGTCGCGCGGTCGCTTACGTTTTCCTGCGGCTGTCGCAGAAACTGGGGCTTGACCGTATCCGGGAAGGATTGACCGCGGTCGCCGCAACGCTTGCCGTCTATGGCGTAACAGAGCTGGCGCATGGCTATGGATTTATCGCCGTCTTCGTTTGTGCCCTGACCATCCGTGATTTTGAGCGCGATCACAAACACCATAGGGAAATGCACGCGTTCACCACGCAGCTGGAGCGGGCCTTGATGGCGATCTTGCTGCTATTGCTGGGCGGCGCTGTGATGGACGGCATTCTGGAGCCGCTGACCTGGCCGCTGATTGCTGCAGGCTTGCTGATCGTGCTCGTGATAAGGCCGGTCCTTGCCTATCTGGCGCTGAGCTGGCGTCATCAGCTTTTTCGGCATCAAGGGCATCGGATCATTCTTTTACCTGTCATTTGCCCTAGGCGAAGCCGAGTTCGCCAATGCTGATACGCTATGGGCGCTGACGGCCTTTGTCGTGCTGATATCCATCCTGGTGCATGGCCTTACATCCTCGATTGCCATGAAGTGGCTGGGCGATCGGGCCTGATGTCGCCGCACGGTGCGGCGCGGTGAGCATTGGCAGCACCGGTTCGCCGCAAAACTCTTCTTCACCAGACAGGCGAGCGGCCCTTTATCTATGACGCGACGCCCGGCATAACTGCTGGGCGTCCTGGTATAGTGAAAGGGTCCCTCCTCATGCGTCTCAGCTCTCTGGCTGTCATCGGAGCCTTCGGGCTTGTCTCCTGCGCTACACAGAGCGCGCCGCCTGTCCTGTCAGACCTGTTTGAGGGTGAACCTGAAAGTGCCGTCGAAGCGCTCAACCGCTATTATGCGACGATTGATCCGGCGACCCTGCCGCAGGCGCCGGAAGGTGTTTCGCTGCCGCTAAACGAACCGCTGACACGAGTGCTGCTAGCGTCCTGCAATGATGAGGAGCTTGAAAGCCCGACCCTGTCGACACTGGCACAGGAAGAGGCTGACCTGTTCCTGATGATTGGCGACAATGTCTATGGCGACCGGGATGGCCGCGATTATTCCAATAACCAGCCGGAACTCGACGAGCTTCGAGAGAGCTTTGCGGATCTTGCAGAACGCGCAGAGTTTCAGGCGGTACGGGCGAAGTTCCCGATGATGGTCGCATGGGATGATCATGATTACGGTGCCAATGATGGCGGCAAGAATTTTCCGTTCCGTGACTATGCCGAGCTGATCCACGAGACCTTCTGGGGCCTTGGCGACGAGGATGTTGGCCAATGGCCGGGCACTTATTATTCGCGCACCTTCGGGCCTGAAGGCCAGCGCGTTCAGGTCATCATGCTGGACACGCGTTTCTTCCGCTCTGACCTGACGGCGACCGACCAGTATAATGCGCCCGGCAAGGAGCGTTACATGCCCGCGCCGGAAGGCAGCTATCAGGACATGCTGGGCAGTGCGCAGTGGACATGGCTGCAGAACCGTCTGCAGGACCCGGCTGACCTTCGTTTCATCGTGTCCTCCATTCAGGTCCTGCCAACGGTGCATGGCTGGGAATCCTGGGACAAGCTGCCCGATGAGCGCCAGCGCCTGTTCGACATGGTGAAGAGCACAGAGGCGGGCGGTGTCGTCTTCCTGACGGGCGACCGCCATACCGGCTTCATCTATGAAGAGGCCGGCGTGCTTCCCTATGAAGCCAATGAGCTGACGGCGTCGTCGCTGAACGTGTCCTTTGCGACCGAGAGCGATGAGATGGATGAGCGCCAGGTCGGCGCCGCATTTCCGCCAGAGAATTACGGGGTCGTCGAGATCGACTGGGAAGGTCGCAGCCTGAGTTTCCTGCTGAAGGACAATGAAGGGCAGACTGTGCGCCAAAACGACATTGCCTTTGAGGACATTGGCGTGGAATAAGCCCGGCTGAGCGCCAAGCCGCACCAAGAAGGGCCTCAAAGGAGCCCGGTCTGCCATGAGCGATTACCGCAATGTCTGGGCGCTGATTGCAGCTGCTGCCTTCCTTCAGCTGGGCGGCGGTATCCTTGGCGTGGTCACCCCGCTCGGCCTCGAGACGCTGGGCGTCAGCCCGGGCCTCATCGGTGCGATTGCAGCCGTTTATGCGCTCGGCTTCATGGTCGGGGCCTATACGGCCAGCAATGCGGTCATCCTGTTTGGTAATATCCGCGTGTTCTCCGCTGCGGCGGCGACCTGCGGCGCGAGCGTGCTGGTCATGCAGCTGGCGCTCGACCCTTGGAGCTGGACGGTCGTGCGTATCCTGCAGGGGGCGGCCTTTGCTTGGATGTTCTCGAGCATCGAAGCGTGGCTTGGCTCTACTGTCTCGGTAAAGAACCGGGGCAGTGTCAGCGGCTTCTATCATCTGATTGCGAAATTCGCCCTGATGGCGGGCCCGTTCTTTGTGGCCGGGCTCGCGCCGGTGGATTTCCGGCCATATCTCTGGTGCGCGATGTTCCTCTGCCTGTCGCTGCTGCCGGTGTGCCTGACCCGGCGCGGGGAGCCGCCTGCGCCAAGTGTCGAGCCGCTGCCCTTCAAGCGCCTGTTCGACATTGCGCCATCGGCAGTCATTTCGGTGTTTCTTGCGGGCCTCATCAATAGCGGGACGCTGGCGCTCCTGCCACTTTATGCGGGTGTCGCCCTGCCGGGCACGAGCGGGGGCGCAACGGGCGCGGCAGCGATTGCGGCGGCGGCCGTCTGGACGGGCGGGCTGATCAGCCAGTGGCCGGCGGGCCGCATTTCGGATCGTCTGGACCGGCGCGTCGTGATTGCGGTCATGGGCGCGGTCTCGGCCATCGCTGCGCTGGTGCTCGGTCTCTTTCCGGGCATGCCGCAAAACTGGATCCTGATCACGCTGGCGGTCTGGGGCGCCGGGTCGCTGTCCTTTTATGGTATCGGTGTCGCACATGCGATCGACCGGTCGGACACGGCGCAGATCTCCCGCGTCATGTCGGGGCTGCTTTTTGTCTGGGCGGCCGGGTCTGTCATCGGGCCGCCGCTCTCGGGTTATGCGTTCCGGATGCCATTTACCGAGGGCGGACTGTTTCTTCTTGCGTCGATTAGCTCGGCAATTCTGGCTGCGGCAATGATGTACAGGCGCACAAAGCGGCAGGATGTGCCCAAGGAAGCGCAGGAGCCTTGGAAGATTACGCTCCCAAGCACAGCATCTACGGGCGAAATCGACCCAAGAACCGAGTAGGAATAGCTTGGTCCGGGTTCTGGACCCATCCGGTTGCGCCGTAAATTCTCAGTGTTATAAGGCCACGAGTTTCTGAGCGGTGGTGCGCGCTTCGCGTCCCACTCCCGCCGACGATATCAAAGAGGCTTATTTCCCCCATGAACATTCACGAATATCAGGCCAAGGCCGTGCTGAAGTCCTATGGTGCGCCCGTTGCGAACGGTGCGCCCGTGCTTTCGATCAACGAAGTGGAGAAGGCTGTCGACCAGCTGCCTGGACCGCTCTGGGTCGTCAAAAGCCAGATCCACGCAGGTGGACGCGGCAAGGGCAAATTCGTGGAATCAGCTGCGGGTGAAAAAGGCGGCGTTCGCCTTGCTTTCTCCAAGGAAGAAGCGATCAGCCACGCCAAGGCGATGTTCGGCAACCACCTTGTCACGGCGCAGACCAACAAGGACGGCAAGCAGGTCAACCGCCTCTACATCGAAGACGGTGCTGACATTGACCGTGAGCTTTACCTCTCTGTCCTGATCGACCGCGCAACCGGCAAGCCGGCTTTCGTCGCATCGACCGAAGGCGGCATGGACATCGAGGAAGTCGCGCACTCCACGCCAGAGAAGATCCTGTCCCTCCCGATCGACCCGATCGCCGGCGTCACCGACAAGGACAGCGAGCAGCTCTGCGACGCGCTGAAGCTTGAAGGCGACGCACGCAAGGACGGCATGAAACTCTTCCCGACGCTCTACAAGGCGTTCACGGAGAAGGACATGTCCATGCTCGAGATCAACCCGTTGATCGTCATGGAAGACGGCCACCTGCGCGTTCTCGACGCCAAGGTGTCTTTCGACGGCAACGCGCTCTTCCGTCACCCGGACATCGTGGAGCTCCGCGACAAGACCGAGGAAGACGAGAAGGAAATCGAGGCGTCTGAATGGGACCTCGCCTACATCGCGCTCGACGGCACGATCGGCTGCATGGTGAACGGCGCAGGCCTCGCCATGGCGACGATGGACATCATCAAGCTCTACGGCGAAGAGCCAGCGAACTTCTGTGACGTCGGCGGCGGCGCCAACAAGGAGAAGGTCGCAGCTGCCTTCAAGATCATCATGAAGGACCCGAACGTGAAGGGCATCCTCGTGAACATCTTCGGCGGCATCATGAAGTGTGACGTCATCGCTGAAGGCGTGATCGCTGCGGTCAAGGAAACCAACCTTGGTGTGCCGCTGGTCGTTCGCCTGGAAGGCACGAATGTCGATGAGGGCAAGGCCATCATCAAGAATTCGGGTCTCAACGTGATCCCTGCCGACGATCTCGACGACGCGGCCAAGAAGATCACTGAAGCGATCAAAGGCTAGAGCTTAAACGTTTTTTCGCGCGCCCGAGGGCGCGACCCAAAGATTTCAGGGACCTTATCCATGTCCATTCTCATCGACTCAAATACCAAAGTCATCGTGCAGGGCCTGACCGGCAATACCGGTTCGTTCCACACCAACCAGGCGCTGGAATATTACGGCACCAAGATGGTTGCCGGCACGCACCCCAAGAAGGCTGGCCAGAAATGGAAAGCCGACAATGGCACCGAGCTGCCGATCTATGCGACCGCAGGCGAAGCCAAGGAAGCCACCGGCGCCAACGCGTCCGTGATCTATGTGCCACCAGCTGGCGCAGCTGCTGCGATTGAAGAAGCCATCGACGCAGGCATCGAGCTCATCACCTGTATCACCGAAGGTGTGCCGGTCATGGACATGGTGCGCGTGAAGGCAAAGCTGGCCAATTCCAAGTCGCGCCTCATCGGCCCGAACTGCCCAGGCGTGCTGACCCCTGAGCAGTGCAAGATCGGCATCATGCCGGGCAAGATCTTCAAGAAGGGCTCTGTCGGCGTCGTGTCGCGTTCGGGTACGCTGACGTATGAAGCGGTGTTCCAGACCTCGAATGCAGGCCTTGGCCAGACGACGGCTGTCGGCATCGGCGGCGACCCGGTCAACGGCACCAACTTTATCGACGTGCTGGAGCTTTTCCTCGCCGACGACGAGACCAAGCAGATCATCATGATCGGCGAAATCGGCGGTTCTGCTGAAGAAGAAGCTGCACAATTCCTCAAGGACGAAGCCAAGAAGGGCCGCAAGAAGCCAATGGTCGGCTTTATCGCTGGCCGCACGGCGCCTCCGGGCCGCACGATGGGGCATGCCGGCGCGATCGTTTCGGGCGGCAAGGGCGATGCCCCTTCCAAGATCGAAGCCATGGAATCGGCTGGCATCAAGGTGTCTCCGAGCCCTGCGCGTCTCGGCGATACCATGGTAGAGGTTTTGAAAGGATAGCCCCGGATACTAAGTGTCCGAATGGCGGCCAGACGAGGCCAATAAAACGACCCCGCCGGGCCGTCCAGTGAAGCAACAGGACGGTACACACCATGGCTGATGACGGTTCCCCGATTTCGGGCAAGCGGAGCGCACAGAACAGCGCGATGCTGGAAACCGCGTTCTTGTATGGCGGCAGCGCAGTCTGGATCGAAAAGATGCAGGCTGCGTATGCGCGCAACCCTAACTCCGTGCCCGAAAGCTGGCGCGACTTCTTTGCCGCGCTCGGCGACGAAGAAGAAGCGTCTACGCGCAATGCGGACGGGGCGAGCTGGAAGCGCGATCGCTGGCCCAAACCTGCGGACGCCGAACAGGTCGCAGCCTTTGACGGCAACTGGACGCTGCTTGAGCCCAAGCTCAAGGAGAAGATCAAGTCCGACAAGCCGGCCGCAACGGCCGAGGATGTCGCCGATGCCGTGAAGGATTCGATCCGCGCGCTGATGATGATCCGTGCCTACCGGGTGCGCGGTCACCTCGCGGCGAATCTCGACCCGCTGGCGATCGAGAATGATGTCGAGCATCCAGAGCTCGAGCCGGCCAATTACGGCTTCACCGACGCCGACATGGACCGCCGGATCTATATCGATGGCTATCTCGGCCTCGATTATGCGACCATCCCGGAAATGGTCGACATCCTGAAGCGGACCTATTGTTCGACCATCGGCATCGAGTTCCAGCACATCTCCAATCCTGAGGAGAAGTCTTGGCTGCAGGAACGTATCGAAGGCCCGGACAAGGGCGTTGCCTTCACCCCTGAGGGCAAGAAGGCAATCCTGACCAAGCTGATCGAAGCGGAAACCTTCGAGCGCTTCCTTCACCGTCGTTATCCCGGCACCAAGCGCTTCGGCCTTGATGGCGGCGAAGCGGCCGTTCCGGCGCTGGAGCAGATCATCAAGCGCGGCGGCGCCCTCGGCGTGAACGAGATCGTTGTCGGCATGCCGCACCGCGGCCGCCTGAACATGCTGGCTGCCGTCATGGGCAAGCCGTATGAGAAGATCTTCCACGAATTTCAGGGCGGCTCGACGCAAGGCGCAGAGGGCTTTGGGTCTGGCGACGTAAAATACCACCTCGGCGCGTCTTCGGACCGCGCCTTTGATGGCAATGAAGTCCACCTGACCATGAATGCAAACCCGTCTCACCTCGAGGCGGTGAATCCTGTTGTTCTGGGCCGGACCCGCGCCAAGCAGGCGATGGAAGCCGAAGAGACCGGCACGCTGGACCGGTCGCACAAGCTGCCGCTTCTGCTGCACGGCGATGCGGCCTTTGCAGGCCAGGGCGTTGTGTCTGAGTGTTTCGCGCTGTCGGGCCTTGCCGGCTATCGCACGGGCGGCACCATCCATTTCATCGTGAACAACCAGATCGGCTTTACGACCAGCCCGATGTACTCACGCTCTTCTCCTTACCCATCAGACGTTGCGCTGATGGTTCAGGCGCCGATTTTCCATGTGAACGGCGATGACCCTGAAGCGGTCACTTATTGCGCGAAGGTTGCGACCGAGTACCGGCAGAAATTCGGCAAGGACGTTGTCATCGACATGTTCTGCTATCGCCGCTTCGGCCATAATGAGGGTGACGAACCGATGTTCACCCAGCCGGTCATGTACACGAAGATCAAGGGCCACCAGTCGACCCGCGAGATCTATGCGGCCCGCCTCGTCGAAGAGGGCCTGGTCTCCGAGGAGGATTTCGAGGACTTCCTCGACAAGGCTTTCGATGACGGCAAGACGTTCGAAGCCACCAAGGCCGACTGGCTGGATGGCGAATGGAAAGGCCTCGGCCTGCCTGAGGATGATGAGCGCCGCGGCAAGACCGGCGTTGCGATCAAGAAGCTGAAAGAGCTCGGCGAGACGATCACGACGGTCCCGGAGAATGTCGACGTTCACAAGACGCTGCGCCGGGTGATCGATGGTCGCCGTGAAGCAATAGAGACCGGCCAGGGCCTCGACTGGGCGACGGCAGAGCATCTCGCCTTTGCGACCCTGCTCGATGAGGGCTTCCCGGTCCGCCTGTCCGGTCAGGACTCGGGCCGCGGTACTTTCTCGCAACGCCACAGCCACTTCGTCGATCAGGAAACGGGCGCGCGCTACACGCCGCTCAATAATCTGAGCGAAGGCCAGGCCAATTACGAAGTTATCGACTCGCTTCTCTCTGAAGAGGCGGTGCTTGGCTATGAGTATGGCTATTCGCTGGCTGACCCGAACTGCCTGACCCTCTGGGAAGCGCAGTTTGGCGACTTCTCCAACGGCGCGCAGGTCTTCTTTGACCAGTTCATTTCCTCGGCAGAGCGCAAGTGGCTGCGGATGAGCGGCCTCGTCTGCCTTCTGCCGCATGGCTATGAAGGCCAGGGCCCGGAGCACAGCTCTGCACGCCTTGAGCGCTTCCTGCAGATGTGCGCCGAAGACAATATGCAGGTCGTCAACCTGACGACGCCAGCCAATTATTTCCACGCGCTGCGCCGTCAGATCCACCGCGACTTCCGCAAGCCGCTGATCATCATGACGCCGAAGTCGCTTCTGCGTCACAAGCTGGCCACCTCCACGTTGGATGACCTCAATACCAAGTCGTCTTTCCACCGTATCCTCTGGGATGACGCGGAAACGCCGGGCCGTGAAGGCAAGGTGAAACTGGCTGAGGACAGCAAGATCCGCCGCGTCGTCATGTGTTCCGGCAAGGTCTATTACGACCTGTTCGAGGCGCGTGAAGAGAAGGGCGTCGACGACATCTACCTGCTGCGCGTCGAGCAATTCTACCCGGTGCCACGCAAGTCGCTGATCGCCGAGCTGAAGCGCTTCCCGGGCGCTGAAATGGTGTGGTGCCAGGAAGAGCCGCGCAATATGGGCGGCTGGACCTTCATGCGCGACGAGATCGAGTGGACCGCCAATCAGGCCGGCGTCAAGAATGCGCGTCCGAAATATGCGGGCCGCCCACCATCGGCAGCGACGGCAACCGGCCTACTTTCACAACATAACAAGGAAAAGGATGCTCTCATCGCAGCCGCGCTGGGTGACCAGCCGGTCGAAGACAGCATCGTTTCTGCCTGACCAGAACGAATCTAACGGAAACGGAAGCATATGACTGATATTGTAGTCCCTCAGCTCGGCGAGAGCGTGACGGAGGCCACTGTTGGCCAATGGCTCAAGAAAGCTGGCGACAAGGTCTCCAAGGATGAGGTTCTGGTCGAGCTGGAAACCGACAAGGTTTCAGTTGAGGTTGCCGCAACGGCAGACGGCACGCTGAGCGAGATCGTCGCCAATGAAGGCGATACGGTCGAGATCGGCGCCATCCTCGGCCGCCTCGGAAGCGGCAGCGGCGAAGCCCCTGCCAAGGAAGAAAGCGCGCCTGCAGAAGCCAAGTCCGAACCCGCTGAGCAGCCGAAAGAGGAAGCTCCCAAAGAAGAGGCAAGCGCTTCTTCGGGCGGCGGCGACCTGACCGATGTGACCGTCCCGCCAATGGGCGAGAGCGTCACCGAGGGCACGCTGGGCGAATTCCTGAAAAAGGTCGGCGACAAGGTCTCCAAGGATGAGACGATTGCCGAGATCGAGACCGACAAGGTCGCGCTGGAAGTGCCGGCAACGGCGGACGGCACGATTGCCGAGCTGCTTGTGTCGCCGGGCGATACTGTCACGCCGGGCTCTGTCATCGCACGCATTTCGGGCGGTGCAGGCGGAAGCGCTGCAGCGTCTTCTTCTTCGTCTTCCAGTGGCACCGTCGCCAAGGAAGCGCGTGTTTCCGAAGGTGCAACGACCAGCCAGACCCCAGCCGAGACGGGTGAGTCGGCTTCCGGTCAGGAAGACCGTCCGGTCTCGCCATCGGTGCGCCGCGTGGCAGCCGAAGGCGGCGTGAACCCGCAGGACATTCCAGGTTCGGGCCGCGATGGCCGCGCCACCAAGGCGGATGCAGTCGACTTCGTGAACAAGGCTGCGCAGGCCCCGAAAGCAGAAAGCAAGCCGCAAGCGGCTGCCTCACAGCGTGAGATTGGCCCACGCGAGGAGCGGGTGAAGATGACCCGTCTTCGCCAGACCATCGCCCGCCGCCTGAAAGAGGCGCAGGACACTGCCGCGATGCTGACGACATTCAATGATGTCGACATGTCCGCGGTGATGGAGCTTCGGTCCAAGTACAAGGACGCTTTCCTTGAAAAGCATGATGTGAAGCTCGGCTTCATGGGCTTCTTCGTGAAGGCCTGCGTCAACGCGCTGAAAGAGATCCCGGCTGTGAACGCCGAGATCGACGGCACGGACATCATCTACAAGAACTTCTATGATCTCGGCATTGCTGTCGGCACCGATCGCGGCCTCGTCGTCCCGGTCGTTCGTGACTGTGATGAGCTATCGCTGGCAGGCGTCGAGAAAGAGATCGGCAATCTTGGTCGCAAGGCCCGGGATGGCGAGCTTTCGATCAATGACATGCAGGGCGGCACCTTCACCATCACGAATGGCGGCGTCTATGGCTCGCTGATGTCGACGCCGATCCTCAACCCGCCGCAGTCCGGCGTGCTCGGCATGCACCGCATCGAGCAGCGCCCGGTCGCCGTGAACGGCAAGATCGAGCTGCGTCCGATGATGTATCTCGCGCTGTC
>LWDU01035757.1_pt1 | contig 12917 bp, 18 predicted proteins | sample 727161 | NCBI WGS metagenome assembly LWDU01 (sample SAMN04566230, study PRJNA314399) | hydrothermal vent metagenome | isolation source: deep sea hydrothermal plume seawater | place: Mexico: Gulf of California, Guaymas Basin | collected 2004-07-11 | reverse complement strand
AATGTATATGCTGCATCGGGCCACCGAGCATCAATAAGAATAGAACCACTGGCTTTACCTTCAGAATCAGTTTCTACTGTGTCTGACCAAATCGAAACGATGGCTAAATTAATGTCTAAATGTTTTTCAAGATATGGTTTTAGAACCTCTTTGTCACCAGCCGCAATTTGTTCTTTTTGTGCTGGTGTAAGTTCAGTCATCACTTGATTGATAAGTAATGCCAGATATTGAGTATCTAAATAAGTTAATTCTACTGTGGCTCTATCTGAAGCCCCCTTTTGTTCGTCAGCAAGAGTTTCAATTTCCCACTCTATGGTAGAACCTTGAACTACTTTATCAAAAGCAACTACTGTATCCCCGTCTTTTTGTTCTGATGTCCAAGAACTCTTGAAATAAAATTAGTTTTACATGCCCAAGAACCGGATTGATCTAAAAACCAATTGCCACTGTCTGCCATTCCTGTGGGTAGTTTACTCCCTTTTTGTGAAGCCCATGCCATAGATTCACTCTCCGTCACCCGAAGATCCGGAAAATAGTCCTAACTTACCCAAAATTGATACGGCTATTAGGCCTCCGATGGCTAAACCCCCATAGGTAACAATTTTACCAATGGCTCCTAAACTTTCTGCTGCTTTTTCTTGACATTCAGTCACATGTTCTGTGAACTCTGGGGTGCCTTCTACTAAACTTGCTGCTTCGGCTTTTTCATCACAATCTTGTCCTGTTGATGATGCTACCCACGCATTGACGGCATCGCTGTTCATGAAATCATTAAATATAACAATAGCGGTAACAGCAGCGGCTCCGGTTTTGAAAACAGTTTTTCCTACTCTTTCTATTGCCCCTTCTGGTAATTGTTCTACAGCCTTTTTGGTAGTTTTTTTAGTTATTGTTTTAGTAGTTTTTTGACCGGCTTCTTCGGCCATACTCTTCAGATTCTTTTTGAGTAGGGCTTCTATTGTTTCTGCGGAAGCGTCTTCTGATGCTTCTTCAAGTGTTAGTTTCATGGCTTTTTCCATGGTTTCTTCGCTGATTTCTTCACCAACTTCTCGAGCAACTTGTTCTTCTATTTCTTTGAATGCTTCTTTACCTATCTTCTCTTCAACTTCTTCGAGAAGTTCTTTAAAAACCTTTTCTCCGCCCTCTGAGATTACATCGTCAATAAGGGTATTAAACTCTCGTTGGGCTGAAGGTGGAAGGCGACCATAATTAGATGGTAGGGTTTGGCCCCAAACGTGACTCATAGTAAAATATGGGCCATACAACTATTTATATTCATCGGTTATTCTTCTTCGGTAGAAAAGAAGACCCATCGGCTTAGGTCTCCATTAATAGTGCCATCATTGATTTGTTCTAAAAATACCTGCAAATCTTCAAATGAATCAAACATAAAATTATAATCCATAATGCCGAATAACCAATTAGGTGCATTGGCCCTACCACCCTCTATAACTACTAAAGTAGGTTTTCGCTGATCGAGGGAGTTCAATAATTCATGAATAGTTCCAAACATTCTAATGTTGGTGTTTAGATAAATGATTAAGAAATCTGAAACATCTACCATTCTTAAATCTACATGCACGATGTCCTTCATGCGTTGAGTCAGTTCGAAATATCTACCTGTCTCTTTCAAATGCATCATTTTTCTTTTCTCGTCTTCTATTTCTTTGTATTGGGCATAAGCCAATGGTTTCTTACATGGATCAAAAACAGTGATACCAAGTGGTTTTAAAAACTTAGTTAAGTCTTGTCTCCAACCTACGCCATCGTCTTCTGCGGCGTCTATCGGCCCCGCTAAATAACAACGCAAACCCTTTAATCTTTCCATTAATATTCCCTCCATTCACACCAGATATCGTATTTAACAACATACCAATCAGCAACGTTATCATCAGTTGCATTATCACTACCATCAGCCATGATTTTCAAAGTTAGATTGCCATTATATGAATAGTTGTCTGAAACTACCAACATGTGGGTTCTCCAAGTTACAGTATTGGATTTATTACTCCACAGCACAGTTCCATTATTATCCAAAATGGATACATTAACGGAACCTTGTTGCCACACCAAAGGCTGATGGAATGAAGCACTCATATTTACTTCTACCCATACTGACATATTGGTTTCATTAAGGGTAATTTGGGTGGTATTGCCCATACCCATTGGGGCATAGTTATTAAACTGATAAGAGTTCATATAATTGTATTCGGATCCTCCTACCATATCCTCTATCAAACTGGGTGGTTCTTCGTCAGCCATACACCCGCTTAATCCTGCCAACAGAAATAGCATACCCATCATTATTGCATTCTTCATTTTCTTCACCTTTTGTTTGACCCACAATGCCGACAATATAATTCTGAATAAGGGTAAGAATCCCTAATCCATTTATCTTCGGGTGGACATTCAGTATCGCAAGCGATACGGGCCTCTTTTTCAGAATCTCCAATAACTTTTAGTAATTGTTTTTTCTGTTCTTCTAAGCCTTTCATTTGTTCCCACAGTTCCTTAATCTTAAGTCTCCGAGGCTGTTATATACTTATTTCTTTTTGTCGTCAACTATTTTGACTCCTGTTGGAAATCCGGGGGTTTGATAATAACGAGGATCTATACATCGAGAATGGACTCGACGACCCTCTCGGAATATACTAACATCGCCGTCACGAATTAACTGATTACAAACTAAACAATAATCAAGCATATTTCCCCTCCCAATAATGTAATCGTCCTACCTTAATAAGACTTTCACTCGTAAGTTATGTTATTACCATCAATCTTAAGTCCTTTAATACTAAGTCCTTTGAGATTAATATCCTTTACTGCAATAATTATAAGGGGTGGGTTGCGACGATAAATTACACTGGAAGGTGGCCACATCTTAACAATCTCATCCAAAATATTTGGTATGTAGCGTTGTTTCCCATTGATAACTACAGGAACCATTTCTACTAATCTCCATTGTGCACCGCTTGGTTTCTTCCCTCGATAGATTTCTCCAGTTTGTCTATTAACCCATTGGTTATTATCATGGTCAGGGGAGGGTATGGGTGGTAGGGGGTTTGTGCCACCTTTTCCGCCTTTTCCACCTTTTCCACCTTTTCCGGGTGGACCGGGTTTTTTACATGTTGGGCATGGTTCATCGCCGGGTTTGCCGGGTGGACCGGGTGGTCCGGGTGGTCCGGGAGGGCCGGGTTTGTCGCCTTTTCCGGGTTTTTTACATGTTGGGCATGGTTTACTTGGAGGCATTCTTGGTTGTTTTGGATTCCAATCTGCTTGATATTCTCTTTGCATATCTTGAACACGAGAAACCAACTCTATAAAATTAATATCTTTTTCAATACTCGCAACTATATCTTTTTCAGCACCCATTTCTTTGGCCATTTGAAATTGGAAATGTAATTCTTCTAATGCTTCTTCGATCTCAATACTGTTTTTAAATTGGGCATAATAATTGGCTTGGCGGTAGAGACGCCCCATTTCATCCTCAGCAGGTTCTTCTAAAATATATTTATAATAATTCTCTGGGCTTTCAACTTGTGGTTTATCCATAACTTCACTAATAAATCCTGATAGGACTTCTAACATTTCTTGGAATACTAATTCACGATTTTCCGGGGTATTGCCAATTTGTTCTAACAGCATATCTACTTCAGGGAAGGTTTCATCTTGTTGTCTGATGGCATCTGCTAAAGCAGATAATTCGTCACTATCTAAATCTATTGTTACTTCATTAGATTCAATATGGGTCCATCGACCTTTACCATCACGGGCTTGAGAGGGATCATAATTGGCTTCAAATGATTCTGCATCCATTTTTAAACCTATGCCAATATGCATTTGCGCTTTACTAATTTTTCCTTGTTTATACATCATTCGGAGTTCCCAATCTGGAATATCTCCTAAGAATTGTGTAACAACTGATTCTGCATCTAACTTTTTAGTGGAAATTAAATCCCAACCTCCGAATGGTTGTTGGAGAATATCCATCAATCTATTTTCAATGGCTTCATGAATTAATGTATGATCTTTAAGTATGTGGGTTGGCATTTCAAAGGTAATACTTTTAGTTGTCCTTTTGTCAGGAACTTCGACATGAACTGTCAATTCACTTAAAGATGTGTCGGCACCAAATCTTTTGGCATAAATACCTGCCATTACGTTATCACAACACGGACAACCCTCTGTCAAAGAACAAGAATCGTGGTTTGGTATTTTACAAGTAGTGCAGTATTCGGCTTCAAAGGTTTCTGCTTCATGCAAGTGAACTTCACGGAGTTCTTTAGACTTGCCATCAAAATATGGAACTTCCTCTACTCCTTCGCAACAGTCTTCGGCATCGTTCTGGTCTTCAAAACGACGATTACAAGCATTACAAATCCAAACGGTTATTTTCTCATCGTAGGCCTCAACTCCGAACTTCCTTCTTTCATAATCGGTTCGGTTTAGTTCTGAACATTTTGAACATTCATATCCTTCATTTATCAAATCCCAATCGGAAGTAATTTCTCCACAAGTAAAACAGATTCTTTCATCATCTTCCAGACTCATTTCTTTGGTTTCAACTAAACTATAAGTATATGGCCTACTGGATTTATCTACAATAAATATATCAGGCATCCTGATTAAACGATTACTTAGTGCCATGGCATGAATTGGAGTCGCTGCAGAACGGTGGTCGGGAAGGGAGGGGTGGATTTCCGCCGCAGTGGATTTTCCATGTGTTCTAATATATTCAATGGCTACGGGAATCCATCTTTGTTTTCTTCCTTTGGTGACCCTACTACCTGTGCGTTTAGTGTATTCTTCAGCATCATACAAATCAAATGCATATGCAGTTCCTCTATCTGGTAACCATCGTGGATTAAAGTCTTCCTTGATGTCGTTTAAAGAGGGCCAACCACTATACATGGTTGGAATGTGACTTCCTTCATAGTCACGGCCTTCAGGATTAAAGTTCTCAAGAAGTTCTCTGGTTTCAGACTCTAATTTTTCCCAGACATAATTAGGATCATCATCCCAAATATACCTAATGGCCTCCAACTTAAACTTATGAACTTTATTAACTATATACCCTATAGTGTGTGCGGATTTATGTTCAGCCACATTACTCCATAAAGTCATGCATTCTACTATCCCACAATAAGTTTCTGATGCGTAGTCTACATACTCAACACAATGCCACCACAATATTTCTAATGCTTCTAAATAGGGTTCCCAATAATCTTCATCATCAATTTCCTCGTCGCCTTCAGCATTCTTAAGATAATCCATATATCCACAGGTGCATCCTGCGATAGTAGCACCTGCACCAGAACAATTATCACAAAGTTCTGATTCTGCTCTTTTACGGTGGCTCGAAAGATGAGCATTCATATGACCATTAAGTCCCCTAAAGGAATCAAATTGCTTTCCGCATATTTTGCAGTTAACGGTCATAAACTATTTATAGCCACACAACTACTTATACTTTAGTAATATAACCAAATTACTAACTTCTTTTTAATTCCCACTCTTCCCACTGTGTTCCATCCCATGTATTCCAACGCAGCACTCTTTTAAAATAGTGTGTTTCTGCACACCATCTGCACTCTATAATTGGTTCTTCCACATCTCTAAAATCTCCAATAATTGCTCCGTCTGTGCACGGACAGTAGCGACTAATGGTATAGGTCATTAGTGTTATTACTTCAGATTTCAACTATTTGTAGTTTGATCTTTATCTATCCAATGCTGATGAAGGTTCCACCAGACATCATAGTAATGATATACTGGAACTAAATATAGGGTCAAAAGAAGTTGAAGTGGTCCTGATTGAAGGATATACCTATCCCACCATTCGCCGGGGTATGTATAGAGGAGGAATCCCAAAACGACGGGTTGAATCATTAACAGTCCATAAATAGGTCTGATGAAAGATTTAATCCAAGCCTTCATTCCCATCCCAACCAATTTTGGGGTTTATAGGTGTTGGTGTCTCGATCATAATGGAGAAGGTAGAGATATGGATGGTGGCCTATTTCAAACTCCATTTCTTTGCAGACAGATTCCCATGCATTCAAAAAACTGGTGAGGGCTACAGTAAGCCCAGTAATATACATATTGAGTTGTTGAACCTCTTCTAAGTTCTGTTGAAGGAGCCAATCCTTAGCATGAAGTTCGAGTTCATCGAACTCCATTGGATTGTCTATCTGGCTCCAGATAAACTCACTAACGGGCATTTCATGTCGTCCGGCACACAGGCCGATATTCATCACTTCGCTTCCTTGGTTACCCATAAAGTAAGTTGTTGGGGACTACCCTTATAAACATTTATTCAAAAAGATATTGTATGCAGCCGTTACTATTATATAGTTGTCGGAATCAAAAGTAATTGTGGGTTCTACTGTCTGGTTGAATGAAAAACCACTTGCCGAGTGGTTAAAAACGCATGATGGGGTTTTTGGTGTCTATAAAATGGATACTTCGTGGTGGCCCTCTTTTGATGAACATGAGTTTTCCAGTATAATTAATTTTCTCACTACTGATAATGACTACTCTAAGGAAGATTTAGATGCCGATATGAAAATATGGAATGAACGTGGTGTTCCTATGTCTGTATTAGAGGGAGGAGATCCGGAGATTGGGGGTCAACCAGAACACTGGGAAGTTCTATGGAAACAAGTCCCTTGGCAAGATAATCCTGTGTATTTTTATATATCCAATGCTTCAGATGATTTTAATGGGGGTAGCATAACTCCTGATGCTGATGGAACTGTAAAAATTAAGTTAGATTATTTGGGTGTAAAGTTAGACAATGACGGTCTGATTTATATTCCTAAAGGGATGTTTGAAATGGTTAAGTCTTATAATAGTATTAATCATTATGATGTGGCCAAAATAATTGGTAAGCAGTAGCCCACATTAAAGGAACTGAGTCTCCGCCTAAGATCCACAATCGCTCCAACCGATGGGAAAACCCATCAGCCATTCCACGAAATTGGCCGGAAGCCTGCTTTGGGAGACTGGCACTGAGGTATGGGGCAGATTCCAAGATTTCGGACCAAGCCTCAGAATCCCGAGGTGGTGGAGGGTTGGGAAATCGCTTGAGGATGTTTTCAATTCGCTCCAAATCCTGCTGGCTGTCGGAAGGTTGTCTGGGGCTTTCCCTGCTCTCATCTTCTTCATTGTTCTTTCCATCCCTGATGACCCCTTCCAATCCCTGTGTCCGGGGGTTGGCCATAGGTTTCCCTTTAGTATTTCTGGTGAGTGCCATGAAGAGTCTTCGGCGTCCATGTGTGAGCCCAAGTTGCCGTGCGGAGATTTCTTCAATCTCCACTTGGAAATCCATTGATTGAAAGAGGCTACAGATTCCAATAAATGACTCTCGCTGTTTGAGAAGTTCGGAACGCATCTCAAAGAGTGCTCTTTGGGGCTGAAGTTCTGCAAGGAGTTTCCCAACGGATTCCAACAAAGTGGTGTCTTCAAGACCCCGATCGATGAATGAGCCAATGATGAAATCCACTTGTTGACTCCAAGATATGCTGTTGAAGGTTTCAATCTGATCCCAGACAGGAACTTCAGATAGGTGGCCTGATTCCATGTTCTTGATGAGGGTGGCCACGGCATAGGCCCGCTCTTCAATGATACAGATGGGATTGAATGTTTCTCCAAGAGCCAATCGGAGTCCCAAGAGGGGACCTCCACTCCCGGGACGTAAAGCCAAGACATTCATAATTCTCCTGACTGGTTCTACTGTCAACCACCTATATGTAGTTTATTGATACTATTGGGTATAAAATGGCTGGCCTTGTAAAGAACCATGTTTAAAAGTTTTTTTGGATTCTGCCACGAGGAATGTATGTTAAACTCACCTATGTTTGATAATGTTTCATAAGATGGACTAACTCCTTCTGTCAAATCTTCCCATAAGTCAGCCACTTTATTATGATACGGTGAAAACCCTACTCCTTCTATGTTGAGGAACACCTTTTCAACTGGTAACTCGCCTTCATAGAGTTCTACAAGACACGCATTATAAAAAGCATAAATGCCATTATCAGGATCATCAATAACCCATGTGCAAGCGGAAATACCTCCTCTCTTATTTGCGTAAACAATAAACCATGGTTCGGCAGTAGCGGAAGTATCTAAGTTTGGAATATCTCCTAATGACGGAAGTTTTATAATAGTTCCGTCTTTTGGCCACACCCAGACATTGGAATCGAACCGATGGTGGTATCTCATTCAATCCACTCGCCTGTAACGGCATCTCTGCCCTGATGTTCCCACAACTCCTCTTTGGTGCGGAAACGACGCAGAAGGTTGGTATGCTGCAACCACTCATGATTAATACTATCTGGTATCCGTATCTTCTGGATAAAGATTGGTGGTGCTGGCCAAACGCTTTGCCCTTTTGTTTTATCGTATTGGCTGCGACCCATCAATATCTCCATGAACTTACTTTCATATTCCTTATCTCCATAGCCACTTTCTTGCAGCGAGAATAATGCTGTATAAATCTTTTCCATGAGTCCTTTATCTGTAAGCCATGTTATCCATGACTGGGGGTCACGCTTAGCGGAGATGATATGAGCAATGGGCAGACCAAAATGTTCTTTTAGAATCTGTTCCATCGTGTCGTTGGGGAGTCTATGAAACTCTATAACCTTTCCCATGTCGCTTCCTTCGGCGTCGTCTAAGACTATAAAATATCCTATCCGTAATTTAGCCGTGTCGTCTGATGCACCTGCTCGTATCGCTTGAGGGACAAATATAATTGAGTTTTGCCAATTCTTACTCTTGCTGAAGATTTCCCAGAAATGTTCGCTGGAAGTAATCTCTACTCCTTTCTGCCAGTTCTCCATAGGCTAACTTAACTGGTTTGCTATTTATATATTAGCCCAAGATATAAATAGTTGGTCAAATAATCTATATTTGGTAATTCAATGGATGAATACACTGTAGATATCATTACATTAAGTCAAACTGAGAAACCATGGAAGTTTCAATTAACGGCCATGATCGATACTGGGGCTAAGAGAAGCAGTATTGATGAGATGTTGGCCACCTTACTTCAGTTAGAACCTGTTGGTGAAATTAAAGTATCTAATGCCATGGGTAAACAAGAAAGACCATTAGTAAAAATAAAAATAATTCATGATGATAGGGAGTATGAATTAGAAGTATCGGTCACTGACCGAAGTCAGTTATCATACCCAATGATTGTGGGTAGGGATTTCTTAGAGTTATGGAAATCTAACTAAGTCTTTTACCGACTGCATATATTCGGTTTTGTGGTTCATGGTAGTGAATCATATTTAAAATCTCTTGGCCATTATATGGATGTCCAGTCATAGATTTAGCCATGGATACTTCTTTATTTTTATCTGCCAAATCAAATACTAAAATTGGATCTGTTATGAAATATATTTGTGTAGTTTTATCTACTGGACTTTCCCACACAGCAAACAACAACCAGTCTGGATTATATGGATCTTGTTGGATTAATTCTTGTGCTATGTCTGCCCAGTAAACTTTATTAGTAAACATCACCATTGGATTCTACCTTTTCGTCCTCATATGGTGCGACTACTCTTCTATATAATTCTAACTTGGCTCCTTCTAATGCACCAAGAAGATCATTGAGATTCTGATAACGCAATCCTTTTCTCTCTAAGTAACTTTTAATTAGCATAGTTACTACATAGTTCATTTGCCCTGCATTTTCAATGCTTTTGGCTACCTTAACTAATTCTTCTCCGAACTTCTCTCTATCTTTATCATCTATATATGGCATTACTAAGCCCCCATAAATGCAAACAATCCCAAGGTAACTAAAATAATCAAAACCATCATGGTGATTCTATGCATTACATCTAAAGTCTTTTTTTCTGGCAAAACATCCTCTGCCAACCATGGATTTCTATCTTTAGGCATTTTAATCACCGAGGTCCCATTCCTTCACCAAATCAACTAAACTTCCTGAAGGGGCATCAGAAATATCTTCTGGGTTTACGTCACCTATATCCACAGGAATAATAACTATTGCTTCTCTATCAGATAAAGTTCCCAAGTGTGCAGTAATTCTGGCCAATGTTAAATTGGTTCTCAACATTTGGGCCAAAACCAAAACAACTAAAACATAATATGTCCAGTCCATAACCTCTATATAAGCCGCCACCCATATATATCTTTAGGCTCTATGGTTTATATCCTGCAGATGGATTAGATTGATCAGCAAATGAAATAACTTGGGATTGTCCATTTTGAATATTATAAACAGACAAATACCCCATCTTAGGTTTGTATCCTAACATCCTCATGAAATCAGATTGTCCTTGGAAGGTAGAAGAAACAATAAGTTGTGTTCCTCTATATTCCTCCATTTGGTGAGCGTGGGTGTGTCCAGTCACGAAAATATCTGGCTTATCCAAAATTACCATTTGGTCTGTCTCTTCGGGAGACAAGGCATTTCGCTCTCCCCACATAGGGGCCAAGTGCCGATTACGCAACATTTCTTTCATGGCTTCAGCAGGGTTTTCATAAGTTACATGTGCCATACGAGGAACCATGTCATCAATGCCCTTACCGTGATAAGACAAAACATCGATACCAGAAAGATTCACTCGTGAGGGGTTACCTACATGAATAGCATTACTAAACTTATTTTGCACAGATTTTTCCAAAACAGGTTGGGGTTCGGCAGGCCTAACTGCATCGTGGTTGCCGGGGAGAACAATAGGGGTCATGTGGTCAGGGAGTCTATCCAGTTGACGAGCAAAGTATTCATATTGGTCATAAACATCAGTGATAGACAAATTGTTTTCTTGTCCGGGGTAGACTCCAATACCATCTACTACATCACCAGCAAAAACAAGATATTTAATATTGAGTGCGGTGGGGTGGTCACTGTTAAGCCATTCTATCATTCGGTCCCATTCTTTGTTAAGGAAGTATTTGGAACCCACATGAATATCTGAAGCAAAAGCAATAGAAATTGGATCGTATTCTGTTCCCATCTTACGAGCAGCATCTAAAAACTCAGGAAACTGAATGTAGTCCACAATAAATAAATCTCCATCTTTGATAAACTTACCTGAAACGCCAATTACATTGTCTGGCAATAGTGTATCAATAGCCGGATTTTCTTTAGAGACAAAGACTGACATACGACCTGTCTTATCTTCTAACTCAACCATACGGCCACCTGATTTAGTTCGGCGGATATTGGAAACGATTCCAATAATATTAATTACTTTGTGCTTGAATACTAACTTATCCTTACGCACTTCGTTAATGTTGGTAGTTTCCTGAAACCCCCATTCATACCTAAGAACTTTCTTGAGCATTTCATACCGTTCAGAAAACAGATTTACAATATCACTCAGTTTACCTGATTGTTCTGATTCGCCAACTACTGGACCCTTGATAATTTTATCAGGATACTCACTGGCTTTGGCACCCCATGCACCTCGAGCCTCAGTGGTTTCGCTAAACTTAAAGCGACGTGTTCCCATTATAATACCCCTATGTTTGGATGGACTTTATGTGGTGGCAAACTTAAGCATTCACGACATACATCCAACCTTCTTTCTTGGTCTCGGTTTTTCAGAGTTATAAAATCATAACTACTTCCTACATTAGTGCAACCCTTAATTGGGCATTCCAACTGCTTCATACCCAATCACTCTTCAGGTGGAGGTGCAATATCAAGTTGCTCAATCAATTGTTCGGTGGCTAATTCTGCTTCCTCTTCAGACCTGCATCCAGTGATAACACACTTACCTGATGAGAACACCAGACAAACAGACTTTGGTTCATCAATACGATAGATAAGGCCGGGGAAAACTTCAGGTTCATACTCAGTCTTATCAAAAGGCATGGAAAAAATCAAATGTGATAGGTCAAGGTCGTTACCATATTCATAAGTGACAACGATGTTCTGGATTATAATGTCCTCTGGTGCATATGGCCACAACTCGTATCCATTGGTGGTCAAATCATCATGTAGGATTTTAAGTCCGTCTGCTATGTCTCCTTCACATTTTGCTCCTGTGACTACAGCCTTTCCACTACGGAACAAAAGAATACATACCTTGGGTGTGGTTACTCTGTAAACCATTCCGGGGAATTGTTCTGCTTCGTATACAATGCCCAATTTATTGGAAACATCATAAAGGTCAATACTTTCAGTCAATTGTGTGCTGGCCACCATGTTTACTATATCGCTCATTTTTACTCACCGTAATCATAACTGATAGTTGTTACCCTTATATACTTAACTATGACAATGGATGCATTTGGGGTTTTCTAATGGGCTGTATTGATTACAATCATTACAAATATTAAATCCTTGCTGTCGTGCGATTTCTCTTTGGAGTTCCATTATATCTTCCTCAGATGTATCGGAGCCTTTGGGCCGGTATCTCTCAGTTTTAATTCTGATTTCCCTGCTGGGCTTCTTATGTTTATCGCCTTTGCGATGGTGGATCTCTTTGCTCATATCAACACCAATCGGACATCGTATCTTCGGGGATAACTCCCATCTCTTGGAGTTGTTTCCAAAAGGGCCCCAAACTCAATGCTTTTAATACAAACTTGCGGGCTATCTTAGATGCATATTTTAAATCCACCTCTACTAATGATAGTTCAATGTAATCTAAAAGATTACGAGTAGCATGTTGAATATTGAAGTGTAATTCGGCCAAAGACATGGTTTGTTTATCTCTGTCATCAAAACTGGCCTTTATGATGGCCATCACTTCAGGTTTAACTCTGGATGTTGAAGTGGGTGTCCAATCGTGGAATAACAAATCATAGATTTGTTTCTTCTCTTTTTCTATATTGGACATAACTATACCTGCGCTTTACTACTATTTATTGGTTGCTATGACCCATATATACCTTTACTCCTCGTAATCATGTAACCACTCTTG
>LWDU01000454.1_pt1 | contig 12917 bp, 21 predicted proteins | sample 727161 | NCBI WGS metagenome assembly LWDU01 (sample SAMN04566230, study PRJNA314399) | hydrothermal vent metagenome | isolation source: deep sea hydrothermal plume seawater | place: Mexico: Gulf of California, Guaymas Basin | collected 2004-07-11 | reverse complement strand
GTACTAGTCTCTTTTTCGAGCCTAGCCAGTACACTTTTGAAATCAACCAAGTGTGATTTTTTATAGTTTTTATCTGAATACATATTTATCTCTTAAAGTCCTCTATATTTATATCTTGCGACAGGTCTGACATGCCTGCCATCAGGCACCAACATCTATTCCCAGCCTCGCCTATACACTCTGAGTGCTCACGCATTACAGAAATTCTCCTTGCCACACGATGGACAATTTTCATATTCTACGGGATATGTTACATAACAATCCTTACAAAGTACTGCATCTATATTAACCAATTCTATTGACACCATTCCATTATATTGTATCCTTTATCCTAAACCCTTTTTTAAAGCCAAGTTCACCATCTGATGTATTAATATTATTTTTGATTAACACATCTTCATCTGCCTCACTTTTTGGAAGATCACCATTAGACTTGTCCAAAGCATCAATTCCATCTTTAGTAGAATTAGCTCCTTCCCTTTTTTTCATATTTGGTTCTAGGGAATCTAGCATTATACTTCCTTGGATTCTAATTAGACACTTGCCTAGTTTGTTGAATGAATGGTCTCCTATTGTATCGTTACATGCTATACATGTCATTCTTTTAATTTGTTTACTTCCAATCACCATACTTCTATATTGTTAATGACACATATAAATCTTGCTTCATTTTAGTAGAACTCATCTTTGGTCTAAATTTACAACAGGGACATTTCTCATCTATTAATAATTTTACATTAAACCAAGAGTCACATCTCTTACATAAACAATGAGTCTTGTATGGAGAACCAAACGGTTTTCCTGATTTTAGCATATCACATATACCTTTACAACCTTTCATATTATAATAGTTATATATGGGTTATATAAACCTTTCTGCTTCATACTCTTCCATTTTATATTGCCTTGGTTTTTTGGGTGTACTTGGACGAGCAAAATACCAAAGTCCTATTATACCTAACGGTATTAAAATTACCGTGCCCAGACAAAACAAAGACAAAAAGAATAATAAAATCTTTGACATAATCACATATGCCTTTTTCATAATATAAATCTTTCTAATCTTCGATTGAAAATCAAAAAGGAGAAGAAGGTGATGTCAAGTCTCTTCACAACATACGAAATAGGATGGAGACCTAAACATACTTGTTGGTGAATCTTACGTGTTCACCAAACCACGACCTGTGGCAACGGGTTATTAACCATATATGTTACGTGAGCGTTATATAAAAGTCTTACTAAAATTAGGTGGTGAGGGAATAGGTTAAGAGGGCTACCGTTTTAGGGTAATCCCTGACACCTATTATAGTATAATCTGTTACCTATATAAACTTTTAACCTTAATCCCAATATCCCTTTTTGCTTCGCATTGGGATGACTCGGTTAGTCGGACGGAGGTTCGTCCTCTACATTACTTTTAATTTTATCCTCGCATAGAAACGACAGTTTCCAGAATGTCTTTTTATCCTGCATGTCCAATGCTTCAGGAGTTGTGCCAAAACATAATTCAAACCATCGTATAACTGTCTTATAATCAACTAATTCAAAATCAACCATAAGCATTTAAATACTACATCACTAATAAATTTTCAATAAAGGTAATCTTTATATGAAGTATTATATATTGACTTATATGACCAAGGACAAGACAGAGGCTATTAAGGAAGATACTCCCACTGTTGTGATAAAAGAAATAGCCAAAACCTGTTCTTGTAATGAATCTATAGGCAGAGATATTAGATGTAGTGATCATGGTGATCCTGACAAAATTTGACACGTTACGTTAATTTCCGTCAATAGACAGTAAGTTTATTAACTATTATATTCTCATTATATTATGGGTATTCGTTCTAGGTTAACTTCTATAGGTAAAAGTTTAACTTTTACTAACAAAGGATATACAGAATCTACTACAAGACCATCTATTGCCCAGCCATACATGGCTACCGACACAGGTGCCAAACTACCAATTTTCCCATTCCCACTTATAATGATTTATGAGTTGGCAGATAATATTGATGCTTTACGTATTCCTATTGAGACCTTGAACAGAGAGATGTTTAAGAACGGATGGGAGATAAAACAACGATTCAAATACAAATGTAATAACTGTTCTAAAGAATTCAAATATGCTCCTAATATTACAGTAGAAGGTGAATCTAAAGACCTTGACGAAAAAGTACAATGTGATTCCTGTCAAAGTTATGACTTGAGAAGTCCTGTACCTGAACATAGAAAAATTTTAGAAAATTTAATCAACAATCCAGTTAATGGAAACACTCAAAACTTGGAAGATGTTGCTAGACAATTAGAAAGAGATTTGGAAATTGCAGATAATGCTTACTTGCTTATGTTAAAGAATTATTTTATTGATGATGTTACTGGTGAGATTGATGTGGCAAAAACTGAGATTAAAGAACTGTTAAGAATTGATCCACCTCAGGTAGCCATGATTGCTGACTCTGATGGAAGAATTGGTTATGATGATAAGAGACAGAAAATATATGTTTGCCCTAGATTTGAGCACAGAGATGCAAGACTGTATACTGATAGATGTTCTAAATGTAATGCAAAGGCATTAAAGGCAATACTTGAAGTTAATTCCGTTTATTCCATAGGTGTACCACATCCTAAGAGAGTAATTTATGCCGAAGGTGAAGTAATATGGAAAGCAGGAAAATACAGACCAGCCTTGATTTACGGATTTTCCCCTATATTTGCAGTGTGGAGTAAGGCTATGGCTTTGTCTCACATGGATGAATATGTAAGAAAATACTTTGACAAGATGAGACCACCAAGAGGATTACTTGTAGTTGCCTCCCGTAACTATGAGACATTCAGAAAGTCATGGGATGCACTTGAACAAAAGGCTACAGAAGACCCATACATGATACACCCACTTATGGTTGAATCTGATAAGGGTGGACAGAACATGGCACAATGGCTAGACTTTACTGGAACATTACAAGAGTTACAATTCATTGAAGTAAGAAAAGAACTAAGACAAATCATTGGAGCTGTCTATGGTGTGTTGCCATTGTACTATGGAGAGATGGTAGGTGGATGGTCACAAGAGGGATTACAAGTTACCATTACAAACAGAGCTGTCAAATGGGGACAAGATATATTATTCAAATCATTCTTTAAGAAATTTACAGAACTCATGGGTGTAGACGATTGGGATCTCAGACTTGAAGCAGGAGAAGAAAATGACAAACTCTCAGAACTTCAAAGAGATGGAGTTGAAATTGAAAACATGGCAATGTTACAACAAATGGGATTTGATGTAGAGAGAACTGCTGAAGGTGACTTTAAGACTAATCAAATACCAAAACCTGTGGACGAATTACAAATGGGTAGAGGTAGAGGTACTGCTGCACCAGAAGAGAACAGACAAAACTTTGCAGGACAGCCATTACAAACAAGACCATCTGATGATGGAGGTGTTTCACAAGGATCTCCAAGTTCTGGAGCAGGAACTTCTCTCTCTCAGAAGAATTTCCAAACAGGGATTACACCAGACAACTTTAATGTGGTAAAGAAAACATTACAATCAGCAATAGACTTTAACTGGAACAAGACCAAAACAGTTGAACAGTTAAGAAAATCTACAAGAATGACAGTAAGAGAATGTCGCAACATAGTAAAGAACGAGTTTGCAGATATGAAAAGGTGGGAAGATGACGAAGAGACATCATAAATGTGATGACGAGTCATGTTCAGTACACAAGGCATTGACTGATGATGTTAAAAAGAAACTTGCATTAAAAAAACAAAAACCTAAAGTTAAAAAAACAAAAACCCCAATAATAACAGATGTGTATAGTGCAGACTATTCAGTAATTGATGAGACTATAGAGAATATTAAAATTACAAGTAGAAAGATTTGTCAAGACCCATATTCATCTAATAACGTTTACATGATACTTCAAGAGGCATTAAAGAAAGTTATATTAGCAGACAAATAATGGCTACTAAACTTGACCTGAACTCAGGTGGAACAGACATTGGTAAGAAAGTTATTGATATTCATCAAAAGAATGAATACACTCATGTAAACAATTACAAGGAAGGTATTTGTTTCGGATGTTTTGGGAATAATGTAGTAGGTGCATTGGTTGCAGATATATGTGGAGACTGTGCTGGAAAGAAGGGTAGAGAGCCGTTATTAGTATCAATTAAACCTATTTACTATGGAATGTGTCATTTCTGTGGAATATACAAATTCAATATGGAACAGGTAAACTGTAGGCTTTGTCAAAAATGTCACAGAAAGACTGCGAACCATATGAAAGAGTATAACAAAGTGGGTGGCATGCATGGTGCAGATCCGTTCTGGAAATCAATGAGAAGAAAACACGGAAAGGATTGGAAGCAGATAATGACTAACGGCACAAAATCATACAGACAATAATTATTGTTTTAATATAAATATTATTCTATCCCTTTCAAAGTCATAATATCTATGATCATAATCAATTATCTTGTTCTCGTTTCTATATACGGCATCAAGATATCTGTCAACCTTCCATCTCAATAATGGTTTTCTAAGGAATCTTGGATTAAATTCCAACTGCATTTTTTTTCTATTGAATTTTATTTTCTCATATTTTATTAATTCAGTACCTTCATTTTCATGTTCACCAAGTTTACCATTCCTAAAATGAACTAGTGATTTATTTATGTATGGTCTCTCCTTCTGGTCATTTGTATTGGTAACAATGTATAACTTACTCTTGTCTTGTACATACATGTCAATTATTTTTATTCTTCTCATTTTATCTTTTGTGTATCCTTTGTAAAAATGATCAAACGTCTTCATGTCATCAAAGATATATATTGCTGAAGCCATGTATGAATTAAGTAATCCTTATTAATAAACAAAGCGTTGTCCATATATGGCTGATTCAACTGTATTAGATGGACTCTGTGTTTGTGGAGGAAAAAAATACAAATATGTTGGTTTTAAAATGGCAGTAGAGATATGTTATAAATGTGGAAAATTTGATTGTAAAACAGAAATTAGGGATGATGATTTTATAGATTTTATAGAACATAACTCTGAAATTATACCTCACCTTATAGAAACTGGTTATTTAATCAAAGCGTAATGAAAATATATAAGTAAGTTTATATAACGATCTATATGGAGATGTTTACATCTGTATTTGAACCTTTGATTGTAGCAGCATTAATAATTGTGGGTGGAGGGTTATTCACATTTTTCAGGAAAATGAGTGCAACTCAAAAGGATTTATGTGAAACAGTTAAACAATTACGAAAAACTTTAATTATTTTAGCTAAAGCAGTAGATAGACAGTCAAACAGGCTACATCCAGACGAGAATTCAGAATTAAATGATCTAGTCAAGGAATTATTAAGAGAAAACAAGTAACCTTATATACGATAAAATAATGAAAAATATATGGTCGACCCATTATTAGTAGTAGTAGCAGCAACAGTAGCAGGTGCAGTATTAAACACCGTAAGAGGATTTCTAGGTTCTGAAGAACCTTATGACATCAAAAAATTCTTTGGTGCAGTGATTGTCTCTGGTTTTGCTGGTTTGGCTATTGCACAAACTATAGGTCTGTCAGGATTAGATCCATTAGGTCTAGCATTGATAGGTCTTACAGCAGGTTTCACAGTAGACTATGCTGTATCAAAAGCAAAGAAACAGATTGCAGAATAAATCTGCACTTTGCACCTTTTTTTATTTATATGCTCCATGATAATCTTTATTAATATGGAAGCAATGTTTTATATATGGGAGAAGTAATCCAATTTAACCAACTTAATACATCTCTAAAGAGTATGCAGTCAATCAGTTCTGATGAGAGATATTTTGAAGGATTATTAACCGTTCAAATGAAAGATAAACAAGGAGAAATTACTATCGTTGATGAATTATATAAGGTATTACCAATTTGGATGGATAGAGGAGCACCAATTAGTGATACACATTCTAATAGGATTATAGGAAAAGGTATTAATTATTCTAAAACTACTGTTAAAAATGAACATGGTGAAGAATTACCTGCAATTAAAATTACAGGTAAAATTTATAAAAATTACGAATTAGATAATGTTATTTGGGATAAAATCAAAAGTAAAGAGTATAGAGGATTATCATTTGGTGGAGCAACTCGCTCTAATAGAACACCAATAAAGATGAAAGATGGCTCAATGGCATATGCTTTATCCAATCTGGAACATTATGAGGTTGCAGTATGTAAAGATCCAGCAGTTCCAATGGCTGTAATTACAGATTATAACCCTATTGCAAAGGCTACTTTTAATTCTGAATTAAGAGATGATGGTAAAATGGTCATTAGATGTACTAATATGGGATGTTTTGTAGAAAAATCTGATGTTGAACATGGAATGTATGGGAATGTAAATACAGATACACCTTTTGATGCAACTGAGGATTATGAAGAGGATAAGAGAGAGGGAGACAGGGAACAACAACAAACTGAAAAAGCAGACCTAAACGAGTCACAAACATTCCAACAAAAAGTAGATGCATTGATAAGAGAAGGTAAATCAGAAGAATCAGCAAAGAAAATTGTAGGTTCATTTGTACATAAAGATAAATTACCAACTGCTCCAAAAAACGATATAAGAAGATTATCAGGTGCATTTGATGAACATCATAATTTATCTGATGATGAAGTTGATAAATCAGGTTATCAAACTGAAGCAGGTAATGATAAATTAGGTGGTCAAGGTGCTACAGAAGATGACCCTAAGAAGAGAAAAGAGGAAGATGAAGAGAAAGAAGATGATGAATTAAAAAGAAGAGATCATTCTGACTCTGATGGAGATATGACATCTACCTATAATCAGAACGTGGGAAGAGAAGCATCATCTGGACGTAAGTTGAAAGCAGAAGGAGATTACTGTCCTAATTGTGGAAAACATAAAAAAAGGGAAATGGGTGACATGGTAACTATGGGTGGTGCATGTCCTAGTTGTGGTCATGGTTTTAAACCAAAAATTGGGAAAGCAGATACAACTGCAAACCAAGTTGGAGGTGTAAGAGAAAACAGTGCTGGAACATATATTCAAGGAGCTGGTGAAGCTAATCATATTAATGATGTTAGAAATATAGTAGATAAACCTGAAAGGAATGAAGAGAAAGGAGCACCAAATATTAAAATTGCAGCTTTAACAGACACCCTTAAAGTAATCAGTTATTCACTTGTAAAACACTCACAAACACAAGAGTTAAAAAAACTTAATAATATAATTAAACCTATGACATACTCAAATAGTAAATTCGCAATGACATACCCCAAAGTTGGTGAAAAAGTATGGGATTCAAAACAACAAAAATTAGTAGTAGAGAATAAAAAACCTAAAAAGGGTAACAGTGCTCTAAATGATAAAAATGCTTCAATACAAGCATTAAAGAAGATTAATGACGACCTTGGGGATGCTAGAGGTTGTACCGAGCACAAACACCAGTAATATAAGTGTTTACATAATCTTTATAAGGTCTTATATAATAGAATCTATAACAACATGACTATCGAAGAAATCGCAAAAACAAGCGACGACAAGGAAGAACAAGAAGACGAGGAAGATTCTAAAAAATCTTTTGATGAAACTTTGATTGAAACTCTTTCAACTTTGACAGAACACGTTAAAGCACAATCAGAATCACTAGTTGCACTCGATGAGAGACTTACAAAGGCTCTAGAAGAGAAACCAGAGACACAACTTGAAGTCAAACCAGCAGACTCAGATGATGAGGATATTGGTGCAGATGTTAAAGTCCCAGACACTTATCAATCCAATTCTGTGCAAGCAGGATTAGACGACGATAAGACAGATGATACAAAGAAAGATCCAGAAGAACTTGTTATGCAAGAGAAATCTGAGAAAACTAACTTTGATTATACCACTGAGACTCCAAGACCAACTACATCTTTAGAAACCGTAAACAAATCTGGACAAGAATTGAATATGGTTCTAAAAGATGCAAGAAGTGAAGGTTTCGACGGATTATCCGTTGTAGCACAAAAGATTTTGAAAGGTGATTACTACACTCCTACAAATGAGGAGGCATGGTTCTAATGGTTCAAATCAGAACTATTGACGAACTAGAGGCACTCTATTATGGACACAATAGAAACCTAATCAGAAAAGCTGATAGTCCAGTAACTACATCAACATCTGGCGTTTTCAACGCTATATTTGGTGCATATGCATGGGCTCAACTCAACTTAGAAGCAAATGCTTTTGGTATTTTACCAAAAGTTCCTTGGGACAAATCTGGTTGGAGGGCAATAACTGCCAAACCAACTTTGAATACAAACCAAGGTAATACTGCACTAGGTGGTACTGCTGAAGGTGGAAATATTGCTGAAACCGTAAAGCCTACTTTACAAGAGATCGACGTTAGACCAAAAACTGCTCAGTTGCCTTTCAGTGCATCTGAAGTTATGGAATGGCTCGCAACTCACAGTAAAGACGATATTTGGGGAGGCTTAGGCTCACTCAGATTATATATGGCAGTTCAGCATAAAGAATTCATGAATAGAATGTTGCTCGCAGATGTTGAATCAGAAGCAGCAGGGGCAAGTGCACACAACACAGGTACAACCAACTTTGAATCTCTCGACAGAATCATTTCAAGTGATGCTGAAGAAGATGCATTAGGTGGTACTTATGACGGTATGTACGATCCTTGGGCAGCAAATGCAACTATTGACAGAGATGGCAATAGTGGTACTTTTGACTGTACTGTGGAATCAGCATCAGGTACAATAGGAACAGACGGAGTTTTAACTGACGACACTCTAAGAACTTTCTTACGAAAGATTAGAATTGCAGCAGGTAAAGATCCAAATGTATTCCTAGGTTCCCACGAAGTTTACTCCGAAATACAAGGCTTATACATGCCTTCAGTCCGTATTCCAAACCCTTACGGTGAAGCATTAGTACAAGTCGATGTAAACGGTATCCAAACTTTCAAAGGAACTGGAGTCGGAATTCACGTAGATTCTATCTATGGTATCCCATTCATCCCATCCAAAGATGCCCCATCAGGTGGTGGCAACGAGGTAGGAAGACTATTTGCATTAGATACTTCTGATGCAGAAGGTTATGGTTACCCAAGAATTGGAATTCAAGTCGCAATCCCAACTGAGTACTATGAAGCAACACGTAGAACACCAGCTTATCCATTCGTGAACAACGCTTTCGTTGAGAAAGGTGTTTACAGAACAATGGGTGAAACTGTTTGTCGTCACTTCAAATCACAAGGTAAAATTAGAGATATTAAACTCTAGTCGAACCAAAAAACTTTTTTTTATTTTTTTTACTTCCCTTAACCTTTGGTTTCTAAAAAGTTAGCTAACTTAGCTTAATTAACTTAATTAACTTTTTCACGCCTTAGCTAACACTTTATTATAGATATATCATTATATTGATTAATATAGGTTAATTAACAGTTAATTAACACCATTACATTTATATAGAGATGAATAGCAGTTGTGGTAATGACATACAAAGTATATGCTATTGGTGGATTATCAATTATTGCATTAATTGTTGCATTGGCTTATAATCCAGTACCAGATACCGAAGAATTTGATTTTGAAAGTATTGTAAGTACTCAATTAGAGTTGAACAACAAGCAATTTGTAAAAAATACCATCACCCAATCAGGTGAATGGGACTCCTTAAAAACACAAGTGGCTGATGAATCGAAAGATATATCGGTTTTGAAAGTTTCGTTTGTTAAATTGGAGAACAGGATAAATCAACAAAGCCAAACTATAGTTTCATTGGACAACAGAATTAAATTACTAGAGACTGAACCAGTAACTAGTACAAGTTCTAATGATGATGAAATTTTGACATTCTACACCAGTGATGGTGAAGAATCAGAAGACAGATTTGATCAAGGTGATATTGTCTACTTTTTGGAATGATGATACTAACGATGAAATAAAAGATAGAAGAATCGAAGTCAGAGATAATACCGTACTTGCATGGGCTTGGAGTATTCCAACAACTCAAGTAGCAGGCGATTATTATATTGAAATCGATGTAGGCAGTGATAACCAGAAAATATTCTTCGATGTAAGGTAGTAATACCTCTTTTTTATACTAAACTTTATATATAATTAATTATCATTCATTACATGGCAATCACAATCGCACACAATGCCGACCATAAAAGTCTTACAGGAAAGACACTATCCATACAAGCTGAACTGACTTCCAAATTAAAGTCAACCATTGTTGATGTTACCTATGGTGCATCTGACAATTATGCTACTAATGGTAATACTGTCGATCTTTCTTTGGGTGGTAGAATTAGTACTGTTATAGGAGCAGAAATACTCCATTGTAACAAAGGACTACTTTTACAATATGCCCCAGCAGCAGCTGGAGCAGCAGCCACTGGTAAACTTAAGGCTTATGGTCACACACCAACAAGTGCTACAGCAACAGTTGTAGCCCTTGAGGAATTGGATGCTTCTGATACAGCAGTCAATAGTATGACTATTCGTATTAGAGTAATTGGTTTCTAACCATTTTTTTTCTTTTTTAATAATGTTTATATATGACTGGATACACAATTAAACATGGTAGAACTAAACCATAATGTTGCTAATATCAACTCTGACGGAGTAGTAAAAGGAGCACATGGTGTTATTGTTGGAGTCAAAGTAACAAAGTCAGGAACATCTGGTTCTAAAATAGAATTAAAAAATGGTATTGTTAGTGGTGCAGCAGTTGAATTTACCGTATATGGTGAAGCAGTTCAAGATCTAGGTAATATAAATAGACGTTTTGAAGCAGGTATTTATGCAGACATAACTGGCGATGCAGAATATTTAATAATATTTAAATAAGAACAAACATTTATATATTCATGGTAGTAACTTATTGCAGTGTAGCAGATGTCTCAGATTTTCTTCGTGTTCCTATCACTTCTACTACTACTCCAAACAAGGCTCAAGTCGAGAAAATTATAAACAGAAAAGAAGAGGAACTTGACAGACGTATAGGTCATACTTTTGGAAGAAATAAACAGATATCAAGAGAAGTTCATGATTTACCATTATTATACACTTATGGATGGGGTACACCATTATTCTTACAACATAGAAATTGTAGAGATTTAAGTGCAGCAGAAGGAGACAAAATAGAAGTTTGGGAAGGTTCAGGAAGTACATATACTGATATTATGGGTAATAGTCAATGGTATGATTTTGAACCAGTTTACGGCAAATTATTCCTTAGAGGTTACATATTTACAATTATCAGAAAACACAGGATAAGAGTTACTTATCGTTATGGTGATGCAACTGTTCCACTTGATATCGGAGATGCATGTATTAAACTTACAGCAATAGATCTCTTAAACTCTAGTTTTAGAATGGACATACTTCCAACAGGAGGAGATGGGGCTAGCTTTGAAGGCTCAAAGTCAGATTGGAGAGCAGATATAGAGAATTGTGTTGACAATCGTAGAGAATTATTCTTTATACCATAATGGTAAATATTCCTAAAGAACTTCAAGCAAAAGAATATAGAACTCTTACATTAGAAGATGCAACAATAGAAGAATTAATAATTGCTGGTATGCAAGATTTAGAAACTGATATACCATTACGCCTTTTACCACAACGTGGTATAGATAGAAAAAAATTAGCATTATATAGAACGGTATTAACAACTCTTGTAAAAAAAACAAATCAAGATTTTTATACTAGGTTTACTTTGGAAAAAGGTATCGATTTCATACCTGTATATCTTTCATTTGATGAAAGAACTCTCTCAGTGAGATTACATATACGTAGGGATTTTCTACAAGAGAAATTGAAAGCTGATATGGGATTTCCTTCATGGTTAAGAAGTAAAAAATCAATAGGGTCAAATATACCACATAGAGTAAGAAAATCAAGACAGGCAGAAAAATATCTTAGTGCAATGGATTCAGATCCAAACGGTAGGGGTACAGAGAAATTAAAACCTAAATGGTGGAATAAATGGTATAATGAATATCTTAAAGAATATGGAGATAAAAAATATAATCCTGCATCAGCAAGTAGAGTAAACAGAAGTACCAAAATACATGGTACTGGATTACCTATATCTCGTATAGGATATGGTTATCGTCAATCATTTAAAGTTAAAAAGGGTGAAATACATAAATTTAGTCAACAATTTACAAAACCTATACAATGGAATAGTTTAAAGAAAGCATTAGATCCTGAAACCTTTAATGATTTATTTGGAGATAATAATCAAAAAGCATATCTTAAAAAATATCAAGTAAACACAAAAATGTATAATAAATGTATATCAGAAGTTCTTACACAATATAATAAGGTTCTTATGCATATAGAAATGAACTCATTAACAGATGAAATGGTTAATAAATATGAAGGAACTTTCAAGCCAAGATTTCCAAATATTTCAAGGATTAGAAGATGGTATGTTAATAAAGGAATATATAATCAAGATAAAAAAGGAAATGGTAAACATCAATATACATTACAGAATTTTGCTAAACTTAAATCAAATACAGCAAGAGCAAATTTTATTGATAGAGCAACATTTGTTATTGCCAATTCTATATTTATGAAGTCTAATAATATATCTCCTACATTCTCTTCTGGTAAATTCAAGAAAACAGCAGGGGCAAGAACGTCTATAAATAGAGCTAGGGATTATAAAAAATTCTCTAAAACACGTAATAAATATCAAAGTAAACGCACACGTAAATATGAGGATTGGTCACTTGATAATAGGAAGATAGCAGCAAATCTTAAAAGAACCAATACACGTAAAGATAATCGCTCTAGAAGACAAACTTAATAACTATAGGTTATATATTAAAATATGGCTGGATCTATAATATACGACACTGCTACAGATTTAAAGAGTCT
>LWDU01040235.1_pt1 | contig 12926 bp, 10 predicted proteins | sample 727161 | NCBI WGS metagenome assembly LWDU01 (sample SAMN04566230, study PRJNA314399) | hydrothermal vent metagenome | isolation source: deep sea hydrothermal plume seawater | place: Mexico: Gulf of California, Guaymas Basin | collected 2004-07-11 | reverse complement strand
AGGCTTACCGGTCATGCGGCACAAAATAGATGCAATCGCCGCTGGGTAACCCGGCATGAACAAGTAGAAACAATCAATATCTTTGAAGTGCTTAAGAATAGTTTTGGTACTTAGCACAAGCTGCCAAAGCTTACCGAAGAAACCCTTTTTCAAAGGCATCTCAACAAAATCAATATTCTCTGAATTAAAAGCGTACTCGGACATTGAGTGGAAATAAGTATCACCCATCTTAAACGCATGGCCAATCACTGTTACTTGATCAAAATGCGTTGCAATGCGCTCTATATAATAGCCGCCGCCATTGGTGAAGAAGTAATTCTTCCCATCATACGCAAGATCTAATCTCTTAAAATCCCTAAATTTCGTCGATCTTATAGACCGTAACTAGCTCATGCAAGCAGCTTTGCCATTTTCCTCACACCCCAATATACATAGGGGCAAAAATCCGCCAAATATTGACTTTGAAGGCCTATTACTTTAGCTCTGCAATGACTGTAAAATAAACGGAATACGACTAATGCAAAATGTTTTAATCATTGGTGCTACTGGGATGCTCGGCCACAAATTGTGCCAGCGCCTACCTGAAATGGGTTTCAAAGTTTCCGCTACAGTTAGAAATGATACTTCTCTCTACGCAGATTACTCTGCTATTTTCAAAGCCGTTAACTTAATCGGCAATGTCGATGTACTCGATGACAATTCTGTACAACATACAGTTAAACAGCAGGAATATGATTTTGTAATTAATTGTGTTGGCATCATCAAACAGCGTAAAAGCGCAGAAAACAAATTGCTCTCAATTGCGATCAACGCTTATCTGCCGCATAAACTTGCCCAAATTTGCGAAGAAGCCAGGTCAAAACTTATCCATATTAGTACAGATTGTGTATTTGATGGCGAACGTGGCCTTTACCACGAATCTGAAGAGACCAATGCAAAAGACGTTTACGGCCTCACTAAGTTGCTTGGTGAAACAGATGTCGAGGAGACATCAGCAATTACATTGCGTACATCGATCATCGGGCGTCAGCTCGTGGAACCGAAGCTAAGTTTAATTGAGTGGTTCCTTAGACAAAACGGCAAAACCATAAAAGGTTTCAACAAAGCAATCTACACAGGCATTACTACGGAAGAGATGGCACGAGTTATCGCTCTCGTAATGAACTCGCAGAACTTCGAGAGTGGCACACACCACGTAGCAAGTACACCCATCAGCAAATATGATCTACTCATAAGGCTACGCGACATAATGAAACTGGATATAAAGATTGAGAAGGATGACGAATTCTTCTGCGATCGAAGCCTAATCATGGATAGCTTCTCTAAAATGACCGGCTACGCGGCACCTAGCTGGGATGAAATGTTGAGCGAGCTGGCCAATGATCAAACACCCTATACGACGAATAACTGATACGTTGCAAAGATGAACAAAACACCTACAAAAACAAAGCATAAAGCATTCTGGATTGCAGCCAGTATAGCTGTGTTTTTAGGTGCGGTAACATTCATGATTACGCAAGACATGGTTTTGATGTCTCAGGTTTGGCAAAGCGTTACTCTCCCAAACTTAATGACAGCCGCAACACTCATAATGCTAATGCATTTGGCGATGACATTACGGTGGTACTGGGCCGCAAAATATTTAGACATTCCTCTGTCATTCACCAAAGCCCTGTTTATTTTTCCTTACAGTATGCTAGGCGCCCTAACGCTTTTCGGACCGCTAGGGGGCGACTGCGTAAGATTTGCAATGCTTAAGACATTATCAGATCACAATGCGACCAATGTCTTTCAGACAGTGCTGATGGATCGCTTACTATCATTAGCCGGGATGGGCATCGCAGGGATTGCTCTTCTTGGCTTCTACGCCTACCAGCATGATATGAACTATGTATTAAAAGGGATTGCGGCTTTACTCGCCTTAGGCATTGCCAGTATGGCTATTATCCTGAAGATCCTTCATACGCTAAAATCTAGACTTACCCAAAGTGTAATTTTCAACACGCTGCTTATGATCGCGGGCAACCTAAACCCGATTAAACTCGCAAGCTTAGTTGCTATCTCGGTCGCATCAGGAATTATCACAATTTACACAGGCGTTGCCCTGACACTTATCGCCAAGTTACTAGGCAATATAGATATACCATTGCTCGAAGGCAGTCTTGCCGCCACAATCGGCCATATTGCCAGCTCCATACCATTAACACCAGGAGGTATTGGATTTGGGGAAGCAGGCTTCCAGGAGGCGATTAAGCTGATATCATCAGGGACATCGGAAAATACAGGTGCAACACCATACTTTATGTTCAGAATGCTAAACATATTTACGAGCGTCATTCTGGTAAGCGTTTTTACTGTATATTTTTTAAATTCAAAAAAACTGAGAAATCAATGGCTACAGACAGCAGCATAACCACCACGACTCCGAAAGATTTTAGCTTCTGCATTGTCGTCCCGATGTATAACGAGGCATCGAACGCAAAAGCCTGCGTTGATAAACTCTCAGCTTTTTTAAAAGAACTCGACTATGAAACAGCACTCATCGTAACCAACGATGGCAGCACCGACGACACTTGGAGCGTTCTGCAAGGCTTGCAATCACAAAACGATAATCTTCTGCTTGAAAATCACGAAGTAAACCAAGGCTACGGCGCAGCCAACGTAACAGGTGCCGTGCGTGCTAGAAAAGAAAACTTCAAATACGTCCTGTTTATGGATGCTGACCTGACACAGGATTGTAAATACATCTATCCTTTCATTGATTTGATGAAGCAGGATATCGATTTTATCAAAGCTACGCGTTACGCAGATGGCGGCAACACAGAAGGCGTAAGCTTCGGACGTAGAATAATTTCACGCGTCGGAAACATGATTGCGCAAATCTTCCTGCCCCTGCCTATCACGGATTATACCAACGGTTTCAGAGCAATTAAGTCAGATATTCTAGCGCAGATCACAGCAGAAGAACGTGGCTTTGCCTATCTGATTGAAGAAGTAAACAAGGCATCCAAAATCGTAAAGACCTACGCCGAAGTGCCTTACACTTTAACCGTTAGAGAAGACGAATTCTCAGAATCAAACCTGACATATCTAAAATGGGTATTTAAACGATGACCAATGACAACCATCAGTGCCGCTTCTGCGCATCACCAAATGTATCCCAAATCATTGATTTCGGATCCGTAGGACTTGCCGGTGCATTTCTAAAGCCAGATCAATTCGCTGCAGAAAAAAAATACGATCAACAACTATACTTCTGTTCTGATTGTTACCTGCTGCAAATCATCAACAAAGTACCGCCGACAGTGCTGTTCAAAGACTACTTTTATTTTTCTTCAGCCATCGCCACACTGCGCAAGCATTTCAGGTCTTACGCTAAAGAAGTAACTGAGAAATTCTTGATCCCGAAGAAATCCTCTGTCTTGGAAATAGGCTGTAATGACGGCATTCTGCTAAAACCATTTGTCGAACTTGAAGTCAAAACGGTAATTGGCGTCGACCCATCCTCTAATGTCATTGAAACAATCAAAGATCCAAACATTATTGCCATCAATGACTTTTTCACGCGTGAGCGCGCCCTAAAAATCCGCGAAGACTACGGCCCGATCAATATGATATGTGCCAATAATGTCTTTGCTCATATTGAGGATATGCATGATGTCACTGCAGGCATAAAAACCCTACTTGCCGATGATGGCGTGTTCGTCTTTGAGGTCCACTACATTGGTAGCCTCATTGATGAGATCCAGTATGACATGATTTATCATGAGCATCTGTTCTATTACTCACTTCTCGCACTCCAAAACTTCTTCAAAGGTTTTGACTTAGAAGTCTTCGACGTAAAACCTGTCGACATTCACGCGGGCTCTATGCGTTACTACGTACGCCACAAAGACGAAAGCAACGATAAGAGCGTCTCTTTGAACGTCATTAATTTGCAGAAAAGAGAACGTGAAAAAGGGTTCGACAAGCTAGAAACTTTCCAAAGCTACGCAGACAAAGTCGCCCAAACGAAAACAGATCTAATGGCACTGCTCGCAGACCTGAAGCAGGAACAAAAATCTATCGTCGGATATGGTGCATCAGGGCGTGCCAATACTACAATCCAGTATTGTGGTATTGACGATAGACATATTGATTACATGATCGATGACGCCCCTGCAAAACATGGTTACTACACGCCCGGCTCTCACCTTGAGATCAAACCCAGATCGGCTCTGGAAGAGAACACACCTGACTATATCCTCATTTTCGCTTGGAGCTTTTTCAACGAAATCATTGAAAAGAACATGGCTTATTTGAAGCAGGGCGTCAAATTTATCGTACCACTGCCAGAGGTTAAGGTATTCTCTTGGCAAGATGGGCAGATAGTTGAGGAAAATTACTCCGAAACAGATGATGCGGACGCCAAAATCGTTAGTATGTCTGAGCATAAATAAAGCAATTAAGAAAAGGATTCCGACCGTGAAAGTGATGACAATAATGGGCACACGCCCAGAGATGATCAAGCTCTGGTCCACGCTAAAGCAATTGGATGAGCAGCAGAACATTGAGCATATCATGGCTCACACAGGGCAGAATTACACACCTGAGCTGAAAGACTTTTTCTTCAATGACCTGGAGCTTAGAGAGCCTGATTATAACCTGAATATTGACGTCACGTCATACGGCAAAGAAGTCGCAGACGTTATTGCCAAAAGTGACGAGCTATTCCAGAAAGTAAAGCCAGATGCCCTGCTTATACTGGGTGACACATATAGCGGCCTATCGGTGATGCCTGCAGCCCACCATGGCATAAAGATTTTTCACATGGAAGCTGGTCTGCGTGCATGGGACAAACGCATGCCTGAACAACGCAACCGTAGACTGATCGACCATATGTCTGACATCCTTCTACCGTTCCACGCCTATCACCGCGAGAACTTGATCCGCGAAGACATTCATCCGTCCAAAATCATTGTCACAGGCAACCCGACTTTCGAAGTTATGGATGCGTACCAAAGCCAAATCGACAGCAGTGATATCCTGAACAAACTGGACTTGAAAAAAGGCGAATATATTGCGGTTACAGCGCACAGAAAGGAAAACGTAGACGACCCTGTATCGCTACAAAAAATTCTGGACGCACTAGGGACAGTTTACAAAAAACTGAACAAAGAAATCGTCTACCCAATGCACCCGCGTACAAAAAGTAAGATCGATTCATTCAACATCCCTGAAGGTCTTAAAATCATTGCGCCTTTAGGGTTCTATGATTTCAACTGCCTCAGCAAAAACGCATTCTGCCTCATGGGCGATTCAGGCACAACTTCAGAAGAAGGCCTATACTACAAAATCCCTGTTGTATCATTGCGTAAAACAACAGAACGTTACGAGACAGTAGAGGCCGGCGCACACATTATCGCCGGCATTGAAACCGATGATATCGTTGGGGCTGTCGAGACTATAACTAGCCTAAAATGGGGCGCACGCTACGACTTCAACGAAGACGGCTTCCTGCCGTCGAATATCGTCATCAACGCTATCAGAAGTAATATCAAAAACTACTTCTAATCTCTGACCTGAATAACCTTGTAAGCTTCGTTTTCGTAAACAATCGGAAGCGAAGTTTCATAGGACACATCAGCAACGGCATAATCAACACCATACTCTTCTACAAGTATACTGGCAGACGACTTATCCATCAGCATACAAGTAAACATATTACCTGAACAATCTGGCTTATCTTCTCGCACACGCTCAAAGATGTTTTCAATTTTTTCATTATACGCCGCCGCTTCAGGCGAGAAGTAATACACACTATGCCCGCTCTGCTCTACCTCGGCACGCCCCGTGTAGCCACGCCAGCTAAAATGACTCGGCGTTGTCATGATAACAAAACGATCATCAATATCTGTGTTCGCTCTAGCCCAGATTCCTACATCTCTGAAATTGGTACTATCGCCGCTCACCTGCTCCGCACCGAATTTATATGCCCGCCCCATAACCAAACAGAGGCCAAATAATACCAATAAAACCGTACGTCGCCCCACCAACGGATAAATAAGAACAAAGCCGAACGCCGCAAGAGAAACAAAATAAAACGCCCCTTCATATTTACTATACAGACACGCGCCAACAAAAATCGCTATAGCGACAGAACTACCTACAATCCGAAGAATAGAAGGCGACAACACACGCTGCACAGGTGTAAATTTTGGCTTTATAAAATCAATGAGGGTTGCAAAATGCTTATGCTGAAGAACAAATAACGTGCAGGCAAAAATACGAACAAACCATCTGAAAGCACGCGGATCATCAGCGAACTGCGTATGAATAAAGATATTAATCAGTGAAAAGAACGCGACGCAATTGCCTATAAAGAACAGGGGGACCGCCAACTTGGCAGGTAAAAACCAAAAGCGCCCCTTCTCGTTTGGTACCGCAAAAAATGCGAGAGCAAAAAACAGCAGCGCCATATTTGGGTAAAGTTGCGAAAAGTGCGACTGTGCAACTAAAACATATAGCCCCGCAGCCACTGCTAAAAAACGCTTCTCCGTAATTAGGCTAAATAAAGCCATACCAATCACAGGCAGCATAAACAAATCAAAGAGCTGCGTGGAACGCGTTCCAAGAAAACGCATCAAATCAACTTGTTGCATCTGTACGCCAAGATAGTGAACACTGCATAAGAAACACACGCCCAAAACAACGGCGATCAATAAGCGTAGATACTCAAAATTAATAGCCCGCCTACGGATTTCAAAATACCCAATAATGGCAATCGCCAGCAGGAACGCGCCATTACTCTCCAGCTTTTCTATTTTAGGCACAATATGGCCATTAGCCGCCAGAATAGGTTTTAACGTATCACTATCTATCTCTGTCGCACCATGAGTACGAAATACAACGTAACCAATAGTAAGAAACCCAACTAAACCCAACCCGGAACAGGACTTAAAGTCTTCTAAACTTAACCGTAAAAAACGCGCATCAATAGCCTCCCTAACAAACCTGCTGCATTTAGCCACCAAGTTCAAAGAGAAGGGCAGCAGCGCGTATATGCCCAGCATCCCGATCATCTGAAGGGTTTGAGAAGGATGTATCATAGCCGCAGGTATAAGTAGCGCAAGACACCAGAGAAGCCGTCCCTTAATAAACCAATATGCGGCAAACAACAGAATACCCTGTGCCAAATGCCCTGCATAAGGCTGCCAGAACAGTCCACCGTAATAGGCTAGGTTCTTATTCGTGGGGAACCAATACAGAAGTAGGCAAACGACAAAAAAACTTACGAGTTGTTTTTTGTATAAATTCTGCGCCAGAACAAAGATACCGAGAGCGAGTAGAATGTTATGAAGATAAGTAAAACCAAAGAAAAAGATCTTCGGTGAAATATTAAAAACTTTATAAGCAAGTGCAGGCAACCAGTTAATCAATGAAACAATGCCAACCTGCGCAAAGGATTGCGCCTGCAAATCATCCTTAAAACGTTCCGGATATTTATAAACTTCGGCATGAGTAAGAAGGCTGTCATCCGCCATCGCCATAATCAAACGCACATCATGGCTGGAAATCAACAGCGCCGTAAAAACACTCGCAATTAAAATAACTGCCGCATAAGACCAAGCTGGTAAGAGAAAATTATCTTCAGACGCTGCTTTAAACAAAACGCCGCTCCTCGCGATTTTAGCATAAAACCCATATTCCAACTTTCATTTATAACCCAACAAATACATCAGAACTGAAAGTTTGAATTCGAAGATGGCATATAGCACTTACGAACACAACAAAATGGCTAATATGACCGAAAACAACAAACCCAAAATCCAAAAGAGATATTACATCTATATTAACAACAAGAATTAATATATAAATTAAGCATGGGAATAAAACAGTTAATGCGCAAAGCAGGCTAAATAAAATAATGATAATGCATAAAAGTGCTAATACAGGGAACGCTATCTACACATTGATAGCATTATTGTTTCTATTTTATACACCCACTACACAGGCACAAGTAGCGTTGGATGCCAGCAATGGAGGGCTCGTCATTTTGGGTTATGATACTCAGACATGCAGCTCACCCATAGAAGGCGCTCTGCGCTATGATAGCGCTGCAAAGCGGGTTCAAATTTGCAAAACATCCGGCGGCGGCTGCCCCAATATAGGCGACACTTGTCCAGATGGATCTATTTACGCGGGCCTGAGCCCAGATGGCAACATTCCTATGTACACCACCCCTACAAACGCAGGCGGCATCCCATGGAATAATGGTAATACAACTGGCATAGTTAACCTATACACCCCCACGACTGAGAGCACGACCGGAGGTGCCGCTAGCACAGCAGCATTCATAGGCGTTGACTCGGATAGCGACACAGGGGGTACCCAACCCTTTCAAGCACCCGAATATTGCTACAACCTTGATGCACATGGGCATACGGATTGGTACGTACCGGCATATGACGAATTTGAAGTTCTTAGAGACAACTATACAACCATCGGGGGCTTTACAGCCACCGCCTACTGGACATCCACCGAAGTATGCTGTGATGCTATGTTCTATCTGAACATACCAAGTGGTGACGGCGCCGGGATTAAAAGATTCAACAATCAGGTACGTTGCGTGCGCAAATCACCAGGCTATAGCTGGACAAACTGGAGCGAATAGAATGAAAAACTCAATGATGAAATACCCTCTCTTAGCTTTAAGCCTTTACATTCTTATCCACTCGATAACACATGTGCAGGCTCAGACAGCCTTGGACCTTCGGGGAAACGTGGGTGGTAGTGGTATCTCGGGGGGCTCAATCATACTAGGCTACGATTCCTCTGCTTGTAGTTCATCAATAGAAGGAGCACTCAGATACAACAGTAGCTCTACTTGCGCTGAATTCTGTGATGGCACAGATTGGACGTGCCCAGGCGGAGGTTCTGGTGGCTCCTGCGACACCACACCGACTCTGTATGACACTCCCGGAACTTACACCTATACAGTGCCGAGTGGCTGTACATCAGTCTTAGTTGAAGCATACGGTGCTGGCGGCGGCGGGGACGTAGGCGGCGGCGGCGGCGGTAGTGTTGTAGAACGAACCGATACCACATTACTCGTCTCTGGCGGCGGCGGTGGGGGCGGCGGTAGCAATGACGGAGGCGGTGGCGGTGGCTTTGCAAGCTCAACAGTCAGCGTATCAAATGGAGAACAGCTTAACGTCTGGGTCGGCGGCGGTGGCACCGGTCCAGATGGGGCTGGTGGCGCTGTGAGCGGTGGCACTGGTGATTTTGGCGGCTCTTCAGGCTCTAATAGTGGCGGCGCTTCAACGTATGGCGGTGGCGGTGGAGCAACATCTGCACAAAACATAAACCCCGGTACGAGTACGAACGGAAACAATGGAACATCGTCCGGTGGCGGTGGTGGGGGTGGATTTGGAGACACAACCCAAGCAGGTACAAATGGCAACAATTCAACAGCAGGAAGTGCAGCCAATAGCGGTCCCGGTAATGGCGGCAGTGGTGGCGGAGCAAATGGCGGTGACGGCCAGGTGATAATCACGCCAATTTCATAAAACCCTGCGCTAAAACGCCCCCAAAAAAATTGCTAAGCCTTATGACAGAGAGCTACAAAAAATCCGCGGATTTCAAAAAAGAGATGGTGCTGCTGGGGAGGATTGAACTCCCGCCCTCACCCTTACCAAGGGTGCGCTCTACCACTGAGCTACAGCAGCGAATGATTTGAAATCTCAGTTTTCTATCACAGGATAGACACTCTATACCAGCGCAAATTAACAACCCATGTCAGTTTTCAAGAATTGATAAAAAATCAGCTCAGAAGTAATCACGTAGAGTATTCGCTACAATTTCCGAAGCATCCCCAGCCCCGTAAAGCTGTATAGATCGAGAGAATTCACTATTATACGCACTCCGCGCTGCCTCAATAATCTTGTTCTTATCAGCCCCCACAAGCTGATTGAAATCATGCTCGACAAGCTCCACCCACTCGGTTTGATCACGCAAAGTAATACAGTACTTATCCATGAAGTAAGCTTCCTTTTGCAGCCCCCCACTATCGGTCATAACAAGTTTACAATTCGCCAGTAGCCATAACATTTCAAGATAACCAACAGGCTCTAAAGTTTTAAACTCCACCTTCAGGCCAAGCTTTTCAATACAGCGCACCGTACGCGGGTGAAGCGGACACAACACAGCTCCTAACGTGTTATGCACTTCATTCAAAGCGTTCACAATGTTGGCCAGTCTCTCAGGATCATCGGTATTTTCCTGCCTGTGGCAAGTCACCAAAATAAAATCATCGTCGATACCGTCAATATCAGGCTTAGATGCATGTGGCTTAAATGAGAGTGCTGCATCATACATAACATCGCCGCAATTCAGGATCTGGACATCACGTCGTGCGAAACCTTCATCTTGCAGGTTCTGCACAGCCTGCTCAGTGGGGCAAAACAAAATACTGCTGACATGATCTGCGCAGATACGATTGATTTCCTCAGGCATAGCCATATTAAAACTACGCAGCCCTGCTTCCACGTGCGCCACAGGGATATGCATTTTAGATGCGCTTAATGCCCCCGCGAGGGTGGAGTTTGTGTCCCCAAAAACAAGAACACAATCCGGGCGATCTTTTACAAAGATCTCTTCGAGCGATGCCAACATACGCCCCGTCATTTGACCATGAGAACCACCATTTATATCCAGCTGATAATCAGGCTTGGGCAAACCCAGCTGCTCAAAGAAAACATCAGACATATTGGCATCAAAATGCTGCCCTGTATGGATAATCTTCTCTTCCAAACCTTCTGTAGACCTAATGGCACGCGAAACAACACCTGCTTTAACAAATTGAGGTCTAGCACCGACGATGGTTGTTATTTTCATAGTAACTCTCGTGAATATCTGATTAATCAATAACTTTATAAAGGATTAGCGTCTTGCCAATTTCATCAATGCTTAACATGTGGAGCTGTTCCAAGAAAGACGGAACATTGCTTTTAAATATCTCTTCTGGCGCCAGAATGTAATCAGCCCTAAACAGCGTGATACCTTCTTTTAAAAGTGCCTCATCCTCATTCCACCAAATTAAATCGGTATCCGATAGTTTGTTAAATTCATACATGTAAAACCAGTCTGGGAAAATAACCTGATTTTCTTTATTAAACTGATACAAAATTGGTTCTATCGCCCCCCGATACCCCTCAAAAGCTTTACCATATTGGTTCTGAGGATTACTGAACAAAAACAGGGTTCTGCTATTGATATTAAGTTGCCTAGTAAGATCGGCAATTCGAGCCAATAACTCTTTTGTATCAAACGGCTTTCTTGCTAATGGAAAAACGGGAGTTAGCAAAGGAGCATAACCAAAGACGTAGTAATAAGGATTCACCGCTAACAGATAGGCCAAAAACATCAGCAGCCCAGCAGATTTATCCATCATTGAATAACAAAACACAGTGAGGAACAGAATAAATAAGGTCTGTGGATCCGCAAACCTGCTGATTGTAGAGTTAATACAAAAAAGAGCGAACACGACAAGCTGCAGGATTAACAATTCATCCAGTCCGTAATGGAGAAAATAAGCTGCAATAAATATGACACTGAGTATGCCGATATATATAAAAACCGTATTTATCTTCTTATCTGATCTTTTATATTTAACCTCATCATGAACACCAACAGCGCCACCCATTTTCTTAATGAAGCCGGAGAAAACAGATACAAATATAGGAATAGCAATTTTAACCGCAGCAGGTATAAACGCCACCACGATAAAAGGATCCAGCCAATATAAAGCCATAATGAATGCAATTACTGAAACGACAACCGTAAACGTAAAGCTAAAGAACGAGCCTAAAAATACCAACAGACCGAACAGCACATATTCCTGATCAAACAAGAAGTGTAAAACTAGCGGTAGCAACATCCAGCCCAATACATTGTAATTCTGGCTATCTATAAAATTGACAAAATAATACGTAGAGCACATAGCGATCACAAGAACCGCTATATTAAGAAAGCTCGGCTCAGCAAAGTAAAACCATGACCCGGTCCATACTATCAGGGCTAACAGTAGCGTAGCGACAGGCCCCAAAAAAGAAAATATTCTAAGTGACACAGGTGTCGTATGGAACCAGTTTCTCAGAGAAAAACCATCCCCACCAGCGACAAGCTGACTATCATTGTAACGCCCGAACCTCTGAAGATTCACATCTTGCACACGATAGAAATAGTTATTCAGCGCTACGTGCACTGTATTGCCCGTAAGATAGAACCACTTTTTACCAACTAATGCCCCAGCAATTGACAACAAGCTTCTAAAAAGTGTGTAAGCCATGACAGGGATAATAAATATAGGATATACAAGCATTGCCAATATACCGAGCTTACCGAATTTGTCTTCTATGCGCTTTAACTTTCCAACAACACTCATAAACCGCCACCTATATATATAACAGTGCACAATGATCCGCCGACTACTACGCCGTATAGCAACCAGTCCCATTTAAGAGGCATCAATCTCTGACTGATATACATATTTAGAACATTGGTAACCATTAGTGAGATGACGGTAGCATAGGCAGCGCCCAGCATTCCATAATGCTGAATTAAAAAGTAGTTTAAAATAATGTTTAAGATGGCACCCGTAAAGTTTGTGCAAACCGACAGGTACGTCTTCTTGCTTTTTAAAATGCCTAAATCACTAAGCATATAAAAACCGTACAGAGCCGCTGCCCAACCTAAAAGACCAACCAGCCTGTAGCTTTCTTGATATTCTTCATCCGCCAAAATTCTAATCAACAATGGCGCTATCAAGGTGAGCACAACAGCGCCCACAGCAGCCGCAATAATATAAAGAAGGCTAATCCTGCGGAAGAACATAACTCCCTCTGGCTTATGGATCATATCCATGGCAATAGGCCACCACGCTTGCC
>LWDU01039505.1_pt2 | contig 12927 bp, 11 predicted proteins | sample 727161 | NCBI WGS metagenome assembly LWDU01 (sample SAMN04566230, study PRJNA314399) | hydrothermal vent metagenome | isolation source: deep sea hydrothermal plume seawater | place: Mexico: Gulf of California, Guaymas Basin | collected 2004-07-11 | reverse complement strand
ATGCAGTCATCGTGGGCGTAGGCCCAGCCGGGTTGGCGGCATCCCTCCGGGCAAACGAGCTCGGACTCAAGTTCGCCACTCTGGAACAGGAGACGTTGGGCGGAACTGTCGCGCATTATCCACGAGGGAAAATCGTGATGACGAGTCCCGTGGAACTCCCTGGCTACGGAAGCGTCAAGTTGCGCGAGACAAGCAAGGAATCTCTGCTGGAGCTCTGGGCCGATGCCATCAAAAAAGCAGGTCTAAAGATCCAGTCGAGGCAACGCGTCAAGGCTATTCAACAGGACTCCGAGGGTCTGATCGTTGAGACGCTGACCAAGTCTTTCAAGACCCGGGCAGTGGTCCTGTGCATCGGGCGAAGGGGATCTCCTAGACGCTTGGGCGTGCNCGACGCGTGATGGTTGTCGGGGGCGGAGACAGCGCCATCGAAGCCGCCATTTCGCTTTCGGAACAACCGGGGACAGAGGTCGCCCTGTGTTACCGGGGAAAATCCTTCTCGCGGGCAAAACCAGCCAACCGAGAGCGAGTGGAGGCTTCTGCTTCGAACAGTTCGCTCCAAATCATGTTGGGGGCATCACCCGATGAAATCCTGCCTCAAAGCGTGCGACTGAATACAGCTGGAGGAATCAAGGAGATCGCCAACAATGACGTCATCGTGTGCATCGGCGGAGAGCTGCCCACCGCGTTTCTCAAGGAATCGGGAATTGCGATCGAGACCCGCCATGGTGAATGATCTTCCGTGCAGTTCAATGAAACCGGCGCTGAGAGCCTTGGTCAATGCCATTGTGCTCGGGATCGCGGTTTCCACTTTGACCCTGCCGGCCTATCTATCCGCCGATATAAGCCATGAGGCCAACCGGGCGATTCGCTCCGGTGACTTCGAGAAAGCCGCCGCTCTTTTGAGAGCATCGGCCAACGCCGGCGATTCGGAAGCTCAATATCGCCTGGCGACCCTTTATCGCGATGGCCGCGGGCTGGATCAGAGTGAGCCGAAGGCACTCTTCTGGCTAAAAAGGGCAGCCCGCCAGGGCCATGTCCGAAGCTGCTTTACTCTGGCCGATTGGCTCGAAAGAGGTCGAGGAACCAAGATCGACCTGGCGGCTGCCCATACACACTTCGAATGTGCCGAAAGAGGAGGAGACGGCCGAGCGACGGACCGTTTGAAGTCACTCGACGCCCATGGCGGATCGGGTTGGGCCCCTTCGGACGGCGATAGTAAAAGCGCGCTCGTACGGGGCGTACGCGGGAGCAATGTAAGCCTGGTACGACAGTCCCTCGCCGCCGGAGCATCGCCGAATACACGGGACTCCGACGGGGCCACTGTTCTTTTGCTCGCCGCGGAAAGGGACTCCGGGGAAGTCGCTGAATTGCTGCTCAAGGCGGGGGCTCAAACTGATTCGATAGATCCCTCGGGCAGAACCGCTTTGATGATCGCCGCCGCCCGGGGACACGCCGAAATCGCCGAAAAACTCCTGGCCCACGGCGCAGAGATCAACACCCAGGGACCCGGGGGACGGACAGCCTTGATGATCGCCGCTCGCAAAGGACAGGAGAAGATTGCGAAATCATTTGTCCGGGCAGGTGCCACTACCGGGTTGAAGGACTCGTCAGGCCGCACGGCCTTGGACATTGCCAGGGAAGCAAAGAGCCCCAAGGTTGAGAACCTCCTGATTCAGATCGGCGGACAAGGCCGGACCGCTGGAGCCAAAAGCGCTCAAGAGAACCGCTCTTGGATACAGGAAATCACGACGCAAGACCGGAGCCTCTACAAGGCATGGCCTCCGATTGTGGCGGCAGCTTGGCGAAACCTGGAATCAGATGTGCAACAGCTTCTTCAAGGGCAGCCTGATCTAGAAGCGCGGGACCCCGAGAACTTCAGCGCCCTGTCCCGAGCGGCTTGGCGGGGCAATGCGTCGATCGTCGAGTGGCTTCTGCAATCGGGGGCCCTCCCTGATTCCAGCGTAGGAGAGCACTGGACGGCCCTTGGGATCGCCGCCCGCGAAGGCCATGCCAGCGTCGTCACTCTTCTGCTCAAGAGCGGAGCGTCTTCGGAGTCCGAGCAAGGAGACGGCGGGACACCCCTGGTGTGGGCAACACGAGCCGGCCAATTCGAAGCGGCCGTCGCCCTGATCCGGCACGGCGCGAGAACTGACGCTTCCGACTCCAAGGGCAGGTCGGTCGCCGAATGGGCCGCCCGAAGAGGCGACGGTCAACTGCTTTCGGAATTAACCCGAAGCGGCGCCGAAGTCCCGTCCCATTCTCAACTCTTGGCCGCCGCCTGCGAGGCGGCGGCGAAAAAGAACGTATCATCCGGTCTCGAAGAACTTATTGCCATCGGGGTCCCCGCCGAAACCCGGTGCTCCAATGGCGGCACTCTGCTGACGAACGCCACTCGCCAGGGAAGCCCCGAGGCGGTGACACTTCTGTTGCAAAACGGCGCGTCCCCAAACACGCCCACCACTCGCGGAAATTCCCCGCTCCACCTGGCCGCTCATCAGGGAAGTCTCGACGTGGCCCGAATCCTATTGGAATCCGGGGCCGATCCGAACATTCGCGGAGAGGATCGCCAAACCCCCATCATGATGGCCGCCAACCAAGGCAGGAATGCTTTGGTGCTTCTCTTGGTTCAGCGTGGCGCGAATGTGGACCTGCGTGATGCCGAGGGACGGTCGGCCCGAAGCCTTGCGAAGCATGCTGGATACGAGTCGGTCCTCAAGACCCTTGATTTAGAGGTTTCCTCCGGTAACGCTTTTCTCGACCTTTTCTAGTTTCGATCCCCGCATGGGCAAAAATCTAAGGCTCACCATCCCCCTGGCGGAATCGAATGCTCGCCCGAACGTCGCTTGACGATGGTTGTGAAGGACGGGTCGGCGTACAAGTGGCATGCGCCGGTGCAATCAGTCAATTCGCTTGCGCTGTAGAAAATTGCGGGGGAATCGACTTTCTTGTGAGCATCGCGCTTGAAGTCCGAAGCATGACAGCTTCCGCAGTCTCCCATAACTTGACTATGGTCGAATCGCACATTGAGCCAACTACCCGGAGAATGGCAGTCCTCGCACGTGTTCGTGCTCTGAACGTGATTCGGCGGTTTCCCAGTGGCGTCCATGCCATTGTGACAACCGAAGCAGTTCCCACTGACTCCCGCATGATTGAAGCGCGCATTCGACCATGTACCCGGAGAATGACAGTCCTCACAGAGATTGCTGCTCTGAACATGGCCCACCGATTTCCCTGTCGCGCCGACTCCATTGTGGCAAGTAAAACACGGCCCTGTCAGGTTGGAATGATCAAAACGCGCGCCCAACCACGTCATCGTCCGATGACAGTCCTCGCATAGTCTCGAAGACTGAGGGTGACCATGGGGCTTCCCCGCCGCGCCAAGTCCGTTGTGACAGTCCGCGCAGCCCCCGATCACCGCGGCATGATCGACCCGAGAAGGAACCCAAGCCACTTGCAGGTGGCAGTCTCCACACTCATTGGTAGTTCGAATATGCCGAACATCTTTTCCGGAGTCGCTCAGTATGCCGCTGCCATCGTGGCATACCGCGCAGCGCACCGGTGTGCCCTGAAAGCCCCCCCCCACGTGGCATTTTTCGCAAGACACACGCTCGTGTCCGCCCATCAGGGGAAATCGGGTTCGAAAGTGATCGAAGTCGTCTACCGCCGCTTCCGGTCCGGGCACTTCGCTACCCCATGAAGTAAATTTTTCCGGCGCATCGTTGGCTTGCGATGAGCCCGACTCGGCCGCAGGAACCGAACCTTCATCAACCGGCCATGACGTCGCCGCAGGTTTGGACTCGCTCGACAGCACCGGAGCCGGTGCCTCGGTCACTTTCGAAGGCGCCGGGCGAGTAATTGCGGGCGCAGGCGTAGAAGCCACTGCAGCGTCCCCAGGTACGCCCGGCGAAGGCGGAAAGAAGTCAAGAACGATTCGCGGAGGCCCCACCAGAACCATCTCTTTTAGCCGAACGCCGCTCCGAAGAAGCTCGATTCTCACTTTTGAGCCTCGTCCACTTGGCGAAATTTTCACTGAACCCAGCGGCGCTGGAAGAGATTTTAGTATTTCGGTTCTTGAATCGGCATCAAGACTCAGCGCCACCACCTTGCCATCTTCTTCGCGCTGAATTGTATACGCGGCTTTGCTATCGAGTTGGATGACTACTCGGACATAATTCTTGTGGGACCCAACTCGTAGATCCGTCACTCCCGACGCGAGAACTTGGTTCGATCCCCCAAGAAGGAACAAGACAAGAATCGCTAAAAGGCTCACGAATAAACTGGTCACCGACTTGGAATGGATGACAATGGCGCGGTTCCACAATGATTTTTGATTCATGCCTTACTCCTCAGCGACGGATTCGGGTATCACTCCAGGAAGTCTCTGCGTGACATGTTTGGCAACGCGTGCCGAACGATCCGCGATGCGGATCATCCAGGGAGTGACAGGCATCGCATTGTGGGGATAAGCCGGCTCCACCGGTGGTACTCGAGGAATGACAAGCCCGGCATTCAAGGCCGGTGTGCTTGCCGCGAAGAGAAAACGACGTTTGTTGATCATGATCGAATCGCCACAGGCTCCATGCGTTCGGTGTGTGGCACGCCTTGCAATCGGTCCCGAGGGTTCGTTCGTGAATGTCGTCTTTTACGTGGCATTCAAGACAATCTTTTGACGTGTCGTGGAAGCGATTGCTGGAGTGGCAGTCCTCGCAGGCTGCCACTGCGTGAATTCCCAGCAAGGGAAACCTGCTCATATCGTGATCAAACGAGACGTTCTTAATCCAGGAGGTTGAACTGTGGCATGACTGGCACTGAGCGCCCAACTGCCCCGCGTGAAGGTCAGACTCTGAATGGCACTCACTGCACTGGGTTGGAAGTGACTCCTTTCCAAGAACTCCGCGGTGGCACTGGGTACACTCGAGAGAGACGTGGGCCCCAGACAAGCCATACTTGGCATCTCGCTTATGGTTGAAAGTGGTTTTCTTCCAACCGGAGGGCGTGTGGCAGTCATTGCATGACCGACCGAAGCTTCCCTCGTGATCATCTTGAACGTCGTGACACGCAAAGCAGGTGGTTTCGAGTTTCCTGGATTTCCCGGAGAAACTACCGACATTCTCTTCTAGGTGGCAGTCATTGCAACGCGCTTCTTGATGCTTTCCGACGAGCGCAAATTTCGTCTCTTTGGCGTGATCAAAAGCAGCGTCGCGCCAACTCGTAAGGGTGTGACACTGGCCGCAATCCGGACCCATCCGACCTCGATGTGAATCCTCCGAGGCATGGCAGTCCAAACACGCGCTGGGAGTCTGATTGTATGCTTCGGCCGGATGACAGAGATCGCAGTCCGCCGACGCATGGGCTCCAAAAAGAGGGAAATCGGTCTTGTCGTGATCAAAGGAATTCTTCGTCCAACCGCTGGTGCTGTGACAGTTTTCGCAAGTTTCTCCCAGACGACCCGAGTGAGGGTCGTTTTGTTCGTGGCAGCTTACGCATTGGCTCGGGGCTTCCCGGTGGAGCGTGCCTTGCTGGTGGCAAGACTCACAGGCCAATGCATGGTGTCGCCCGTCCAAGGCGAAATCGGTATCGCCATGGTCGAAAATTTCCGGCGTAAGACCGACAATATCTGCGCTTCGCCCTCGGTGATCTGCGTGACACACCCGGCACTCCATTTCGCCTCGCCTTTTTTGCCTTCCATGAAACCCTGTCCCGGCCCTTATGTCCGACGCGACCAAATCGTGGCAGACCATGCAGAGATTGGCCTGAGCATTGCCTTCAAAGGCTTGATGACAGTTTTGACAATCATTTTCGGCGTCTGCATGCGCCAAAACCACAGGGCCAGGCATGATCATCAGCTTGAAATCGACCGCGTGGGCAGAACTCAAGCGTTCAGCCGACAAGAAGCCAAAGATGGCTGCGGCCAAGAGAGCGCAGCGCAGAACTCTGATGCCTTGAAGCTTCAGAACTGACACCTCAATACATGTGGACTGCCACAACGTGAATTATGGCTGTTCCGTAGAGAAGAACGGCAAGGGGAAGGTGCGCGATATGCCACAAACCAAAGATCCGTTCATAGACAGAGAAGTCGGCCACGCTTCTCACCGCGCGGAGATACTTGCGTACCGATTCTTGGGCCTTCTTTACCTGATCGGTGCCGAGGGTTGGCTGGTGACGGTTCAAAGACCGGAAGGCCCTTCCTCGTGTCGCCCTGGCTTTCCAGGGTGTGACAATCATGACCGAAAGGAAGCTGATGCGTTTTGAGCTTCGGCCGAGCAGCCCTTCTTCGAAGGCGACGAGAGAGTCTCTTACAAGTGCGACAGCCTCATCGCCGGACAACGTTTCCCGCGTCGCATCAAGCCCCATCCTCATTTCGGTCAGCGTTTTCTTTCGACCGCTCAGTTGCTCGTGAATGTGCCGGTAGATTACTCGACCAATTACTCCGCTCGCCGCGACCGTAAGAGTCGTGACGAGGGCGACGTTTGCGTTAAGCGATCCAAGACGAAAGTTGGCGTGGTACAGAATCGCAAGTGGACCGATCAGCCCGAATAACATGTGGACCTCGAACCAGTCCGAAAGCCTCCCCCAATTTCGGATCGGGCGAAAACGCTTTCGCAAAGGGTAAAAGAGCAGCAATGTCATCAGCCCCAGTCCGCCTACTCCAAATGCGTACCCGACCCCCTCTTGAGGGACGAACCAACGATCTTCCCGCATACTCCAGCCCAGAACGATGGCGAGAACAACGAGAAACTGAGCAGGCCTAATCAGGACCAGCGGGCCGCGGGAGCGTTTTCCCCTTGAGAAGACTTGTTGCGAGCCAACCATTTGTTTCACTGCCCTCGGATGCGAGGAATAATTCGAATCTTGCAAGCTGCGTCCTTCGCCATAGCGAGATATTCGTCGCTCCCTCCGAATCGAATGTGATCCGTTGAGCGCCAGGCCATCCCGGTTCTCTTCACCCGGTTCTCTTTAAAGGAGAAGGAGCTGTACTAGGTCAAAGGAGAAGGAGCTGTAGTAGGCCGGGAAGGGGGGCGACCAGCACCCACCCTGATTTTCGACTTAGATTTTGCTTAACGGCGCGCCCACCATGCGAGAGTACCACTATTGAGAGCCTGCCCGATTACTTCGCTGTAAGGCTCGGTTTGCAGGACACTCTTTGGTGTCTACCGATTGCACATCCGTCGTAACCGGACCGCAAGATTTACGCAGAAGAACTCTCAGCTGGAGTTCGCCGTAGTAACCCCCTGCGGATAGGCACGGGGATCGTCGAAGAAGCGCGGGCTTCTCATTCCGGCGTACTCGAGGGCAGACCCTACTACCACCTTGACTCTGTGCTTGAGAAGAATTCCCGTGCATGGACGGTAGGGTACAGGTTCGCGTCGTCCCGCTTCTAGAGACTCGGAACCTCCTTGCGCTGGGTAGCGAGTCTGGACTTGTTAGCCCGTAGGGAACTGCCGACAATATTCGTACATGGCCATGGCTGCGGCCGCGGCTGCGTTGAAGCTATGTGGCATTCCGTACACCGGGATCTCCACGACATCATCCAGCAGGGTGAGCACTTCTTCCGAGATACCCAGGCGTTCGTTGCCGATGACCAAGACCGTACGGCGGTGGAACTCGAAGGCCTGTAGGTTTTGTGAGTTGGTGGCCTGCTCCACGCCCACGATCCTGTAGCCCTCTTCTCGGAACGCCCGCAGGACCGGCGGCAGGGTGCGTCGGACCTCCACGTCCAGCTGTTCGTCACCGTCGCGGGCGATCTTGGAAATGAGCCGAGCGTTTCCACACAAGACAAGTCGTTGGACGCCGCTTGCGCTGGCCGTGCGAGCGATGGCCGAGATGTTGACGTTGCTGCGCATGGCCACGCACGCCACCACCAACTCTCGGGGGCGGTCCAGTTTGCTGGGCGGTTTGTGCCGCTGGTGCTCGGGGGTCTTCACTCGTAGAAAACCGCGTCTAGAAAGAGGCCGGAGGCCGGTGCCGTACCCGGAGCGGCTTTGCGATCCTTGGCCTGCAAGACGGCTTTGATTTTCTCAACGTCGCTGCGACCTTCGCCCACCCGGACGATGGCTCGAACCAGATTGCGCACCATCTTGTAGAGAAAACCGTCGGATTCGAAGGTCAGGGTGATAAGAGGAAGGTCGGCCTGAAACCCGATGTTGGAGATCGTACGCACAGTGGACTTCTGTTTAAAATTGGGCCGCGTAGCGAAGGATGCGAAATCGTGTTTCCCAACCAGGACAGGGCAGACCTCGCCCATGGCTTCGTGGTCCAAGGGGCCAGCGATATGCCACACCCGTCCTTCACGTTCTGGAGGGCATTGCGGCGCGTTCCAGATCTCATAGCGGTAGCGTTTGCCAACGGCCGAGTAGCAGGCGTGAAAATCGGCCGCCACGGAAACGGCTTCCAGAATTCGGATATCAGCGGGCAAATAGCTGTTGAGCGCTTCGAGGGGACCGGTGGGGAGCAATGCATGCGCCACTTGGCCTTCGGCGTGGGCACCGCGGTCCGTGCGCCCCGACGCCGTCACCACGCTCTCGACCATGAAGGCCCGTTGGATCGCTTGCTCGAGAGCCCCCTGCAAGGTGGGCTTCTCGCCGTGTCGTTGCCACCCAAAGTAGGCCCGGCCGTCGTAGCGAATGGTGAGCCGGTGGTTTTGCAGTTTTTCCATCGCTCCACACTTCTGCGGGGCTCGCGGCGTGGGGGCGTTCCCAGCACGAGTTCTCGAAGGGACCAGATCTCGCAGCAGGGTATAGGTCTTGACCCTCGCTATCCACTCAGACGGGTGTTGCACTGACTGTTGAAGTCGCTGGCCTGAAGTCGCTGGACCGCTGGCCTCTGGAAGCACGGGCCTCCCGATAGAAACTTGACATAGCGCTCATACCCGGATGCCCTGCCAGAACCCAGCTTGAATGTCCTATCCCCAACGAACTCTCGCCATCAGTTTCCTGTCCGGAAGTACCAGTCAAACGTTCCACAGTTGTTCAGATTGATGTCTGTCCCGCATTCGCTGTCGCCTTCGCAGAAGGAACCTACCGGGATCGCGTCGCATTTGGGTCCATCGGCGAACCCCATTGGACACGTCGCTGCTGCCACAAACGTTCCACAGCTGCCAACAATCGTATCCGCCGAAGCTTGGGCGGCATCGGCAGAGCCCTGGGCCGCCGTCGCATCCGCTTGCGCCGTTGCGATGAGAGCGAGAATCGCGTCGATTCGGCTTCCGGTCTGGGCGTATATCTTGATCCCGCCGCCGTCGATGTAGGCGGCAACCAGACCGTCTGAGTCGTCCAGCGCCATGCCCGTGGTTCTGCCCGTCACGGACTCCCCTAGAGATTGAACACAACGCCCATACGCGATCGTTGTGGGAGAACTCAGCTTCGGGGCTGCCCGCATCGAGGGCGGACACCGGGAACCGCTTTATCTCTCACCTCTCGCTGTCCCGGTTCACGGGGAGAACCGGATCTCTTGTTCCGCCCTGTGACGAGATTCACATCTTTGGCGGGTTCCAACAGGCAGTCTGGTCTCGTCGATGAAAAAAGCCACCACGGAAAACAGACGAATCGCCATTGGAGGATGGAAAGCCATGAAGAACGCAATCGCTCATTTCCTTGTTCTGATCGCAGCCCTCTCGGGCGCATCATTGGCCGCGGCAGGTCCCGAAGAGTCCCCCGGGGCATCTCCGGAATCGGTCCGGTGGATTTCCTGGAACCCGGCGAACTCGGCCCTTGAACCGCTCGGCAATCGCTCCGGGTATCCCGGCCACCGTCACCCCGTCCCTCGGTTCGCGAAAGGCCAGTTTCCCGAAAGAATGCCCGATTCCCTCGACTGGACGGCCCCTGTTTCCATCCTCGGCCAACCCCTTGCCCTCGACCTCACAAAGGGGCGCCTAAGCGGTGAACACCCAGATCACAGACGGATGGCCGTAGCGCTCGACGACACCCGAAAACCCTGGAATCGTCAGGGTCCGGCGGCCCCTCGGGTCCAGTTCCGAGTCGCTTGGTAACGGCAGTTCCCCGCGATTTCACAGCCGGTCGCCATCGCACCTTTTGTGACCGGGAACGCGTAAGCGAGTTGAGCGGGCGTACGTATTCTTTCCCGGCACACGAAATTATTTAGAACCGAGAACTGCGCCAGCCCAGCCCCGCCACGGGATCCCCTAGGGCTTTAACATAACGCCCAGGCCCGGACGCCCGGCCAGAAGCCAGCTTGAATGTCCTATCCCCGCCGACAGTCCTATCCCCGTCGACAAAGGCTTCATCGTGCGAGTCGCTGCCGACGAGCGGGAACGCTTCGGCACGAGTTCCCGTCTCGCGGCCTTTGAGAATTCCAAGCGAGGTCTCTCGCACAGGTGCGAGTCCCACAGCGTATCTATGCGCACTTGCAAACTTCGCTTGTCAGGCGAAACGAGCTTTAAAAACCTCTGCGTCCAACGGACCGGACCACGGCACGTCGCGCATCATTTCCGCTGCCATCCGGCCGATTTCATCGCTCGTCACAACCGCAACGCCAACGCGCTCGTCGATTCGGTCGATATAGGGATTGCCCGTGGGCGTGTAGGAAACCATGCAAGGAAGAGCGCGGGCCTTGCCCGGTTCGAATCCCGGCAGAAGCTTGCGAAGCATGCCGACAACGAGCTTCGGGTCTTCCCCGACACCCTTTCCGCGAAACCACGGGCCGATGCCATCGTCTCCGGCAATTGGGGAGTCGACAGAACTTGCTGTAGCCCCTTTGATATACCACCGACCGTCTGGATACTGGAGCGGCGGCATCGCGAAGCAGACGGGCGATTTTTCCTCGCTGCCAAAGCGGCAAGTAAAGGTGGGCATATCCGGGCGCGACTCGCCCGGAACTTCGACGAGTACGGCTGTGACACCGTAGAGATACATCACCAAGCGACGCTCCAGGAGCTTCGCAGAATTTGTGAAGGCCCCTGCCGCGATGAGTACCTGATCCGCCGAGATCGATTTGCCGTTTTTCAAAACGACTTCGATATCGCCGCTTCTTCGATTGAGAGCGAGCACTTCGTCGCTGATGACAGTCGCTCTGTTCGCTTCCGCCGCGCGAAGCTGCGCCTTCACCATGCGCCGCGGGTTGATGACGCCGCCGTTCGGCTCGACCAGTCCACGAGAGCCCGACTCGAACCGAAACTGGGGGAACTTCTCGGATAACCCCTGGTCATCCAAATGGACCGTCTCCACTCCGAACTCTCGGCCGACCGCGTCGATCCCGTCCCAGTTGTAGTAGTGGTCGTCGCTGAAACCGGCCGGCCCGACGCGGAGATTCGAATGTCGGCGAAAGAACGCGATGCCCGTCGCCTTCTCGACCTCCTGAAAGCCACGAACGGAGTCCTTCGCCAGGCGAACAAGAACTTTCTCTGAGCTGGCGAGTTCGAATTGTCGCCCCTCGTCGTAGTGGGATGCGAATGCTCCCTCGTGCTGGCTCCAGTCCTCCGGCTCCTCGGGGCCAACGACAACGACGTCCTCGCCGGCGGTCGCCAAGTGACGAGCGGCTGCAGCGCCCATTGGCCCGCGACCTACGACTGCAAAGCGGTGGCGCTTGGATGCCCCAGCCGAGCCGCGAACGACCAGGGACGCGGTGAGTCCTGCGGCCCCGGCAAGAACTGACCGCCTCGTGAATTTTTGAGTACTCATTCTCTGCCATCTCCAGTGGATAGAAAGTTCAAACGCGCCCGTTTGTATCCCGTAAGAGACCCGGACAAGCAGCCACTCTCGGATTCACGCGCCTAACCGACTCGGCGTGTTCTCCAAAACGCAGCTTGAAGTCGCTATTTTCTAGAAGCTCCTATCTTCTAGAAGCTCCTATCTTCTAGAGGCTCCTATCTTCTACGTGGAACAACCCTCTACGTGGAACAACGCCCTGCTACGGACCCTTTTTTTATCCCGTTTTATCCCGCAGGTCGCAGCCCCCAGGCAATCGTACCGAACGGAAGTTAAAAGTTCGCGATCTTCATCGGGCATATCGGAGATGAGATCGAGGACCTCTTGCGCCTGGACGGCGCGGACGAGGCGGTCGAAATCCAGCCGAGTGATTGTGACTTTCTGACCATCCCGCATAAAACTCCTTGTCACGCCAGCAAAGGGACACCAGGCTCCAGAGCAGCGGGAAGACACCGCAACTGAGGCGCCGCGAGCGAAAAAGGTTCCGAGTTTGGCTGACCTGTGTCATGCTCGATACCACTCCAGGGAGAGGGTCCCATGCGTTTCGTCTCATTGTTTATTCTGGCGCTGACTGCCGTACTCGTCCTCGCCATGGGGTGGCAACACTTCCGCTACCTGAACTGGCGCCGGGCCGTGGCCCAGGACCACCAGCCCCTCCTGCACTCGTCGTCGGCCTTTCACGTGATTAGCTACCTGCGCCTCGAATCCGGCGACGATCTCGTGGAATCCCTGCTCAGGGCTCGCGAGACTCTCGAAGGAGCGGGGGGGAGCCAATGGATCTACGCGGGCAAAGTGGTGTTGATGGGTCTGGAGTCCAGCCAGCTTGGGGAGCGCCAGTGGGACGCCATCGTTCTGTCGCAGTACGACTCGCGCGAAGCCTACGATGAGGTGGCCCGATCGGACGCCCACCGCAAGGCCTTCGCGCACTTCGACGCCACCTATCACCACGGCATGCAGCGTTCGGCCGGCCTCAACTTGGCGATGCCGATGATTTTTCTCGGAATGCGGGTCGCCGACATCGTGAAGGGCGTGCCCGTGATCGATCCCTACGACAGGACGAGCGACGAAGACCTTGCGGGTCGCAATCTGGCCTTGGAAGGAGCCCGTTCTGCGATCGAGGCGGCTCGGGCCTACGACGAGAACGCCGTCGTCGTCTTCAACCTGGCGCGCTCGGGCGGCGCTGCCGAGCAGGAGGCCAATCGCGCCTATGGCCGCAAGATGGTCGGACTCTTTGCCGCCAACGGGCACGGTCCTTCGCACATAG
>LWDU01034456.1_pt1 | contig 12929 bp, 8 predicted proteins | sample 727161 | NCBI WGS metagenome assembly LWDU01 (sample SAMN04566230, study PRJNA314399) | hydrothermal vent metagenome | isolation source: deep sea hydrothermal plume seawater | place: Mexico: Gulf of California, Guaymas Basin | collected 2004-07-11 | reverse complement strand
CTGAATAATTTTTAGCTAAATCAGAAAATTTTTTTCCATTTATAAATTTATTTTTAATCATTAATATTTTTTTCTCTGCTTCAAGTTTTTCATTCATTGAAGGTGTTTCTGAAAGAGCTACTAAAATATTAGAAATCTTATATTCATCATTTTGTTTAAAGACATGTGATTGATGTTTAATAAATTCTTTAATTTCTTTTTGACTAATTCTAACTCTATTAGAAATAATTCTCCTTTGAACTTCCCTTGTAATTAAATCTTCTCTCATAACACTTCTATATATTTTGTAGTTTAATCCTTGATTTATAATTTGTTCTCTAAATTCAGTAAGAGTAACTCCATTTTTTTTAGCCATATTTTCCATAGCTTTATCTAGCATCCATTCTTTAACCTCTAATCTTTTTTAAGAGTTTTGATATTTGAGGGCATAGGTTGCCCAGCTATTCTGTATTGATTCATTATAAAATTGAATTTTTTTTCAAACTCAGACTGGGTAATCACATCATTCTCAATAATAACGATTGCTTGATCTATAATTTTAGCAAATGAATTTGAAAAAAATAATATTGTTATAATTATAAAAGTTGTATATTTCATTTTTAGTATTCTCTATCAACATATCCTTTTATGCTTCTAGAAATTATATTACCAAGAGGTGTGCCAACATCAGTAAATCCTTTTAGCATGACTTGAAACTGAATATCTTTTTCATAATCAAGTGTATTAATTTTTTTAAATTTTCGTTGTATTAGCCTAAATTTCCAGCAACAGCTTTCATATTCTAAACCAGCAAGTACTTCTAAATCACCATTATTTTTGCCACTTAGATTATTTTTAAAATCATAATTCCAACGTCCAAGCATACTTAGTCTATCTGTGAGACCCCATGCAACACTTATATCGCCTTGCTCTATTCCATCTTTTCTATATCTGTAACTTGCATTAAAAATATTATTATTATCCCCTCTGTATTGAAATGAGTGAATATTTCTTTGTGTTTTTTTATTAGTCTCATGTGGATCAAACAAGAAAGTTGAAACAAAGCTAGTGCTACTTGTAGGCCTATAACGCATTTCAGCTACAAAATTAGAATTAGTTCTTGTAGTAGGTGCGCTATTATCAGTTGAAATATTTCTGTTCTCAAAATATATAATTTGACCAATACTTGTTGTAAATATATTCCTGTAATTTTTCATATCAAAAAAATTTGAAGACAAAGAAATAGATACTTGATTTGAGTCACTATTTCTGTCTAATCCTGAGAAACTATTATCTCTAAAAAGCTGAGCAAATGAGAATTCGTTTAAACCTGTATCAAATATAGGTATATCATTTTGATTCCTTTTAGGTGAGTACAAGTAAAAAATTCTTGGTTTTATTTGATGCGCTAAATTCGTTTTAGCAATTTGTTTAGAAAATGTCATTTCACTATCTAGACTAAATATAGGAATAGTTTTACTTGGACTCGAAGATAGTCCTGCAGTTTGGTTTTCTAAATCATAAGAAGTGTGTTGAATTTTTATTCTTGGCTTTACATTAATTCCTTTCATTAAAAATGTTTTATCTATACCAAATTGAAAATCTGATCTAACTCCGTCAACTTTTGTTATATGATTCCATTTTGATATGGTTGATCGAATATCATAATTTATGTAATTATTATCCCATCTTTTATTAATCCCTAATTCTGGAAGAACATCGTAAGGTTGATTTGAGTTTGTTAAAGTAGTATCAAAAGTTTGATATCCAGTAAATCTAGAAGCTAAATTCCAACCTTCTTTTTGATAATTTATTTTTGCATATCTTGATCCGTAGGAAGTACTGACTCCTGAAATACCAATTCCAAAGTCATTATAATAATTTTTGTCAGAAACTTTTTCGTAAAAAATATCTACATCTAGATTTGGGTTAAATCTTTGTTGATGTTTTACTATTATTTTATATCTATCATCTACATATTTTGAATCTTTATCTAAGTATGAAGCAAATAGTGCTCCTGAATAATCTGTATCAAGATATCTAAATGTTGATTTTATTTCACTGCCTCTTTCTTGAATATAAGATGGCTCAATTAACATATCCATATTAGAAGCTATGTTCCAATAAAATGGTGCTGCAACATCAGGACCTTTAGCCCAGTTACCGTTAAAATCAGGAACTAAAAATCCTGTTTTTCTTTGTTCGTCTATAGAAAATTGCATGTATGGAGAATAAAATACCGGGACCCCTTTTACAGTAAGATATACATCTTTACCTTTACCAATCCCTGTTGCAAAATCAAGTTCTGTATTTTTACTAAATAAATTCCAATCTGGGTTAAGTAGATTACACGTTGTATATGTTGAATTTTTTAGAAACATTTTTTTATTTTTTAAATGAATTCCATATCTAGCTTTTCCAGAAATAGCTAGAGATGGGTACTTATAAACTGGAGATAAAAAATCAGCTCTAGAGCTTTTTGTATTATATTCTGCATATGGCGATGTAATTTCTATTCCTTCATTTTCATATACGACATTTCCACTTAATCTAGCTCTATTTTCAAGTTGCAAAACATTAGTTAGCTCACTTCTAATGGTTTCAGGACCTCTTGTAATTTTTGTGTCGCCCTGAAGAATTGTTAATTGTTTTTTTTCATCACGATATGTTTCATCCGCTTCAATATTAATAAGATCAATATTATTTTTCTCATTTAATGTTTCTTTTCTATCTGTAATCTGCGTTATTGTTTCGGTTGAGATTTTGTATAAGTCATAAACAGAGCAACAAAAGAAACTTGTATCTTCAGGATTATTCAGTTTCTCTGCAAACACTTCATTTGAAAAAAGCGTCAATATACAAATTGTAATTATAATTAATTTTTTCATAATAGATATATTATATATCAAAAATTTGAGATAATAATTTTATAATATAACCCAAAAGGAGATATTTTGGATAACTTTATAAACTCCAATATACTTAAAAAACAAGGTATTTTGAGTATATTGACATTATTACTATTTATTATAATCTCTATTATGCTTTTTGTGTTCCAACCAGAACCAGAAGCAAACGTTAATAAACCAATAGCATTATCGATTGATACTACTAGATTGTCTATGCAGGATATATCTCCAATTGTTGAATATACGGGGAGATTAGAGCCTTCTAAAAAAGCTGATATAAAATTTGAAATTAATGGAAGATTAGCAAAAAGATTAGTAGAGCCTGGCTCTAAAATTGAGTCAGAAGAAATAATTTTGATATTAGAAGAATATTATATTTATAAAAAGCTATACGAATTAGCTAAGAAAAATTATGAGTTACAAAAAAAAGAAGTTGAAAGGATGTCTATTCTTGATAAGAAATCGTTATTATCAAAATCACAATTTGATAAAACATTACAAAAAGAAATTGAATTAGAGTCAGCTATGTATAGAAGTAAACAAGATTTTGATAAAACTTTTATAAAAGCTAAATTTTCAGGAACAATAAATAAAATAAATGTTAATGAAGGAGACACAATTAGCCCAAATATTATTGTTGCTAATCTTATCGATACATCTAGTTTAGATTTATATGTTGAGGTAAGAGGGGATGTTATTGATGGTTTGAAATTAAATATGAATATTGATGTAATTTCAAATGGCATATCTTCTAAAGGAAAATTAATTTCATTTCAAACAAGCCCAAACTTAGACACTTATACTCATCTCTTAAGAATTAGGGTTACTGACAAAAAATTAAGATCAGGAATGTTAGCAACTGCAAAGTTTATATTGCCAAAAATAGATAATAGTTTTGGAGTACCTGTTTCGTCAGTATTAACTGATGACGGAAGAAAATTTATTTTTATAGTTGAGAATACAAAATTGATTAAGCGAGAAGTTAATATTATTACAAGGTATGATGAAATTTATATTATTAATGGAAACATAAAATCCAATGATATTATTGTCACAAGAGATGTTTCTTCTCTTTCTGAAGGGCAAGATATTATAATCTCAGAGACAAAATAAAATTATGATAGATTTTTCAATAGAGAATCCTTTAATTGTAAATTTGTTTTTATTATTGGTTGTAGTTGTAGGAATTTTATCATGGAAATCAATGCCAGAAGAAATGTTTCCAGTTGTAGAAAAAGATGCAATTAAAATTATTACAACCTATAAAGGTGCTTCACCTGAAGAAGTTGAAAAGCAGGTAACTATTCCAATAGAGGATGCCTTAGATAATCTTCAAGATATTGATTTTTATTATTCAAAAAGCTCAGAAGGATCATCAAATGTAACTTTAAAATTAAAACCAGAAGCTGATGTAGATGAATTACTTCGAAAAGTTAGAGATCTAACAGACGCAATAGATGGTTTCCCGGAGGAAGCTGATGAGCCAGAAATTACAAGAATCAAAGCAAGATTTCCTGTAATAAGTGTCAGTGTATATGGAGAAACAAGACAAACTTTATTGTTCAAAAATGCTAAAAATATTAAACAAAAAATTCTACAATTACAAGGTGTCGCAGGAGTTGGTATAGCAGGAAATAGAGATAATGAAATCTGGGTTATAATTGATCCATCTACTCTTTCAGCAAGAAATGTTTCAACTAAAGAAATTATTTTTGCTTTGAAAAATAATATTCATGATTTACCAGGTGGCTCAGTTAAAGCTATTGAAGGAGATATCTTATTAAGAGGTTTAGGTTCATCATCTATTAGATCAATAGAAAATATAAGTTTAAAAAATAATAATATAGGTGGGCAATTATTCTTAAAAGAGGTTGCTACTATAGAACAAAGACTTGAAGAAGAAGATTCTGTTGGGAGATTTAATGGTAAAAGCGCTGTTAATATGTCAGTGACAAAAACTGCTGAAGCTTCAGTTTTTGATGTATCTAAAAACGTTAGAGATGTAGTAAATAATTATAATTTACCATCAGGATTAAAAGTTAGCGTTTTTAGTGATTTTTCGAAAAAGGTAAAAACTAGACTTGATACAGTAAAATCATCTGGGGTTGTAGGGTTATTTTTATTATTAATATCATTGTATCTATTTCTTAACGCAAGAGTTGCATTAATTACAGCTTTTGGAATTCCAGTTTCTTTTCTAGTCGCGGCATTTGGTATGTATATTTTTGGGTTTACTATTAATATGATTTCTTTATTTGCTTTTCTAGTTGTACTTGGAATGATTGTTGATGATGCAATTATAGTAACAGAGAACACGTATAGGCATATAGAGAATGGTATGGATCCAATAAATGCAGCAAAAATTGGAGCTAAAGAAGTATTTTGGCCTATAGTTGCTTCAACACTAACAACAATCGCAGCATTTCTTCCAATGTTAAGTATTTCAGGAACATTGGGAAAATTTATTGAGGTTATACCATTAGTTGTTACTATTGCATTATTAGGCTCCTTAATGGAAGCTTTTATCGTACTCCCTTCTCATTGCGCTAGTTTTTTAAAAAAACCTAAGAAAATATCAATTCAAAAACAGAAATGGGAAAAAGGTTTATCTATTTATAAAAAGTATTTAAATATATGTATTAAAAATAAATATTTGGTATCAAGTATAACAGTTGGCATTTTATGCGTTGTTACAGCATTTGCAATTACAAGAATACCTTATTATCAGTTTGGAAAAGTTGATAGCGGGCAATTTTTTGTTAATGCAGAGGCATCTATTACAAGCAGTGTTAGAGATAGTGAGCAATTAGCAATTAAAATGGAAAATATTATTTTGTTAGAATTAAATGAAGATGAGTTAGAGTCTTTACATACAAATGTTGGGGTAAGTTTTAAAGATTTTTCGAGATTTGATTTAGGTAGCCAATATGTTCAGATTGTGGTTAGTTTAAAAAAAAGAAGTCCACAAGGTTTTGTTGATTGGATTGTTACGCCTTTATTTAATCTATCTTTTGATAGTTATGGAAAAAGAGATAGAAGTGAAAAAGAAATTATTAATAAATTAAGATTAAATTTATCTTCATTAGCTGGATTACACAAGTTAGCGATAAAAAAAGCATCTGGAGGTCCTGGTGGTGCTGATATCGTGATTGGTGTTACGGGGCAAGATCAAAAAAAATTAATAAAATATGCGAAAGATATTAAAAATTTCTTATCGCAAATAGATGGAGTTAAAGATGTTGAGCAAGATCAGGATCCGGGAAAAATTGAGTTTAAATATCAAATTAATAATAGGGGTAAAGAGTTAGGCCTATCTCAGTATGATATTTCTGAATCAGTTAGGACGGGTTTTTTAGGCTTAGAAACTGCATATTTTAATTTAAATGGAGAGCGTGTTCCAGTTAGATTAATTTATTCTAAAAAGTATAGGACTGACAGCAGCAAACTTTATCAACTGCCAATAGTTTTGGGCTCTGGAAAAACTGTCTTTTTGACTGAAGTAGCTAATATAGAAGTATCAAGAGGTATGAATACTGTCAGAAGAAGAGATGGTCAAAGATTAGCAAAAATTAGTGCAGACGTTGATCCGAATATTATTACTCCTTTGGAAATTACATCTTTGGTTGATAGAAAGTATAAAAAAATATTTAAACAGGATTCATTATATGAATATATGTATCTTGGTAGTAAAAAAAGAAGTAGAGAAAATTTTGCTGATATGAAAAAAGCAGCTTTTGTTTCTTTAGTAATTATTTTTTTTATTTTAGCTGTCTTATTTAAAACTTTATTAGAGCCTCTTGTTGTAATTTTTTCAATTCCATTTGCTATAGTAGGAGTAATTCTAGGGCATATATTATTCAGTTATAATTTACAATTTTTATCAGTAATAGGTCTTCTAGCATTAATTGGAATTGTAGTTAATGACTCATTAATATTAATTGATTTTTTGAAAAAGCTTAGAGCTGAAGGAAAAAGTAAAATTGAAGCTACTATAGGAGCTTGTGCAGTTAGAGCAAGACCTATTATTTTAACTTCAATAACAACATTTCTAGGTATTTCTCCTTTAATTTTTTTTGCTACTGGTCAAACTAAATTTTTATCACCAATGGCTGTAAGCTTAGGTTTTGGATTATTATTTGCTACTATATTAATTTTAATAGTACTACCATGTTTTTATTTGATTATGGATGATATAAAAGATTTAATAATAAAAAAATGGAATAAAGTTTTCTGATTATTTAGTGAGGTAATAAATTGGGTAAATCATTTATAGATTTTAATAAAGTAAATACTGAAAGGTTATTTAAAAATAGGCTTCTGATATTAATTACAACCTTATCTTTATTAGCAATTTTATTAATTATAAGATTATATTACTTACAAGTAATAAGTTATGTTCAATATGATACTTTATCAGTAGCAAATCACATCAAATATATTCAAACCACTCCGCGCAGAGGAATAATATATGACAGAAATGGTAAAGTTCTTGCAGATAACTCTTCTTTATATTCTATAGAAATTAATCTAGAAGAGGTAAGAAGTATTAGAAATATTGTAAAAGCTGTTGATTTAGAGATAGGGTTAACTGATCGAGAAATTAAAAATTTTTATAAAAAAATAAAAAAATATTCTCACCATAATTCAATAATTTTAAAAACTAATCTAACAGAAATTGAAGTTGCAAAAATTTTATCAATTAGATACAAGTTTGATGGTCTTGATGTTAAGGGAAGTTTATTAAGACAATATCCATATAAAGAAATAACTCATCATATTTTAGGTTATGTTGGATATATAGATAAAAAAGATTTATTTAGCTTAGATAAGAAAAAATACGAGAATGCTAAATATATTGGGAAAAATGGAGTAGAGAAATATTATGAAAATCAATTATATGGAACGCCAGGTTATAAGCACGTTGAGATTAATGCTAGAGGTAGGCAATTAAGAGATATTGATGAAAAATTCCCAGTAGCTGGTGAAGATTTATATCTTACGATTGATATTGAGTTGCAAGAATTCATGTTTTCAAAACTATCCAAGTATGTTGGGTCATCTATAGCTATTAATCCTAAAAATGGTGAAGTTTTGGGAATGATTAGCTCCCCTGCTATAGATCCCAATAATAGATTATGGAAATATGATATTGATGAAGATCAAATAAAAAAACTTAAAAGTCCAATGTTTAATAGAGCTATAAATGGGTTATATTCCCCCGGGTCAACAATAAAACCTATAATTGCATTAGATGGTCTATATCACAAAACTATTAATCCATTAGACGAAGTTTACGCAGGACCTTTTTTTCAATTACCCACAAGTTCACGAAGGTTTAGAGATTGGAAATCATGTGATGTTTATTTTTATATGCTTGCAAATAATCTTGGTATTGAGAAAATCGAAAAATTTTTAAAATACTTTTCGTTCGGTGAAAAAACTGGTATAGACATGCCTTTTGAATCTTCGGGGATTGTTCCATCAAATGAATGGAAGTTAAAACATATTGGTCGCAAATGGACAGATGGAGATACTGTAATTACAGGAATAGGCCAAGGATATTTTTTATCAACTCCATTACAGTTAGCATATGCAACAAGCATTATTGCAAACAAAGGAAAATTAATAGTGCCTAAATTAAATAAAAATTTGGAAATAAAAAAAGAAAAAAAAATAAAAGAAAAAGAAAATTTTCTTACTAATGAAATTAACATTGAAGATTGGGATATAATTAGAGAAGCAATGTTTAAAGTAGTAAACCAAAATAATGGCACAGCATATTGGGCCACAAAAAATAAAAAAAATAATATAGCCGGTAAGACTGGAACAGTTCAGGTTTATAGTTTATCGCAAGATACTGATATAAGAGAAGAAGAGGATGTTCCTGAACATCTAAAAGATCATTCTTTATATATAGGTTTTGCTCCTAAAGATAATCCAGAAATTGTGATAGCTACAGTTATAGAAAATGTTGGAAGTGGAAGTGCATTTGCTGCCCCTATAAGTAATCAAATTATAAATTATTATTTAGAAAAAGTTCGAGGTAAAATTGATTAGCAAAAAATTATTTGGAATAACAGATTTTACATTACTTTTATTTGTAATGATTATTTCTGTGTTTGGGTTGGTACTTTTATATAGCGCCACGAACCAAGACGTCGCTATTGTAATCATGCAAGGAACAAAGCTTAGTTTTTGTTTTGTAATAATGTTATTAATAGGTAGTCTAGATTCTAATAAATTGAGATTAATAACGCCTTATCTTTATATAATATGTTTACTCTTATTGGTAATGACGCTATTTTGGGGGCATGATATAAAAGGAGCAAAGAGATGGATAGTGTTTTTTGGTTTTTCATTTCAAGTTTCAGAAATTTTTAAAATAATAATTCCTTTGACATTAGCTTGGTTTTTATCTTATTCTGATTATAATGAAATTGATTTAAAAAAATTATTTGTAAGTTTTATAATTATATTTTTACCTTTAGTATTTATTCTTAAACAGCCAGATCTTGGTACCTCCGCAATAATTCTTACATGTGGATTAATTACTATATTTTTAGCTGGAATTGGGTATATATACATGTGTTCTTTGTTAGGATTATTTTTAATAGTAACTCCACTAATGTGGAAATTTTTTTTGCTGCCGTATCAAAAGACAAACACAGACCCATTAGGTTCTGGCTACCATATAATTCAGTCTAAAATAGCCGTAGGATCTGGGGGTTTTTTTGGAAAGGGCTTCTTAAATGGAACGCAGTCACAATTAGAATTTCTTCCTGAAAGGGAAACAGATTTTATATTTTCAGTGTTTGCCGAAGAATTTGGATTTCTTGGGGTTGTAATTTTACTATTATTTTATTTGGTAATAGTAATAAGATGCCTTCATATAACATCTAGAGCAAAAAATTATTTCTCAAGACTAGTATCTGGGAGTATAACAACTATATTTATATTATTAATAATTACTAATATTTCAATGACAGTAGGTTTATTGCCAGTTGTAGGCGTAACATTGCCTTTATTAAGTTTAGGTGGTAGTTCATTATTATCAATTTTTATGGTTTTTGGTATAATGTTATCAATAAATAGGAGAAACTAAATGGAAAAAGTTAATTTTAAATTATTAGTAATTTTTATTTATTTAATAACACTTATAAATCCAGCATTCTCAAACGAAGATAGTATTCAGAATAGAAATCAAAAAAAAATTAAAGAAATTACTTTAATTTTAGTAAATGAATATAAAATTGATGAAAATTATGTAAAAAATATTTTCAAATCTATAAAAATGAATAAAAAAGTTCTTAAATTAATGTCAAAAGCAGCAGAAAGAACTAAAACATGGGAGCAGTATAGAAAAATATTTATTACTGATGCTAGAGTTGATGAAGGTATAAAATATTATAAAAAGAATTTTAAAATTCTAAAAATAGTTGAGTCAAAATACGGTGTCCCTGCAGAAATTATTGTAGCTTTCTTAGGCGTGGAAACAAAATATGGAAAGAGAACAGGTAAAATAAAAATTGTAGATTCTCTGGCGACTCTAGCTTTAGAGCATCCGAGAAGATCAAAATTTTTTACAAAAGAATTGATACATTTTATTGTATTAACATACGAAGAAGGTTTAGATTATAAAAAATTATATGGATCTTATGCTGGCGCAATGGGAGCCCCACAATTTATGCCAAGCAGTTATAGAAAACTTTCAGTAGATTTTAATAATGATGGAAAGAGAGATTTATGGAATAATAAATATGACATCTATTCAAGTATAGCAAATTATTTGGTCGCTAATGGGTGGAGAAAAAATGGAAATATATTTTCTGATATTGTTGTTAAAAAAGAATTTGAAGAAATTTTATTTAAGAAAGGTGACAGTAAAACTGTTTCTGTAGATAAATTTTTAAAATCTATTAATTTTCATAAAGATCAGTTAGATAAAATTTTAGTAAATTACAATGACACAAAAGAAAAGAAGAAATACCTTATTTTATTAAGCTCTAAAAATAAGAAATACAAGCTTGGTTATACAAATTTTAGAGTTATTATGAGATATAACCCTAGCACATATTACGCAATGTGTGTTTCACAATTAAGTAGAAAAATCTCTGAAGGATTATGAGATATTCTTATTATTTTCTAATCCTTATTTTTTTTATCTTTAGTAGTTGTACTTCTATAAAAAAAAATAAAACTGATACTGTTGGTAATATTAACCAAATAAAAAGTATTGAAATATTAATGCCCAAATTAGAGAAGTATAGTAAGTATGGAAATCCTAAGAATTATAAAGTTTTTGGCATTAAATATATAACCCTTAATACTCATATAGGATATTCTGAAAAAGGAATTGCGTCTTGGTACGGATCAAAATTTCATGGAAAGCTGACATCAACAAGAGAAGTATACGATATGTATAAGTTAACAGCTGCACATAAAACTTTACCAATACCATGTTATGTAAAAGTTACTAATTTAAAAAATAATAAATCTCTAATTGTTAGAGTTAATGATCGCGGACCATTTAAAAAAGGAAGAATTATAGATTTGTCTTATGCAGCAGCACATAATCTAGATATTATTTCAAGGGGGACCACAAAAGTTAGTGTTGAGGCTATTGATGCTAAAAATTATCAAAAAGAAAATATTAATTTTATTAAAGATAAGGCAAGTGATATAATAAATAGCTCAATCTCGATACAAGTTGCAAGTTTTAAAGAAATTAAAAATGCTGAAAAATATTTAGATTTTTTGTTTTCTTTAAATATAAATAGTAAGATTAAATATAATGAAGATTCTTTTAAAATAATGATAGGGCCTATTAAAAATAAAGAAAGGTTAGTGGAAATAAAGCATATATTAAATCAACAGGGTATTTTTCAGTATATAATAATTGGGGAACATATAAATGAAGTATTAGCAAATAATCAGTATTCATTTGCCGCTCCTAATTTAGATGTAGAAAGTTATGCATTAATGGATTCAAGAACTGGCTCTATAATTTCTGGAAAGAATATAGATAAAAGAGTTGAGCCAGCCAGTCTTACAAAAATAGCTACTTTATATTTAGTTTTTAAATCTCTGGAATCTAAATATATTAGTGAAAATGATTTTGTAGTAGTTAGTAAAAAAGCTTGGAAGATGATAGGGTCAAGAATGTTTCTTGAGGTTGGGGAAAAAGTACAAGTTAAAGATCTAATACAAGGAGTAATAGTTCAATCTGGCAATGACGCTAGTGTAGTGCTTGCAGAGCACATAGCAGGTGGTGAAGAATTTTTTGTGACAATGTTAAATAAATTATCACAAGATATCGGATTGAAAAATACTCATTTTAAAAATGTTACTGGATTACCAGATGAAGATCATTTTACATCAGCTAGAGACTTAGCTACATTATCAAAGATATTAATTGAAGATTTTCCTGAACAATACAAGAGGTTTTCCCAAAAAGAATATACATATAATAGTATTACACAACCTAATAGAAATAGATTATTAAGAACGTATGATTTAGTTGATGGAATAAAAACAGGGCATACAAATTCAGCAGGATTTTGTTTAGCCGCTTCTGCAGAACTTAATAACACAAGGTTTATTACAGTAATATTTGGCGCTGATAGTTCTAAAAATAGATTTCAATATTCAAAAATATTATTCAAATTTGGATTTAGAAATTTTATTACTGAAAGATATTTTAAAAAAAATGAAATAATCGCTAAACAAAGAATCTGGAATGGCGAAGATAAATATGTAGAAATAGGCTTTAATAAAGATATTTTTGTAACGTTATTAAAAAATAATGATCAAAAAATTAATCCGAAAATTAATTTAATCTCTAATATTATTGCACCCATAAAGATAAATCAGAAGCTAGGAACAGTAGATTTTATAAAAGATAACCAGGTTATTGCAACTGAGAATATATATTCTCTTAAAAGAATTGAGGAGGGAAACTATTATCGAAAATTGTATGACTTTATTGTTAAGTTTTTCAGAGAAAATTAAATTTTGAAAAATAAAGTTTTTATAAATGACGTG
>LWDU01037721.1_pt1 | contig 12932 bp, 9 predicted proteins | sample 727161 | NCBI WGS metagenome assembly LWDU01 (sample SAMN04566230, study PRJNA314399) | hydrothermal vent metagenome | isolation source: deep sea hydrothermal plume seawater | place: Mexico: Gulf of California, Guaymas Basin | collected 2004-07-11 | reverse complement strand
GGAGTGGGGAGTGGGGAGTGGGGAGTGGGGAGTGGGGAGTGGGGAGTGGAATCGACCCCCGCGCGGCTGGCGGTGCCAGTCGGCGGGCGCGAACGGGGGCGGCGGCCTGCCCGCGCTCTCCCTCCGTAGCTTTGCTCCTCCCCTTCCCGCCGCTCCCGTGCCCGACGTCCGCGCCCTCATCGACCGCATCGCTCACGCCCTCGGCGACCAGGCGACGCCCGAGCGCGTCGAGCACATCGCGCGGGCGGTCCTCCAGGCGGAGCGCACCGGCGCCCCCGCGCCCGCCCCGACCTCGTCGGCGGCCTCCGCCAGCGGGCCGGCGCCGGGCGACACCCGCTTCGTGGTGACGGCCTACGGCCGCGACACGCCCGGCGTGCTGGCGGCGCTCACCAGCGAGCTCGCCGCCCACGGCGCCAACGTCCTCGACGTCTCGCAGAAGGTGCTCCAGGGCTACTTCACCGTCGTCCTCTTCGCGGACCTCCCCGCCGACGGCCCCTCCCTCGCGACGGTCCGCGACCGCCTCCAGGCCCGCGGCGAGCCCCTCGGCGCCCGCGTCCTCGCGCAGCACGAGGAGCTCTTCCAGGCCATGCATCGGCCGTGAGCGAGGCGGAGGGATACGGAATGCGGGAGGCTGAGGGATGGGGAGACTCTCCCGACGTGGCCCTCGTGAAAGAGTCGGGGGTCCAGAGCTATGAGGACCTCCGGGTGTGGCAGGACGGGATCGCGCTGACGGAAGCCGTGTACGACGCCAGCCGTTCGTTCCCGAGCGAGGAGCGGTTTGGCCTGACCTCCCAGATGCGCCGGGCCGCCGTCTCCATCCCGTCCAACATCGCGGAAGGTTGGGGCCGAGGCACACGCCAGGACTACCTCCGCTTTCTCCGCATTGCGCGGGGCTCGCTCTTCGAGCTTCGTACCCAGGCCATCCTCGCTGAGCGAATCGGCCTGCTCGCCTCCGACCCATCGGCGGACCTCTTGCGTCGCACGGATCACCTTCGCCGGATGCTGCACGGCCTCATCCGGTCACTGGAGTCCAGGGGCTAACCCCTCATCCCTCCATCCCCCATGCCTCTCTCCCTCCCCGAGATCCTCGAAACCGTCCGCATGACGGAGGCCGACGCCTTCGACATCCGGACCGTGACCCTCGGCATCAGCCTCCGCGGCTGCGCCTCCCGCGACCCCGAGAGCACGCGGCAGAACATCTACGACCGGATCACGCAGACCGCGCGGCACCACGTGGAGGTGGCGCGCGAGGTGGAGAGCCTCTACGGCGTGGCCATCGCGAACAAGCGGTGCTCCATCACGCCCGCGTCGCTCGTGGCGGACAACTTCTCGCCCGCCGACTTCGTCGCGCTGGCGGAGACGCTGGACCGGGCCGCGGACGCCATCGGCGTGGACTACCTCGCGGGGTTCTCCGCGCTCGTAGAGAAGGGGACCACGCCCGGCGACCGCGCGCTTATCGAGGCGCTGCCGGAGGCGCTGGCGACGACGAACCGCGTGTGCTCGTCCGTGGCGTGCGGCAGCACGAAGGCCGGGATCAACGCGGACGCCGTGCTGGCCGTCGCCAAAATGATCAAGGCCACCGCCCGCCTCACCGCCGAGCGCGACTCCATCGGCTGCGCCAAGTTTGTGGCCTTCTGCAACGCCGTGGGGGACAACCCCTTCGTGGCGGGCGCCTTCCACGGGCCGAGCGAGCCCGGCGCGGCCATCAACGTGGGCATCTCCGGGCCGGGCGTGGTCCTCCGCGCCATCCGCCAGCTGGGCGATACCGCGGACTTCGGCGCGGTCACGGACGCCATCAAGCGGACCGCCTTCAAGATCACGCGCGCCGGCGAGCTCATCGGCCGCCGCGTGGCGGAGGCGCTCTCCGAGCGGAGCGGCCAGACCATCCCCTTCGGCGTCGTGGACATCTCCCTCGCGCCGACCCCCGCCGAGCGCGACTCCGTGGGCGACATCCTCGTCGCGATGGGGCTGGAGTACGCGGGCGCGCCCGGCACGACGGCCGCCCTCGCGATGCTCAACGAGGCCGTCAAGCGCGGCGGGCTCATGGCGGCGCGGCACGTGGGCGGGCTGAGCGGCGCGTTCATGCCCGTGAGCGAGGACCAGGCGATGATCGCCGCGGCGGAGAAGGGCCACCTCACGCTGGAGAAGCTGGAGGCCATGAGCGCGATCTGCTCCGTGGGCCTGGACATGGTCGCGATCCCGGGGGACACCCCGGCGGAGACCATCGCGGGCATCCTCTTCGACGAGTTCGCCATCGGCATGGTCAACGACAAGACGACGGCCGTGCGGATCCTCCCCGTCCACGGGAAGGGCGTCGGCGAGTGGGCGGACTACGGCGGGCTCCTGGGCCGGGCGCCCATCATGCCCGTCTCGGGGCTCTCCAGCGCCGTCTTCGCGCGGCGCGGCGGCCGCATCCCGGCCCCCATCCGCAGCCTCACCAACTGATACGCTGGCGGTTGCCCCCACCGAGCCCGACCGCCAGCCCACCGCCCCCATGCGCGCGCTCGTCACCGGCACGAACGGAACCGTCGCGCCCGTCGTGGTGGACGCGCTCCGGGCGGAGGGCGCGACGGTCCTCGCGTGGGACCGCGCCGCGCACCCGCCCACCTCCGCCGAGAGCGTCCGCCAGTCGGTCGCGGAGATGGCTCCGGACTGGGTGCTCCACCTCGCGACGGGGTCGGAGGACTGGGCGGGATGGATCGCCCAAGCCTGTGCAGCACAAGGCCGCCGCGTGCTCTTTACCTCTTCGGTCTCCGTCTTCGCGCCCCGAGCCCACGGCCCCCTCCCGCCCAACGCCGAGCCGGATGCGACGGACGACTACGGCCGCTACAAAGCCCGCGCCGAGGCGCTCGTCCGCGAGGCCGCTCCGGACGCCGTGATCGCCCGGCTGGGGTGGCAGATCGGTCCCGCGCCGGGCACCAACACGATGACGGACTGGCTCCACCGCCAGTCCGCGGAGGGGCCGGTGGAGGCCAGCACGCGCTGGCTCCCCGCCTGCTCGTGGCTCCGCGACACCGCCGCCGCGCTGGCGGCGCTCGTCGGCCGTGCCGAAGGCGGCACGTTCCACCTCGACGGCAACAAGGGACTCTCCTTCTACGAGATCACCACGCGCCTCTCCGCCCGCCTCGGGCTGGACGCGGACATCCGCGCGGCGGACGCGCCCGTGATGGACCTCCGCCTGAGCGATCCGCGCATCACCGTCCGCGACATCGCGGATCGCCTCTCCTGACACCGGCCGGCTGGCGGCGTCCGCCAGCGCGAGGCGCGGGGCCTCAGGCCCGGCCGCGGTACAGCGTCACGATCCCGAACGTCAGCGGCTTCGCGGTGCACTGCGTAAAGCCCACCGCGCGCATCTCGTCCACGAACGCCTGCCCGTCCGGGAACTGCGCGACGGACTCCGGGAGGTACTCGTACGCCTCGGAGGACCCGCTCACCGCCTTCCCGATCCGCGGCAGGATGTGCTTGGAGTACGCCTCGTACGCCTGCTTGACGGGGAACGCCTGGGGGTGGCTGAACTCCAGCACCACGAGCGGCGCGCCCGGCCGGAGCACGCGGCGCATCCCCGCCAGCCCGGCGCGAAGGTCCTCGAAGTTGCGGACGCCGAACGCCACCGTCGCGCCGTCGAACGTGTCGTCGTCGAAGGGGAGCGCGGCGGCGTCGCCCTGGACGAGCGTGATCTGGTCCGAGAGCTTCTTCTTGGCCACCTTCTTCCGCCCCAGCTCCAGCATCCCGTCCGAGGAGCGCTACGGCGAGGTCCGCCGTACCCGTCGCCACGTCCATGAGCCGGTCCGGCTGCCCCGCGAGCGCCGTCCGCAGGGACTGCACCGCCTTCTTCCGCCACCACACGTCGATCCCGCCGGAGAGCAGGCGGTTGAGCGCGTCGTAGCGCGGGGCGATCTCGTCGAACATGGCCTCGACCTTCTCCTTCTTACCGGCGGCCTGACCGAGGGGGGGCTTCGTCATCTCAGCGGGGAACGGGGGGCGTAAGGACGCGCGTTCGGCGCAGCGGTGCCAAGAAGACCGCGCGATGGGAGGCCTTCACCCGGAGCTTTCACTATTTTCTGAAACCTGCCGATTCTGCCTCCGGTACCCCACGCGTCCGCTCTCGCCCCCGTGCCCCGCAGCGTCCTCACCGCCACCGACCCCCGCGAGCGCCTCGTGCGCCGCGCCGCCCGTGCCCTTCGGTCGGGCTCCGGGGTGGTCCGCGTCGAGGTGCCATGGCCCGAGGCGCCGGAGCCGCTCGCCTGGCTGGCGGCCCAGACAAACGCGGAGACGGCGTACTGGCACGGCCGCGATGACGGCCTCTGCCGAGCCGCGCTCGGGGTCGTGCACGAGATCGCTGGCGAGGACGTAACCGCCCGGCTGGCGGACGCGGCGGCGGCGCTCCCCGAGGGCTCCGCCTACCTCGGCGGCCTCCGGTTCGACGGCGCGATGGACCCCGCTCGCGAGTGGGCGGGCTTCGGCGAGGGACGGTTCGTGCTCCCACGCATCGAACTCGTGACGCACGGCGGCGAGACGACGCTCGCCCTCCACGCCCTCCCCGGCCACGACACCGCCGAGAGCCTCCGCCAGTCGCTCGCGGACGTCCGCATGGATGGGCCCGCCCTCGGTGGCTCGCTGGACTTCCCCGTCGCGCGGGTGGACCGCCCGGACCGCGACGGCTGGCACTCCGCCGTCACCGACGCGCTGGCGGCCATGGAGCGCGGCGAGATGGAGAAAGTCGTCCTCGCGCGCCGCGCGACGTACCGCTTCGAGGAGCCGCTGGACCCCGCCGCCCTCCTCGCCCGGCTGACGGAGGCTGCGCCTCGCGCCTTCCACGTCCTCCTCTCCGATGGCGCCGGCCGGCGGTTCCTCGCGGCCACGCCCGAGCGGCTCGTCCGCGTAGACGCCGAGGCCGCCTGGACCGAGGCCGTCGCGGGCACCCGCCGCCGCGGAGACGGCCCGGACGCCCGCTTCTTCCACGACGAGCTGGCGGAGAGCGAGAAGGACCGCCGCGAGCACGCCTTCGTGCGGGACTTCATTTCCGAGGCCCTCGCACCGCTCACGTCCGTGATCTGCGTCGAGCCGCCGGTCCAGATTGAGGCGGCGCGCGTGCGCCACCTCAAGACGCCCGTCCGCGCGACGCTCCGCGAGGGCGTGACCCCGCTGGAGGTCATGACGGCGCTCCACCCCACGCCCGCCGTCGGCGGGACGCCCACGCCCGCCGCGCTCGGCGCCATCCGCCAGCTGGAAGGCTTCGACCGCGGACTCTACGCCGGTCCGGTCGGCTGGGTCTCGCGCGATGCGGCCGAGTTCGCCGTCGGCATCCGGAGCGGGCTGCTCTGCGGGGCGGACCTCGCGCTGTACGCGGGCGCCGGCATCGTGCCGGGCTCCGTCCCGGAGGCCGAGTGGCACGAGACGGAAGCCAAGCTCGGCGGCTTCGCCGACGCGCTCGGGCTGGAGGGGTGACGGCCTCCCCCGCCCTCCTGCGCGCCCCGAACACCAACCACCTCTGGGCCGCGCTGCTCGTGGAGGAACTCGTCCGGCAGGGCGTCGGGCTGTTCGTGATCGGGCCGGGGAGCCGGAGCACACCGCTCACGGCGGCCGTCGCGCAGAACCCGCGGGCCCGCGCCCTCGTGCACATCGACGAGCGCGGCGGCGCGTTCGCGGCGCTGGGCTACAGACGCGCCACGGGGCGGCCCGCCGCGTGGATCACCACGAGCGGCACTGCCGTCGCCAACGGCCTCCCCGCCGCCGTCGAAGCGGACACCGCGGGCGTCCCGCTCCTCCTCCTCACCGCCGACCGGCCGCCGGAGCTTCGCGACACCGGCGCCAACCAGACCGTCCGCCAGCCGGGCCTGTTCGCGAGCGTCGCGCGATGGACCGCCGACCTCGCGCCGCCCACGCCCGAGGTGGACCCCGCGTACGTCCTCACGACGGCCGCGCACGCCGTCGCCCGCAGCCTCGCGCCCGACCCTGGCCCGGTCCACCTGAACTGCCCGTTCCGCGAACCGCTCGCCCCGCTGGCGGACGGCACGGGCGCGCTGCCGGACCATCTCCGCGCGTGGGCCGACTCGGGACGCCCGTTCACGGAGATCGTCGAGGCCGAGGTCTCGGTCCCGCCGGACGCCGTCGCCAGCGCGGCGCGCGCACTAGAGCCGTGCCGCCGCGTGCTGCTCGTGGCCGGGCAGGGCGCGGACCCGGACGCGTGTCGGCACGCCGCCGAACAAACGGGCTGGGTGCTGCTGGCGGACGCGCTCTCGGGCGCCCGCACCGACGACGGCGTTCCCTTCTACGACCTCGCGCTCGCGAGCCCCGCGTTTGCCGCCGCCCACGTTCCGGACGGAGTGGTCCACATCGGCGCACGACCGACCTCCAAACGGCTCCAGGCGCTTATCGACCGCGCTCCGGTCCACGTCCGCATCGCGCCGACAGCCGGGCGGCTGGACCCCTCGCATCGCGTGACGCACCGGATCACCGCCGATCCCGCGCTCGCCCTCCGCGACTTTGTGGCCGCGACCGCCTCACACCCGGAGCCCGGCTGGGCCGAGGACTGGCGAGCCGCGTCGGCGGCAGTGGCCCGCGTGCTGGACCAGCGCCTCGGCGGCGGCACGCTGACCGAGCCCGGTATCGCACGGGCGGTCGCGCGGCACACGCCCCCCGAGACCGGGTGGGTCGTGGCGGCCTCCATGCCGATCCGCGACGTGGACGCCTTCACCGTTCCTCGCGGCCTCGTGACGGCCAACCGCGGCGCCAGCGGCATCGACGGGACCGTCGCGACGGCGGCGGGCGTGGCCCGCGGTCTGGACGCGCCGACCGTCCTCCTCATCGGCGACCTCGCGCTGCTCCACGACCTCAACGCGCTGGCGCTCCTTCGCAGCGGCCCGCCGGTGGTGATCGTGGCCGTCAACAACGACGGCGGCGGCATCTTCCACTTCCTCCCGGTCGCGCCGGGACGCGAGGGCACGGCGCTGCCCGGCGAGGTGTTCGAGCCGTTCTTCGGGACGCCGCACGGACTGAGCTTCGCCTCCGCCGCGGCGATGTTCGGCCTGCCGTACCACGCGCCCACGACGGGGGCGGCGTTCTCCGAGGCGTTCGAGGCCGCGCTCGCCTCCCGCCAGTCGGCCGTGATCGAGGTGCGGACGGAGCGGCAGGCGAACGCCACGCTCCATCGCGAGATCGCGCAGGAGGTGGCCGCCGCAGTGGAGGCTGCGGTCCGCCCCTAAACGGCGCGAGGCCCGACCGAACCGGCCGAGCCTCGCGGGAATCGCGTTCTGGAACGAAGCGTCTAGCCTCGGACGCCCCGGCGCGGACGCTCGATCTTCAGCCGCTGCCCCGGACGGATGGTGTCACCGGAGAGGCTGTTCCACCGGCGGATGTCGCTGATCGTCACGCCGTACTGGCGGGCGATCTGCGTGAGGTTCTCGCCGCTGCGGACGCGGTGCGTGACGCTGCGCGGCTGCGAGGCGGCGGCGCGAGCGCGAGCCGCGGCGCGGGCGTCGTAGCCTTCCGGCTCCGTCAGGCGCAGGCGCTGCCCCGGGTGGATGGTGCTGGTGGTCAGCTCGTTCCACCCCATCAGATCGCGGACGTTGAGGCCATACTGGCGGGCGATCTGCGTGAGGTGCTCACCACTGCGGACGCGGTGGGTCGTCGGGCGGGCGTTGCGCGTGTCGGACGCCAGCCGGACGGGCGGCGTGGCCGGCTCCGGCGTGGGACGGGGCTCCTCGGCTTTCGGCTCCTCGTCGGCGCCATCCGGCGTAGCTACGGCGACGGGCTCCGGCGTGGTCACGCGCGGAGTGGCCGGTTCGGGCTGGCGCTCGGGCTGACGAGCCGCGACGGGCGTCGGGAGGGCGGCTGCGGCGCGGCGGCGCATCTCCTCCTCGCGCTCGGCCTCCGCCTCGCGCTGGGCGACGAGCAGGATCTCGGCGGGCTCAGCGGGCGCGATGGGGTTGACGGCGCGGCGGCCGTAGTCCACCGTCTCCGCGACGAGGTTCATGCCCTCAGCCTCCGGGCCCGCGAGCGCGTCGAGGCGGGCGGCGTGGCGCGCGTAGAACCCGACCGGGATGCGGACGGTGTGCGGCATCCGCGTGCCGGGCACGCGGCCCTGGCGGAGCGCCGGGTTCAGCGCGCGGAGCACGGCCTCGTCCACGTCGATGATGCGGGCGATGTCGCTCAGGCGCGTCTCGGGCGCGACCGGGATACGGTCGAACACGAAGGCCGGGCCGGGCTCCGGCGCCTCGAAGCCGTACGCCTCCGGGTTGGAGAGGATGAGCGCCGTCGCGATGAACATCGGGACGTAGCCGCGGGTCTCGCGCGGGATGGCGTGGTCGATGTCCCAAAACGTCGCGCGCTCACCGGTCCGCTCCTCGTGGCGGCGCACGGCGCGCGCGATCACGGCCGGGTTGCAGTTGTAGCCCGCGAGCGCCAGCTGCCAGTCGCCGAAGCGGTCGTAGAGGTCGCGGAGGTGGCGCGCAGCGGCGCGGGTGCTCACCTCAGGGTCCAGGCGGAGATCCAACTCGCGGTTGGCCGTCAGGCCGTAGGCGGCGCCCGTCGGGCGGATGAACTGCCACATGCCGGCGGCGGCGGCGTGGCTCCGCGCGACGGGGTTGAGAGCGCTCTCCACCATCGCGAGGTACTTCAGCTCGTCCGGGACGCCCTCCTCCGCGAGGATGCGCTCCACCATCGGGAAGTACGTGTCCGCGCGCTGGCGGAGCGTGGCGACGTGGCCCGGCTTGCGGAGGAGGAAGCGGAGGCTCCGCTCCACGCTCGGTGTGACCTCCATTGGGATGACGGTCTCAGCCATACGGGCCGTCGGCAGCTGCGGCAGCGCAACGTTCTCGATCAGCGGGCTGTCCACGTCGTAGATGACGCGGAAGGCCTCCTCGTTGACGGCGTACACGTCGCCGCGGTCGATGGCCTCGGTGCCGTAGAAGATCTCCTTCTCGGTCAGGACGGAGGCGTAGAGCTCGCGGAAGCGGGCGTCGTAGAGCACGCCCTCGCGCTGGGCGAGGAGCTCCAGATCGCCCACGAGCCCTTCGAGGAGCGTCGCGTAGCGGTCGGACTGGCCGTTGGCGGAGGCCGTGAGGAGCTCGGCGTGGCGAGCGTAGAGGCGAGCGATGCGTCGGGTGAGCTCGGCTTCCGTGAGCGGCGCGTCCGCAGCCTGCGAAGCGGGGAGCCGGTCGGCCGCGCCCAGTTGGGGCAGGCGAGCGGGCACCGCGACCTCGGAGGGCACGGACTGGGCCAGGACGGGGGCCGAGACGAGCAGCATCGCCACCGTGAGACTGAAACGGGGCATAGAAGTGCAGCGCTGGGCGCGACTTAGGGGCTGGTACCTAAAGTAGAGCGTGAAGGGAGGGGTATCAACACCACTGCTGATACCCGCATGCCGGGGAAGCGCCGGAGGCTACCCACGTCCTTCATGCTGCGTCAAGGGGCTAGGTCGATTCTTGGCACAACGGGTACCCGTCCGTTGCAGGGCGGGAGTATCGGCGGACGACCCGGCGACCCCACGCCTTGGTGCCGCCGGCCGCGCGCTGGCGCCGGTGCTCCGCCAGCGGGGCCCGGCCGGCGCGCGCGTCCGGTCTCGCGGAACGAGCGGTCCCCAATGCGTCTGACGCCCGGGAGAGCGGATTCGCCTGACGAGCGGCTTAGAGCGGCAGGTTGCCGTGCTTCTTCTTCGGGAGGGTCTGCACCTTGTTCTCCAGCATGTCCAGCGCGCGGATGAGGGTCCGGCGCGTCTCGCTGGGCCGGATCACGTCGTCCACGTAGCCGCGCTCGGCGGCGACGTACGGGTTCGCGAAGCGCTGGCGGTACTGCTCAGTGAACTCGGCCTCGGCCGCGGCGGGGTCGTCCGCGGCGGCGATCTCGCGGCGGCGGATGATCTCCACGGCGCCCTTCGGCCCCATCACGGCGATCTCGGCCGTGGGCCACGCGAGGTTGAGGTCGGCGCGGATGTGCTTGGAGTTCATCACGTCGTACGCGCCACCGTAGGCCTTGCGCGTGATGACGGTGACCTTCGGGACGGTGGCCTCACAGAAGGCGTAGAGCAGCTTCGCGCCGTGGCGGATGATCCCGTTCCACTCCTGGTCCGTCCCGGGCATGAAGCCGGGCACGTCCTCGAAGACCACGAGCGGGATGTTAAACGCGTCGCAGAAGCGGACGAAGCGGGCGCCCTTGACGCTCGCGTCGATGTCCAGCACGCCCGCCAGCACGGCGGGCTGGTTGGCCACGATGCCCACGGAGCGGCCGCCGAGCCGCGCGAACCCGACGACGATGTTCTCGGCGAAGTCGGGGTGGATCTCGAAGAAGTCCCCGCCGTCCACCACGCGCGAGATCACGTCGTGGATGTCGTACGGCGTGCTGGGGGATTCAGGAATGATCGTATCAATTGCCGCGTCCGCCCGGTCGGCGGGGTCGCTGGCAGGGCCGCGGGGCGCGGGGTCCTCGCAGTTGGAGGGGAGGTAGCCCATGAGCTCGCGGATGCCGAGCAGGAGCGCCGCCTCGTTGGGGTACGCCCGGTGCGCCACGCCCGACCGGCTGGCGTGCGTGTCTGCGCCGCCCAACTCTTCCTGCGTGACCACCTCGTTGGTGACCGTCTTCACTACGTTCGGGCCGGTCACGAACATGTAGCTCGTGCCTCGCGCCATGAACGTGAAGTCCGTGATGGCGGGGCTGTAGACCGCGCCACCCGCGCACGGCCCGAGGATGGCGGAGATCTGCGGGACGACGCCACTCGCGAGGGTGTTCTGCAGGAACAGGTCCGCGTAGCCGCCGAGCGCCGCCACGCCTTCCTGGATGCGAGCGCCGCCGGAGTCGTTCAGGCCGATGACCGGCGCGCCGTTCTCCAGCGCCAGCTGCATGAGCTGGACAATCTTGCGAGCGTGCGCGAGGCCGAGCGACCCGCCGAAGACGGTGAAGTCTTGGGAGTAGACGTAGACCAGCCGCCCGTCGATGGTGCCCCAGCCGGTGACGACCCCGTCGCCGTAGGGGCGGTTGTTCTCCAGACCGAAGCCGCTGGCCTGGTGACGCACGAACTGCCCGAGCTCCTGGAACGAGCCGGGGTCAAGGAGGATGTCCAGCCGCTCACGGGCGGTCAGTTTGCCCTTCTCGTGCTGCTTCGCGACGCGGGCTTCGCCGCCACCCGCCAGCGCCTCCGCGCGGCGGCGGTCGAGGTCAGCGAAGGGGTCGAGGTCGGTCTCCGGGGCAGTCGGCTGGTCGCTCATGGGGGCTCGGGGTCAGAGGCCGGAAGCTAACCCGGCACCTGCCGCCTCGCGCCCGGCGGACGCTACCCGTGGCGGCGGAACTGGCCCTCGACGGCGTCGGTGAAGGAGGCCGCGGGCTCGGAGTAGATGTGGACCTGGTAGCGCCGGAAGACCTCGCGGCCGATGATGGCCGACGCGTCGGACCACGAGCCCGCTTCCGCGAGTTGGCCGAGCACCTCGTGGTAGGCGCCCTCATCGCCCCCGAAGAGTTCGCGGACGTACAGGTCCCGCTGGCTCGCGGCCGGTCCCAGCACGCGCGCCTCCAGATCCGGAGCGTCGGCTGGCGGCTCGCCGGCGAGGTGCTGTGCGGCCGAGGGCTCCGGCGAGGTGAAGCGCGCCCAGAGCGGCTCCGGCGCGTCGGCCTCAGCCGGGGTGGGCGCCCCCCCCTGGGCACGAGCGAGGCGAACCCAGAGCGGCTCGTCGTCGGACTCGGCGGCGGGCTCAGGCTCTGCTGGCTCCACTGGCGACGGTTCCACTGGCGACGGCGGCTCCGCGGACTCCGGCGCGGCGGGAAGGGGCGCCAGCGCGTCGGGCTCGGCGTCACCGATTGGCTCCTCTGACGCTGAATCGGGTTCGGGATCGTCCGGTCCAGCAGAATCCGGCTCCGTCTCCAGCGCGCGCAACGGGACCTCCGGCGCGAGGGAGGGCGCCGGCACGATCTCGACAGCGTCTTCCACGTCTTCCGGTCCGTCCGCCCCGGCTGGCGGCGCCTCCCGAACGGGCTCGGCAGTCTCCACGTCCGGGCGATGAACGGTGGGCGCCTCGGACGGAGGCGGGGTTGCAGACGCGACGGCCTCGGCCAGCACCTCGTCGATCTCGTCACGGGCGACGGCCTCGCGAGAGAGGACGGCGGCGCCCATCCCCGGGCGGCCCCGCGCGGCGAACACCTCGGCGAGCACGCGGCCCGGTACGCCGTCCGCGTACTCCGGCAGCGCCTCCACCACGTCGAACAACGGCGCCAGCAGCGCCCGCCAGCCGGCGGCGTCCAGGTCAGCGGCGACGCGGCGGTCCACGCGCTCCAGCAAGTCGCGAAGCGCCTCGCGGGAGTAGCCGGCCATCTCCTTTTTCGCGGCGTAGCCCTCCACGATTTCGCCGAGGTACGGGTACGCGCCGAAATCGGACAACCGGTCCAGAACCTCGTCAGCGGGTCGTTCGCCGTGTTCTGGCGCCGCCGCACTCAGCGTTTCCGCCGGGTGCACCAGCGCGTCGATCAGCCAGGCGCTCGTGCTGCGGACGGTCTCCGCCCACGCCGCCGCCGGGTACCGAGGCTCCACGGGCGTGTCCGCGGCCCACAGGTCCGGCACGGCGCTGACCCACGGGGCCGCCGCTTCCATCCGCGCACGGACCTCGCGGTCCAGCTGGCGGCGGAGGGCGTGCGCGAGGAGCGGCGGGAGCGCGTCGAGGTCTGCGCGGGCGTGGGACCGGTCGGGCGCGAGGCGAGTGAGGGCGAGGCGGGCGAGGGCGTCCGAGAGATCGGCGAGCATGGGACGGAGAGGAGACGGGGCGAAGCTAGGCGGCGGTCGGGATGGAGGCCGCTACCGGAAACGCGGGCGATTCGATTCTTCGCGCCATACCACGCCGCGGATCCATTCCACGCAACCAAACGGTGTTGGCACAGCGCTTGATGCGGGCCCGTGACCGCGTTCCCCCTCCCTGTTGACGCTCGCGCTCCTGCTGCTCCTTCTCGCCGCC
>LWDU01031774.1_pt1 | contig 12934 bp, 9 predicted proteins | sample 727161 | NCBI WGS metagenome assembly LWDU01 (sample SAMN04566230, study PRJNA314399) | hydrothermal vent metagenome | isolation source: deep sea hydrothermal plume seawater | place: Mexico: Gulf of California, Guaymas Basin | collected 2004-07-11 | reverse complement strand
ACACCGGTCGCACCATGGGCGACAGTGGCATTCGTCTTCGCCCCCCAGGCAGTACCCGCGATATCGAGGTGCGCCCAAGGAATCTGAGACATCTCGCCATCCTCACCCTCACGCTCCTGCACGAATTGTTTGAGAAATGCAGCCGCGGTATTCGCCCCACCCCACGAAGCAGTGCCGAGATTGCGAACATCAGCGATCTTTGATCCAGTCATTTCCTTTTCGAAGGCGGGCATGAGCGGCATCGGCCAAGCGATTTCATCCTCTGACTCCCCAGCCTGTTTAATTCGCTCCCGCAGCCCATCATCATTCGACCACAATCCACTCGCTTCGTGACCAAGAGCGACCACGCAAGCACCGGTAAGAGTCGCCAAGTCGATGATGTAAGATGGATTTAGCTCCCCAGCTTTCCACAAACCGTCGGCCAGAACATTTCGGCCCTCAGCATCGGTATTCAGCACCTCGATGGTCTTGCCAGAGTAGGTGTCGATGACGTCACCGGGCCGGTACGCCTCAGCGCTCGGCATGTTTTCCGCCATGCAGGTGATTCCGTTCACGCGACCTTCGTAACCAGTTGCGTGCAGCCCCTGAAACAGCCCGAAAACCGTCGCTGACCCGTGCATATCGAATTTCATTTCGTCCATTTTCGCACCGGCCTTCAGTGAGATTCCACCGGTGTCGAAAGTAATCCCCTTGCCGACAATGCAAGGAACCTTTTCGTCCGACTGCGCCCTTGGGTTGAGTCGAAAGAAGACCATGCAAGGCTTGTGAATGCTACCTTTTCCGACAGCGATAACGCCCTCCATTTTCTCGCTGTGAAGCCGCTCATAATCCCAAACCTCGACCTCGACATTGTCCTTGCCCTTCGCCCATGCCAGAGCCCTGATTCCATACTCTTCGGGGTAGAGTTTGTTCGCCGGCTCATTACCGAGATCGCGCGCAAGATGGACGCCAGTAGCGATCGCAGCGCGCCTCTCGATTGCATCTGACAATTTCTCAAGATGCCTCGAAGAGGCCTGACAAGTCAATTTCCACGGGCCTTTCTCTGCCTTGTTCTTCTTCGTTGTAGCAGATTGATTTTGATATTTATCGAAGGCATAATCGCGCAAAATCATTCCTTCGGCAAAAGCTGCCATAGCATCCAGCTTCCAGCCAGAAGTGAACCGAACCACGACATCTGTCCCGTGATTTTTCGATAATTTCGTCAGACACTTTGCTCCCGCGTCACGCGCAGCCTTGTGAGTCAGAGTAGAAGACTTGCCAACGCCGTAGAAAACCACCATGCAACCCTTCGTCCAGACGTGTAGCAACTCACCCCTCTTGCCCGTCAGAGCCTCACTCGCAGCCGCCGCTTTCACCGCGATGCTCGCCCCGCGACTCAAACCAGTGGTGGTGTTGTTCGGCGCCTTCTCCACGCCCTTGAAAACGGGTATGATCAATATGTCTCCAGTCTCTTCGAATTTGCCTACGGTGGCATCCATGGGAGTGGTATAATGTTTGATTATACAAAGGATTGCTACTGAAAAACTGCCGTATCCCGCCTCGATTGGCGCTCAAAGTGGTCAAAATGTTGCTGAATCGGTCAATTTTCGCGGCGTGTCAGTGCCGCGCCGAATAGAGCTATTAGACTCAAAAGAAGCGAGGGAGCAGGTAATAATGCAGATTTTTTAGCCCCGACATCGATGACTTCACCATCGATTGGCTCGCCGACCCAAACGGCAGCATCGATGACTCTTTTTTGATAATGAAGCGACCAAGTTCCACCCTCGACCGAGGTCAAGTTCGAAGCGTCGAGAAAAGCTTGCGAATCATTCGACGCGTTCACTCCGAACGACGCCGAATGCCACAATAATTCTCCATCAGAATCTGAGTAGTGAATGCTTGCATTAGCAGTGCTGGCCCAACCATAGTTGACGACATCCACTTCGACCACCTCACCTCGAACCTCAAGGCTCCTGACATCGAGTCGAGCCCGCCAATACCAGACATTGTCAATCAGATACCGCATCACTTCCAGCTCGACGGCAAGCCGATCTGAAAGTGATTGAACAGTCCACAGAAGGAACTGTTCATCATCGGTCTCAAAGGTGAAGCAGGGATAGCCCATGACCCCGTAACCGTAGTCGCGTGAGGTGCCGTGCGTGGGGTAGATTCCGGCGTTGGCATTTCGCACCGGGAGGTCAGCGCTGATGTTGGCGTGGACCTCGTCGGCGATGTGCGTGAAGAGCTCGTGATCAGGGGGCATCTGCGGCGTGAATCCCCACGGATAGGCGAGAATCCAGGTGCCCGTGTGCATGGTCACGTAGAGGTCTGCATCGGCGACCCATTCGCTCATGTAAGCGGCGTTGTTGGCGGTCTCTGGCTCGCTGAAGGGACCATCGCCCGAGGCCGTCTCGTCCTCGGTCCAGTGATGGTCGTAATTGCGATTGAGATCGACTTGATTCATGTTCCAGCGGGTGTCGGCATCGTTGCCGTCGGCGTTCAGCATGATCATTATGTGGAGTTCGGTGCTCTGCAGGACGCGAACCGCCTCAGCATCCCCCGCTGCCCATCCTTCGATGTAGAATTCAGCCGTCAGGAAGGCCAATTCGGTCCCCAAATGTTCGTTACCGTGGTGTCCGCCGTCGATGTAGACCTGTTCTTTTGGTGTTCCATCACTCTTGTTGGTAAGCGACCAGTCGGATATCTGCACGACCCATTGGTCGCGCCCGTACAATGTCTCACCAGCTGATACCACTCGGACGATGTCTGGGAAGTCCTCCTCCCAGGCCATGATGTCCTCGGTGAGGGTGAACCAGTTGTGGTACCAGTGCTCTTGCAGCGGGTCTGGTTGCTGTGCTTCGACCATTGGTGCGGCTGTCGCCAGCAGCACCGCGAGGAGGAGTCCGGCTGCTGAGCGGCTCATGTGCCGCTCTTGCGGTGATTGCATACAATCATTCGCCCTTGCTGCGCAGGTGCGATGCTGTATGCGCGGCGAGGATCTTCGTTGCGAGGAGGGCAGCACTGAACTCGGTGAGGGGGCTGTCGGCGCCCGGTGCGATCTCGTTGACATCGGCGCCCAGAACGTTGGCTTCACTGGCGAAGAGCCGCTCGATGATCTCCACCGCCCCCCAATGACTGAGGCCTCCTGGGACTGGTGTTCCCGTGTCAGGAACCAGCGCCCCGTCGAGCCCATCGACGTCGAAGGTCAGCCAGACCGGTCCTTCGATGGCCTCGATGCGCGCCAGCAGGCTCGCCCACCCCGACTCGCCATCACAGGGACTGAAGAGGTCGCGTGCGTAGAATGTCTCCACACGACCATCGAGTGCGGCGAACTCCGCTTCGTCGCGGCACAGCGCTCGAATGCCGATCTGAATCAAGCTTCCAACGCCGGCATCGAGCGCTCGGCGAGCGGCACAGCCATGGCTGAATCGCTCGCCGTTCAGCGAATCACGCAAATCAGCATGAGCATCGATCTGAACGACGGTCAGGTATGAGAGGTCACCAGCGAGAGCGGGGTGACCGGCAAGAGCCCGCACCGTCGGCGGCAGAATCCCGTGCTCGCCGCCAAGTAAAATCGGGAAGACTTCCCCCCTCATCCAGGGCACAAGGTACTCGTGAATCGAATCGAGTTGGTCGAGGAGCGTCGGCGCATCCGAGGCCCATGCCTCAGCCGTGTGGATCCGCAATCCACACGGCAGCTCCTCGCTAAGCAAAGGATCGTACAATTCGACCTGCGAGGAAGCAGCGATGCAAGCCGCAGGTCCGTCCTCGGTCCCTTCGCCCCAACTGGCCGTCATCTCGAAAGGAATCGGCAGAATCACAACATCAAACGGCTCACCATCGGGCTCGGGCAGACCGAGGAATGTGGCCCGCCCACCACCGCTGACGTTCCCGCTCCCGTCACCGTCCATGGGTGTGGCAAAATCAGGTTTGGATTAACGACTTCGGGAATGGTGGGTCTGCGAATCACCCGAATTTCATGTTCATTTCGACTCGAATGCCTTGGATTCGTGATGCTGACGAGCGATTGTTGATATAGAACGGTCTGCTATATTCTAACGTAGGGGGAAGAGGATATGGGCATGACGCTGGCAGAACTGACTCAGGCCATCCGCCTCAAGGTCGACATCGACATGGAGGTCACGGTTGCTGAATCCATCGCCGAGCACGCTCTCGGTTTCTTCGGTTTCTCCAACCGTATCATCGACAACGCCCTCGAGCCCACCGACCGCAACCTGTTCTACCAATTGCAGGACTACGACTTGCTCACCACCGAATCCGAGGAGACTACTCTGTGGGATGGACGCGAGTGGCGGATCCACTACTGGAAATTCAAGGCCGACGCTCGCGAATTCGCTCGCAATGCGATGTTGAATGCCGACCAGAAAAAGGTCGAAGAGGATCCTTATGCTGGAATCTACGATGATGTCCCGACCTCGCTCTGGCGCGAGCGAATGACCGATGAGGATGAAGACGACGATTGGGAAGAGCCGCTCTTCTGACGCCGCCCAAGGCGACGTTCAAATGGAAGCGATTGAGAGAATGGCTATGTCCAGTCGATTCCATGCAGCCGCTCTGATGCTGTTGCTGCTTCTCGCGCCCTTCAGTGGAATCGTCGGTGCCGACGAGAATGAGCCGGCGCGGAGCTGCGAGATCCTGGTCGACTGGGATTCGGAATGGAGTGCTGACGACGCTTCAAATTGGTCATACAAAGTCCTTCAAAGATATGTGGTTGAATTCGATCCAGTCTTCGTTAATGGCACATCTCCGAGTGCGGTGAGCGTGAATGTCGAGCATTTGCGAGATGGTTCGGTCATAGGCAGCCAAGCGAATGCTTCGATAATCGTCGCTGGGGGAAGCATCGATGTGATTCTGGCGGATGAACCTGAATTCCTCGACGAGGTCACAATCGGTGTCGAGACGTCCGAGGCGAGTTGTTCACGCCGCTTGCAGATGACTCTGTGGAATCAGCCCACTGCGGACCATGAGATCACCCGCGAGACGACTTGGGAACTCGATAGCGAGGCTGAAGGTGGTTCGGGCTTGTTCTTCGAGGGTCGAGGCTGGCAGAAGCGAAGTGGCACCGAATTGACAGCCAGTGAATTGGGTAATGGCAGCCTCATTCTCGACCTCGACACGGGTGGCGAGCAGACCTATCTCAGCCTCGAATTGGATCGAGTCTGGCTCAACGAGACCTATGATGGCACCGAACTCATTCGACAGGATTTCGAGATGCATGGAACGGGATCTCTGCTCTTCGATTCAACCAGTGGGGAGAGCAACATCAGCATCGAGGCGAACGTCTACGACGCTTACATCTTGCGCTCTTGGGAGAATGGCATCATGACCGAGCGGCTTCGCCTCGAAGCCAACGGCCGGCTGACTTTCGACGGTGGTTCCAACAACAGTTCGACCGGTGGCTTCGGCGAACTTTCAGTCTTCTACTTCGAGACTTGGGATGAGAATGGCATTCGCCGCCTTTCGGACAGACAGATAGAGGCGGCGATGACCTTGAGGATACAATCTGGAGAGGATACGTTCAGCTTCGAGTTGGATGAATTCAAGATCCGCGAGCGCTGGCTCGACGGCATTCGCGAGGAACAGATGTTCAAGATCAAGGGTTCAGGAGAATTCGGTTTCGTCGTCCGCGAAGACCAATTCCACATCGTCGTCAACGGCACCATCGCCGACCTCCACATAGAGCAATCTGGTGGTGAAACTGTTGCCGATACTTTGCATCTGGACGGCCATTATTCGGGTGATGCTTCGGGAAGTTTCGGTATCACCCGACACATCGAGAAATCTGAATTAGAGGACAATTCTGAGGGTGAGAAATTTGAGGTCGATGTGATTCGCAACGAGTTCTGGTTCAACATTTCTGCAACTCCGATTGGACCTATTGGGCAGGAATTCGAGGCCGAACACAATCTGACATTCGAATACACCGTGCCTCAGACCGATTGGGAGAATCGCACGATTCGGTACCAATATATCGAGGATAACGGCACGGTTGAGGACGAATATCCAGAGAATTCACCAATCAGACAAGTAGCTCAACGACCCGAATCCACAAGTGAGATCTCGGCTTCAGGATTCAGAGAGGCCGGAGTGGTTCCTGACGAATTGGTTGTTGGCGATGTTTTCCCGATGGGCCGAGACGACATTCGTGGATTCGTTCATGTCACTGGAATCTCGTTGGCTATCGCCGATGGCCACGAGGTCGAAGTCGCCGAGTGGTCAATCGATTCCGACTGGGGTGGATTCAACGCCAGTGGCAAGGTCATCAATGAAGGAATTCTGGCAGGCCTCCTCTACGAAGCCGAGCGAATTTTCGAGATCGATTTATCCAACGCAGAAGAGAACATCACGAATGTCATCCGAATCGCCGAGCACCAGACCCTCGAGCGAGTCCTCTATCCATCTGTCATCACGGCTGAAGGAAATACCCCTCCGGCCCTGACGAGCCTTGGATTCCGCGAGGGTGCGCTGTTCACCGAAGGTGGCATCGCCCATCTGCAAGCGGTGGTCGAGGATGTCGACACAGACACGATTGCGGTGGCGGTCGACCTCTCTTCCTTCGGCCTTGGAATCATCCCTCTCTCCGACACTGGTCTCTTTGGAGACGAGGTGATTCACGATTCGGTCTGGACGGCCCGAATCGAGCACACTGGCCTGGAATTCGGAGTAGAGGAAGTCTCGGTCAAGATGGACGACCTCTGGGTCGATGTCGAGACGACTGCCTCGCTCGAAATCTCCAACGCAGCACCTCGAATCGTCTCGCGAATCTTCACTCCAGATACCGTTTACCGAGGTCAGATGGTCGATGTTCAGATTCGCGCAGAAGACGGTCATGGGGTGGCTTCAGTTGGTATCGATCTGCTCAGCGCAGGCGGCGAATTGAGTGCGTTGACACTGGATTCGGGAACGGGAATGTGGATAGGTTCCTTCACCGTTCCCGACTCGCTCGCACCCGGTCGCAGAACAATCCCTATCCAAGTCTCGGATGCTCAGGGTGCGAGCGCTTTACTCGATGCAGGCGCCTTCCTTGATATTCTGAACGAGGCGCCGTCAGTCAGCAACATTTCATTCATCGAATCGGGCGAATGGTCGGCTCAGATCACCATTCCCACAACTGGCCAAGCAACATACCTGATGGAGGTGGTAATCCATGACCCCGACGGAGTATCCTCTGTGCAAGCGAAATTGGGCCGACTCGCACCTATCGGCAAGGCTGAAACATGGCTGCTGCTCGTCGACGACGGCACTGCTGGAGACCGCCTCGCGGACGACGGGATCTACACCCTCGAGTTGTCAATCCGCTCAAGTTTGACCGCTGGCGAGATGAATTTCCTCGTCCGAGGAGCCGACATCTTCCAATCTATCACACCCACCGAGAGCCAGATCCACAGCATCGAATTGGTCGAGGGAACCGACGAAGGTGGAGGCGGCCCGAGTTGGTTAGCCCAGAATTCGATGGCCATCATGCTCGTCACTCTTTTCCTCCTCCTCGCTCTTGGCGCAACAGCAGTTGTCATCACCATGCGCAATTCAGACCTCGAATGAGTCTGCTTCTCAACCATGTCATCATCGATATGGCGACGCGCGCTGCAAGCGCGCTGGGCCAACCTCCATAGGACGCCCCCTTTGCTCAAAGTGCGTGGTTCGAATATCCGCAGTGGTCATCGCGGCCCTCACATTGACAGCCTTGCTCGCACCAACGATGGTGCTCGCAGAAGAAAAATCCGGTCCGCGAAGTATCACATTCGACTTTTCTTGGACTCATGTGGACGGCGATTATGTTGAGTTGGACGGCGATGAGTGGACGACCATTTTCAAAGAGGATGTGAAGAACGATGGGTTCTGGAATCGAGTCACGATTCATTCGATTCGCAACGATTTCGGGTATTATTACCAAGCTGATGCACAATGCACGATAGGTGACTACACAGGTAACTGCAACGTTCGGGACTTCCGCCTCGGCTGGCACTTCACCGCCTATGCGGATTCTTACGGCATCACTCTCGAGTCCGACTTCACACAGGACTCGACCATGCGAAGAGCAGCGAGTGGTGATTGGCGTGATATGGAATATGCCTACTACGACGATTACTACATCGATATGGGTACTTGGGGGGACGACGATGAGGGCGAGACCTGGGAGAATTCCAGCACCGAGTGGTGGGAGACTGGTTCACCTACCAGCGCGACGGTCGGAACTTCATTCACCGAAGCCTCAGAGAATTGGGAGGATTGGACTTATGTCGATCTCAAGGCGAATGGATCTCGAACCGATGAGTATGGCTCCGAACACTGGTTCGAGAACATCAGCTTCGAGGGTTTGCAAGAGATTACGATGAACTTTGAAGGATACAATGAGGCTGATTCATCAGGCTCTTCTCCGACGAGTCTGACCGTCCTTCAGGTCGAGGTTCGCAACGTAACCGATGGACAGAATGAGTTACTTGCGCTGCAACTCTACTCTGAATGGGGTGGCGTGGCTGGAATCTATCTCGATCCCGAGAATGCCACCGATCTGGTTCCGATGATGATGTGGCGACATGCTGGCGGGGTGCCTGATGCCGATGGCGACGGCTGCCCCGACGAAGAGGATGCATTCCCGAACGATGCGAGTGAATGCAGTGATTTCGATGGTGACGGAATCGGCGACAATGCCGATTCCGACGATGATGATGATGGTTGGAGCGACTCGGATGAGTATCTCTGCGGTACGAATCAATTCGACGCGACTTCGATGCCTGCCGATTTCGATGGCGACGGAACATGTGATGGTATCGATAGCGATGACGACAACGATGGATATACCGATCCAATCGACGATTTCCCTCTCGATGCGAGTGAGTGGAACGACAACGATATGGACGGAATCGGCGACAATGCCGACCTTGATGACGACAACGATGGACACACCGACACTTACGAGCAGGACTGTGGTTCTGACCACATGAACGGCTTCTCACAACCACTCGACACCGACCGCGACAACACTTGCGACGGACTCGACAGCGACGATGACGGCGATGGCTGGAACGACAACCTCGACGCCTTCCCTCTGGACGCATCGGAATGGGTCGATTCAGATGGCGATGGGCAAGGCAATAATGCCGACCCAGATGACGATGACGACGGCTGGGTCGACATGAAAGAAGGAGATTGTGGGACTGATCCACTCGATGCTTCGAGTCAACCGGGGGATATCGACGGCGACTCGCTCTGCGATGCCGTCGACACCGATGATGATGGTGATTACTGGGCCGATTCAGTCGATGCCTTCCCACGTGATTCTTCAGAATGGTTCGACACAGATGGTGACGGAATCGGCGACAATGCCGACGAAGATGACGATGGTGATGGATGGACTGACGTAGCTGAGGATACTTGTGACGGCGAGCGGCTCGATGCGACGATAACGCCGACCGATTCCGATGGCGACGGTATTTGCGACGGGATGGATCCCGACCGTGATGGAGATGGCACTCTGAACGATGTCGATGCCTTCCCCGACGATGCCACAGAAGACACCGACACCGATGGCGATGGATTGGGCAACAACGCTGATCTGGACGACGATGGCGATGGTCTGCCCGATGTCGATGAAGCCGCAGCAGGAACCGACCCCCTCGACCAAGACAGTGATGACGACGGCAGGGCTGACGGCTTCGATGCCTTCCCACTGGACGCTGGAGAATGGAAGGACAGCGATGGTGATGGTGTGGGCGACAATGGCGACGCATACCCGAATTTCGGGTCGTGGCAGACCACTGGCGACATGATGTTGACACTCATCGTGTCGATTCTCATCATCGGCCTACTGGGCGGTGGTGTATTTGTCATGACCAGAGGCAAGAAGGGCAGTGGAGATGGTGGATTGGCTGCCGACCACACTCATCATTTCTCACCTCCCAGTCCGGTCGCGATGTACACCGATGAGCAATTGCGCGAAGCGGGCTGGACCGAGCAACAAATCCAAGATTCACGCAAATCCGATTAAAATTGAAGTAAGAATTTGGTGCGAGCGCCGGGATTTGAACCCGGGTTCAAGCGCTTGCATCGAGTCAATCGTGCCGGCCTACGCAGCCGCGATGCGAGAGGCTCTGGACAGAGGCGACCTCGAGGCCGTGCGCCGAATGCTCGACCTCCTCGCAGCCCTGGGGGGTGAGGTGGCTTGACCTCAGTCCGTTGTGGCATCAGGCCTGTACCCTTCGTCGGGCTTGACCATCGCCTGAGCACACCGGCTAGAATACCCCTCCAAGCGGAAGCCACGATAGTCGTTAATGACGACGAGCCCGCCTTGAGGACGCCATCCCTGCTCAATCGCCTCATTCACTTTTTTCGCCAACTTTGGCATCTCGGCACCCGCCAGAATCTTGTATTCCATCAAGCCGCACACTCCCTGCCTGTTGAAGGAGGCATCGCATGAGCGAGGCTCTGGCAGCCTGGAACGGCTACGCCTTCGACCGCCCAGGCTCGAAGCGCTGGGAGTCGGTCTATCCTGGCGCTGAACTCGACCTGCGCGAACTGCTCTGGGCTCGCCTGCTCTCGCAATTGGCGAAGCGCCCGAGCCTGCCCGGTCTGTCCTACGAGTGCCTGCGCTCGGCCCTGGGCGATGCTCGAAGCTGCGGGCGTGGCTCTGGCCTGGTTCGAGCCTGCGAGGAGGGCGGTCATCGCTACTTCACGCCCCTGGGCTGCGGCACTCCCTGGTGCTTGCGCTGCACCGGGATGGCTGCCGACCTCCGCGCCATGAAGGTGCATCGCGACCTGCGCGAACTGTCCTCCCTGGCGTCCGACCTCGAGGGCGTCCGACCTCCCGTTCTGCGCCTCACACTCACACTCGACACCGACTCGAAACGTCGGGTCATCAAAGCCGGTCGAGATGGCGTCAATTCTCTCATCCAGGCGGGCCGCCGCTCGATCGCGTCCGCCGCCGGTTCTGACGGCTCAATGCCGATGATGATGACGCTACACCCGACCTCATCGAAGCAGCCCTGGATTCGCTCGCCGCACCTTCACGCCGTCGCCCTTTGGTGCGACATGGACGCCGAGGGAGTTCGCCCTCTCGCCTGGTCTGCTCCGAAGAAGCCGATTGACGCGGACGCCCTGCGTGAATCCTGGGGCGAGGAATACCCAGGCTCGAGCGTCGTGAATGCCGCCTACTACACTCACGCCTCGAATCCGAAACATGCCCAGGGCGGCGGCTACACCCGCCCCACCTACGGAGGCGGACGCCAGACTCTCGCCTCGGCTCTGCGCTACGACCTGCGACCGTTCCAGGAGGATGTGTTCGCGGCCGTGTCCGCGCGACGCCTGGGTGTGCCTGGCGGCAGCATGGCTGAACTCCTCAACGGCTGGCGTCCTCCGACGCTGCGCTGCGAGGGCGCAGTTCCCGATGCCGAAGTTCCCGACCGCCTGCAGGCGCAGGGCGGCGTCCTGATGTGGCCGAGATTTCACCGAGTCCGACGATACGGCGCTCTCGCCTCTCGAGGATTCGTCGCCAGGACGGAGGCGCTGCATCTCCTCGCTGGCCGCGAGCGCGGCGAGCGCTCTCCTCTGTGCGACTGTCCCGAGTGCGGCTCGATGCTGTCCGTTGAGATGAACGAGGACGAGGACACCGGCGCTCGCTGGCCTCGCATGGTCGGACGCGGCGAGGCCGAATGCGAAGGTCTGAGCCTGCTCCCTGGGCCTGGACTGAGCCGGAAGCCCTCTGAGGTGCAGCGATGACCTCAGAAGCCCGAGGCGTGAGCGAGGCGATTCACTCGCCGGCGCAATTCCCGATTCCGATTCCAGGCCATCGACACGGCCGAGGCGGACACGCCCAGGCGTCGAGCCGACTCCGCCTGACTCATCCCTGCGGCCAGCATCACCGTGAGGTCGGCGTAGTCGAGGCGACGAGGCCGACCTGCGCCTGGAACCAGGGGCAGACCCAGGGCCAGACCTCGACGGCTGGCGACACCTCGAACTCGAATCAGGGCGTGCTCTTGACCGACCAGGCTCGACGCCTGGCGCATCATCAGCGTGAGGGGCTTGCTCAACAGCCGCAGCCCCAGGTCGAGGGCTCTCGTCGCATCCCTGGCGACCAGCGAGAACTCGGCCCCGGGACTGTCGCTCATCACTCCGAGCCGACCCCTGCGCGGCCCTTCAACCTCGCCGCTTATCTTGACCCTCATGAGAGAGCAACTGAGAATGCAACACAGAGAGCCGGAGAGGGTGCATCAAATCCAAGCGCTCACCCCGTCCAAATCCAAGCGCTCACTCGATCTCGGCGGAGGCTCGAAACATGACGCATTCGCTCGTCGCTCCGCCCCTCATCGCCCTGGGATTCGACCGTTCCGGCTCGATGGTGTATGGAATGCCGCCGGTTCGCATCACCTACGAGTGCGGTCGCTGCGGTCGCTGGCTCGATTCCTCCGAGTTCAGACCGTTGGCGGCAGCCTGTCGGCCTTGCGAAGACAGTTGGCAAGGTCGCGAACAGACCAAACCGCCGCACAAACGAGAAGGTGGCGACCCTACCGTTCAGAACCGAAGCGGGGCAGGCCAAAAAGCCTCCTCAGAGCCTCCCCTCGCGCCCGCGCGTTCCCCCCCCTCTCAACCGAACGTGACCCGGACGTGCAAGGCACCTGAAGGGTCGAATCAACACATATTCGAGCAGTTCATCGCTTCTGACGAAGTGTTCATTGGCCCTGACCTGTCCGGCCCTGCCTGTACTCGCCGCACGCGAAACGAAACCGAGAAGGAGAACAGACGAAATGACCCCCGATGATACGACCCCGATTCAATCGCTACCGAATGCCTACCTGGACGACGGGCCGAGCCCGCTCGAGGAGGCGCTGCTCGCAGGTCTGCGCCGTGATGAGTCAGGCTTCGATGAGAAGACCATTCGAGGCCATCGTCGCGCCCTCAAAGTCCTCCTCCCGATAGTCGAGGAGGCCGGAGTATTCAC
>LWDU01035608.1_pt1 | contig 12935 bp, 9 predicted proteins | sample 727161 | NCBI WGS metagenome assembly LWDU01 (sample SAMN04566230, study PRJNA314399) | hydrothermal vent metagenome | isolation source: deep sea hydrothermal plume seawater | place: Mexico: Gulf of California, Guaymas Basin | collected 2004-07-11 | reverse complement strand
ATTAGGTGCAAAATCATCGATGCTCATTCCGCGTGCCAGGTAGGTCTCAACAAAGGTGAAACCGTTGGCCAGCGTAAATGCCAACTGGGAAATCGGGTTCGCACCGGCTTCTGCTATGTGGTAACCGGAGATGGAAACCGAATAAAAGTTTCGCACCTCGTTATCAATAAAGTACTGCTGAATGTCGCCCATCATCCGAAGGCTGAATTCGGTAGAGAAGATGCAGGTATTTTGTCCCTGGTCCTCTTTCAAAATATCAGCCTGAACGGTTCCACGGACATTCGACAAAGCGAAGGCCTTTAACTGTGCTGTTTCTTCATCACTCGGATCACGACCTTCCCTGTCCTTGAACTTATCGATCTGCTGGTCGATTGCGGTATTCAGGAACATGGCCAGAATGGCTGGTGCCGGGCCGTTAATAGTCATTGAAACAGAGGTTCGGGGGTCACAAAGATCAAACCCGCTATAGAGCACCTTCATATCTTCAAGCGTCGCAACAGAAACACCAGAATTACCAATCTTGCCGTAAATATCCGGGCGCACTGCAGGATCAAACCCATACAGGGTCACACTATCGAAGGCGGTGGACAGACGTTTTGCATCAGAGTGCTCAGAGAGCTTCTTGAGCCTGCGATTGGTCCTGGCCGGATCACCTTCCCCGGCAAACATTCGTGCGGGATCTTCACCTTCACGTTTAAACGGGAATACGCCAGCGGTGTAAGGGAATAATCCCGGCAGGTTTTCCCGTTTCAGGAACTTCAGGATCTCTCCGTCATCCTCATACTGGGGTACAGACACCCTGGAGATCCAGTTACCGGACAAGGATTCACTGCCCAACAGGGTTCTGATTTCCTTGCCGGAAGATGTTGTTTCAACTCGCTCTTCACCAATATAGCTTTCCTTGAGTGCTGGCCAGTTTTCGAGCAGGTTTCGGTTCTCTCCCGTGAGTTCATCATTTCGTTGTTCAATCAACACACCAATTCTTTCATCGGATTCACCCAGCATTCGCTGGGTTGATTCCAGCTGCTGGCGTTCCCTTGCGGTTCGCGCCTGGCTATTGGCCTGCGCAAGGTACTCGCGCACTGCTTCGGCAATTTCGGCCAGGTATCTGACCCTGCTTGAAGGCACAATGACTGATCGTACACTTGGTACACGAATGTCCAGATAAGGTAACTGTGATTGCCACTCTCGCAAACCCCTCTCGCGAAGGATCTTCAGCAACCCATGGTAGGCCGCAGAGACACCATCATCGCCAAAGCGCGATGCGATCGTGCCGAACACTGGCAATTCTTTTGGCGATGTATCCCAGGCTTCGCGATTACGCTGCACCTGTTTGGCAACATCACGGAGTGCGTCTTCCGCCCCTTTCCGGTCAAACTTGTTGATAATCACCTGGTCGGCGAAGTCGAGCATATCGATTTTCTCGAGTTGGCTCTGGGCACCAAACTCCGGCGTCATGACATACATGGATGCATCAACAAACGGCACAATACCCGCATCGCCCTGGCCGATACCCGGTGTTTCAACCACGATCAAATCAAAGTCAAACTTGCGCGCAGCAGCGATTATATCCGTCAGGTAGGAAGGAACTTCTGCTGTTGATTGTCGCGTTGCGATAGAACGCATAAAAATGTTCGGCGCATAGATGGCATTCATCCGTATGCGGTCGCCGAGTAACGCGCCACCTGTCTTACGACGGGTTGGATCAATGGCCAGGACCGCTACTTTCGCTGTATCACCACTGTCCATCCTGAACCGGCGGATAATCTCATCCGTGAGGGAAGATTTTCCTGCGCCGCCTGTCCCCGTAATACCAAGAACGGGCGTGGAGCGATCAGTCCCGAGCTTAAGTGCGGCAAGATCAGCAGACCCCATCTCGCCCCGCTCGATCGCTGTGATCATGTTGGATAGCCCGAGGTAGTCGTCCTCGGTCGCCTTACTGATATCTCGGTTGGGAAATCCCGCTGCGCGGCATTGGTCCACCATATCCTGGATCATCCCGACCAGGCCCATTGTCATACCGTCCTGCGGCGAATAAATCTTTGAGACTCCATAGTCATGAAGTTCCTGGATTTCTTCGGGCACGATGACGCCGCCCCCACCACCAAACACCTTGATATGCCCGGCGTCGTTTTCCTTCAACATATCGACAATGTACTTAAAGTACTCTACATGCCCACCCTGGTAAGAACTGATGGCAATGCCCTGCACATCTTCCTGTAATGCCGCCTGTACTACCTCGGCGACTGACCGGTTATGAGCCAGGTGAATGACTTCCACACCAAGTGACTGAAGAATTCGCCGCATGATGTTGATGGAAGCATCATGGCCATCAAACAAACTCGCTGCCGTGACGAATCGTAGCGGAGGTAGTTTCGTTGTTGGTTCAGTACTACCTTCTACTGATCTGACTTCCGCTTCTGACATGCGTTATTCCTCTTGTTCCGACGCAAGCATCAGCGTCATTGTTTTCTTTAAGTTTTCGTGTAGTTTCCGTGTTTCTTTCAGGGCTGATGGATTCGCCAACCAATAGTAGACAATGCCGATGACCGAGGCGCAAAACTGTCCTGCAATGGCATCGGCATTGGGTTTAATCCGCTCGCCCACGGCCGAATCAGTCATGATCCAGGCAAAGACGTCTTGATGACGCCGGTTATGAATGTTGCTAATAATCTCTGTAAGTTCAGAACCTGCATTGACGGATTCAAACCAGAGCGTATAGAAGGCTCGCACCTGGTTAGGGGCCTCAACACAAAATTTATAGTGCTCATCCAGCGCATCATGAATAGCCGCAAGGCCCGTTTGCCGGTCAGTCCTCTGCTTCAATTGCGCGAGCCAGCTGTCACCAACCTGACGTAATACAAATGCGAACAACTTATCTTTGGAACCGAACCTTTGCCCGGCCAGGCCTCTGGAATAACCAGCTTTTAACCCTACTTCTTTCAGGCTGGTCGCAGCCGGGCCGCGATCTACAATCAGCTCAACTGCCGCCTCAAGCATCCGGTTGTCCGAAATCTCCGTTCGCTCAGCCTGCGTACGGCGTGTGCTCGGGCTCTTCAAAGTCATGATCTAGAAACACGCTTCATTGAGTGAAACACCAATTTCTGCACCAGCTATCACTGCTTCCTGGTAACCCTTGTGCCTTGGCAGGAGTTGCGCAAAGTAGAAGTTCACCGACGCCAGTTTCCTTTCATAAAAAGCCTTGTCCGAGCCATCCAGTTCTGTAACGGCTTTCTCAGCCGACCTGGCCATATACCAGGCTCCAGCGACATAACCCATCATCATCAGGAAGTTGTACGCGACTGCTCCGACAAACTTCTGGCTGCCCGGGGCATTTTCAATAACATAGTGAGAAGCTGACTGCAGGTTGCTCACTGCATCTTTTAATTTAACGGCAATTGGCTTAAGTCTTTCATCGGGCTCGATTCGCTCTGCCGTCTCCAGGATTTCCTCAAGATAAGACCCCAGCGCCGCACCCTGATCCCGCAATACCTTTCGGCCAACCAGGTCGTTCGCCTGGATACCATTAGTACCCTCATAGATAGCAGAAATTCGCGCGTCCCTGTAATGCTGGGCTGCACCGGTCTCTTCAATGAAGCCCATGCCACCATGGACCTGGACACCAATCGAAGTGACTTCATTGACGAGCTCTGTACACCAGGCTTTTACTAACGGCGTTAATAACGAAAATCGTTCATTGAAATGCCGCTTCTCATCTACATCTTTACTGTGGATTCGAAAATCGTGCGCAAACGCGCCATCGTAAGTCAGGCCACGCATCGCCTCGGTCAGGGATTTCATGCACATCAACATTCGCTGAACATCTGCATGCAGGATAATAGCGGCAGGTTCGCCTGTTTCTACGTCCCGGCCCTGAACCCTTTGCTTCGCGTAACCTAAAGCATCCTGGTAAGCCCGCTCAGAAATCGCGACACCCTGAAGGCCCACTTCCAGCCGCGCGTGATTCATCAGCGTGAACATACACGCAAGCCCATCGCCCGGTTCACCAATCAGGTAACCAATCGCACCTTCATTTTCACCAAAACCCATCACACAGGTAGGACTGGCATGAATACCAAGCTTGTGTTCAGTCGACATAACCCGAACATCGTTTCGCTCACCCAGAGACCCATCTTCGTTAACCAGGAACTTGGGAACCAGGAACAAAGACAGACCCTTATTACCTGGAGGCGCATCAGTCATCGGAGCCAATACGATATGCACAATATTGTCTGTCATATCATGCTCGCCCCAGGTGATGTAAATCTTTTGCCCCTTTATCAGGTAATGGTCTCCCGCTGGTTCTGCACGAGTCTTTAATGTCGACAGATCTGAACCGGCATGTGGCTCGGTCAGGTTCATTGTTGCGGTCCATTTTCCGGTAATCAGGTTGGGCAGGTATTTGTCCTTCAATTCATCACTGGCATGAGTCGCCAGGGCATCAATGCCGCCAGCGGTGAGCATCGGACACAGTGCCAGGGAGGTACACGCACTATTCCACATTTCAGACGCGGCCAGATGAATCAGAAAGGGTAAGCCCTGCCCGCCATACCGCGGGTTTTGTGCAAGGCTTAGCCATTGGTTATCGACGAACATTTGGTAGGCTTGCGCAAAACCATCGGCCGTCTTGATAGTATCGCCTTCAATTCGCACGCCTTGCTGATCACCAATCCTGTTAAGGGGCGCCAGTACCTGCGCTGCAAATTTTCCAGCTTCATCCAGAATCGCGCCAGTCAATTCCTCCGTTGCATCTGCGAAATCAGCAAGTGAGACCAGTCTTGAATAGTCTAAAAGTTCATTGACCACAAACCCAATTTCCCGGGCGGGGGCTACGTAATTTGCCATCTTTATATCAACATCGTGGAAAGTGGTGTAATGATACTTGCTTGAAGCAAGCAAGTCCATTCCAGCATCCCTTCAAATATATGCTCTAAGTCACTGTTTTTAAACATCATGCATTTCGCTGGATAAATTTCTGGCGATTGGTGTGCCCAATGGTTAGTCTGCCTGTATCGACACTCATTACCCCTACCCCTGATAGAAGCAGCCATTTGAACGAGCAGCACACCAGCCTCTGGCAAAATTCACAGTTCAGAATTTACCTGGGAACCACGGCCTTTACCGGTACCGCGACTGCCATGCAGCAATTACTGCTGAGCTGGCTGCTAGTGGGCATCCTTCTGCTTCCTGCAGACCAGGTCGGCATGGTCCAGGCTCTGATCGGGCTGCCGGGGATTGTGCTAATGCTATGGGGTGGCGCCAGCGCAGATCGAACCGATGCAAGATCGTTCCTGCTCAAGGTGTACGCCGTCGCCTGGTTGTTCCCACTTGCCCTGTTTGGAATGACAGAGATTGGTCTACTGAACATCTGGACGGTTAGCCTGTTCGGTATTGTAATGAGTACAGCGATTTCATTCAGCAGCCCTGCGCAACAGGCAATCCTGAATCGGGTGGTAGGCACCGATGTTCAGCGCGGTGTTACGGCAGCAACCGCGGTGGGCTTTATTGTCCAGATGCTGGGACTGATTCTAGCCGGTCAAATGGAAATTGTTGGCGTAGGAAATATCTTATTAATTCAGTCGGCCAGCCTGGTGCTCGGTGCCCTGACCGTGATGAAAATAGCCCCTCTTCCGATAGCACGACGCAACAAGAAAAGTTCAACCTTCGACAGCATGCTCGATGGTTTCAGGGCCTCGTACAAAAATAAGAATATCTTCCACACACTGACCATTACATTTACGTCAGGTGTTTTTAACGCCGGCGCCTTCATGACCGCCCTGCCCTTTATTGTGAAGCGAGTTTACGACGGCGATGCACTGGGTCTTGCCACCATCATGATCGTGTTCTACGCCGGCGCAACCATATCCAACATCATCCAGTTTCGTATCATGCCACTGGAGAAACCGGGATTGTGGTTCCTTATCATGCAGTTCACTAGAATCTTCATCATCTACCTGGTCTGGATTCAGCCGGAATGGTGGGTGCTGATGGCCGTATTGTTCGTCTGGGGCTTGAACATGGGCGTCACCACCAACCTCTCTCGCGCCATCATGCAGGAGGCGAGTGAGCCAGAATATCTGGCACGGGTACTGAGTGTCTATACACTGGGAATGATGGGGAGCATGCCCGTTGGTGCGTTGGTCATTGGCTTTATCATCGAAGGCTTCGGCACCATGAATGCAATGCTGCCGGCCATGTTCATTTCTGCAGCAGTTTGTATCTACGGCTTCGCGTTCACTGACCTCTCGAAATATACAACCTTTGAAATCAGGATCACGCTTTTCCAGGAACGCTGCGATCGCTTCTTTATGTTCCGCAGACTCGTAGCACTTCATCAGTGCAGCCAGTTCTCTTTTTTGAACCAGGCTGATGTCTGTTTCCGCCATGTTTTCGAAGATCAGCCCCTTCACCATCGCAAGGGCTGACTGGGGATTCTCTCCCATGGACTTCGCGACGGCTGATGCTTCTGACAACAGATCCTCCGGCGCAACAACTTTGTCTACCAAACGAAGCTCTTTCGCCTCTTCAGCAGTGACCGTCTTACCGGACAGCATGAGTTCACTGGCTGCCCCCATGCCACACCTTGTGACCAGAAAATGAGAGCTTGCCAGTTCCGGCACCAGCCCCATTTTGATAAATCGACAACTCAGCTTGGCGCCAGATGCGGCGATAATGTAATCCATCGGCAGTATCTGGGTCAGGCCAACACCAATCGCGGCGCCGTTTACCGCGGCTACCACCGGTTTCGAGTTCCTGACGGTAGCAACCCAGTTCCCCGGTTCCCTGGAGCCCTGTCTCACCTCCCCTGATTCTGCCTGTGCCTGAAAAAGATCTTTCACGTCAGCGCCAGCACAAAACCCACGGCCGCTACCGGTTACAACAAACGCTTCGACATCGGCATCACTGTTTCCCTGTTTCAGCACAGACTCCATTTCACTACCCATCTGGTGGGTCCATGCATTCAAACGTTCCGGGCGGTTCATCGTGATCGTCATGATGCCGTCTTCGACATCAACAAGAATAGTTTCAAAACTCATTGCGGCTTCGTCCCTTAATTAGATAAAAAGTTAAATAAAGAATTAGATAAAGAAAATAATCAAAAAGTATTCACAATACAATCCGACATCATATGTCTGTCATCAAACTTGATACAAGCAGGATACGCAAAACAGAATAAGGGGAGATATTCACCACTAATCGATATAAAACGAAGCCCCACGCACTTGCAGCTCATTGATCCATGAGGATAAAACAAAAATATACCCACAGGCTCTCTTTTGACTATCTCCCGGGTCCAACACCTATTGTTCACGATCAAATCGCCAGTATGGGGAATCACTCTTCGCTGGCAGCGAGTATCGTACCGGGAATCGCCTTGATCAGGTTCTTCCGGGAAGCACTGAGATGATCACTTCCCTTGCCAATTCGGCGCAGGTTAAGATCTTTTCACACACTTCAATGACTGTTTTATCAAGGGCTTCCGTTTCTACCACCTGATTAACAAACCCCATCCGAAAGCCTTCTTCTGCAATGACACGGTGGGCAGTGAGCACCATTCCCATAGCTTGTTTAAGACCAATCTGTCGAGCCAGCCTGTGAATACCGCCGCCAAGCGCGACCGCACCCACCAAAGGCTCTGGTAACCCAAAAGTTGAGCGATTGGCTGCGCTTTAGGTGAGGAATTGCGGGGGCACACGTGGTAACTTTACGCGTTGGGGAAAACGCGTGAACACTTTCTATGCTACTAGCACAAAGCATTGCCGGCCTGCTGACATTGATAGGCCTATGTTATTTATTCAGTGAAAATCGTCGGGAAGTTCATTTTCCGATTGTCATCAAAAGCCTGCTTTTACAGCTATTGTTTGCGGTAATACTGCTTAAGTTACCTGCTTCCCAAAACCTGTTTGTCGTGTTGAATGAAGGTATCGCAGTACTACAGGCCGCTACTCGCGAAGGGACGACCTTTATCTTCGGTTATTTAGGCGGCGGACAACTGCCTTTTGATAAAACAATTCCAGGCGGTGGTTTCATCCTCGCATTTCAGGCAATGCCTCTGGTGATCGTTATCAGCGTTATTTCGGCAATCCTGATGTACTGGAAGGTGCTTCCGCTGATCATGCGAGGTTTCTCGCTGATACTCGAAAAAACGCTTGAGATTGGCGGTGCGCTCGGTCTTGGCATTTCAGCTAACGCCTTTCTCGGCATGATCGAGTCCCCGCTCCTGATCAAACCCTATCTATCAAAACTGAGCCATGGCGAAATGTTTGCCGTAATGACCGCTGGCATGGCGACCATCGCAGGCACTATGCTGGCACTTGAAGCAGCAGTCATCAGCAGTATTGTGCCCGACGCAATCGGCCACTTGATCAGCTGCTCACTCATTACCCTGCCGGGTGTTGTTTACATTGCTCATCTACTGGTTCCAGACCGCTCGCATGTCACATCCGGCGATGGGGCAATTGATCAAGGTGCCGAGAACCTAATGGATGCGATCGCTACTGGCACCACGAGCGGGTTACAGTTACTGTCATCGTCGCATTGGTATACCTGGTAAATGCCACGCTTGGGATGTTTCCTGACATCTATGGCGAAGCCATTACGCTGGAGAGAATTCTCGGCGTGTTGATGGCACCGCTGACAATGATGATGGGCATCCCCTGGAACGAAGCGTTTATTACCGGGCAGCTAATGGGTACAAAGGTTGTACTCACCGAGTTCGTTGCCTATGTCCGGTTCGGACAGCTACCTGTAGAAGAACTGACCGAACGTACCCGTATTATCATGACTTACGCCCTGTGTGGATTCGCAAATTTTGTCAGCCTGGGCATCATGATCACCGGGCTGGTCACCATGGTTCCCGAGCGAAAAGTTGAAATTATGGGCATGGGATTAAAATCCATTCTCGCGGGCACCATCGCCACCTGCACAAGCGCAGCGCTTGTTGGCATTATCATTACGTTTTGATTACACGAAGCCTGACTCATTGGGGTTTGTACGACTTTCATGTCGAGAACGGCGTTCTCAAAGATGTTACCCCTGTTCCCGATGACCCCGACCCAAGCCCCATTGGCAGAAACCTGATTAAAGGCAATTATGCGCATCGCGTAACACAACCTTCAGTAAGGAAAGGTTTCCTGGAAGGTAATAAATCTTCCGTTCGCGGAGATGATGAATTCGTCAGTGTCACGTGGGACGAAGCGTACGACCTGGTGTCCGGGGAACTTGAACGGGTAAAGAGCACCTACGGCAATGACGCTATCTACGCAGGCAGCTACGGCTGGGCCAGCGCCGGTCGGTTTCATCATGCTCTGAGCCAACTACATCGGTTCCTGTCCTGCATCGGCGGGTATACCGAATCAGTCAATGCCTACAGTTACGCTGCGGCAGAAGTCATCCTGCCGCACGTGATTGGCCGATACGAAGGATTACTCAAGGCGCCGACGAGTTGGCCCGAAATCATCGATCATTGCGAACTCATGGTTTGTTTTGGCGGTATGCCACGTCGCAACAGCCAGATAACCAATGGCGGCATGGGTAAACATGTCCAACGGGACTACATGCACCGCGCAAAAGCCGCGGGTGTTAATTTCATCAATATCGGCCCCATTCGATCAGACAATGCCAGCGGCCTGTCATCAGACTGGATCCCAACCCGACCCGGTACCGATGTTGCGCTGATGCTGGGCCTGGCCTTCGAGCTCTATACGAATAACCTGCACGACACGGAGTTTCTTGAACGCTACTGCTCAGGTTTCGATAAATTTGAGCAATACCTGACCGGCCTTAGCGACAATCAGCCCAAGACGCCGGACTGGGCCTCAAGCATCACCGGAGTACCTTCGCACAGGATTAGAACACTCGCCCATCGAATGGCGGAATCGAAAACCATGATTTCACTGACCTGGTCCCTGTCACGGCATCAGCATGGTGAGCAACCCTGCTGGATGGGCATAACACTGGCCGCCATGCTGGGGCAGATCGGCTTACCGGGAACCGGCATTGGCCTTGGTTATGGTGTCGAAAACAAAGTCGGTAAAAATATTGCGGGGAAGTATTTAGGGCACTTTCCCAGACCGCCCAACCCGGTACGCAGTCGCATACCCGTCGCACGCCTGACCGATATGCTAGAGCGCCCTGGGCAGACCTACCAATACAACAACGCAGAACACCGCTATCCTGACATCCGCCTGATCTACTGGGCCGGTGGAAACCCGTTCCATCACCACCAGGACCTGAACCGATTAAAAGCTGCATGGCAACGCCCGGAAACAATAATCTGCCACGAACTCGTGTGGAACAGCACGGCACTTCATTCTGACATTGTGCTGCCGATAGCATCATTTCTTGAAAGAAACGATATAGGCGGCGCTCCCAACGAAGACATATTGGTTGCAATGAAACAGGCTTTGCCCCCGCTCGCAGCCTCTCTGACCGACTATGAAATCTTTTCCCGCGTTGCCGAAAAGCTCGGCTACGCCAACGCATTTACCGAGGGGAAGTCAGAAGCAGACTGGATTCGTTCAATCTACCAGGCGACGGCTGCCGCCAACCCGGACATGCCGGACTTCGAGACCTTCTGGGCAGATGGGATTCACGAATTTCAGACACCAGCTCCGCATAACCTGTTCAGCGGGTTCAGGAAAGACCCCGACAAGCACAAGCTGGCGACTGCTGATGGTCTAATCATGATTAGTATTAATGCAATGGGCCATCCTGTTTGGCTCGAACCCGGGGAATGGTTAGGTAACACCGGCGGGCATCCTTTCCACCTGATCAGCCACCAGCCGGAAAGCAGACTCCACAGCCAGCTATATTACGGAGAAACAAGCCAGTCCGAAAAAATATCCGGATTAGCACCACTGGGTATCAACCCAATTGATGCAACTGCTTTGGAATTCGCGGCAGGCGATAAAGTTCGTGTATTCAACGAACGAGGTGCCTTTTACGCAGCAATCCACATCGACGAAAACATCATGACGAGTATCCTCAGCATTGCCACCGGTGCCTGGTGGGACCCCGATGAAGATGGCGTGTGCAGAAACGGTAACCCGAATGCGGTCACCCAGGACATTGGGACATCAGAGCTCGCCCAGGGCCCTTCCGCACTCACCTGTATGGTGTCGATCGAAAAGGTTGTTGCTGCCTAGGTGAATCTACCTTCTGTTACATCGTCGCCAAATAGAGCCCTGGAAAACGGTTCTACATTGGGCCCTCTTCTAAGGTGATGGCCGCCATCAACGCTCAGTACCACGCCGGTGATCCAGGAAGATTCAGGACCGCACAAGAAACGTACTGAATTGCTGATGTCATCGACAACCCCATGACGACGGATTGGCATGCAATCCAGGTAATCATTCAGCACTTCTTCGGTATTGATCAATCCCGAAGCCAACTCGGTGTCTACTAACCCCGGGCAGACACTGTTTACCCGGATGTTGACGTTGCCCAGTTCATCAGCTGAGTTTTTAACGAGCATGTCGATACCGGCTTTGCTGACGCAGTAAGGCGCCATGAAACGGTGAGTCCTGATGCCTGCAATTGATGAGATGGCGCAAATTGCACCACCGCCGGATTTCGCCATCGCCCGGCCTGCGTGCTTAACCGTATAAAAAGTACCATTCAGGTTGGTCTGCATAATCTCATCCCAGCTGGCGGAATCTGTCGCCATAATCGGCGACAGACCGCCGGTGCCCGCATTGGCGACCGCAATGTCCAGCGAACCTCCCGCGCTTGCAATAGCAACAGCAGCTTGCACATCCTTTTCGTCCGCTACGCTACCAGAAAATATGTTGATGGTTCCAGCACCCGGGACGCCCTGAAGTTCAATAGCCGCTTTTTCCAGCTTCTCTTCGCTTCGCCCCATAATCAGAACGTTGGCACCATCTGCAGCAAAGGCTTTGGCGCAGGCAAGACCTATCCCACTACCGCCGCCAGTAATAAATGCATTTTGATTCTTTAATACGCCCATGTTTTTCTCCCTGGATAATATTGAGGTTAGATAGCGAGCAAACGTAGCGGGATTATCACAGCTTATCCAAGCACCAGTTCGTTGCTGATGTTTCTGATCCTGTCTTCCTGGTGATGAGTGACGTACACCAGCGTCGTATTGCCTTCATCGCAGATTCGTTCAGTAAGCGCCAGGACGAGTTGCCGGTTGGCATCATCCAACCCCAGACATGGCTCGTCCAATAATAGAAGTGGTGGATGCTTCACCATGGCCCGCGCAATCAGCAGAACCCGCTGTTCGCCATAGGACAAACTGGAGAACGAGACCGTTGCCTTGCGCTGTAATCCAAGCATTGTCAGCCAGCTATCGGCGATTTCAAGCTGCCGATCGGTTGCCTTCTGGTAAAGGCCAATGGAATCGTAAAAACCGGAAACGATCACATTTCGCACGCCTACGCTCAGGCGGTAATCCCAATGCAGCGAAGTAGAGACAAACCCCATATGCCTCTTGAGCTGCCAGATGGTCTCTCCCTGGCCGCGCTTATGACCGAACAGCCTGAGGTCGTTTACATAACACTGTGGATGATCGCCCGTCACCAGCTCCAACAGGCAGGTCTTACCACTACCGTTTGGCCCTTTAACCTGCCAGTGTTCGCCGGGCCGAATGGTCCAGTTCAGATCTTTAAATACAATATTGTCGGTGTAGGCGACACGCGCGTCAACCAGACGCACCAGAGAACCATCCTCGTTCAACGGCACTTTTGACACCTGCTCAGGTGGCGGCAGTGTCAAATCTCGGGAACGTATCTGGCTGATTTGGGTGAGTAGCGACCTGGCTTGCCTGCCACTGTCGCAATTAAACCGCTGTGCAATCCGGCCATGTTCCAGCCGGATTGCGTGGGTCGTAAAGTCCGGCACTTCTTCGACGCGATTCAGGCACAGTACCAGTGCGACTTTCCCGGATAATGATTCCAGAATATCTCGAACCT
>LWDU01035693.1_pt1 | contig 12937 bp, 11 predicted proteins | sample 727161 | NCBI WGS metagenome assembly LWDU01 (sample SAMN04566230, study PRJNA314399) | hydrothermal vent metagenome | isolation source: deep sea hydrothermal plume seawater | place: Mexico: Gulf of California, Guaymas Basin | collected 2004-07-11 | reverse complement strand
CCAGCGAACTGCTCGCCGTAGTTGAAAAAAGACTATCCCTGCATTCAGGCGAATCTCTACCCGAATTGCTGCGTGACGAGTTAGCCCACGATATCAGCCAGCATCTGGCCCCGTGGCTGCACGACAACTGACATACCTCAACCTCGTCTGCGGACGTGTCTGTCTCGCAGCAGTTAGCCTATACTTTCACGTTTTGTAAATTTCTACCCTGACAGTAGAAAACGCCATTGATTCATGAACGAAAACGAACTCAGCAAAACCTATGACCCGCATGCGATAGAACAGGCGCTTTACGACGCATGGGAAAGTAGTGGTCAATTTGCGCCGGCCGGGGACGGAGATCCTTACTGCATTGCCATCCCTCCACCCAACGTCACCGGCAGTCTGCATATGGGCCATGCCTTCCAGGATACGATCATGGACGCGCTGGTGCGATACCACCGGATGCGGGAACAGACCATGCGGGCATTGCAACGCAAATGGTGGTTGAGCGCCAACTAAACGCCGAAGGCAAGACTCGTCATGATCTGGGACGCGATGCTTTCATCGAACGCATCTGGCAATGGAAACGCGAATCCGGCGGGACGATCACCCGGCAACTACGACGCATGGGGGCGTCTTTAGATTGGAGTCGGGAACGGTTTACCATGGACGAAGATCTGTCCCACGCGGTGCGCGAGGCTTTCGTCCGACTGTACGAAGAAGATCTGATCTACCGTGGCAAGCGGCTGGTTAACTGGGATCCAGTGCTGCACACCGCACTATCAGATCTGGAAGTACTTGCCGAAGAGGAGCAGAGTTTCCTGTGGCATCTGCGCTACCCGCTGGCCAACGGCAGCGGCTACGTGATTGTCGCCACCACCCGGCCGGAAACCATGCTTGGCGACGCCGCAGTAGCGGTGCACCCTGACGATGAACGATATCGTCAGCTTGTCGGCTGTCAGGTCATGTTACCGCTGGTCGGGCGTGAGATTCCCATCATCGCTGACGATTATGTTGATCCAGATTTCGGCACAGGCTGTCTGAAAATTACACCGGCACATGATTTCAACGATTACGAGGTCGGAAACCGGCACGGGCTCACGCCAATAAATATCCTCGACCCCAGCGCCGCAATCAATCTGCCGGGTTCGCCCTATCATGAGATGGACCGTTACGATGCCCGGGAACGGATTGTCGCCGATCTTAAGGCACTCGATCTTATAGAACGAATAGACGATCACACCCTCATGGTTCCCCGGGGGGACCGCTCCCATGCGGTCGTCGAACCCTACCTGACCGACCAGTGGTTTGTGCGGGCGCAAGCGTTGGCCGAGCCTGCGATCAAGGCGGTAGAAGACGGTGACATCCGCTTCGTTCCCGCTAACTGGAGCCGCACCTATTTTGACTGGATGCACAATATTCAGGATTGGTGTATCTCCCGACAGATCTGGTGGGGTCACCGTATTCCCGCCTGGTACGACGATCAGGGCAATATCTTCGTTGCACGCGATGAAACCCAGGCGCAGGTACAAGCACAGGCACTGCATGGCCAGGCCGTACCTCTGTATCAGGACGATGACGTACTAGACACCTGGTTCTCTTCGGCCCTGTGGCCTTTTTCGACCCTGGGCTGGCCCGACTCGACTGACGAACTGGGCACCTTTTACCCCACGAGCGTGCTCGTAACCGGCTTTGACATTATCTTTTTCTGGGTCGCCAGAATGATCATGTTTGGCCTGAAGTTTACCGGCAGCGCCCCCTTCCGAGACGTCTATGTACATGGACTGGTACGCGATGCTGACGGACAAAAAATGTCCAAGTCCAAGGGTAACGTACTTGACCCATTGGATCTGATCGATGGCATTGCGCTGCCTGCTCTTGTCGAAAAACGCACCACCGGACTCATGCAACCGCAAATGGCAAAGCATATTGAAGATGCAACCCGCCGCCAATTTCCGGATGGAATTCCCTCTTTCGGCACCGACGCGCTGCGATTTACGTTTGCCAGTTTGGCGACTCAAGGTCGGGATATCCGCTTTGACCTGGGCCGAGTCGAAGGCTTTCGTAATTTTTGCAACAAGCTTTGGAACGCCGCACGTTTCGTGATGATGAATACTGATTCTCTTGCGGACAAACCCCTGGCTAACTTCGAAACTGGAACAGCCGAGCGCTGGATAAACTCTCGGTTGCAACACATTGCTAAAGATGTCGCCACTTCGATGGAAGTCTATCGGCTTGACCAAGTGGTACAAACATTGCATGCCTTTGCCTGGGATGAGTACTGCAGCTGGTACCTGGAAATCGCAAAGATCGAACTCGCTGACGATAGCTTGTCGGAGGTACGCAAGGATGGTGTGCGTCAGACCCTGGTCAACGTACTCGGCGCCACATTGCGAATGATTCACCCGATCATGCCATTTATCACTGAAGCACTGTGGCAGCAATTACGTTCGCGCACATTAACCAATAGCGACTCGATCATGAATCAGCCTTACCCGCAGTTTGAATCGAATCGGGTTGACGACAAAGCGGTTGCCGACATGGAGTGGGTCCAGGCCATCGTCAGTGGCGTACGCAATATACGCGGGGAGATGAACATTGATCCGCGCAAAGAGTTGCCGGTTATATTTCAGGGCGGCAATGATCTCGATAGACGCCGAGCCAGGGATTTTCACACGCTACTGGCCGCGCTGGGTCGCTTGCAAAGCCTGGCATTTGTCGCCGATGACGAAGACACTCCGCAAAGCGCAATGGCGCTTTCAGGCGAGATGAAGATCCTGGTTCCGCTAGGATCTGTTATCGACCGCGCGGCCGAACTCAAGCGCCTAGAACGAGAGGTGGAGAAGCTCGCTGAGGATTTGCAACGTTGTCAGACGAAGCTATCAAACCCCAACTTCGTGGCCCGGGCTCCAGAAGATATTGTAACCAAAGAGAAAAACCGTGCAGATCAACTCGCACGCGATATCGAAGAGCTGAAATCCCAACAAACCCGGGTCGCCAGCCTATAGTCCACCAACAAGCTTGAAACTGGACTGGAAGCGTCTATGGTGAACCTGCGCTACCGACCAGCGCCACCATTGCGACCGCAGCCGTTTCAATACGCAGCACGCCATCGCCCAAAGACACCGACGCGCTCGCCACTGTGGCCAGCTGGTCGCGCTCACACGCCGTGAATCCCCCTTCGGGCCCAACCAGAAGATAGATGGTCGAGGCGTTGGCGATCAGAGGTGAAACCTGCGCAGCTGAATGCCCGCCACGATCGGCCAGCAATACCACTGCATTGGGACTGATGCTTTTGGCAACTAAGGTCTCAATACTCATAGGCGGATGAATCACTGGCAACCACGGCTGGTGACTCTGCTTGCAGGCTTCGACAACTACCCGCTGCCACCGGGACAACCCCCGGTCTCGCATATGACTCACACTGCGCTCACACACCAGCCAGTTGAGTCGCCATATCCAACATCGTCACTTGACGTTCACTCTTGGGTAAAGCGCTCAGCAGATGTATACGACGTCGTGGAGCCGGTAGCTCCTGCCCCGCTTCCAAGTCAATATGTACCTCAAGCGGTCGCTGAACAACGTCACTAATGCGGCCTGGTGCGATATGACCTGCGCCGTTAAACAGCCAAAGCGGATCACCTACCTTAAGGCGGCGAGACCGTACTGCGTGACTGGCCTGCGGCTCGCTCAACAAAGCCTGGGTTTCACCCCCAGTAAGACCCGGCAGATAGAACCAATAACCAGTTCTCATGATACGCCCGCCAGGTAGACGTCATACCGTATTGATCTACCCCTGAAACAGCTATCAGGATTAGCGGCCAGCGGCGTTGCATGTCGGGGGCGCTTAACAACCACCCGTCTTAGCGCTTTTTCTCGGGCGATATTCACAAGCTGTTGTGCATCTCGGTCATCGCCGGCGAGCACACGCAATAACTGTTGCGATTTGCGCGCCAACGCCGTATGGCGTTGAGTCTGGGGGAACATCGGATCAAGAAAGATAACGTCTGCTGGCGGCTGTAATGCAATCTGTTCACAGGCATCTCCGACAACCACTACAAACTGGGCGCTAGCACACTGGAATCGGAAACGCTGCGCCGCATCTTCCAGCATCGCAGCAATTACTCCAACCCGCTCAATGGCAATCACCTTTTTGCCACGCCGGGCAAAATCAAAAGCATCAGCGCCAAAGCCTGCAGTGGCATCAATAATGGATCGACAACCCCGTCCCAGCGAGCGGGTAATCAGGTCGCGGCCCGGGGCGGGCCGTCGTCTGCGTTGTGGATCAATCACCAGCGCATGCGTGCCTGGCTGAGCACAGTTCCGCAACGCCAAGCGGTCCGGGTATACCTCGAGAACCATGCCTGAAATATCGGCAGAACAACCCAACAGTGGTAAAGCCAGGCCCAAAGCCAATTGCTGTGCCCGGGCGAGGGCCTGTGGCGCCATCGCTACAATCGATACCTCACCGTTAACCATAGGCATAGTCTAACTTTGACACTGACGCGCGCTTAGGATAAAAATCGTTTCTATCTACATTCTACTCAAGGGTATTACACAAGATGGGATTTCTCGACGGCAAACGCGCCTTGATTACCGGCGTTGCATCAAACCGCTCTATTTCCTGGGGTATTGCACAAGCGATGGCTCGCGAGGGAGCACAACTGGCATTGACCTTTGAAAATGATAAGCTCGGCGCGCGAGCAGAAAAATTTGCCGGGCAGTTAGGCTCACAGATAGCGATCCGCTGTGATGTTTCCAGCGACAACGATATCGAGAATATGGCCACCAGTCTCGCGCAACACTGGGATACCGTCGATATCCTCGTACACTCGATTGCTTTCGCCCCTCGAGAAGAACTGGAAGGTATGTTTCTGGATTCCGTAACCCGGGAAGGATTTCGCACTGCCCATGAAATCAGCTCTTACAGTTTCGCCGCATTGGCACGTGCATTGCGTCCAATGATGAGCGATGGTGCGGCCATGCTGACACTGAGTTATATCGGCTCCCAACGCTCGATGCCCGGCTACAACGTTATGGGCCTGGCCAAAGCCAGCCTTGAAGCCAATGTGCGTTACCTGGCGCAATCCCTTGGTGACGATGGGATACGAGTCAATGGAATCTCCGCAGGGCCGATAAAAACCCTTGCCGCATCTGGTATTCGTGGTCTGAAAAAAATGATGAAGTTCTATGAAAACACTGCGCCACTCGGACGCGGCGTCACTATCGAGGAAGTCGGCAACACCGCGGCATTTCTCTGCTCGGACCTGGCGTCTGGAATCACCGGTGAGATTACCTATGTCGATGGCGGTTTCAACACCGTCGGCATCAGTCCTCGTTTTGCGGACGAATCCTGAACTGAATCGACTCCAGTAAGTTATAGGTTTTCTTCAAACACCTCTACCTGCGCTGCCGAACGCAAAGTGTGGCGCAGACCTGATAAAAGCTCTTCGCCACCACGGGCGGCGATTAAGTTCTCGACCTGCTGGCGTTCGGCCGGTTTAGCATCAGTCGGATTGCCCGGAATCACCTCCTCGAGCTGGAACACAGTGTAACGGGTCGAATCGAGACGTCGGCCGCCATAAGTTGCTCCACCGGGGCTGGGAACAGGGCTTGAAAAAACCGCCATGGCGACGCCCTGCTCAATCGGACCGGACAGTTTGGCCGGATCCTGTGGTAATTCATGCGATTCGAGTTGATTCTCAGCCAACGCCTCATGCCAGTTCGCACCTGAACGCAGCCCATCGATAAGTGCCTGTGCTGCAACTTCCTGGGCGTGAAGCGCCGCCTTGGCCACAAGCTCGCTTTCGATACCCTGACGAACTTCCTCGAAGGCCTGCTTACGCTGCTCACGGAAATCGGCGTACCGCACGGCAACCAATGTATCGCTGTCGACCTCCAGCATCTCACTGTTCAGTCGGTCAACACGGACTTCATCACTGAATGCAGCCTGGCGAACAACACCACTTTTGGTCAGGCCAGTACCCGTGGCGCGAGAGAACCACTCACTGCGCTCTATCGGCAGGCCCAAGATATCTGCGGCCGGCTCAAGCGAGCCAGGCTGCTCAAAGACGATGTTTTGGAAATCCTCCGCCAGCGCTAGAAACTGCTCTTCGGCGGCTTCGCGAGCCAACACTGAGCGTATTTCGCCGCGCACCTCAGTAAAAGGTTTAGTTTCATTTTCACGCAGATCAGTCAAGCGAATCACGTGCCAACCATAATCTGTGCGCACCGGCTCGCTCACCTCACCTTGATCAAGAGCAAACACAGCTTCTTCAAACGGCAGCGCCATGGTGCCGGGAGTATCGCCAGAATGCTCGCGCGCGAGTTGTTCGAAATTCTCGCCAGCCCGAGCCCGTAGGGCTAACCCTGCCGCTTGCGCCTGGGCTGCATCCACCACATCGGCAGAGGCATCAGCAGCCACGCTGATCAAGATATGGCTCGCGCGACGACTCCCGGGACGCGAAAACTGTGCCAGATTCATATCGTAATAACTCTTCAGGGAATCTTCATCCACACTTATCTGCTGAGCCAGATCAACAACCGACAATCGCAGATAATCCACCTGTATTTCGGCCGGATTAACATAACGATCGGGGTTGTTGTCGAACTCAGCACGGACCGCAGCAGCACCTACAGCGGCCGAGTGCGAAAACTTTTCAACGCCCAGCACGGTGTAACTCGCGCGACGGCGTTGATTCAACAGCTCAATGGCACGGTCTATCGCCGCCGGTATTCGCAACTGTTCAAGCGCGCCCTGCTGACGTTGCTGCTGCTCGAAGCCCTCCACCGAAAGACCTGCATTGCGCACCAGTGTTTCATATCGATCCGTATCAAAAACCCCATCACTGTGAAAGGCCTCGATTGATCTGATCCGACTAACCAACTGCTCATCGGTAACCCGATAGCCTCGTTCACGCAGGTACTCCGCTTGCAGGTTACTGTCAATCAGTGATTCAAGTACCTGTAATTTGAAAGCCGGGTTAGAGAAGTACTCAGCATCGACATTGCGCCCCATGATCTGAACCAGTGACCGACGATGATCCGAAAGAGCCTGCTGATAGGCCCGCTGTTCTAGGTCAACCCCATTGACTGTCGCAACGACTACCTTTGAAGCGCCTTCAAAATAGGAATTGATGCCCCATAAGGCAAAGGGGATAGTGATTAGGATCACCAGTGTCCAGGCAATCCAACCTGTTGCGCGCTCCCTGATTGCTGTCAGCATGCTTTACTTACCCCAGATGTGTCGTGCCCACCGGCGAGGACGGTCCAGCCAGACCCTGCCCCATTGCCAGTCAAACAATAATGGTATCACTGCGGCCGGTGTAACTCGCATATGCGGGCAAAGGACTCATCCTTGTGCCCAAAATAGATGGCGGAGCGGACGGGACTCGAACCCGCGACCACCGGCGTGACAGGCCGGTATTCTAACCAACTGAACTACCGCTCCGAATATTGACTGAATCAGCCCAACGAGATTTTCCTCCGCGGGCCCTTGGTGGGTGCTGCGGGGTTCGAACCTGCGACCTTCGCCTTGTAAGGGCGACGCTCTCCCAACTGAGCTAAGCACCCCCGGAGGGCGCGCTAGTTTACGGCATCCTTCAAGCCTTTGCCAGCCTTGAACTTGGGTGCCCGAGACGGCGCGATGGTAATACTCTCGCCTGTACGGGGATTACGCCCAACCCTGGCCGCACGTTCGCTTATCGAGAAAATACCGAACCCGACCAGGGAGACACTCTCCCCACGTTGTAGCGCTGAGGTGATTACATTAAGGACAGACTCCACCGCTGAACCGGCTTCAGGTTTCCCCAAACCAGTTGCAGATGCAACCGAATCGATCAGATCCGCTTTATTCATGCTCTGTTCCTCTTATCCAATAATAGGAGTTTCCCGGCAAGCCATCGCCTCGAAGAAACCGATCGGCACCAATCCGCTCGCTGTCGACTCCGGGGCATCCGAGTCCTCTTGTTATACCAACTGGAAAATCGGTGTCAACCGCAAACTGAGGTGTATCAACGCTATACCAGCCATCCCCAACCTCAGAAATGACTTAAAAGATATATCGCAACCCTATGAAAGAAAATAGGCTAAAGGTAATCTACAACAATCCCAATCGCATACCCGCTTGCGAGATCCCTACCCTAATCTGGTCAAAGATCGTGGACAAGACTCAATGTGCTCGTGTGGACTCCTCAGATGAGGTCTTGGTTTCTTCGGGCGTCACCGATGCTTGGTCCGGATCGACTGTCTCTGATGTAGGCAAACGCTCAAGGGCAACCGCGAAGACCTCGTCGATCCAGCGGATCGGAACAATCTTGAGCCCCCCTTTGATGTTTTTTGGAATCTCGGCAAGATCTTTCTCGTTTTCCTTTGGGATAAGTACTGTGCCAATACCGCCGCGATGCGCTGCGAGCAGTTTTTCCTTGAGCCCACCGATCGGTAGTACCTCACCGCGCAAGGTGATCTCCCCGGTCATCGCCACATCAGCACGCACCGGAATGCCGGTCATAGCTGAAATCACCGCTGCACACATTGCCACCCCAGCACTAGGCCCATCCTTGGGGGTCGCGCCTTCGGGAACATGGATGTGAATATCCTGCTTCTGATAAAACTCTACATCGATCCCATACTGGGCCGAGCGGGTTCGTACCACCGAGTTTTCCGGTAAAACTGTGCTTGCCCTTGCCCGGCATCACAGCCGCCTCAATAGTGAGCAATTCACCTCCAACTTCAGTCCACGCCAAGCCCGTCACCTGGCCCACACGGTTACCCTCTTCAGCGCGACCATAACGGTGTCGTCGCACACCCAGATATTTACCCAGATTGCGCGATGAGACCTGAACATGTTTCTTATTGCTGTCAAGCAGCAACTCCTTGGCCACCTTGCGGAAAATCTTGGCGATTTCTCGCTCCATCCCACGTACGCCTGCCTCACGAGTGTAGTAACGCACGATATCGACCAACGCCTGCTTATTGATACTGATCTCCTCTTCCTTGAGGCCGTTGTTGCGTTTCTGCTTGCCTACCAGATAGCGGGTCGCGATGTTGATTTTCTCGTCCTCGGTATAGCCGGAGATACGAATGACTTCCATGCGGTCGAGCAGTGGGCTCGGGATATTCAGTGTGTTGGCAGTCGCCACAAACATAACCTCGGATAGGTCGTAATCCACCTCCAGATAATGATCGCCAAACTTATGGTTCTGTTCCGGATCCAACACCTCTAACAATGCTGACGATGGATCACCGCGGAAATCCATCGACATCTTGTCGACTTCATCGAACATAAATAATGGATTGCGGGTTCCCGTTCGCGCCATATTCTGTATGATCTTGCCAGGCATCGAGCCAATATAGGTACGCCGATGGCCACGAATCTCAGCCTCGTCGCGCACGCCGCCGAGTGACATACGCACGAATTTCCGATTGGTTGCCCGAGCGATGGATTCGCCGAGCGAGGTCTTGCCAACACCCGGAGGTCCTACCAAGCACAGAATCGGTCCTTTCACCTTGTTAATACGCTGCTGAACTGCGAGATATTCAAGAATTCTCTCCTTAACCTTCTCCAGTCCGTAGTGATCGGCTTCGAGTATTGACTCGGCCTTGGTAAGGTCTTTAACGACCCGACTGCGCTTTTTCCACGGCACCTGCACCAACCAGTCGATGTAATTGCGCACCACAGTTGCCTCAGCGGACATCGGCGACATCATGCGCAGTTTCTTCAACTCAGATTCGGCTTTCGCGCGGGACTCCTTGGGCATTCCTGCCTGATCTACTTTTTGCTGCAACTCTTCCATCTCATTGGGGACATCGTCCATCTCCCCCAATTCCTTCTGAATAGCCTTCATCTGCTCGTTTAAATAGTATTCGCGCTGGCTTTTCTCCATTTGCTTCTTGACTCGGCCACGCAATCGTTTTTCAACCTGCAGCAGGTCGATCTCCGATTCCATGATTCCAAGAATGTGTTCGAGACATTCGCGAACATCACCAAATTCGAGGATCTTCTGTTTTTCATCGTTGCGTAATGTCAGGTGCGCCGCAATGGTATCGGCGAGGCGTCCGGGATCTTCAATACCACTCAGCGAAGTTAATACCTCCGGCGGGATCTTCGAGTTAAGTTTGACGTATTGCTCAAACTCAGAAATCACGGTACGCATCAGTACCTCGCCTTCGCGATCGTCGAACTCGCCCTCACCCACTGGCGCCGCGTCGACGACAAAACTCTCTTCTGTCTCTACGTAGTTGACGATTGCAGCACGCGACATACCTTCGACCAATACTTTCACGGTACCGTCGGGGAGTCTCAGCAATTGCAGGATATTAGCGACTGTGCCGACCCCGAAGATATTCTCCGGCGCCGGGTCGTCGTCAGCCGCATCATGCTGTGCGGCAAGAAAAATCTGCTTGCCGGCCTGGACTGCCTCATCAAGCGCTTTGATGGATTTTTCCCGGCCAACGAAAAGAGGAATCACCATGTGTGGGAACACCACCACATCGCGCAACGGTAACATGTGATAACGGGTTCTAGGGGTAATCGGGTCGATGGCTTTTTCGTCGGTCATGAATTATTCCATGCAAGAAATGTGGGTTTACAAGCCTACAACAATGCGATCGGCGCCCAGCTATTAAATCGAGTCACGTACTATAACTGGGGCCGGGCGGCGTCGTTTTCAAGCGCCACCATGATGCGCCCCTGGCTAAAACGAAGGCCTGTCAGGATGACTGATTAGAGGCGTTGCGTTGCTCGTCTTCGTACATGAACAGCGGTTGGGCGCCATCTTCAATCACGTTGGAGTCGACCGTCACACGGGTCACATGCTCCATGGATGGTAACTCAAACATGGTCTGGAGTAGAGCTCTTTCAAGGATCGAGCGTAAGCCCCGTGCGCCGGTCTTGCGCTCTGTCGCTCGCTGCGCGATCGTCTTGAGCGCCTCAGGGCGAATCTCCAACTCGACCCCTTCAAGTTCGAATAGCTTCTGATACTGTTTGACCAGCGCATTCTTCGGCTCAGTCAAAATAGTGATCAGGGCATCCTGATCGAGTTCTTCAAGGGTCGCAACCACTGGCATACGCCCGACGAACTCGGGGATCAGACCATACTTGATGAGATCTTCAGGCTCAAGATCTTTCAAAAATTCACTGACGCGGTCGGTATCCGTCTTACTCTTGATGTCTGCACCAAACCCGATACCGGATTTTTCCGAACGTTCCTGGATCACTTTTTCCAGCCCCGCGAATGCCCCGCCACAGATAAACAGTACATTACGAGTGTTAACCTGCAGGAATTCCTGCTGCGGGTGTTTGCGCCCACCCTGCGGTGGGACTGAAGCAACCGTGCCCTCAATCAGTTTGAGTAAAGCCTGCTGCACACCCTCACCGGAGACATCCCGGGTAATCGACGGGTTGTCTGCCTTGCGGGAGATCTTGTCAATCTCATCGATATAAACAATCCCGACCTGGGCTTTCTCAACATCGTAATCACATTTTTGCAAGAGCTTCTGAATGATATTCTCAACATCCTCGCCCACATACCCAGCTTCAGTCAGGGTCGTGGCATCTGCGATCGTGAATGGCACGTTGAGTTCCTGCGCCAGAGTTTCCGCCAACAGCGTCTTGCCCGAACCGGTGGGGCCGATCATCAGGATATTGCTTTTGGCAATATCGACACCACCAACCGCGTCGGCATCTCCATGCTCGATACGTTTGTAGTGGTTGTAAACCGCAACCGAGAGCACCTTCTTCGCTTCGGCCTGGCCGATAACATAGTCATCCAGCCGGGCGCAGATCTCTTGCGGCGTAGGATAGCGTGCACCTGCCGCCTCTGGCGCCTCAGCGTCCTCGGCCTCTTCCCGGATAATTTCGTTACACAACTCGACGCATTCGTCACAAACAAAAACCGACGGTCCTGCAATCAGTTTGCGTACCTCGTGCTGACTCTTTCCACAAAAAGAGCAATACAGCAGTTTGTCGCCTTTTTTGTCACCGTCGCTGTCGGCCATCAGTCCTCCTGCCCAGTCAAATCCCACTGCACTACTTGCATTTTTTGCATCACCTGAACTCTAACGATGCAAGGTTTGACGAGAAAATGCAAGTCCTGTTAACAGCGATACTACGAGATCGAAGACGTTTCGTCTTCCCGGCTTTTAATAACCCGATCGATGATCCCGTATTCCATGGCCTCGTTTTCATCCATGAAATTGTCACGCTCAGTATCCGTAGCGATCGTATCCACGTCACGACCTGTATGCGCAGCCAACACAGAGTTCAACCGGTCGCGCAGACGCAATATTTCACGGGCGTGAATATCAATGTCGGTAGCCTGGCCCTGAAATCCACCCCAGGGTTGGTGAATCATGATTCTCGAATGAGGTAACGTAAAACGTTTACCCGGCGCCCCCCCAGCCAGAATTACAGCGCCCATACTGGCAGCCTGGCCAATACAGACGGTACTGATCTGCGGGCGCACAAACTGCATAGTGTCATAAATCACCACCGGGAGAATTTATATAAAGGTGAATATCCTTATCTGGATTCTCTGATTCCAGAAACAACAATTGAGCAACAATGAGGTTGGCCATGTGATCTTCGACTGCTCCGACCATGAAAATCACTCGCTCCTTGAGTAGGCGTGAATAAATATCATAGGCCCGCTCACCCCGTCCGGTAGTCTCTATTACCATTGGCACAAGGCCGAGGCTCTGAGGCTCGATAACTCCGGGGCCACTAAAAGTCTTGTTCATATCACTTATTCCGATTAGCTGTCGGCGCCTTCAACAGGCGCTGACGTGGGGGTGGCTGGGCGCATGAACTCATCAAAGGTGATGGTCGTCTCCGTAATTTTGGCTTCACTCAGCAACTCCTCGATCGCCTGCTCCTCTACAACAACAGCTTCGACCTGGGCGAGGCGATTCTTGTCTTCGTAATACCAACGTGCAAACTGCTCGGAGTCATCGTAGG
>LWDU01033131.1_pt1 | contig 12938 bp, 15 predicted proteins | sample 727161 | NCBI WGS metagenome assembly LWDU01 (sample SAMN04566230, study PRJNA314399) | hydrothermal vent metagenome | isolation source: deep sea hydrothermal plume seawater | place: Mexico: Gulf of California, Guaymas Basin | collected 2004-07-11 | reverse complement strand
TTTACAATGAAACTCCTTCAGGTCCCATTAAACCAACACCACTTATTGGTGTTTTAGGAATTATAGATGAAACTCCATTTTTACCAACTCAGCCAATTGATGGTGATTATTTAATAATTATTGGAAAAACAAAGGACGAACTTGGCGGTTCTGAATATTTTGAATATACCCATAAGTTTATTGGCGGAACTTGTCCATGCGTTGATTTTAAAGATTCAAAAATTCACATGCAAGTGGTATTGTCATTAATAAAAAATAGATTAGTTAAATCAGTGCATGATTGTTCCAAGGGCGGATTTGCTATAGCCGTATCTGAACTTTCAATTTTTGGTAATATTGGCTGTAATGTTGACATAGAAAATATACCATCTATAGAAAACCTTAGTTCAGAAAAAATATTATTTTCAGAAAGTCATTCTCGTTATTTATTGGTTATCGATCAAAAAAATTTAGAGTATACAAAACAATTTCTTTCTAAGAAAAAAACACCATTTGCTGTTTTAGGAAAATTTACTGGCGATCATGTTAACATTATGCATAAATCAAAAAATTTGATTAAAACTACTGTTGATATAATGCAAAAAAGATATTTCAATGGGTTAGAGGATTTGTTGAAACATGGTTAAGGAAAATTGTGGTGTTGTTGGAATTTTCAGTTTGGATGAAATTAATGTAATACCAATGTTAATTGACTCACTACGTGCATTGCAGCATAGGGGTCAAGAAGCATGGGGCATTGCTGTACCTAATAAACCACCTTTAAAGAAATTAGGACTTGTTTCATCCTCTGCATCTGAATTTAAGAAAATCTCTGAGGAATATTCATCATTCGCTGCAATTGGTCATGTTAGATACTCTACTATTGGTAAGAGTAATTTACGTAATGCACAGCCATTAAAAGTTAAGGATCTATGTATTGCTCATAATGGGACTATTTCAAATGTTGAAGAATTGTCTAATATGGTTGGAGGATGTTCTTTCACACCACAACATGCCAGTGACACATTGGTTGTTGCACAGCGTTTAGTTTCTCTAATGTCTGAAAAAGGAAAACTTGGTCAGGCATTATCAATTTTAAAAAATGATATGGTTGGTTCATATTGCTTTACTTTTCTTTCTGATGATTCTTCTGTTTTTGCTGCACGTGATCCAAAAGGCTTCAGGCCAATGGTTATGGGAAAAAAAGAAGACGGCAACACGCATATCGTTGCATCAGAATCATCAGCACTGTCTGCAATTGGTGCTAAATTAGAGCGAGATGTTATACCTGGAGAGCTTATCAAATTAAGCAAAAATGGTGTCGAGACTGAAATGTTTTCAACTGAAACATCTAGAGCTCATTGTTCTTTTGAGTTTACATATTTTGCACACCCATCAAGTAAAATGGAGGGTTCTAACATATACTCAGCAAGAAAAAATATTGGCAGATTTCTTGCAAAAAAATTTCCATTCAAAGATGCGGATTTAGTTATACCTGTTCCTGACTCAGCTAGACCAGCTGCGTTAGGCTATGCACAAGAACTTGGAATTCCTTTTGACGAAGGATTGTTAAAAGATCGTTATAGCAAAAAACTTCGAAGTTTTATTGAACCACACCAAACTGATAGAATTGAGATCAATAGATGGATTATTCCAATTCAAGATATTATTGAAGATAAACATGTTGTTGTTGTGGATGATAGTTTAGTTAGAGGTACTAGTTCTCGTGCAATTATCAATGCATTACGAAAGAGTGGTGCACGTAAAATCAGTCTTGTTATAACATACCCGCCAATTAAATTTCCCTGTTTTGCTGGAATAGATTTTCCATCCCAAGAGGAGCTAGCAACATATATTGACAATAAAGATTATTCAGACGAACAAATTATAGAAAAGGTACGAAATGATATTGGTGCTGATTTTCTTGGATATAATGATCCTGAAAACCTTGCATTAGCTATCGGCATTCCATTAGATTCTATGTGTTTTACATGTGTAACTGGAAATTATTCTTCGTTAGGAATAAAACCAACTTTCAATACTCAGGTACAAATGGTGGACAGGAAATGAATATTGCATACGTACTAGTACAAAGTACAATCGGTCATGAGATGGAAGTACTAAGTGACCTGTTAAAAATTGATTTGGTCAAAGAGGCAAAGGGCACTTTCGGCTATTATGATATTCTTGTTAAAATTGAGGCATCATCTGAAAAAGAAATTGAAAGGGTCATCACAAAAAAAATAAGAGATGTTAAAAATGTTAATACAACTACGACTCTTTCTGTAATTTCAGAACAAGAAGATTTATGATTTTATTCACTGATATAATTTTAATATATTAATTTAGCCCTTTATTATCTGCGAATCAAGTTCAATTAACTGCTCTTCAATTTGTTCAGGTGTTTCACTACCATATGTTATTAAAATTCGATCACCATCTTCAAAAACATAATCATTGATATCTTTTACAATTTTATGATTTATGTAATATTTTAGCGAATAGTCTTCATTAGTACAAAAATTTCTGCCATCAGGAAACATGTAACATTCATTATTAATCCCGATGTTTATGGTATCGAACAAATAACCAAGTGCTACTCCTGATGCATGTCTATGAATTGTAGTACCATCACTTTCTTCAAAATGAATCCAACTACTTTTGATTTGATAAGTTGGCTTGGAAAAGTCAAACTTATCATCAAATATTCTTACAAGTAAGGAAGCATGTTCATGCTCACCTCCCAATTTGCCTGCACCCGGTGGCGCACCAGGTATATCAATATCCATTGTAACAAATTCATAACTTGCATATCCAACAATCAATGCAATTAGCGCTAAAATGCCAGCAGCCATAAGGTTAGTCTTTCGTTTATTTTTTGATCTACTGGCTGCATAGCCCTCTCGTTTTTCACGTCTCTCATCTCTGATCTTTTTACCCATTGACGGTCAGATTGATATTTTTACCCTATATAACACATGAAATTATTGAGTAGTTTTCATAATTACATACAGTAAAAACTTCAATACTCATTTTCAGATTATGATTCAATTGAAATTTCCATTTCTAACCATAGATGTCCTTTCACCATAGTATATTCATATTTTTTATTTTGAATGCTAGTTTTAAACAATTCAAAAAGCTCTTGTGGTATATCTTCCCAGTAATCATCTTTTGTTTCAGCTTTCAATATATCATGTTTTTGTATGTTTAGTAACCATTCATGGATTTCATTTTCAGCCAACGAGTCAGCCGAATTATATCTATCACCAATGGCGATAGTCTCAACATGTAATCTCAATTTTTTCAATTGTTATTGATGATGCTAATATATTAATTGAATTTTATATACGTAGTAATATTGTCAAAATGTATTTTTTGTGATATGCTAGACGGAAATCTTTCTTGTCACATGATTTATCAGGATGATGATTGCATAGCCATTTTGGATAAATATCCTATTGATAACGGCCATTCTCTCATTATCACAAAGAAACCATATGAAAAAATAACTGATATGGATGTGGATGAAGTAGCAAAATTATTTTCTAAAATTCCAAAAATTGCTAATGCAATTATTAAAGCAACTAATGCTGATGCATTCAGCATTGCACAAAACAATGGCAAAGCTGCCAAACAGATTATACCACATGTTCACATACACATAATTCCAAGATACAATATGACAGGAACATTATGGACGAAGAGAAAGATTATGAAAGATAGTGAATTAGATATAATCGCACAAAAAATTAAAAATTGTCTAGAATAATAATTTAATTTGAATAATTTGGATTGTAGCGTAAAATAGCACCAATGTTACCAAGATTAGATACCATAGAACCGTGTTCGGATACACTAGAAATTACTTCAATTTTAGTTCCTGTTTTTGCACTTAGTAATGAAAGATAATCTACAATGTCTTGATCTGTTACTATTACATCTAATGATTTACAAGATAGACATGGTGAGTTTGCAAGTTCAGTTTTAGTCTGGATTACTTTTACTCGTTCAATAATTTTTTCTTGTATCTCATTACATCTATTACATTTAACTTCAATTCTATAAAGTCCAATTTTGTCTGTTACTATGATTGTATCAACAACATTATTTCTTAGATAGTTTATAACTTCATTCAAGCCATATGTTCCTAATCCAGAATTACTATTGATTTGTTTGAACAGTTTTTCAACGATTTGTTTTTCTTCAACCAATCTGAAATTAGAAAGAATGTCAGATGACCTATCAAAAGCTTCTCTTACTCCTTCTGATCCAGCATATGATGCATCTATAGTTGAGATAACCATATTCTGTAATCTATATTCTAAATAATTATCATTAACAAATTCTTCTTTTGTAGGTCCAGGACCAGAAATGATCAGGCCTTTAATAGGATAAATATCAATAAAAAATTCTCGTGTAATTTGGGCTACCCTGTTAAAATAATATGTAAGTTCCATCTCTCTTAATTTTTGAAATCTTTTTGCTGATTGACCACCTTGTCTATGTTTACCCGCAACACCAGAGCTGGTTTCTTTCAAAACTTGAACTTTATCACCATATAATATTCCCCAACCAGCATCTTTTGCGTCAATTGCCAAAAAGCCAATTAAGTTATCATCCTTTAACATATCTTTTAAGATATCAACATGAAAATGATCATCACATCTGTACAAGAATGTTTTTAGATCTTTTGGTGGATCAATTTCAAATATTTTTACTATTTCACTACCAAGAGGCCCACCTTCTTCTTTTGGTAGTGCACCACAAAATATCACCAATCCTCTTTCAGGAGTTTTTTTATATAATTTTAATCGCTGAAGAACTTTTGATAATGAATCAACAACATGCGTACGAGTGACATCAGATTTTATATTATCTGCAGTACCTTGTTCCTCCCTTAGATTTGTTATTACTTCATGTAGCTGTTTGCCTTTTGGAATATAGACAGTTATTAACTCAGTTCCACGCCCTGTGAATTTTGATAGTTCCTGCAGAGTTTTTCTTATTTTGTAAAGCTTAACAGAATCCTGCTTTTCTATTTCAATTTTTGGCAATTGTATCTATCTATAAATTATTAATATTAAGGTAAATATTTTTGATAAATGATTTATAGAATTTAGTCATATTTTATGATCGATATTACTTGATCTAATTTTCAAAATTTAATTGAGATAACTTAAATATCTATTTTCTTTCAATCAAATATGTCAATTTTGGTGCAGACAACTAAGTTTGTTCAAACTGTTCCAAAATCTGTATTGGCTATTCTTGTTACTATATGCATGATTGGGTTTTTTGTTGTAGGGTTCGATCAAGGTCATCTTTTTAGCTTAATCTATGGTGAATCATCTTTTACAGAACAATTTCTGCATGAATTAACTCATGATATGAGACATGCAGCGGGATTTCCTTGTCACTAATTCAAACTTAATTTACGTTCAATTATTTGGATAAAGTGTTACTTCTGATTTATTTTCGCTAATAGAAATATTTGCTTTTTTGACTCTACTACGATATAATTTAATTTTTTTTCCAGCATCAGTAATCTTAAATCTTCGAATTTCTACTAATGATAATTTTTCAAGGTTTGTGAGTGCTTTATAGGTAGATGATAGCGAAATTTGTAATTCGTCAGATATTTCAACTGCATCCTTTGCAGCATTAACAATCGAAAACAACACTGCATGCGAACAAGTAGTTGTAAGTATTTCAATGATTCGTTGATTAATATCATATTCATCGAGTTCAAGTAATGTTGGCTTTGGAAGTATACCTTTCATAAAAATCAGTTAGCGGTTAGTGAAAGAGTCGGTTCTGGTTTTTTTATTGATATTTCTGCTCTATTGATTCTGCTTCGATAAACTTTGAAACGCCTTCCTTTTTCTGACAAAATAGTTTTTTCTACTTTTATTAGTGTTAAATTTTCTAAATCTGATATTTTTTTATAAACTGAACTTAAAGGAATTTTTAATGACTCAGAAAGACTCGATGCAGTTTTGCCTCTATGTATCATTGAAAAAATAATTGTTCTTGATTCAGCATCAGCTAAAGCTTCAATAACTTTCTGGGTTATATCATATTTTTTTAATTGTGGAAGAGTAATTTTATGTTTCAATACGATTCGGTTCAATAATTATGTATATAGGTATATTGCCATTCCTTATTCTAATAATATAGAATAACTGTGAAAATATTTTATAATTTATTTCACTTGAAATTATGTTGTAATGTTACTCAGCTCATTTTTTTCGTTTGCTTGCTTAATTTCTCTAGCAATACGACGCCCCATACTCATTGGTTCATCAAAAATTAATGTTGTATATGGTGAACCATTCATGAAAATATTTGTTCCTGCCACAATTCTAGCTGAAAATTCAAATGCACTGAAATGTGCATTCTCATCATATACACCTTCGATGCAAAATGGTCCATTCATTCCAGGCGGAACAAGTTTTGCTGATGCATTTACAAAATTTTCCCCCATTGCATAAACATTATCTAATAATGACTCACGTAATACAAGTGGACTATTTGCGATAACATTGAATGATGTAAATTTTTTCATATTAAGTTGATTTTCAGCTGGTATTCTAGCTAAACCTTCAATATCAGATTCATGTCTTTTATCAACTCCAAAAAATTCAAGTTCTTTCTTTAATGGGGAATAAAAAAATTGCAAGTAGGCTAGAACACCTGTGGTATATTCTTGAATATACAAATCATTATCTCCATCGATTATACCATTCTTGATCAACTGATCTCGTTTTTCATTGTATTCCTTTTCAGTTGAGGCAAGAAAATATCCTTTGCCTCCAGCTGCTCCATGTCTTTTTGCAATAACAAGTCCATTGATATCTTTGGGTGTTGGTATTGATTTTGGCATTTCAAGATTTGCCTCCTTCATTAATTGCTCTTTTAACATTCGATCAGATTCCCAACGCAAAATGTATTTATTTCCAAAAATTGGTGTCTTAATCGATTCAATTTTCTCTGAGCTCATTTGTGCAATCAATGTTCCATGTGGAATCAGAACAGAATTATTTTTCTGAAGAATGGATTCACATTTTTGTTCTAGTATTTCTGAAAATGTATCAACAAGTATTAATTTATCAATAAAATTGAAGCGTCGGTAAAGCCTTTCTCGTTTTTTTTCACATATCAGCAGTGTTTCAAGTCCTTCATCTTTTGCACCTTTCAAGAGTTGAAGTGCACAATGTGAACCTAATGTTGCTACTGATACCAATTACAATATTACAATATACATATGCACATATGAAACTATGTATCATATTGTTTGATTAGATGCAGATAATTGATTTTAATTAATTCATAATTTAGCATTAATAGTAAACGCCAAAAAATTTCTAATGATTATTAAGTTACACTGTAGTAATGTAACTATTTTATACTGGTAGTGTAGCGATCCTTTATTGCAAATCTCAGCATCAACAATTACTATTAAAGATGAAGCAAGAAAACAAATTTACCTCCAAATCCTATCTGACCAATTTTGTATGGGAATAATATCTTCAATTATTGATGGGCCTAAAACCGCGGTTGAGATTGCTAAAACAACAAGTATTCCAATTAGCACTGTTTATCGTAGATTACAGTTTCTTCAAGAGAATAAAATGTTGAAAACTTCTGGTGGATTAAATAAGGATGGGAAATATTTTGTATATCTCAGTAAACTAAAAACCGCCTCAACCTATTTTGATGGCTCAGAAATATGGATTTCAGTTACACCAAACCTTAATTTTACAATTAACTAACAATTACTAAAAAAACCATAATAAATACTCAAATTTCAAAAGGGAAGTATGATTGAAACTGAATTAGGAGAATGGCGTAGAACGCATTATTCAAAAGAATTGGATGCGTCTATGGCAGGATCAGATGTAACAATAATGGGTTGGATTTCAAGCATAAGAGGTCATGGTAACATCACATTTCTAACTCTTGTAGACAAGATGGGAACGATCCAAGTTGTTACAAAAAAGGGAGAAAGCCCAGACGATCTAGTTCAAAGCATATCCAAACTGAAGGAGCATTCTTCTATAGGATTAATTGGAACAGTGAAAACATCTGAAAAGGCACCAAATGGAATAGAAATATCACCTAAGGATCTTAGAATATTTTCTTCCGTTGAGAAGATTCCACCGTTTGATCCACATGCAAAAACTGTGAAAAATATTGATACACGACTTGAGATTAGAGCAATTGATTTACGTCGAAGTACATTGCAGCAAGTTTTCAATGCACGAAGTAATGTACTCAGATCAATACGCCAGTATTTTTATGATCATAATTTTACTGAAATTAACACACCAAAGATGATCGCTACTGCCACAGAAGGTGGCGCAGCATTGTTTCCAATTTTTTATTATAACAAGGAAGCATTTCTTGCTCAAAGTCCACAGTTGTATAAGGAGCAATTAACGATGAGTTTTGAGAAAGTTTTTGAGATTGCACCAATCTTTCGGGCTGAACCATCCAGAACAAATAGACACTTGTCTGAAGCTATATCAATTGATTTTGAAGAAGCATATGTTGATTATAACGATGTAATGAAAAGGATTGAAGATATCATAAAACAAACTATTTTGTCGTTAGAAGAATTTACACGTGAAAACAATGGCACTGAATTTAATATTCCCAATATTACTGACACAATCCCACAATATACTTACTCTGACTTGTTAGAAAAAATTCAAGCTACAGGAGCTAAGAGCCAATGGGGTGATGATTTGTATCCAGCACAGTTAAACAAAATTGGAATAACTGGTTTTTACTTTATCAAAGATTGGCCAATAGGTCCAAAACCATTTTACGTGAAAGTTAGTAAGGTTAATCCTAAGATTTCTGAGTCATTTGATTTAATGTATGGAGATTTAGAACTTTCATCTGGCAGTACTAGAATTGAGAAAAAATCTGAACTTGAAGACAGAATGAAAAACAAGGGAATGAAGATAGATACATTTGGTTATCATCTAGGCGTTTTTGATTATGGCGTTCCACCACATGCTGGATGTGGAATTGGTCTTGAAAGATTAATGATGGCACTTACTGGCATAGATAACATCCGTGACACAACATTTTATCCAAGGGATGTTGATAGATTAACACCATAGGTGAAAAGTTTGGTTAATGAAGAAGAGATTTCTGAAGTTGCAAAATTAATGAAGATTGATCTTGAAGATCACAGTGCTCATATCAAGAGGGTGCAAAAAATGCTTGAATATTTTGATATTCTAGACAAAGCCAATGTTGAATCTGAGGAAATTACAGTTCAGGAAACTGAATTAGATAAACTAAGAAATGATAAACATATTCCTTTTGGCAAAAATTTACTAAAATTCCTGAAGAGCTATCAAGGAAAATACGTAAAAGCTCCAAAGTTGAATTAAGTTGAATTTAGGAATTAGTGCATTAAATTATGTAAATGCTATAAAGAATAATGAATTCACTGTAGAAGAATTCATTTTTGAATCGCTTGATCATATTAAACAAGTTGATGAAAAACTCCATGCATTTTTACGAATAAATGATTCTGCAATAAAAAACGCAAAAGAGATTGATGCTAAAATAAAATCAAACCAGAATGTTGGGAAATGTTATGGAATGCCAATTTCTATTAAAGATAATATTTGCATAGAGGGCTCAAAAACTACTTGTGCGTCAAAAGTTTTAGAAAATTTTATTTCACCTTACACATCCACTGTAATCTCTAAATTACATTCTGAAGATGCGATAATAATAGGAAAGACAAACCTTGACGAATTTGCAATGGGTCTTAGTACAGAATTTAGTGCATATGGACCAAGCAAAAACCCTTGGAATAATGATTATGTACCGGGTGGCTCCTCTGGTGGAAGCGGAGTATCTGTTGCTGCAAACGAATGTATTGCGTCATTAGGCTCAGATACAGGTGGTTCAATTAGAAATCCAGCAAGTTTTTGTTCAGTTGTTGGGCTGAAACCAACATATGGATTAGTAAGTCGCTATGGCCTTGTATCTTATGCTAATAGTATTGAACAAATAGGACCCATGACAAAAACTGTAGAAGACTCTGCATTCTTACTAAATATTATTTCTGGTATTGATCCTAATGATAATACTACAATAGATAACAAAAATCAAGATTATCTAAACAATATTGATGCTGGAATAAGTGGAAAAAAAATTGGGATAGTAACAGAAATGACCAATTCTGATGGGCTTAGTACTGATGTACTAGACGCAAATAATGATGCAATTAAGACATTTGAAAAATTGGGAGCTAATTGTGAGCAGGTGTCATTACAAATGGTTCCTTATACTGTAGCTGCGTATTATACTATAACATCAACAGAAGCAGGAAGTAATTTAGCTAGATATGACAATGTAAGATATGGATATGAATTTGATTCGTCAGGATTTGAGTTTAATTCATACATATCACAAGCAAGGAGCAAACTCGGTCCTGAAGTTATAAGAAGAATGATCCTAGGTGGTTTTGTACCATCTGCTGGGCATGCTGGGAAATATTTTCTAAAAGCATTAAAAGTTAAATCTAAACTTATTACTGAAATAAAACATGTGTTTGAAAAATTTGATTTCCTAATTTCTCCTACAGTTCCTATACAGCCATTCAAATTTGGTGAAAAAATTAATGATCCAGTATCATTTATGATGGTTGATTTTAATACTGTGACAGCCAATCTTACTGGAATTCCTGCAATATCAGTACCATACAAAATTACAAATGGACTGCCTATAGGAATTCAAATAATGGCGAAGCATCTAGGAGAGCGTTCGTTGTTACAAGCAGCATATGCATTAGAAAAAACTGTAGACTTACCTGAGGTGCCAATCTAATGACAAAAATAGGTCTTGAGATACACTGCCAATTAACAAAACTTGAAAGCAAATTATTCTGTTCATGCAAAGCTGATTACAGAGAGTTTGAACCAAATACAAACATCTGTCCTGTTTGCATGGGAATTCCAGGGTCACTACCATTACTGAATAAAAGTGCTGTTGAAAAAGCAACGCTAATTGCAATGGCACTTGATTGCAACACTCCTACTAAAATTGCATTTTTCAGGAAAAATTATTTCTACCCTGATTTACCAAAAAATTTCCAAATTACTCAGCTAAATGTATATGGAAACACAAGCATTGGCTGGGAAGGCAAAATTTCCGTTGGAGATAAGAAGATAAGAATTAGAAGAATACAATTGGAAGAAGACCCTGGACGATTGATTTATGAGGGCGCAACCGAAAAAACCAAACTCACATTGGTTGATTACAATAGGGCTGGAACACCATTAGTTGAAATCGTAACGGAGCCAGATTTTGAAACACCACATCAAGTTAGAGAATTCTTGAATATACTTTCAGATCTGCTTGAAAATTTGAATGTGTCAGATCCTGGCTTAGAAGGTGCAATGCGTGCTGATGCTAATGTGTCAATCGAGGGTGGTTCCAAAGTTGAAATAAAAAATATTGGTTCGTTCCATGATTTAGAAAAAGCAGTTCATTTTGAAATAACAAGACAGCAAAGTCTTGCAGAAAGAAAAATCGAGATTGTTCAAGAAACAAGACATTGGGATGATGGACGAAAAATAACTGTTTCAGCAAGAACAAAAGAGGAAGAAGCTGAATATCGATACCATCTTGAAGCAGATATCCCATGGGTTAGAATTAATGACCATACAAGAAACCAATTACAAACACACATGCCTGAAAGTATCAGTTCAAAGAAGGAACGATATGTTTCAAAGCATGGTATTACACCACAGGTTGCAGATATACTATCTTCCAACAGATACTTTTCTGAACTTTTTGAAAATGCAAAGAATGAGACAAATGCAAAGGATATTGCAAATATGATCACCACGGATATTATGGGCTTGCTTGACACACGTGAAAAACGTGAAATGTCAAAACTAGAAGGAGATCACATTTCAGATTTAGTTGAATACGTCAAATCAAATAAAATTACCAGAGCCTCTGCAAAATTAGCTCTGGATGAGGTTATAAAAAATGGTAAACAATTATCAGAGATAATTGAGGATCTTGATTTGGGACATGTTTCAGATGAGGGAGAATTATCTGATATTATTTCACAAGTATTAACTGAAGAAATAAAAGCGGTTGAGGAAGCAAAGCAAAATCCTGAAATCGTTAACTTTTTGGTAGGCAAAGTTATGCAAAAAACACGAGGCAAGGCAGATCCAGAATTGACGTTATCACTCTTGAAAAAACATCTTGGCATTGACTAAAAAACGAATTTTAGTACTTGGTGGTGGGTTTGCTGGTGTTGACTGCACTAGAAAATTAGAAAGTTATTTTCATTCTGACTATGATATTGAAATAACTTTAGTTAGTGATGATAATTTTCTGCTTTTTACACCGATGTTACCACAAATAGTTGCTGGAACAGTTGCACCAAGACATATTGTTATGCCACTTCGTGCATTATGCAAGAAGGCTAGAATATATGAATCGGTGGTAAGAGACATTGATCCAGTTCAACAGCATGTTACTTTAGAGGGCACACCTGAAAAAATCGGTGTTAGGATACATTATGATTATTTGGTTATTGCATTAGGTAGTGAAACCAATTTTTTTGGGTTAAAGAATGTTGAAAAACATTCATTCACAATGAAAACGTTAGCTGATGCAATATCCTTGCGAAACAGGTTAATCGACATGTTGGAACAAGCAGAAAATGAAAAAAATCCAAAAATTAAGGAACGATTACTAACTTTTGTTATTGTTGGTGGAGGTTTTGCAGGTGTAGAAACAGCAGGGGAAATTAATGACTTTCTACATGATGCAGTTTCATATTATCACAATACAAAAAAAGAGGATATACATTTCATATTGGTAGAGGCTGCATCTACTATTTTACAAGGCTTCAATAAAAGATTAACAGAGTACGCTCATAATAAATTAGAAAAAAATGGAAT
>LWDU01042594.1_pt1 | contig 12947 bp, 7 predicted proteins | sample 727161 | NCBI WGS metagenome assembly LWDU01 (sample SAMN04566230, study PRJNA314399) | hydrothermal vent metagenome | isolation source: deep sea hydrothermal plume seawater | place: Mexico: Gulf of California, Guaymas Basin | collected 2004-07-11 | reverse complement strand
TCGGCGATGGCACCTTGACGCTGATCGATTGCCTCGCTGCGCCGAATCCGGCCGGCGGCACCGATTGCAACGCCAATGGCATCCTCGACAGCTGCGACATCGCCGCCGGGGCAACCGATGACAATGGCAACGGCATCCTGGACCAGTGCGAAACGACCCCCTTCATCCGAGGCGATGCCGATGCCGATGGGGCGATCAATCTGGTCGATGCGATCGCCATCCTCATCCATCTCTTCAGCGGCGGCACGATCCCCTGCAACGATGCCGCAGACTTCGACGATGACGGCGCACTGAGCCTGCCCGATCCGATCGGGTTGCTCGGCTACATGTTCAGCAATGGACCTGCCCCACCGCCCCCCTTCCCCGCCTGCGGCATCGATCTGACGGTAGATGCGCTGGAATGCGACAGTTTCGGGGCGTGTCCTTGATGCTGTTGGGCAGGGAAGTGCTTGCAGGGCAATACAACACAACAACAGTTAGTGTGGTGGGCGATACTGGACTCGAACCAGTAACCTCTACGATGTGAACGTAAAATGTATGCTCGCAATTAACTTCTCGGAAGCCAATGTTCTTTATTTATAGTGGTTACGAGGACAACGAAGATAATTCAATCATTGCATGTGCATTAGGAGGCTCCTTGAAGAACATTATTGAATTTGCTCTAGCGATAATGTTGGTAATAAGTTTGGGTTGCGGAAGGACACCCGAAGAAGCAACTGTTGAGCTGCATCGTTTAGGTTTTATGGATAAGTCTGTAAGTGCGTCTGAGGTCGAAAAACTGATCAATCAAGGAGCAGACGTCTCAGACGTCTCTTTTAGCATTGATGGGAATTCCAAGCCTATAACTTATTTTTTATATTATCGTGATTCTGAAATTCTAAATTTGCTCATACAAAATGGAGCAGACCCTAATGACGTAATGATTCGAGCTGTTGCATTCAATGTTGAGTTGGAAGACATCAGTAACATTTTTTCAATCTCTGAGAGTGAGAAAGTTTATCCAAAAAAAGAGATTGTCCAGCTTTTGATCGATCGGGGCGCAGATGTCAATTCCCCATTGAGAACAGGGAATAACGAAATATTTCGAGGGCGTGTGAATGGAGAAGAGGTAAAGGTCATTGATGAGGGCGGCCAGCTGTGGAACACCTGAGATAGTGAGGTTGCTTATTGATAATGGTGCAAATGTCAAAGCTGAAGACTCTGAAGGGAATATCGCCCTGAACTATGCAGGGTTTAATACCTTTGAATGTAATTGGGAATCCCTTAAGAATGTTGCTGGTGGGACTAAACGCCAATTTAAATTAGATATTATTAAGCACTTATTAAATGCGAGTTCTGTAGATGTTAATAAGGGGTATGGGCAAACAGGGATTACGCTTTTAATGGTTGCCGCTGATTCTGGTTCCCTAGAAAATGTAGAGTTACTAATTTCTGCTGGAGCCAAGGTTAATGCAGTAGACGTCAATAAAGAATCCGCAATGTTTTGTGCTATACGAGGCAGAAGTCGAAATACTACTCGTATTGTTAGAGCGTTAGTTATTGCTGGAGCTGATTATAATGCAAGAAACGAAGCGGGCCATAGACCTCTGACCATTGCGGAAATTAGGGGTTTGCGACAAACCGTCCGGTATCTTTCTGCAAACGGAGCTCTCACGTCATATGACGATTAACCCAATTTCCCATGCCAAGACCTTCAGTTTCGGGGCGTGTCCTTGATGCTGTTGTGAGGGTGGCTCGCGTGGGATAATGGAGGCGGGTCTGCGCCGTGCCGATGGTACCGGTCGCGCGACACTCTGGACCGAGGTATTGACGATGAGATCTCCACTCGATAGTTGCTGCGCCTGGCACTGGTTGCTGCTGCTGTTGGTATTTGCCTTCAGCGGATCGGTGCTGGCACAGCCGGCTCCCTGTACCGGAGTCGGAGTGTTTGCCGAGGCGGATCCTCTCCCCGGCAATAACCCCACATCTTCGGTGGCACTGGGAGATCTGGATGGGGACGGCGATCTCGATGCCTTCTTCGTCTACTCTCTCTCCAGCCTGACCCGCGTCTTCTTCAACCAGGGTGGGCAACAGGGGCTGCAAGCGGGAACGCTGGTCGACAGTGGCCAGCAGATCTCCACGTGCAACATTCCCCGGGTGTCGCTGGGTGATCTCGACGGCGATGGCGATCTCGATGCCTTCATCTCGTGTGGCGAGGACTACCCGCACCGTGTTCACATCAATCAGGGTGGAATTCAGGGCGGTGTCGAGGGATTCTTCAGCCACGGTGGCGAGCAGGAACTTGGAAACTTCCAGGGGCGCGGCAATGCCCTCGGGGATGTCGATGGCGATGGCGATCTCGATGCCTTCGTCGTGCATGACTACTACGAGCCGGATCGCATCTACATCAACCAGGGCAATGGACAGGGCGGCATTGCCGGCGAGTTGGTCGACAGCGGCCAGAGCCTCGGTTCCTTTCGTAGCAGTTCGGTGGCGCTGGCCGATCTGGATGGAGACGGCGATCTCGATGCCTTCGTCACTCACTTCAACGTGAACGATGTCATCTACCTGAATCAGGGGGGTGCCCAGAATGGCATCGAGGGGGTCTTCATCGAGAGTGGTCAGCTGCTGCAGAGCTGGGATACCGAGGATGTGGCGCTGGCAGATCTCGATGGCGACGGCGACATCGATGCGGTGACGGTCAACGGCGGTGGTATGTTACTGACGAACCAGGGAGGCGCTCAGAGTGGCATCGAGGGCGAGTTCAGCTCCACTGCCCTGTTGCCGGGCAGTTACACCGACCGGGCGGTCGCCATCGGCGATATCGACAATGACGGAGATCTCGACGTGGTCTTCGCCAGTGACTCCATCTACGAGATTTTGCATGTCAACCAGGGTGGGTTGCAGGGAGGGACCATCGGTACCTTTGTCACCGATGATCAGGCGATCCTATCGAACTTGCTCACCCATGACATCGAGCTGGGAGATCTCGACCAGGATGGAGATCTCGATGCCATCAGCGCCAACGGAGGGCTGGCAGATCTGATTCACTGGAACCAGTTCATCGCCCCCGATTGCGATGGAAACGGCAATCCAGACCCCTGCGACCTGCAACAGGATCCATCCCTCGATTGTGATGGCAACGGCGAGCTGGACAGTTGTGAGTTGATCGCGGGTGCCAGTGACGTCAACGGCAACGGGATCCTCGATGTCTGCGAGGAAACGCTCTTTGTTCGTGGAGATGTCAACAGCGACGGCGCCCTCGACATCGCCGATGCGATCTCCTCGCTCGATTATCTGTTCGGGGCGGTTGCGCTGTCGTGCCAGGATGCCGCCGACACCAACGATGACGGGCGGCTCGATATCGCCGACCCCATCCATCTGCTGACATTTCTGTTTGGCAACCAGACCGTTCCACCGGCTCCATTTCCCGATTGTGATACAGATCCCAGCGCTGATCTGCTCGAATGTCAAAGTGCGGGGAACTGTCTCTAGAGATTGCGGGAACCGACCGGAATCGACCTGCGTCACGTCGCTGAGGGACTCGTTCCCGAGGGAGGTCAGTCATGCTGGGTGTCACCACCAGATGGAAAGTCCAATCCGTGCTGCTCGGCTCGGTCATCGCTGCAGTTCTCTCGATGAATGCGATGAGCCTCGCCGATGATCCGCTGCCGCCGCGGGTAGTGGTCGAGACGGTCGCCAAGGCACTCCAACTGGATGCGAACACCACGCGGCTCAAGGTGGTGCTGCGCGACCACCAAACCCTGGTGGCGGTACTCAAACGCGTGCCCGATCTGGCCGATTTGCACATCGATCATCCGGGCAACCAAATGTCCATCGAATCGATCCGGCTGCTGCGAGAGTTCAAGAAACTGAAACGGCTGGAGTTTCGCGGCGATCCGTTCCTCAGCGATGAGAAGTTTGTCGAACTGGGAAAACTCGAGCAGATCAAAAGTTTGCGGCTGGTGCTGTTGTGACCCAATCTCACCGACGCCAGGCTGGCGTCGCTGGGCGGATTGGTGTCGCTCGAGAAGCGCGGCAAGGCGTGGCTCAATGAAGCGAAGGTGTGGCAGGCGATCGAGCAGGAACGAGCCCGGCGAAAAGCGCGCAAGGACAAGTAATCTGCATTCTGAATGGGAACCGATTGAACCGAGAGAATCAGCAAACCGAGCAATCCCCCCCTGGCTGGGTTCGATGGCTGATAGGCATCGGCGGACTTCGCCTCGCATTCATGTGGGGTTTGATGGAGGCATCGGTGTTCTTCCTGATTCCCGACATCGTGATCAGCATCACGGCCCTCTTCGGGTTTCGTCCTGCGCTGAAGCAGGTCGGCCTGGCGGTCATCGGCACCTTGCTCGCAGGGATCCCGCTCTATCTCTGGGCACAGCAGGATGCACCATCGGCGAGGCAGATGGTGCTCCATGTACCGTTTGTGCGCGCCTCGATGGTGGAGGATGTGCGAGCCAATCTGGTCGAGAACGGCGCCAGTGCGATGCTGCATGCCTCGACATCGGGCATCCCCTACAAACTCTTTGCAGTGGAGGCGCCCGAACACATCGATCTCACCGTATTCGCATCGATGACTGTGCCATCTCGGCTAGAACGACTGCTGATCACGCTTGCGTTGTTTGGAGGCATCGGTGGGTTCCTTCGAAAGCAGATTGCAATGCATCCACGACGAGCCCTCGGGCTGCACCTGCTCTTCTGGGTCGGTAGTTACGCCTACTACTGGAGTATCGTCTGAACTGCTCGGTCTCATTCAGTCTGGTACCACGAGCCTGAGACCACCAACTGTGACTCGACCCACTTCGGATGTAGAATGCCGCCGCACCCCGGAAAGGTGGCACTCCGATGATTCCGAATTATCTCTCCCGGATGGCGTCTGTCTCGATCTTGCTGGCCCTGGTGATCGGCTTCAATTCCATCGCCACCGCACAAGATCCTGGCTTCATCATGCGCTTTGAAAACGCTTCCAACGTATTGCCCGGATCGAACTTCACGGTCCGAGCCTTGCTGGACAACCCCGGAGGAGATCTCGCAGGATGGAGTGTGGTGGTCTGCCATGATTCCAACATCGAGATCCTCATCGCCGAGACAGGTGAGGCCGCTTCGATTGCCAATGGAGGAGCCCCCTGTGACTTCGTCAGCACCGTGGTTTTCCCCGGCGAGGGAGTCCGACAGGGAGTGATCGTCAGTTTTCCAGGACAGAATGAACTGCCGATCTCCACCGAACATGAACTGATCCTGCTCGAATACTCGGTTCTCGGAGCGGTCGGATCCGCTACGCTGATCGAGTTCTGTAATCTCCAGTTCTCGTCGGATTCCTTTTACTCCGATACCATCGTCATCGAGACCACCGGAATCTCCATCGTCCCGACGACGATCTCTGCGCCCATCTCCATCAACATCGATCTGTTCATCCGGGGAGAAATCAATGGAGATACCTCCATCAACATCGCCGATGCCATGTTCCTGCTCACACAACTGTTCAGCGGCGGGCCCGAGGGTACCTGTGCCGATGCGAGCGATGTCAATGACGATGGCTCGGTCAATCTGGGTGACCCCATCACTCTGCTGGCCTACCTGTTCAGCGGAGGAGTGAACCCATCGAATCCCTTCCCCACTTGCGGGATCGATCCGTCCAATGACACTCTCGGCTGTGAGGACTTCTTGAACTGTCCCTGAAGATGCTCGAGAACAGCAAAGTCGCGGGGCCAAAAAGGGTCGAGACGCTCCTGTATCTGCACTCCTAGCCCATCTTGAATCTTCCCTCATCCCTCCTGACGACTGTCATATAAGTACGATAGATCGGTGCTTCCGCACTCCTCTTCCAGGGGGGATACTGGAGGATAGGTCCGTTATCAAATCCAAGGAGTGTGTCGATGCGTTCACTGCGGCCTCGTTCCCCGATGCTGGTCATCGTCGGTATCCTGTGGCTTGCCTGGCCCTTGCCCAGTTCGGCTCAGAGTGGCCCCTGCGCAGGCAATGGCACCCTCGAGGATAGTGGGCAGTCTCTCGGCTCCCTTCAGGGAGTTGCAGTGGCACTGGGAGATCTCGATCTCGATGGCGATCTCGACTGCTTCGTCGTCACCAGCTCGAACCAACCCAACCTTGTCTACCTCAACGATGGCAGCGGCTCCTTCTTCAACAGTGGCCCAGCGATCGGGATGATCAACGGCACCTCGGTAGCGCTCGGAGACATCGATTCCGATGGCGATCTGGACGCAGTGGTCGCTTGTTCGGCAGAGCCCAACCGGGTCTATCGAAATCTCGGCGGACTGCAGGGCGGTGTGGTCGGATCGTTCAGTGATAGTGGTCAGACCCTCGGAAATTCCTTCAGTTACGGGATCGAACTGGGAGATCTCGATGGCGATGGCGATCTCGATGCCTTTGTCACCAACGTCAGCAGCCAACCGAACCGAATTTACACCAATGATGGCAACGGCTCGTTCAGTGACAGTGGTGCGCTACTGGGCAATTACGACAGCGTTTCGGTCGCTCTGGGAGATCTCGATGGAGACGGCGATCTCGACGCTTTCATCGCCAACTCCGGCTCCGCCAATCGGATCTATCTCAACGGAGGTGGGTTGCAAGGAGGAACCGAGGGTGCCTTCAGCGACAGCGGCCAGACTCTCGGGGCAGCCATCAGTTTCTCGGTCGACCTTGGCGATCTCGATGGCGATGGCGATCTCGACGCCTTTGTCGGCAACACCAATGACCAGTTCGACCGCATCTATCTCAATGCTGGCGGCATCCAGGGGGGTACCGAAGGCTTCTTCTATGACAGTGGTCAGGAACTGGGTGCCGTGGGTGTGGCCCAGAGCCACGAAGTAGTCCTCGGAGATCTCGATGCCGATGGCGATCTCGATGCATTTGTCGCCAATCGAATGAATCAGCCAAACCTGGTCTACCTCAACGATAGCAGTGGATCTTTCACCGATAGTGGGCAGCGGCTCGGATCATCGTGGAGCCTGTCGATCGCGCTCGGCGACCTCGATGGCGACGGTTACCTCGATGCCTTTGTCGGCAATAGCGGTGGCCAGACCGATCGTGTCTATCTCAATGATGGGACCGGTGGACCCGACTGCAACCAAAACGGTATCGGCGACCCCTGTGAGATCGCCAACGGACTCGCAGAAGATTGCGATCAAAGCGGAATCCCCGATAGCTGCGAACTGAACGATCCAAACATCGACTGCGACAGCAATGGTTTGATCGATTCCTGTGAACTGGCCGCTGGAAGTGCTGGAGACTGCAATGGAAATGGCCTGACCGATGCTTGCGATCTGGCTGCAGGGGCGGCCGACTGCAATTTCAATGGTCTGCCCGATTCGTGCGACATCGACTCGGGAACCGAGTTCGACTGCGACCTCGATGGGATCCCCGACAGTTGTAAATCGGGTCCTCTCTTCGATTGCAATGGCAACGGGATCCCCGATGAGTGCGACTTCAATCAAGGCACCAGCATCGATTGCAATCAGAACGGGATTCTCGACGACTGCGAGATCCTCAACGGATTCGCACTCGATTGTGACCTGAACGGGAATATCGATTCCTGTGACATCGATGACGGCGCTCCCGACTGCAACGGTAATGGCATTCTCGATGTCTGTGACCTTCAATCGGGGATGAGCCTCGACTGCAATGGCAATCAGTGGCCAGACGAATGCGATATCGCCAGCGGATTTGATACCGATTGCGACCTGAATGAAATCCCCGATGCATGCCAGCTGGTCGCTGGCCATCCGGACTGCAACGACAATGGCATTCTCGATGTTTGCGACCTCAACTCGGGGTCCAGCGACGATTGCAACATCAATGGAAGCCCGGACGAGTGCGACATCGCTGGCGGTCTCGATAGCGATTGCGATCTGGACTCCGTGCCCGATGGCTGTCAGTTGGCCGCAGGGGCACCTGACTGCGATCAGAATGGCGTTCTCGACGGATGTGACCTGGCCGGCGGTGGCGTCGATTGCAATACAGATGGAACCATCGACAGTTGCCAGATCGCCGATGGCTCCGCTGTAGATTGCGACCTGAATGGTATCATTGACTCATGCGATATCGATGCAGGTGCAACCGACTGTGATCTCGATGGCGTGCCCGATGACTGCCAAATCGACGGAGGAGAGGCGGACTGTAACGGCAACGGAGTTCTCGATGAGTGTGATCTTCAATCGGGTAGCAGTTCCGATTGCAACGACAACGAAATCCTCGACGAATGCGATCTTGCCAGCGGCTTCGATACTGATTGTGATCTGGACTCGGTACCGGATGACTGTCAATTGGTCGCCGGAGCACCCGATTGCAATCTGAATGGAATACTCGATAGCTGCGATGTGGCCTCCGGAAGTAGCGACGACACCAACGCATCTGGAATCCCGGACGAGTGCGAGGAAACGCCCTTCCGCCGCGGCGATTCCAGCGGTGATGGAAATGTCGACATCGGAGATGCAGTGGTAACCCTAGCTTTCCTCTTCACCGGAGGATTGATTTCATGTGAGAACTCCGCAGATGCCAACGATGATGGATCGATAGACATTGCCGATGCGATAGCGCTGCTCGGCTACCTCTTCAGTGGCGAGCCAGCACCCGCTGTTCCGTTCATCGAGTGCGGTCTGGACCCCACTGATGACCTGCTCGATTGTGAGATCTATGGCAGTTGCCCCTGAAACTTCCTGGATTCGACGATCAGAGTGAGTGAACAGAACTGAACATAATACTGAACATAGAACTGAACATAGAACTGAACAATAAGACCAGGGCGTTGGTGGCCACAATGAAGGAGACGAAGTTGATCCGTTCGGCGGTGAAAATTACTATTGGCCTCATTGCCATCGGGCTCGCCACTCCTGCCATTGCCCAGAGTGGCAGCGATTTCATCCTCAGCTTGACATCTACCTTCGATGCTGCCGAGAACCAGCTGCTGGTCGATGTTGCCATTGAAAATAATGGTGGTGACATGCAGGGCTTCAACATCGATGTCTGTCACGATTCGAGCCTGCTGACCCCGGAGGCCATCCTGTGCGGCCCTCCCTTACAGGCACTCAACGGCGGAGCCGGACCGGGACTGGTACTGCCCTACATCGATTCAGACGGAGGTATCGTCTACGGGGTGGTGTTCAGCAACTTTGGCGGCAGCGAAACGATCCCCATCGGTTTCTATCCGCAGATGTTTCAGATTCGCTATGATCTGACCGGAACCGCCGCGATCGACAGCGAACTCTGTTTCTGCGACATCCCCCCCTGCAGTAGCGGTAGTTGCTCGGTGGCCGAGACGGAGATCGTCGTCGGCGGGCAATCCTACTCGCCTGCATTGAATTGCTTCCCGATATTCGGTGGAGACTACCTGCGCGGTGACAGCAATGGCGACGGCAACATCAACATCGCTGATCCTATCTTCAGTCTCGCCTATCTGTTCAACCAGGGCACGATTCCACAGTGCATGGACGCTGCCGATGCCAACGGTGATCTCGGGATCGATCTGGCCGATGCGCTGTACCTGCTCAACTACATCAATGGAATGGGGCCTGCACCTCCTGCCCCCTTTCCCGATTGTGGCAGTAACCCCGGGACCCCGCTGCTCGGCTGCGCCAGTTTCAACGCCTGCCCCTGAGCAGACCTGGTCACCACCTGAGAGGGATCGATGAGGATCCAGCAGGTTCATACCATTACTGGCAGTATTCGATCGGGTGGTTGCACTGCAATGACTGCCAAAGAAAAGAGCCTGACCGCGTCGCGGTCAGGCTCTTCGGCTTCATCCATCGAAGAAGTACCTGGAAAACTCAAGCATTTCCATCAATATTTTAGTCGGCGAAGAAATAATGCCATGGTTCCGAACGCACACCCAAGGTAGATGGGAAGCGATGTTGGACCACCATCTGCAACAGTGGATCTGATCTCTTCTTCAGGATCTGAATCCGATTCGAGATCGACCATCACCACCGTCTCCTCAACTGCTTCAGTCGCCAGCGTGTCTTCATCATTTTCAAGTACGACACTCTCGTTCTTCTGACAACAGCTGGGGACCTCATCGTCTTGCCTGGACATCAGTTCTTCTACAGATTCGATCTTGGAAACCCTACGACTTTCTGCCGCAAGGTAATCAATCACGCTTGTTACTTCGTGATCGTTCAGCTGCATGTTTGGCATCGGCACATTTTTGTATGCAATGAGCAGCGCCAAGGCAGTTGGATCTTCCTCCTGAATCATCACATCCGGCTCTGCGATCCATCGTCTCAACCACTCATCTTCTCTTCGTTCTGTGACTTCCAGCAGATTTGGGCCGGTTCGTCTCAGGCCATCACCCTGACCGATGTTGTGACAGACCGAGCAACGGGTCCGGAATAGGCTCTCTCCCTGAGTCAAGTTTCGCAACTGAGGGACGTTTCCACCATAGTCGTTAAGATTCTGGCTCGTATTCTCTTCTTTGAAGTTGTGAAGCCAGGACCCGATTTCATTGGCAAGAATGTATGGATTCTCGAAAGGAGATCTTTTCATCCAACGTCCAGATTTCTGATTCCCGATGATCATGCTCAGATTATGATCCATCGGGTCTTTGTTGAGCTCATCGATGTAGAGCCCAAGCCTACGACGCAATAGCTCGATTTCTTCACTCACCCCGGTCAGGAATAACCACCCAGGACCGGTCTGGAATCGCTCTGCATATTCTGCCAGAACCTCGGGTGTATCGGTCTCAGGGTCAATACTGATCGAATAGAAGAAAACATCTTTCCCCACTCGATCTCCAAGAATCTCGTAAACCTCTGTCAGACGCGCAGTCTCCAGCGGACAAGCATCCGGACACTCGGTGTAGATGAAGTTGATCACCACCACCTTGTCCCGGATGAGATCATCAAAGAACCGCACCGTTTCACCCTCGTGAGTCTTCAACTCCACGTTTGGAAAATACTGTGCCCCCCAGCGATTTCCGGCAAGCCGAGGATCAGCGGATCGACCCCCATCCCCGAAAACCAGTGGGGCAACACATAACACAAATACGGCCACAAGGCCTAGCCACCGGGACATACGGCCCAGTAGCACTGGATCGTTCAGTTTAGTTGTCATCGTCTTCCTCATCATCATCGTCATCATCGTCGTCGTCGTCGTCGTCGTCGTCTCGTCATCGTCGTCATCGTCGTCGTCGTCATCGTCATCGTCATCGTCATCGTCGTCATCGTCGTCGTCATCGTCATCGTCATCGTCGTCGTCATCGTCGTCGTCGTCATCGCCGGAGTCTCCAGTGCCTGGATCACCTCCGACACCAACACCCGGCCCATGACCGCTGATGTCTCCTCCACCACCAGAACCGAGATTCTCACTACCGACCCCGCTGAAACCGAGCACCTGGGGTCCAAATCCATCTCCGGTGCGGAAAGTGGAGAGTGCCACCGTGTCGACGTACTCCACCCCCTCCCAGCTGGGCAAGGGAGTAGGCATCAGTAATACCTGTCCTGGATGTTCAATGTCCCACCTGGCGAGCATCGCGTGGTCCTCATGCTGCGTGTTGTGGCAGTGTTCCATGTAACTTCCAGCGAACTCACGGAAGCGAAGGGCGATTTCCACACTGCTGGTGCTATCGGGCATGCGGCCAATTCGATACACATCTTTCCTGGCCCATTTTTCCCATTCTGGAGGTGCTTCTCCACCGCGACTGAGAATAAGACCTTCTTCAAAGTGAATGTGAATCGGGTGGCTCCAGCCATTTCCACCATTTTCGATGTGCCAGATTTCGAGCTGGCCCTGGCTTGGAGCGGCACTCAATCGACGTGGATCTGCCGTCAGACCTGCACCACCATCAGTTTTCACTGTCCATGGTGCGCCATCGGTTCCGGAACTTCTTCCGAAGGTGAAGGTACGGTGAATCGCATTGTCAATTTCTTCCTGAGTCGGTTGTCTCAGTGGGATCATCTTCTTGCCACCAACGACATAGTCCTGAGGATTCATACTCAGATCTTCGCCTTCATAGCTCGTTACGCGGAACTCGAGGAACTTGCCAACACAAGGATCCCCATCCTTCCACTGATCGCCATCATCGATCGCTTGATAGGCTCCTGAGATGACATCTTCCAGTGGAATCGCTTTCTCTGGCCTTCTACCACCCTTGTGTTCAAGCAAGTTCACGAAGTACAGGACGTCCCCTTCAGCGAAATTGCTGAAGTCAACGATGATGTCATAACGTTCAGCAATCGACTGGGTGGGTAAGACTCCCACTTCAGTTCCAAGCGTGCCATCGAAGGCCACTGCGTGCTCCATGATGTTGCCGTCATTTGCGATCATGTGGAAGGGAACTGGAGTTCCATCCTGGTTGACCAGCGCGATCTTCATGTAACGCGAGACGGCTCCATTGAGGATTCTGAAGCGGTACTTTCTCGCCCTCACATCCAGGTACGGCTTGTACTGCCAGTTAGTGAGAATCCTGTCACCCATGAAGCCATCGAAGTTGAACGGATTGAACCAGAGCTGGCCTTCTTCGTCCCATGCCTTGTCGGCGAGTACCAGATTGATGTCGTAGTCGCGGTTTCCCCAGTCCAGTGCGGTGCCACTGGGGAATCTGAGATTCACTTCATCAATCAGGCCTTCATTGCCACGATCGAGTGAACTGTAATAGTTCATCATCGCAGCGTTGCCCTTGTAGACGTTTTGAGCGGTGTAATCCATCATGTGATCATGGAACCAGTGGGTGCTCATGATCTCCCGGTAGTCGCCCGGAATCATGTTGATTCCACCGTTACCATCGGGAGATCCACATCGCGGATCGGTCGCCTCCGTATTGATGGTGTCATGACCAGCCACCACCATCGGCCAGCGATAATCGTAGAACTGACCGGGGAAGAAAAACGCGTTGAGATAGCCATCGCTCTCGGCTGGGTTGTGGCCGTTGTGCTCATGGGTGGAGATGGTGTGAAGGCCAAATCCACGATTTGCGGCCGGATCGATGGGAAGCGCATTGTGGAGCCTCATCACCA
>LWDU01000444.1_pt1 | contig 12952 bp, 18 predicted proteins | sample 727161 | NCBI WGS metagenome assembly LWDU01 (sample SAMN04566230, study PRJNA314399) | hydrothermal vent metagenome | isolation source: deep sea hydrothermal plume seawater | place: Mexico: Gulf of California, Guaymas Basin | collected 2004-07-11 | reverse complement strand
GGTATAAACGACCTATGGGAAATAGCAGATTTGATGTTGGTATAATCTGCTCCAAAAAAGTTACACACTTCATAAAAACTATTTGCAAACGTGACAAGCGCAGCCGAAAAGGTATTATTAAAATACTTAACAAATTCCGCTTCTGTAGGAGTTGTCTGAATAATCACATCAGGAAAATCTCCATGGGATTTCTCAATCGACATAAAAACTTCAGAATCTTCAGTTCCTATTACACACACATCATGATTATTAACAAAATCATCCGCGGCACAACGCTCGCGAAGAAACTCAGGAACAAAACAAATTTTGTTAGACGGATATTTGGTTTGAAATTTTTCCGTAGAGCCGGGTAAGATGGTAGATTTGATAGCAATTATTCCTGAGTAATCTAATCTCACCAAGTCCTTTATTACCGAATCGACCAAAGAACTATTATCAGGAGTTTCATCTTCACAAGGAGTTGGAACGCAAATATAACATATATCCGTGTTCAGAACATCCTTTATATTAGTTTCGAGTTTGATGTCATGCACAAAAACATCATGCCCCAATTTTTCAAATCCGTATTGAATAGCACCACCAACCACGCCCAACCCAATTATACCTAAATTCATAATATTAACTCCCTACACATCAATCCAATGCTCGGATACAGTTATATACGATCCCAAATTTGAGCGCACATACCCTTCCGGCAATATTCTTTTAAGTCTATATTTTGGACAAGAAATCTCATTAACAATACCATCAATAAAACAATGAAACGAACTCTCTACTGAATATATAGCCTTTGCATTTTTAATAATTTTATACCAATCAAAAATTGCATAATCTTCTTTTCTATCCATTTCAATTACTTTACAATCTGGTATAATAGGTAATTCAATCTTACCGTCAGAATAAACTGTTCCGGATAAAATATATTCATTATCATCACCAACCAACTCAGAATATAATGAATTCTCTTTACCAAAATCTCTTGTCCAATCTAAACTATACCGTTCAGAAAAATTCATATTAGATAATCTATATTTGGTTTGGTCGGGCGTTTCGTGGGGAAGTTCGGCTGTAGGATGTGGGCCCCTATCTGCTAAATTTAATACATAATCAAAACTTTCCTTATTGTAAATATCTAGGCATTTAGTAGTATCAGACCTCAACCAATCCTCGTGTAATAAATCTTCATTTAGTAAAATTGGAGTAACATAATCAAACCTACCAACAAGATTCATAAACTTTTCACGGACCGGCCAACACACATCATACCCAGCATCAGAATATTTCTTGGCAATAGGGGCACAAATAATAATATCACCAAACGCCCCAGGCTGAATCATCATCAACTTAGTCATGATATTTTTCATAAGATTTTTGTTCATGAATCTCTGACTTACCATATTGGCTGATCTGCGATTTCGCATCAAACCGTTGATCGTTGGTAACATAAACAGATCGAGCAAGCTCAATAAATTCAGACCCAAAATCTTGAGCCCGCTCCTTGATCCTAATTTTATCTTCAATATTCCATAAAGAAAGATTAATAGCATACAACTTCTGGTGTAAAATCTCAGGAATTTCAACCGAAGACTCATTCAAAATTGAAGCGAGTAGGTCTAATTCAGACTCAACATACTTCAGCTTAGTAGAATCTTTTATCATGGATTTTTTGATTTCTAAAATAGTAATTTTATCGACCAACTCACCAAGGGATGTTGGGATGTTCATTTCAAATACTCCTCACCAAATGTAACCAATTCATCAACTCCATACTCTTTTATATAGTCAATGTATTTACGTTCTTCTAGAATCTTATCGAAGACCGATGCATCAAATTTCCAATCATCACCAATTATATTCTTGGGCGTATCAATTTCGCAAAAGTCCAAGCCATTCACAACCTTGTCATAGGCTGCATTAATCTCTTCTACACTCTTACCATATTCTTTATATTCAAACACCTTATACCACAACTGCTTCAATGCATAGAACTTCACATTGAGAGCCTGGAGGTGAATGAAGCCACATTCTTTTACAGGCGAATCTGGAAGATTAATAGGAGGAGTTCGGGGAGTATGATACCGATTTTGCGATTCGTCAAACTTGCCCGTATGCTTCATTGGAAAAATGAAGTCGCGATAGTTGTGTTCATACTCAGGGTCTTGGCGAATCTTATTCAAAGAGCCAACCACATTATACTGATATAGAAAGACATGTATATCTAAAGCCTGTTCGACCAACCAATCAAAGTTCATCAAAAAAGAATGCGACAGTAGCTCATCTGTGTCAATCGAAATCACAATATCAGCATCTTTACTTCTGCTATATTCGAGCATCGTAGAACGATTTTTGGCTTCATGAAATGTATCAGTAACAGGCGAAAGAATTGTCGCCTCTTCACCGAGAAAATCACCAATCACTTCTGAAGTATTATCGGTCGAGTTATCATCAAGAAAAACAAATTCGTCTATAGGATATTCCTGCCAGAAAGGCAGAACATGTTCCAAAAGAATAGCTTCGTCTTTCACTTGGCAGTTGGCATGAACCTTCATAATTCTAAATCGAAATTCTTCGCCTTTCGTTCATGGAACAATCGTTCATCAAAGTCGCGGTCTTCTGGCTTATCATTATCAATATATAGCTGATCGTAACCACGCTTCTGACCATCATATCCCTGTGACTGCATCCAATCAGGATGCTGATGTTCAAACAAAACGTCTGGACTAAACGAAAGTCGGTCTAGTAAATCAGCCACAGCAGTAAATTCAGTTGAATCTTTCGTAATAAGGCTTACCCATAATACAAAGTGTATCAGTCTCTCGATTATGACCATCAAAAAACCAGACAACACCATCACCGTCATCAAAAGATACCTCCATTTCTTCGACAATTTTATCGTCCCATTCATTCACTAATGCCAGCCAATCGTCTGCGGGTTGCATGAGAATATCATAGTCTGGAGCCTTGTCCATGTCACGATTCACAGAACCAATCTTACCCGCCCGTTCATCGAAATAATATGAAAGATTATCATACGACTCAAGGCGCTTAATGACATCCGGATTGTTCATCGTCTCGTCGTCAGTATCACAAGAAACTAGATAATGACAATTATGGTCACCTGACTGTTTTTCCACAAACGAATCCAACACCGTAAAGAATTTCTCACATCTACCACGGGTCGGAAACTTAACTAATAAGTCCATTATGAATCTCCCTAATAAGGATAATTTTGTCGCTTAGGCTGAGCATCAAACTCGGCCTTCAGGCCAGTGAGTAATGTAGTCCATTGCGATGCTCGCATATCCCAACTATAAAAATAATTGTAATATATTGATTGTAGTTTTAGAATTTGCTGGAGAGCAGGTTCCCAATAAGAATCAAGTGCGCTGTTCAGAATTCCTGCATACCTCTTGGCATGAACAGACGGATCTGATTCCCAATTATACATCCATGCATAGTCAGTACAGGTTTCGGTCAATGCACCATAATTAGGAACAACAGTCAAAAGCCCTGCGGCCATTGCTTCAATTGCAACGCAACATGAGCTTTCAATATAGGTAGAAGGATATGAAAGAATATGGCTCTTGGTAAGGGCCCCGCGAATTGTTTCGTTTGAAACTGTGCCATAATAATTAACCGTCTTGAGTTCTCGTAGTCGGTCAAACAATTCTTGGAATTGCTTGTCTTGTTCTTCCCAACCATAAATCTTGAAGCTAGAATAGATGTCTACTTCAAAATCATCGCGCAGGGTTTCTAAATGCCGAATGGCTGATTCTAGAACATGAAGCCCACGATGTGGAGTAGAAAAATACACAAGGCGAAGTTTATCGTCCTTGGGTTTTTCATGCGGCTCAAAACGCTCGCAGCAATTCTTTAGTACCACACCATCTTCGTATGGAACACCCAACTTCATATAATATTGTTGTTGTTGCCAATTGCTATTGAATACAATCTTGGTAAATCGTTCTCGGGAAGATGCGTCTTTAAGGTGTTGTGACTCTGGGTCTTCTGGCAAGTCTTGAAGCCAAAGAATGTTGGGCTTGTCAGGATCAATAAATTCGTCACGCACACGCGACATGATAAAATTGAAATTATCCCAAAGCTCAGGATCGAGTCGCTTCTTCAAACCCTCAAGCATTAACTCGGTGCCACCTTTAGCCTCTTTATGAACTGCGTTTTTCTTTAATTCATCCTCGTCAATCATAACCCCAGAAGTATCGCCAGAAGTAAATTCAAGCTCAAATAGACTGTCACTCATCTAACTTTTCTCCAAAAAAATAGGGGCGACAGCAACAATGCCGCCGCCCCCGATTCATGCCCTAAACGAGAACAAAAATGTTATGATTCAGACTAGTTGTACGAGTCCATACCATAACGGGACGTGCTAGTTTTCGTCGGCTCCGACCATACTTCATGGTTACCATAAGCCTCAACCGTGCCCTTGATATGTGAAATCAAAGCGCGGAAGTTCTGCACGCCAAAGCGTGATCGGGCTTCAGCAGCCGTGAGGGTCTTTCCCTCGGAGAAGTAATCGGTTACCCGACGTGCCTGACTATTTGTACGAAATGCCATTATATAGGCTCCTTGTAATCTCGGTGGTCAAATCAAAAATTTAAAGCAATCACCGAAACTTGCGATAAAAATGTCTATTATTATATAGCAGTCAACTAGAGCCTAGTAGGGCTCCATTTAACATTAAATGAAATTGGTAAGCAACTTAGGACAAAGAACCTTCACCAAAACCTCCGGCCTGATTATCAAGCCAATCTACCAAGTCTTCATATCCACCAATCAGTTCTTTACCATCAAAAATCTTGGGTACAGTTTTTGGAGTCTGATTTTTATCAGCCAAGGCATAAAAGTCTTCCATGGAAAGGGAATGGGGAATCTTAACTTCTTGGTATACATAACCACGAGTCTTTAGAAGATCCTTTGCCTTTACACACCATGAGCAACTATTTGTAGTAATTACCCGAATCATTGCTTAACCGAAAAATTAATATATCGGCTGCCATCGTCGGCATCAGTCACTTCACAAAATTCAATTGAATCGGCGTTGCCATATTGATCAGGAGTTTCATACTGAACTTTAAGTTCATTCTTCCAATGCTCAATATGAGCTTTGGTTGTATTATTAGCCAGAACAAAAACTCCATGTATTCCACCTGTTACAATGCGAGCCATACTTATTAATTCTCCTTTTGAATTTATTTAGACACGAAGTCGTTCAATTTTGCACGACAAAGATTGCCTATTGTAGCTTTAATAATAAAATAAACCGCAGGGTCTTGAGGACCTTGCGATTTCAATTGCTTGAGTATTTCTCGTATGTGAGCATGAAGCTCTGGGGTTAACGGCATAGGTTATCCTAATTGATCGTTTTTTGATAGAGGGTCAACTTCTCCAACTCTTTGTTGAATTTTTCAGGTGTCAACGCATATCCGGCAAACTTTTTGAAAGCCTTGATATATCCCTTCAATTCTTCTTTGGTCATCTTTGAATAGTTCATTTCATTTCCTTTATACGAAAAAATGGTCGGGGCAGCAGGATTTGAACCTGCGACCCTCTGCTCCCAAAGCAGATGCGCTACCAAACTGCGCTATGCCCCGAAAGTTCTGTCTGCGCCTAAGCCCATTGGGTGCGCCTCCCGTGTTGGGCTTTAATATTAACTACATTTATTTTCTCCCCTCACTTTACACTACCAACATTCTGGACAACCTTGACCCGATTGAAGACCGTCTCCTTGCCACCGTGATAATTATTCACACTATGGCGCTTCGGAGTCATCTTAGCCAGGAAACAATCCTCGAGTTTCGCCAAGTCGGCATCGCTACTAAAAAAGACCCCAAGGTTTCCCTTTTGATCCTTGACATTGTAAATATAGCAACCAATATTGTCGCTATACTTCTTGCCGATCAACTTGACGAAAAACTCGGCGCGAGACTTCAACTTTCCGATATACTCAGAAGTCGATGCAGCTTCTTTGACTACTTCCTTGTTCTTCTCACGACCGGCTGCGCGTTCCATGGTCGAATAAACACAAGCCACAAAACCGAAATCGGACTTGGTAATCATACCAGGCGCAACATTGCGATATCCACCGCTAGTCAACAGTCGCATAGAACGATTAAAATCTGATTCAGAAGCATACTCTCTAATATTGGCCTTGCCCTGCAACCACACCAAGGCCTCCTGCGCCTTTTCGGAATCTTCTTGTACTTCTTCGTAAAGTGCCCCAGCAGTAAACCAAGTTTTCAAAATATCAGAAGTAGAACTTCCGCCGGTGATCTGTGCATCTTTCTTGGATGTATATCCTTGCTCGCGAATAATAAAAGCAGCATATTTCAGAGCAAGCTCCAACGGATAAGTTTCAGCGGGTTTACGAGTCAATGGTTTCTCTCTCCATTATTTCAAAATTCGGGTCGTTGGTCTGACGAATCCAGCGCGAGTCTGGACCCCACTTTTCGCAAGTGGAGCATTCGCAATTTGGAACCGTTAGTTTAATACCCGGATCTCCGTCCAGACACATTACAGAATTTTCTGTCTGCTCGACAACCCAACGGTCGCCGTGTTCTCGGACGCGGTTTTTACCGTGCCGGGTCTTGCCTTGTAAAATGACAATATTCATTCTTAACCTCTATATAGAGTATACCCCAGATTCGCCATCCTGTCAATAGCTCCGTCGAAATAAAATGTTTTCTAAGTGCTTGATTTTAAAGGGCTTTTGGTAATAGTTCATTTTTTTATGTCGGCTAAGTACTTGATTTTAAAGGGTTTTTAAGCTGCTCAGTTCGCCCTATACTGCTTTATTTCGTTATCGTAGGGATGTGTACACAGATGCACATGGCCGCATTTAACGCGGATTCTCGCATTAACTGGTGGGCCCGCCGGGACTTGAACCCGGGACATCAGCCTTATAAGGACTGCGCTCTAACCAAACTGAGCTACGGGCCAATAAAAATAATTTTAAAATACTTGCTCAAAAACATGTTCCCAAAGGATATATAAGGTGTAGCCGTTAAAAGGATAGCCTATACAAGAGCATCCTTTAATAATAATATCCTTATTAAAGGCTGAGCCCATACTTAGCTATAAAGTATGCATCAACAATATCGCTAACAGGGCTAATAACATTACTTGACCTAGGAGTAAGCCATGAGCGTAAATCCACACCAGGGTTTTCATTAATAAATGCTTCATACATCTTCTCCTTGTTCGCATTCCCCTTTCCTGTTGCAAACTTTTTAATTACTGTTGGGGGAATAATTTCAAACTCTATTTGTTCATTCCATAAATTATATTTAAGAATTGCTGTATTTTCTGCAATATGAAAAACCCTTCCAGTCGATCCATATGAATAACCTTCTAGGTATACCTTATTGACCTCATATTGATTTAACATAATATTCAATGCCCAAGTGGAAATATCATCATATCTATCTTCGTCTGTATTCCATTGTTCATGATTCTCTCCCCAAAGTCTACCTTCATGAAACTTATCAAATTTCTTGAGATTGGATCTAAAAAAATGATGCGTGGTTTCAAATGAAAATTTTCCATCTTGAGTATCATGTACGCATATGGCTGGGCATGATAAAGAATAATCAATTCCTGCAATTATCATATTAGGTCTTCTTCTCTCACATTATATTCACCACAAAAAGGACAATAGTGGGAATTCTCCTGTAGAAAATTATCGCCCAGCACAATACTATATTGGGCTTCACAATTTTTACAATCAAGAATCTCTATTGATAATTCTTCTTCTGGTATGACATCCATTTATATTTCACAACTTCCCGAACTACACGCCAATTCTTGAGAGCCTATTGTTTGATCTGTAGTTTCATAAGCAGCCAAGAGCATCCAATCTACATCTTTGGGCATATTGGTTTTTGCGGCCGTGTAGTCTTTTCTACTACAATCTATATAGGGTGCTTGTTTATAGATGTGATTAGAAAATGGTAGAAATGATACTCCACTCATCTCATCAAAATGTTTATATACCCATGCACCAACTTCAATCCATTCTGCTTCTTTTACCGATACGGTGCATGAAGGTTTGTGTTCACACCAATAGCGTTGATATGTCAGCCAATGTTCTAATTGCTCAATGGCTGTCAGGTCAGTTCTAAAAATAGCATCTTGTGGTGCTTCCATTGGGAACGAGAATATATAATTATGATCTGGTTGAATGACATCATCTTCTACTGGAAACCCAGCGTCGACCATCATTTTAGCCAAAGGATCCTTTTTGTCAGCGCGGATAGTACGAATATAGTGAGGATTATGACGAGCATGAATCCCAGAAGCAGCATCAACAAGTTGTGATACAGTTCCCGAAGGCTTGACACAAGTGACGGCAACCGCTTGATTAATGCCGAGTTTTTTAGCCCAATCTTTATTTGTTTCAATTGCATTCGACTTGAGTTCTTCAAGTCGCTTAGGTAAACCATCTTTCTTTCCATTCGTTAATACATTATCCATAATTCCCGTAAGACTTACACCAAGCAACCGTTCTTCTTCACAATTCTTACTCCACCCACTACCTATATATCTAAAATTCATTAGAGTAGCCTGAATTGTACCTAAAATAGTTGCTAGGCGAACCTTATCTTTAAGTGTTGACATTGTATCTTCTGGACGAATGACAACTTCAGAAAGATTACAGAATTCCTTTGATCGTAGTACAATCTCGGAACAAGGATTTGTACCAAACGCATAGTCGGGGTCTCTTCGACCACTTTTAGCCGCTTGCTCTTGACATGCAATTCGGGAGAAAATTCCTCGCTCTCCACTTTTACTATCATATAACGAAAGCCATTCAGCCATAAAAATCCCAATATCAGGCTTCTCTGTATATGCAGCAGAGTTATTAGAAAGAGCCCGCTGAGATTCGGTGCCTTGCCATTGCCCACTCTTTGCATGGCGCATTCGTTCGTCGGATAGATTGGAAAGCGAAAGCAGGGCCGAGCGTCGAACCCCGCCGACCACGACAATCTCTGCAATCTTACATACCAAGTCATGGCACTCTAATGAAGTGAGCTTCCGCCCGGCTGCGCCTGTAAAGATGCGAACAGCAAAATGAAATAAGTCGTCGAGCGGCTGTGGTCCAGAAGCTCTTCCTCCGAATGTTTTCAATGGTGCACCAGCTGGTCGAATACGAGAAAGATCCCATGTTGGAATCTGCCCAGTATAGAGCATAGCCACCAATTCTTTAAGTGCCTTTGCCCAACCCAATTTACTATCAGGAACAATAATAGATGTATCTGTTGCATGAAAATCTTCTGCAACTAAAGGAAGTTGATTTACTGATTGGCGCTCCACAGAAAACCCAACGCCAGTACCATTCATCAAGATATAAAGAATCTCATCAAATGCGCGTGGAGAATCAATGGCGACATATGAACAATTATAACCAGCAATATTCTCGCGAGCCAGGGCTTCACCAGCAGTCATAAGGCATCGCATAGATGGCATTACTTTAAGTTCAAGTACCGCACTCTCTAATTCTGTTCGGTCAGCTTTTGTTAATTTACCTTTTGTAAACTCTTTAAGATGCCCTTCAAAAAAATCAAAATATCTTTTTACAGTTTCGTCCCATGTTTCTCGTCTACTTTTTTCGGGTAACCAACGAGCATATCTAGAAAGGTGAATATACTGCTGGTATGTTGTGGGAAGAGTATTATACTTTACTGATGCTATCGTTGGTGTCATTATGGTCAGGTTCCCCTCTTAAATATTTCCAGGACACAGGAAAAACATCCTGGACCTCCTCTGAAATTCTATTTGCGATATACCGCGTTTCTTTTTGAGTATCTTTCGCACATCTGAGTTTGCATACACGCGCAAAGGCATATAAACTTCCAGTCCAATACCACTCAGTCAAAGAACTAAGGGGAAGAACCATTCTGGCCTGCTCGGCACATACACCAGCATCTAACATCTGTTTATATAAACTATCCGCTTTCATATATAGCAACATTACATTGTCATTAATATGACCCTTTTCATTTAAATGTTCAATTTTTGTATAGTCAGAAGAACCTTGCTTAACATTCTCGGGATTGGCTCGCCATGAGTCTGGCATAAAAAAATCGGGGGCATCTTTGACATACCTCCGACTAACTTCGTTCCATGTAAGACCGATTTGATGTTTTACTAATTGCCGAGCTACAAAAATGGGAGCCTTGATTCTAAACTGTAGGGTACAATGACCGAAAGGCGTCCAATGATTGTGCCGAGCCAAGTATCGGATCAATTTTTCGTCTCCCGGTTTAAACTCCTCACTCTGCTTATTAAAACTGACTCTGGCTGCATTGACTACTGTAAGGTCTGTTCCCATGTGGTCGATTAGTTCAACATTCATATCACCCATTAGCATTTCTTCCATTCATTCAATTTAAATTTGGCTTGCAGCCCTGAGAATTTGTTTTTATTTATCATACCTTCAACTTCTTCGGCTGTCTGTCCTGCAAGCACCATGTCGTTCACATCTTTTTCTAAAATATTTTCTGGCCAGATGCAAATAGTCCATCCCGCATCAATTATCTTGGCCATTCGATTTACTATTTCTTTGTTTCTCGCTTCGTTATCAAAGACAATCGTTGTAGTATCTTTCTCGACCAACCCATCAAGCCGGCCAAAGTCAGCACCGCCCACAGCGATAGCATTGCCAAAGAAAAGTGAATCAAAGGCCCCCTCAACCACGATAGTAGGTTTTCTTCCATTCCATTTCTCCAATCCAAAAATTAAAGGTTCGTTCTCGGCATTAAATTTCAATGCAAGATAGCGCAACCCTTTGTCATCATTAGTAAGGGCTCTACCAGTCAGCCCTGTCATGTTACCTTCGGTGTCACAGAAAGGTAATAACAATCTTTCGTTATGCCCTACAATTCTATCCTTATACTTAGGGGATAATAATTCTAGTTTTTCTTCGTCGTCAATATAATACAATCCCCTCGTCGAGTCATGGGGAAGTTTTCGGTTTTTAACAAACTGGTTAGCCACATGGTTTTCTGATAGAGCTGATAAACGAAAAGCCTCAATACTTGCAAGCAATTTCCCTGGGGAATGCTTTGCGAATACCGGGGCGTCGAATTGAAATTCTGGTTTTGAATCGGACGTTTTAGAAGAACTCACGCCTGACTTATATCGTTCCATTACATATTGCCCGTATAGCGTAGAGTCAATATGCTTAATGAAATTGCCTAATGAACGACTGTCGCCGCAGTTGTGACATTTGTAGATTAGAGATTCTTTCATACGAAACACATAACCGCGGGCTTTGTATTTGTTCTTTTCGGAATCGCCACATACAGGGCAACGAAAATTATATAACTCGTCGGACTTCTGTTTGAAGTGTTCCAACTGCGAAGAAAGAAGTCGAATATATTTGTGGTCGATGTAGATCATAATGAATAAAGTATAGCAGACCTATACGGAAATAGCAATAATTATTTTATGCCTAAGGATTCCCTTACCTGAGCCCGAAAGGTTGACTGTTCAATATCTAATTCATGAAGTGTGCCACGCAAATCTCTAAGTTCTCTATTGAGTGTGACATCTGCATTTTTAGATTCTAGTTCAACTCTTTCTAGGTCACGGGACGATGCTCTAGTAGAGGCAAATGCCCAAACACCAAGGACGGCTGCCGTGATAATCCCGACTAAAATTTGTCTTAGAATACCACTATTTCCATTTGTGGCACTTCCGTATAAGTTGTTTCCCATTTTTTTTAATCCTCGCAATCGTCCTTTAAATATGCATCAAGAGCTTCACAATGCCTTTGTTGCTCACCCAATTGGAATTCTAAATCTACAATATCAATCTCTCCAGCAGTTTGTAGTTCTAGTAACATCTCCAATTCAAGAATTGCATCCTCATTCCATCTTGGGCAAGCAGGCGGTTCTAAATTAGAAACTCCTGATGTAGCACATCCCGCTCCGCTAAGGAGCTGTGTCGCCACGATTACGAAGACTATCAATAAGAGCCTTACCCTTTTTGATGGGCCACGACATAACTTTATCGGCCCGTCTTTTTCGTTTTGCGTTTTCTTCGTGTATTTCATTTTTAGCCTCAGCCTCACCTCGCTTATAAGATTCTCTCAATTGAATCCATTTTGTTATGACACCAGTAATAATATTTGATAAAAAACTAACCACCAATTTAACAGCCGTACCTATAATGGACATCAAAACTGAACTCCTGTCTTTCCTTTAGGTAGCTTTAAATAGGTCATTGAACCAGTGGCACTATCTTGAATCATAATACCTTTGGTTGGATATGTCTTTGCATACTCTCGAATTTCCATGGCAATTTCATCATCACCGACAAACTTGGAAAACCTTTCGTATCTCAACTTTGCTCGCGTGCAACTGTTATATCTAGACGAATCAATCTCAAAAACTTCACATCCAGCAAACTTTTTTCTACGAACCAGTTTAGACTTTCCACGACGGACTGGCGGGTCATCACCGGCTGGAGCAGTTCCAGCAATATGTCCACCGCCAATTGCATTCACCGGAGCATCTTCGTAGATACCTTCTTCCTGGATAAAGTCGTCCAGGGAAGAACCGATATGGGGATTTTTCATTCTCAAATTTCTAAATATTTTTTTTGTCAATTGTCAAATTTCCCTTAAATGGTTGGCTATATCAAAATTAATAGGTATATTAGAATCTAAAATAGTTTCACCCTTAATACCTTTTATACGTTCTGGCATACATCTTAAAAAAACTAGAAATGTTTTCAAGATAGACCATAGGGAGGAGTCTATCTTGAAAAACAAAATTCTAGTAGCCACTTCTATATCATATACATTATACAAAACAATAATATGGTTCAGTATCAATCGCTCTTTTAGGTCACCAGTATTTTCATACCGATTAAACAGTCGCTTGATATACTTGATACGTTTGATGTCATCATTATATTCCTCTAGGTCTAAACA
>LWDU01035946.1_pt1 | contig 12955 bp, 9 predicted proteins | sample 727161 | NCBI WGS metagenome assembly LWDU01 (sample SAMN04566230, study PRJNA314399) | hydrothermal vent metagenome | isolation source: deep sea hydrothermal plume seawater | place: Mexico: Gulf of California, Guaymas Basin | collected 2004-07-11 | reverse complement strand
GCGGACGATTGACCAACGCCAAATGTCACTGTGCCATCTTTCGCTGTAAAGTCAGTTCCAGCGGTTGCTGTACCAGTGGTCAATGTTTCGTAGTTAACCACCGTAGAAGCATCAGCGGCCGCGCTTAATGCCAGCGTGAAAACGAGGTTAGCATCGCCGGAATCACCTTCAGTCACCTGTGGTGAAGTTGAGGTCAGGGTATAAGTGGTTGCTGCTACAGTTGCAGCAGTAAGCGATGTATCTGCTACCGTTACCCCGGTGGCTTGACTGGCCACGGTCAGGGTCATGGTTTCAGAACCTTCCGTCAGCGTGTCATTAACCAGAGAAACACCAACGATAGCATTACCGTCCGCGTCAATAGTCGCAGTCCCGGATAAATCACCACCAACCACGTCAGCTGAGGAAACACCCGTAATTTTCCAGGAATACTGGGTACCTGCGGCAACATTTGTAGTCGCCAGTGTGTAGTAAGCAGTAGCGCCTTCGTCAACCGATGTTGCATTGGCGGTAAGAGCAAAAGTTGCGGCAGTCGATGCAGCCGGAGCATCAATGGCAGCCTTGGCAGCCGTAACGGAGGCCGCGGTAGAAGTTACGGTAGACAGCACGTCCTGCAGGTCGCCCGTGCCCTGTTTTAATTGTGTTACAGAATAATAGGAGGCAACAGTGATCTTGTTCTGCACCATTGCAGCAGCAGTGCCCCACCCCGCGTTACTGGTATCGAGTGCATTAAGCGCAACAGCAGCTTCATAGATGACTGCGCCACGGCTGCTGCCGCCATTCAGCAAACCAACCAGGGTATTAATACCCCAGGTCTTTTCAGCTGCCGAGACGGTAGTGCCCACCAGGTTGTCCAGCAGTTTCGTCGCCCACTCGGTGTTAGTCATTAGCGATGGATAGATGGCCTTGTAGGCATCTGTCGCGGCCAAGGTATCGGCCAAAGCAAGCACCGAGGTGCCGCCAGCAACGGTATCCACCAAGCTGGACAGGTACGCCGTGTCTGGCGCCTTGTCGAACATGGTCACTGTGACGGCTAATATTTTGGTTCGGTCTGCTGCTGTAATTGACATTTATTGTAACTCCTTGATTAAACTTATTTTTCGGTCGCCATGCAAAAAAAACATCACGGCCGTTATAATTTCGGCTGCAGAGATATTACTTTACAGCCGTTTTCACTGATGTGACTGTAGTCACACCAACGAGAATTCATTGGTTTCATGCGTAGTCAAGAACCCCTTAAAATCCAGAACACGCAAGCCCTGCCAGCAGAAACCACCGGCAGGGAGGGAATGCTAACTGTCCTGCGGCCAATTGACAAGTGTCAACGCCGGGTATCGGCTATAAAAAGCGGCATATTTTCCTAATCTTTAGAATTATTTCCTAAAATACCAGGCGCAGCCCTATTTCAAGCGCATTGTCTTCGCTCTGAAACAAATCGATATTGCTGTCCTGCAGGTAGTGATAAAGATTGAGTGTCAGGTCGATACCTGGTCCCACCTGCCTGCGATACTGGAGCAAGACATTGCGGCGAGAAACCTCCCGCGCGGCCCCATCGGCAAGCAAATCACTGTAGAACCGGCGATCTCGCAAGCGGGTGTAGTTAAATCGGGCACGGAAAAGGCCTGCCGGGGATTCCATTTGCCATTCCAGCGAGGCCTGCCACCCCCGGCGATTGCCACCCGGTCTGTCGCGGCGCATGGCATTGCTGCCTAACACGCTTAGCTCAGCGTTAAGCAATTGATTTCCTAATCTTTGCGCGGTTAGGCAACTCCCCCCGAGGCTGATCTTTGTTTCCACTGCGTTCAGCCTTTCCAGGCTATGGTAAAGCTGCTGCTGAAAAGATACCGAGGAATAAGGTTTGCATTCAGAACGGGTCTCAAACTGATAGCGAGCACCAAGGTCCAGTGCGGTGAACAGGGGGCTGCCACCGTAAGCGAGATGGCTCAGACCCCCGTGCAACTGCCAGCTTCCCATAAAGCCTGGGCGCACAAAGACGTAGTTGCCATTGGCCTGGGTTAAATCTGAGCCACTGTCCTCGCTCACGCGTCCCCGTGCTTCGAACAACCAGTTGTGTTGTGTCCGTGGCCTTTGGTAGCTGATGCGGCTGGCAAGACGAAGGTTTATGTAGGGCCCACCGATGGGCTGAAAATCCTGGGCCAGGGCCAACATGACAGGTTCTCCAGCGAGGGTCAGGGTAATCTCACTGGGACTGGGCGCACTATTTAGATTATTGCTATATGCGCCTGAAATTTCGATTTCATAACCCTGCTGCCGGTTCATGGCATTCCAACGCTGTTGACGGTCACGCATCATGGATTTCAATGCCCCAGGTATATCTTCCCGCTGGATCAGGCCCTGGTTCAGCTCAAGTGCCGCAAATATCTGGCCTCCGGCGTAAAGCGCCTCGGCATAGTCGATCTGCGCCGCACCGTTTTCCGGGTCAATGAGTAAGGCGCGCTCCAGAAACTCAAGCGCCCCCGGCAGATTGCCACTTTTTAATTGCGCGGCCCCGAGCAAGGCGAAGTAGGGGGAGCTGTCAAGGCAGTCCTGGAAAATACCCCTCAGCCTCGACTCAAGCTCGGTCCAGTTTGTTTCCACCCCAGGCAGAGGGTAGTAGCGGGCGAGGTCCGGGCAGGCCTGCACCGAAAGCGGCAGAAGCAATAGTACTTTAAGCAGAAGAATGTAACGCATAGGACTCAAAACCTGGCTGCAGTCTTCCGATTAAAGACCCATGCACCAGACAAAACATGCCAATTCTCGTGCAACAACTGCTGGCATGCAAGCACACCGCGTTGTACACATTAATCGGGTTGGTAGAGAGTTGGGGATTTTGGTCTTATTGACGACCGCCGGCCACTACTTTAAGGCTCGCCCTTCTTGATGCCGCCCGCTTCGCAGGCCCCCCGGATGCAGCAGGCGCAAACAAGGCCTGTGGCGTCGTCAAGCCATGCAGTAAATAGCTCCCCTGCGCCTCAAGGTCTTGCCCTGCCAAACTGCGAGCAGCACATTCGCCCAGCAGGATATCCTGGGCCAGTTCTGCTGTCATCTCCTGGATTCGGATGGTGGTAGTAACCGTATCACCCAGGAGAGTTGGGGTGCGCCTGTGGGCGGGACCAATCGATCCGATAAGCACCAACCCCTGCTCGATGCCAATTCCAACCGCCAGGGGTGGTTGATTAGCCAGGGGGTTTTGCACCAGGTCGTCATCATGCATGGCCAGTTGCAGCTGATCGGCCGCCGCGAGCGCACTGCGCGCTGCTGCGCTGCCTTGTCCGTCCCAGACCGCCAGCAAACTATCGGCCTTGAATTCCTGAATCCTGCCGCCGCAGCTTTCAACAACAGCGGTGGCGAGGGTGAAAAAGTAATGCAATACGGCCGCGGATTCCTCAGCCGGCCGTGATTCCCCAAGGGAAGAAAAATTACGAATATCAGCGCAAAGCAGGGTTACTTCGCGGCGGCTGACGAGGACATCGGAATCGGGCGCCCTCAGTGCAATGTCCGCGGCGATATCACTGGGCAGGTAGGAATTGAGATTTTCATAAACCAGGTCCCGCTCGCCGCGAACCCGCCGCTGCTCCAACAGCAACAGAAGGCTTGCCGCAAACACACAGAATACCGCGGGTTGCACCCATCCCAGCCAGATGGCCATCTCCCCAAGCAACAGAATATGTATAGCAAGAGCCAGCAATGGCATGGCAATGGCAGCAAGGGGAAGCCCATAGGCAGCAATCCGGCCCCCAGCAGTGGCCAGCAGCATCAAAACAGAGCCCAATAGTATGCTCAGTAGCCACAGCAACCATGGCGCCGCCGCGGGGGTGTATGGGACGGCGTCATCCAATAAGCTGGCAAGCAGCCTGGCTTGCAATTCAACGCCTGCCACAGCACCACTGTAAGGGGTTGGCACAACATCGGAGCCCGGAATCCCGAAAGCGGTCGCGCCCACCAGAACCCAGCCGTTAGCAAAAAAATTATCCCCGATATTGTCATTCAGGACATCCACGGCGGAGACGGCCCTGAAGGCCTGCGGATCTTTCTTGAACGACAGGCGCATGGTGCCATCGGCCGCCAGGGGAATGGCAAGACCAGGGTAGGCGTCAATTTTCAGTACCAACTCGGGTGCCAGACCCAGGGCTGACTTGCCTGACTCTACTGTAACCGCCCAGCTCTCGCTGTTGGTGGCTTGCAGCAGTGCGCTGAGCGCCAGTGCCGGATAGGGCGCGCCGTCAACACAAACAAAGGCGGGTATTTGCCGAATATAGCCGTCATCAGACATTATCGCCGCTATATGGCCTTTGGGTAGGGACGCAAACGCAGGGTCGGGAGCCACGAAATTCGGGGCGGTGCTGTAGGATGAATTACAGCTAATTCCGGTCAGGGGGTGGGTCATCAGGCCCGTGCGGACCAACTGCTCAGACTGCAACACGGGCACCTGGGCCAGAACCACCCCTGAAGACGATTCCATGGCAGTCACCAGCACCCCATCGTCCACTTTAGGCTCGGCATAAACGATGTCATGGATTTGTAGCTGGGCACCGGCGCCATCAATTGCCCTGACCAGAGCTGCCACCTGTGCGCGGCTCCACGGCCAGGGCCCCAGCTGTTCAATACTTTTTTCGTCTATGGTGACCAGGGTAATCCGACGTTCCGGTGCCATTGCCGGATCCATGGTCCAGCCCAATGCACCGCCTCTTTCTTCAATATTTGTGAAGCTGTCGCGAAAGACCATGATCAAGGAAAGGCTGATAATCGCTGCCAGAGCCAGCATGAAAATTCTGCCCAGCCAGGGCATAAAACCCAGGGCCAGGCCAAAAAGATCAAGCGGTGTTTTCAGGCCTGAAGAGTTAGCCATGATCAGTGGTTGTCCCATAGGGTCAGGCCCTTGATGGTACCGGTCTGTAGCAGCTGTTCAAAAAAGTAGCCTGCTTCGCTGCCGTCCAGACTGACGGCACCAGCGAGATGGGAGTTTTCGGTGTGCTTGTAGAAGTAGCCGCCGGAGTGGAGTCTTCCCGATGATTGAAAATTGACCGCACCCAGGGCGCTATGATTTAACTCGAGAGCGGTTGCAAACTGATTGGTGTCAAAATCGATGTCCAGGCTACCGCCACGTACCTGCATCGGCGAAGTGCCGGCCTCAGAGTGGTAGGAAGCCTGGGCGGAGTTTAGTTCAAAGCTGACAGGGCCCAGACCACTTGCTATCTCCGGAGGCCCGTTCTCGGTACGAAACAGCATAAACTCCTTGTTGCCCACAGAAACCTTACGCCCCGCCTCAGCATCAGAGTACCCCAGCGCGATCCGGTCACTCGGGATCGTTACATTTGACCACCGGCCCCAGACTAACTGGCGCGCAGTCAGCACCGCCGCGGGAACGGGAGATTCGGGTACAAAATCTGGTATTACCGGATCAGGTGCAGGCGGCTCTTCAGCAGGCGGCGCTTCAACTTGAGGTTCTTCAGCGACCGAATCGCTCGTAGCAAGCTGGGTTTCCGCCGGCTGAGACAACAGGGCGCTGGCATTGACTGGATCTAATGCCACCGCTTCCTTATAGGCTTCTTTATCCGGGGTTTGGCCAGTCACCTGAGTGGCCGCATTTGTCGAAGTATCGGTATCGGTATTACTACTTTGAACCGGGTTATCCGGCACCACAGCAAGCTCGTCTGTATCATCAGGCGGGGCATCTTGCTCCTCGCTTGAAGTAGACTCCTGGGCCAGCTCCGGGCCCTGCAACAAGGGCAACAGTCGGGGCTGAGGAGAGTCTCCCCGAAACTCTATGATTTGCAAGGCGGTATCTGACAGCTCAACCGCGTCAAGGCTGCAAGGGCCAAAGGCCTCCGCTACACATTCGCTGGAGTATGGTGCCAGGACAATAGTGCCCTCGTTTACCAGGGCCCGGACCACGTTATTGGTGACGCTAACAGCAAAATCTGTCCCTCGAATACCAATGGCTACGATCGGCGTATTGAGGCGGAATCTGTCTCTGGCCATTTTACCCGCCTTGCCCGAGATTGACCGCGTAACCCCTTCAAGTAAATTAAGCTTGATCGCTGCCTTCTCTGGCTGCCCCGGGTCGAAGGTGTACTGAACAATTTCGAGGTCGCTATCAGGGCGCACACTGATCAGGGCCTGGTCGATAAACCTGATATGCACATGGCCGTTAATGGCGGTGACAATATGGTCGCTTTCTCTCACCACAGCCCCGATCTCAGCCCTCTGGCGGCCTTTCCCGGGAGAAGTAAGATAGGCTTCCCCCAACACAAAACTTATATGCCCGGCAGTTGCACTCTCCCCCGCAATCGGCCCCGAGGCCTGCACTGGACCCGCAAGCAGGCAGATAGAAGCCAGCGCGACGCAAAACAGAATTGCACCGAGGTCGGGGCTAGGTTGCAGATTGTGGAATAATCCTTTGGTCATAATCACTTATAGTCTTTGTAAATCAGCTCGTTGCACTGTAAACGTAAAGTTTCGGTGAAGATTGTCGAAAACCCCTGATGTCATATTCCAATACAAGTCACGTCTGTTGTTGCCACCTCTAGCCTCGTATGGCAGGTTGCATTCCCGGGTTGGTGGGGACCGATATTGCAGGTAGCAACGCGCAGGGCTTATGCCCACGACATGCTACCATATCCCATAGCCCTGGCTTGGCAAGTGATTGGAATCACATGCGTCGGCGATACTGGGCAAATCTTCTCCGATCCGGGCTTATTGGGCGTATACCCCGGTCGGGACCAATTCAGCATTAAGGTTAGACGGACATGGGAGTAACACTCGAGCTTCTAAGGACTTTTCCAGTTCTGAAAAACTTGCCCCAGGACCTGCTCAAACAGCTTGCGGATGGGTCCGTGCTGCACCGATGTGCGCGTCGCTCCGTAGTTTTAACTGCTGGCAAGAAAGAGCAGTTCGTGTGCTTTCTCTTTGAAGGCCGCCTGCAAGGTGTGGATTTCACCATAGATGGCAGAGAGGTTGGTCTAAACTTTATTGAGCCCGGCGAATTTTGCGGCGAACTTGGGCTTTTTGACCAGGGCCCACAGCCTGAACACGTGATAGCACTGGCACCATCGTCGGTTGTCTTCGTGCCGATGGATAGCCTCAGGGAGGTAATGCTAAGGTCCCCGGAAGTGGTTAACGCACTGGGCGCGAAATTGGCGTCCCGGGTCAGACAAATGACCTTCCAGCGCTCCCTGCTGGGCTTGCCAAGTATCTCGCAGCGGGTGTGCTGCCAACTATGGATGTTAGTCCCGGAAAAAGACAAGCAAGCATCACCAGATTCCCACATAGCCAACCCCCCCACTCACCTGGAAATTGCAATCATGCTGAACATCAGCAGAGAAACTGTGACCCGCGTATTTCAGACATTGCAGAACCGGCAGATAGTTAAGCGAGACGGGTCAGCGAATCTTCTTATCAGGAACGTCCAGATCTTGAAACGCTATGCCGAGGGTACGGAAGAAATATGATGCCCTTTTTATATACTCATCTGCGGCCCGTTGGTCTGCAGGTAACATCTCAAGGATACAAGACTTGCGTTCCCGGAAAGCTTGAAAAAACCCTGATCCGCCCCCACTTTGACTTTCACAGCGGGACGTTGGCAATAATGATAGGGCGCGCTGTCGCTCCCGGCAGGTCGCCCTGAAGAAGTAAAAACATGGCAAGTTCACCCAATAAATATAAATACCCGGAACTGGCGGACACGCTGAAGTGTGTTCGGGAATATTTTGTCTATGCCGGCCTTTTCAGTGCCGCCATCAACATCCTGCTATTAACGCCTGTCATCTACATGCTGACGGTTTTTGACCGGGTGGTCTCCAGTGGCAGCCTCTCGACCCTGGCGATGCTTACCCTGCTGATGGTGGGCTTATTGTTTTCCATGGGGGGCTTTGAGTGGGTCCGCTCAAGGATCCTGATAAGCGCCAGTAACAAACTGGAGGAAACGCTACGGCCACGGGTCACCGAAGCAGCCTTCCGGCAGGCGCTTTTTTCCGGCGGCTCGGTTAGAAACGCCCAGCCGGTTTCCGATTTGATCAACCTGAGGCAGTTTCTTACCGGGCAGGGTTTGTTTGCGTTTTTTGATGCGCCTTGGTTCCCCGTCTATGTTGTTGTCATGTTCATGTTTCACACGTGGTTCGGTGTGGCGGCCATTTTTGCCGGTATCGTTATGGTGGTACTGGCGTTTGTGAACGAAAAAACCACCAGTGAAAAACTACAAGAAGCCAACCTCGAGGCCGCCAAGGCCAGTGCCGCGCTTGCAGCCTCGCTGCGTAATGTTGAGGCAATTGCCGCCATGGGCATGGCTGATGATATTAGAAAACGTCATGAGCACCATTCCAGCCAGGCTCTGGAATTGCAAACCGACGCCAGCAAATGGGGTGGTGTGCTCACCAGCCTGAGTAAAACTTTCAGAATGGTGATGCAATCTCTGCTGTTGGGGCTGGGAGCATTTCTGGCGCTGCGTCAGGAAATCAGTCCGGGCATGATGGTCGCCGGGTCGCTGTTACTTGGTCGCGCCCTGGCGCCGATTGATATGCTGGTGGGAAGCTGGAAACAATTTTCAATAGCCAAGGCCCAGTATGATCGCCTGGGGAGCTTGCTGCTGCATACACCCCCCAGCCCAGAGACCATGAGTTTGCCAGCTCCTCTGGGCAAACTGGAAGCAGGCCAACTTGTGGTGGCACCTCCGGGCTCAAACCTAGTTGTAATCAAGGGGGTCTCTTTGGCTTTAGAAGCCGGGGAATCCCTTGGCATTGTTGGGCCCAGCGCAGCCGGCAAATCCACTCTGGCACGGGCCCTGCTGGGAATCTGGCCAGTGCGCAATGGCACGGTGAGGCTAGATGGTGCGGACATATCGGCCTATGACAGAAGCAGGCTGGGGCCCTATATAGGCTACCTGCCCCAGGACATTGAACTTTTTGATGGCAGCATTGCGGACAACATATGTCGCTTTGGAGAGGCTGATGCCGACAAGATTGTCGCCGCCGCCAGGCTTTCCGGGGTTCATGAACTGGTGCTGCACCTGCCAGAGGGTTACGACACCATCATTGGAGCCGGTGGCGGCACCCTCTCCGGCGGCCAGCGACAACGCATCGGCCTGGCCCGAGCTGTTTACGGTGAGCCTCGTCTGCTGGTGCTTGATGAGCCAAATTCAAACCTTGACGAACAGGGCGAAAAAGAATTACGCGCAGCACTCGGGCGGATAAAGGAGGGTGGGGCGACCCTGGTGGTGATTACCCACCGCACCAACCTTTTGCAGGAGGTGGACAAAATCCTGGTATTGAAGGAGGGCCTGGCTGCAGCCTTTGGGCCAAGAGATCAGGTGTTGGCGAGCCTGATGGGAAAACCTGTGCCTAAACAGTTGGCAGCAAATTGAAACCGGTTGCGGCCCGGCCCAGGCCTGCTGCCCTGAAGACAAACTTTAAGCGTTTAACAGAGAAATCACTGTGACCGATATCCAGCACCAGGACAATTCCCCGACCCCGGCAGAGGACAGGTCTGTCTATACCAGCATGGAGACACCCAGAAGAATTGGCTTGAGTCTTTTATTACTGGTGTTCGGTGTCTTTGGGGTTTGGGCAGCCATTGCCCCCCTGGACGGAGCCGCCCGCGCCCCGGGCAGCGTCACGGTAAAATCCTATAGCCAGGTGGTCCAGCACCTGGAGGGCGGTATCATCAGGGAAATTCGGGCACAGGATGGCGACCGGGTTGCTGCTGGCGAGCCCCTATTGATTATTGATGATACCCAGGCGCTTGCCCAACTGGGTATGGCAAGAACACAGTTCATCGCGTTGGCAACAAGAGACGCCAGACTAAGCGCCGAAAGAGACCAGCTTGGTCAGGTAAGTTACCCCGCATCAATCCAGCTCAACGGCCTGGACGCGGGCTCTGAGATGGCGGCACAGACAGAGATATTCAGAGCCCGCAGGGCTGCACTGGATGGCAGCGTTGAGGTCCTGGAACAACGTGAGCGGCAACTGAGATCAAAATTAACCGGCCTGGCTGCGCAAAAGTCCGCCAAAGAGGAACTGTCAAGCTCCTATGGCGACGAACTGGACGACGTAAGCGAGCTTCTGAGCCAGGGATTCTCGAACAAAACGCGCCTGCGGGAATTAGAGCGCAATTTTACCCGCCTCAAAGGCGAGGCCGGTGAGCTTAGCGCTGCTATCTCGTCAACTGAAGTGGAAATTGGTGAAGCCCGGTTGCAAATTCTGCAGCTGCAACGGGAATTCCACAACGAAGTCGTCAATCAGCTAAGCGAGACGCAAACAGCCCTGACCGATATTAATGAGCGAATTAATGCCCTTGGAGACATCGTTAAAAGAACTGTTGTTCGAGCCCCCGTTGCCGGCATAGTTAATGGCTTGCGCTTTCATACCGAGGGCGGCGTCATCAGTCCGGGGAACCCGATTGCTGAAATAGTTCCCCAAAGTGTTGACTTGATAGTCACGGCAAGAGTGTCACCGAACGATATAGACCGGGTGAGTTTGGGACAGGACGCAACCATCCGCTTCTCCACATTTGGCAGCTCGGTGCCGACGATTTTTGGGCGCGTACTCAACCTTTCCGCAAATAGTTTAAGCGATGAAGCTACCGGCACTGCCTATTACGAAGCCCGCGTCGAGGTTACTGAAGAAGGTTTGGCAAGCCTGGGTGATCTTGTTTTACTGCCCGGTATGCCGGCGGATGTATTTATCGCCACCGGTTCCCGAACCTTGCTCCAATACCTGTTTAAACCATTCTCCAACGCTATTGCCCGCAGCCTGATCGAAGACTAGTGATGCCAAAACATTCTGCTATAGCCCTGACGGGTCTGGTTCTGAGCCTCGCTTTTCCTGTACTTGCCCAGGCCGGTGAAACCCTGGAGGATTTTTTTTCCGCTGCTATCTTATCAAGTCCGCGACTACAGATCGCCGAAGAGCGTCTCAAAATAAGCTCGGCAAGAAAAGATGTCGCCACCGGCGGCCTGCTGCCACAGCTAAACGCCAACGCCAATTTGTCAAATAATCGCCGTGATTCATTCAATCAATTGCAAACATTCAATGGCGAGCGATACTCTCTGCAACTGAGCCAGGTATTGTTTAACTGGCAGGCATTCTCTGCTCGAAAGCAGGCGCGTTTTTCCGAGGATCAGTATGAAGCCGAGTACTACGGTGAGTTGGCAAGCCTGTTAACCGAGGTTGCGGAAAAATACTTTGCTGTGCTGCAGGCGGTCGACGCAGTAAATTCTGCGCAATCCGAGGTAGCCGCGGTATCTAATCAGCTCGCCCAGATTCAAAGCCTTTATGATCGCCAACTCTCGCAGATTACCGACTTGTATCAGGCCCAGGCCAGTTTGGCGGCGGCTCAGGGAGAGCGGCTGCAACAGCAAAGTGAGCTGACTATTCTCAGGGAAGCACTGCGTTCGATAGGTGGCATTAGTGTGGGGGAGTTGTTTAGCCTCAGTGATACTGCCGTGGTCCCGACTCTTGAAAACAGCATAAATTACTGGGTTGGTCAGGCGCAGCAGAATAATCATCAAATTCAGGCACGGGAATACGCAGTCAAAGCTGCCGAGTCGGGATTAGCAGCCAGCCGCGGCGCTTATATGCCTCGAGTATCGCTGATCGCGCAGCGTCAGAGTACCGACCTTGGCTTCGATAATGCCCCCATATTCCTTACCGATAACACCTATATCGGTGTAGATATTTCTATCCCTTTGTTTGCCGGTGGAAGCAACCGGGCCCGTGTTCGAGAAGCCACCAGCCAGCAAAGAATTGCCGAGAACGAGCTGCGACAAGTGCAGCTGGAGGCTGGGGAGAGGGTAAGGGCAGCCTATCTGCAAGTGCAATCGGGAGAGACCCTTATTGCGGCCGCGCTGCAATTGGTCGATTCCACGGCACTCTCCTCGACGGCTATGCAAAGAGGATTTGAATTGGGTACAGTGACCAGTGTTGATGTGCTCAACGCCCTGCGTGATCAGTTCCAGGCGGAGAGGGAATTACAGGAAACCCGTTATGAACAGGTTAATGCTTTTTTAAGGCTGAAACGGGAAGCGGGTTTGCTTACGGCAGACGATATGCTTGAGGTCAGCTCCTGGCTTGAAGCACCTGATGCCTAGACCGGGGCCCCTTGGAGCCACTGAAAAAATCACCACCAAAAACTTCGAGGCCAAAAACAAGGATAGTCTTACGCCGAGAATCTAAACACCGGGCCCTTTTTTACCCTTGCGTGGCCCATCGTTCCTGGCCTGCTCGCAAAGGGGTCATCTAATGGGGAGTAAAACTAGTCCAACATGTCTGAGCTTCAACGCATCACCTCGGAATACGTCAAAAATGAAGATCGCGTACGCCTCACTGGCGAAGTCGAAACCGGTGCTACCGAGATTTTATGGCTAACACAACGTCTGCTCATCCGCATAGTCAATCACTTATTGCAATGGCTGGAGCAACAAACCTCGGTAGCCACACCGGAGGCCCTCAAAGATGAGCAGGCGGCAGCCCTGGTTCAGGGTTTTGCCCAGCAAGCTGCCAGCGCAGAACTGACGGCCGAGCAACCCGTTCAATCCATGGACACTGCCCTAGCGTGGATTGTGATCTCGGTTGACATAAGCAGGTCACCACAGGCCGTAAAACTCAGCTTTAAAGGCGCCAATGAGGAGCAGGCGGCCTTAACCCTGGAAGCCCGGCAACTGCGGCAATGGCTGGGCATTATTCACCAGTTGTGGAGCGCGGCTGAATGGCCCCAGGCGATCTGGCCACAGTGGATGCAAGAGTCCGACGGGCCGGGTACCGACAAAGGGGCGGAGACAGGGTCAGACACCGCCGTTCACTAGCCCGGAATTCGATACATCTCTATCACTTTGCGCGTCACGTCATGCAGAGCGCCAGCGAGCTGCTGCGGAGCAAATTCAAATAATCCCTCTGCTTGCCTGACGCTCGCCGCTAAAGTAAAGGTGCGGGTCGTATTCAGCGCCTGCACCAGCTCCGGATAGTTA
>LWDU01032774.1_pt1 | contig 12955 bp, 11 predicted proteins | sample 727161 | NCBI WGS metagenome assembly LWDU01 (sample SAMN04566230, study PRJNA314399) | hydrothermal vent metagenome | isolation source: deep sea hydrothermal plume seawater | place: Mexico: Gulf of California, Guaymas Basin | collected 2004-07-11 | reverse complement strand
TTTATTGTAGATATTCATGGTTTAGAACACATACAAGATAAAAATTTGGTTAAAGGATTTCCAATTACATCATGGAAAAAATATGGATATATTGCAAAATCAATTTATTATAAAAAAGTTGAAAATAAATTATTTAAAAATGCAATTCATTTAATTTGTTCCAGTGAAGATATTCAAGAAAAAGTTGAGAAAATACAAAATTCTACATTAGTAAGAAATGCAGTTTTTGTAGATGAATTTTTACCAAGTGAGAATTCTGAATTAAAAATTGTATTAGTAGGACCATTTTTACCAGGAACAATTAATTTTGAAGGTTTAAACATTATCTCAAAAATTGTGAAAAAATTTCCAAAAATTAAATTTACATTTATTGGAAAAACAAATGAATTTTTTAAAAATCAATTAAAAAATGAAAATACAGAGTTTTTAGGAGTTGTAGATGATTATGAAAATACGCTACGAAAATATAGTGTTTTATTTGCACCATATCCTAATCATGCAAAATATTTAGGCTCAAAAAATAAATTTTTAGAAGCTGCAGCTTGTAAAATGCCAATTATTACTACTTCATCAGGAGCTGTAGATTTTAGAAATGATTTGTTATCAATAGGTGATACAACTGAAAAAATTTCAAATTTGATAAAATATCTTATGGATGAAAATAATAGAAGAGATATAGGTAATAAATTAAGAAAAGAAATTGAAGAGAAATACAATGCAGAAATTGAAGTAAAAAAGATTGTTAAACTATATAATGAATATGATTAATGCATTAAATTATCTTATAATTTTTTCATAAATTCATTTCCAAGTACATCAAAATCTTTTTTATAAAAAGTATAAAAATTTTTAAATTCTTTTTCTGTAATTTTATAATTTTTATTTTTCCTTTGTAATAAAGAAATAGTTAATGCATCTTTCATTATTTGGAAATATGGAAATGAAATAGATTTTAAATTGTTTGACATGATTAATGCATTAAATTCTTTATTATTGAATTTAAAGGAAGTCAGAATTTTTGAAATTAATTGAGGTAAATGAGTTAAATCATTAACTTTTGTTACCATGGATAAACAATCGTAATATTCATCAGAAAATAAAATTACAGGTTTTTTATAAAAAAGAGCTTCAAATCCAGTAGAACCTGAAATAGATATTACACAAGAACATTTTGAAATTAAATCTTGTGGGTTAACAGTAGGATGAATTAATTTTACATTTGGTAGATCAAGAATTTTTTTATAATATTCAATCGATCTCCATAATTTCAATCCTTGACCAGGGTGCTCTTTTACATATAGGATATAATCTATAGGTAATGAACGTGCAATATTTTCAATTACTGTTAATTGATTACTAAAAAAAGGTGAAGTTGTCAGTATTTTTGCTTCAGGTTCAGTATGTAAAGGAAAATATAGAAATTTTTTATCTTCTATTTCAAAAAGAGAAAATTTATCCAAAAATTCTTTTCTTTTTTTAGTTTCAGTATTAGTTAAAATTTTTGCTTTAAACATTTTTGATTTAGATTTTCCCATATTTTGATAAATAGATTCAGGATTATTCTGAAGACGATTAATATAATGTGATATCTTCTGTTTAGTACTAGCATCATCAAAATTGAATGTATGTTGAACTTTTACAGTTTCAGCAAGGGTTTTATCTTTAATATAATCTGGATCATATTCGATAAGATCATCATCAAAATTTTGGATTGTTTCTTTAAAATTATTTGAAATTTCTTGACTTGTTAAGTTATCAGATACAACTATTCTATTATGAATATGAATTGGATTTATCATTAGAGTTTTAATGTTTAATTTTTTGGCTATTTTGAAAAGTAAGACATTAGCGATATTTTCTCCAGCAGTTTGCATTACAATTAATTTTGGATTTATACGTTTCAGCATTTCAGAAAAAAATTTTATAGTATTTTCTACAATTACAAGAATTTCTGATTTTGTAAATTTATGGAAATTAGTTCTATGTTCATGAAAAAATCTTTCACCAAATATATCCAACCATAAATTTAATTCATAATCTTTTTCAGATTTTTTAAGATATTCTATATCATATGATGATTTGTCAATATAACAATCTGGATAATAGGTTACTTCTTTAAATGGAGTAATTTTTTGATTGTTTAAGAAACTAATATCCTGTTTTGTTGCTACAATTCCAAAAAAATCAAATTTACCTAATTTTGATAACGATGATGCAACACCCAAATTAATATATGCATAAGGGCCTTGATCTAACCAAAATAAAATATTAGAGGATTTATTTTTAGATATATCATTAGTAATTACCAATATCAGATTTTTTTATTATTAAGATATAAATGATAATATAAAAAGTGTGAAATAGAAAAATTATTTCTTACAAAATAGAGTATTAAAAATGAATAAAAAAGTTGTACAGATTATTATAACTATAATAAAGTAAAACGACATAAGAGTGAAAATTGGGTAAATGATATGAAAATTGCGATAATAGGTGCTGGTATATTTGGTGTAACAACAGCCATTCATTTAAGTAAAAATCACGATGTTGATCTATTTGAAAGAAATGAGGATATTTTATAATCAGCATCAGGAATAAATCAGTATAGACTTCATAGAGGATATCACTATCCTAGAAGTTTTGAAACAGCAAAATCAGCAAAAAAATCAGAAATTATGTTTAGGAAAGAATATGAAGATGCAATAATAAATAATGTTGATCATTATTATTGCATTTCAAAAGAAAATTCAATGACATCTAGAAATCAATACCTCGAATTTTGTAAAAAAAATGATTTAGAATATGAAGAGATGGATCTCAATCTCATAAATAAATCAAAAATTGATTTAACTATCAAAGTGAAAGAAAGTTTGTTTGATCCATTAAAATTAAAAGAAATTTGTAAAAAAAAAATAATAAAAAATAATGTGAATTTACTAATGGGGAAAAACATAGATGTAACGTCATTGCAATCTTATGACTATGTAGTAATTACAACTTATGCAAATCTTAATGGTCCAATCAATCATTTAAAGAATTTACAAATTAATTGTCAGTTTGAAATTTGTGAAAAACCTATTGTCAAAATTCCTCCATCATTAAATAAAAAAAGTATTGTAATAATGGATGGACCATTCATGTGTATAGATCCATATGGAAATACTGAAGAATCAGTATTAGGAAATGTCAAACATGCTATTCACCATACAAACATTGGAAAATTTCCTGAAATTCCTACGGAATTCCAAAAAATTCTAAATAAAGGAATTATTAAAAATCCATCAATAACAAATTTTGAATTGTTTAAAAAATCAGGTTCGTTATATATTCCAGAATTATCAAAAATGGAACACATAGGATCCATGTATACTATTAGAACAGTATTACCAAATGTAGAAAAAACAGATACAAGACCTACATTAGTAAATAAAATTCAGGATAATATAATAACAGTTTTTTCTGGAAAAATCGGTAACTGTATTGAAGCAGCAAATCAAGTTGAAGGTTTTATTAAATAATGTTATTCAAAATTAATTAATAATTTTAGTAGTATAACCTATATAGAAAAAAATTTCAATTACATTAATTGAAATCAGTAATTACTTGTGCAGGTAAAGGTACTAGACTACTTCCTTTTAGTAAAGAATTACCAAAAGAAATGGCTCCAATTTTTCTAAATAGTTCTTCAAAAATGGAAGTAAAGCCATTATTACAATTAATTTTTGAAAATCTTTACAATATAGGAATCAAAGAATATTGTTTTGTTACAGGTAAAACAAAACGTTCCATTCAAGATCATTTTCATCCAGATATTTTAGAAAATTCAAATGAAAAATTATATGAATTCTTTAAAATGATTGAAGAATCCACACTATTCTGGACAGATCAATTAAAACCAAAAGGTTTCGGGGATGCAGTTTTACCGAGTAAATCATTTGTAAATAACGAGTCGTTTATGTTACATGCAGGGGATGTTTCATTTTTACCAAATCATTTAGAATCATTAAAAAAATTATACGCATTAAAAAATAGTGATGTGGATGCAGCATTTTTAGTTAGAGAAGTTAGTGATCCTGAAAGACATGGTATAATTACATCAACCGAAATGGATGGAGAATTTCTAAAAGTTGAGAAGATTGAAGAAAAACCAACAAAACCTGAAAGTAATTTAGGAGTTTTTCCAGTATATTATTTCAAAAATTCAATTTTTGAAGCATTAGAAAAAACTAGACCAGGATTTGGTAATGAAATACAATTAACAGATGCAATTCAAAAATTAATTATGAATGGGAAAAAAGTTTTAGCAATAAAAATTTCAAGTTCACATGTATTAGATGTAGGAACTCCAGAATCATATTATTCAGCCATAAATTTATCATATAATTTTTCAATGAAAAGGTTAGAATAAATGAAAGTTTCAGTAATTGGTCAAGGGTTTGTAGGATTATCACTATCTGTTGTTCTTGCATCAAAAAATTTTTCCGTATTTGCCATTGAAAAAAATCCTAAAAAACTTGAAAGGTTGAAAGAAGGTAAAGTACCATTTTATGAACCAGAAATTGATTTATTTTTGTCTAAAGCAATTAAAAGGAAAAGAATTTCTTTTTATAAAGTAATTAGTGACATAGAAGAGGAAATTGATTTTATTTTTGTTGCAGTTCCAACTCCAACAAAAAAGGGTAAAATTGATTCACAATTTTTAAAATCAGCAATTAAAGAAGCGATAATAACAATAAATAAAAATTCAAAGAAAACGATACTTATTATCAAAAGTACAATTGCCCCAGGAATTACAGAAAAAGTCATCATTCCAATGTTAAATAAATCAATTAAGAAATTAGGGGAAGATTTTTTTCTTGCAATAAATCCAGAATTTTTAAGAGAAGGTTTTGCAATTCAAGATCAATTAAAACCCCATGTTGTAGTGATAGGTTGTCAAGATAAAACAACAAAAGGAATTTTAAAAAAATTTTATAAAAAAATGTATAAAAATGATATAAAAATAGTATTTACAAATTATTCTACTGCAGAATTAATAAAATATTCAAATAATGCATTTTTAGCTACAAAAATTAGTTTTATAAATTCAATTTCAAATCTATGTCAAAAAATTCCAGGTGCAAATATTGATGATGTTGCAAAAGTAATTGGGATGGATCCTAGAATAGGAAATTTATTTCTAAAAGCAGGTCCAGGTTTTGGAGGTTCATGTTTGCCTAAAGATCTAGATTCATTGATATCTGTATTAAAAGAACAAAAAATTAATTCATCATTTTTTGATGGAGTTAAAAAAATTAATGATGAACAAACTGGAATAATAGTAAATATGTTAAAAAATGAACTTAAAGAATTAGAAAACAAAACAATTTCTATTTTAGGATTAGCATTTAAAGAAAACTCAGATGATATTCGTAATTCCAAAACTATTTCATTAATCAATATTCTCTTAAATAAGAAATGTAAAATTCGAATATATGATCCTAAAATAAAAGAGAATATTGATAAAAAAATTAGTAATAAAGTAACTTTTTGTAGTTCAATTGCAGAATGTCTTCAAAATTCATTTGGCGTCATAATTATGAATTCAAATTCAGAATTTTCAAAAATTTCTGAAACAATAATTCAATCAATGAAAAAACCATTGATAATAGATACAAGAAGAATTCTAAAGAAAAAATATTCAAAATCACAATATGTTGGATTAGGAATTAATAATTGAATAAAAATTATACAGACCAAAAAATTATTTTAAAAAAATTAAACACAATATCATAAAATAAATTATTATTTTTAGATAAAAGATTATTACCAATAATAATAAAAATAAAAGATATGAAGATAGCATTAATTTCAGCTTTTTTAGAAGATGATATCTATGGGGAAAAATTAACAGATGAATTTATGAAAAATGTAATTTGTAATGAAGATAGTTTTCATCATAGAATCGCAAAATCAATTGAAACTCAAAATCATCAACCGGTCATGTTTTACATGTCTACAATAAAACAGAAAAAAAGTTTTACGCACAAATATGGACATGAGATTATCAGAGTCCATGCTAAACAAATTCCATTTATTCATGAATCCATTATTTATTCTTCAGAATTAATTAATTCTATTAAAGATGGATTTGATATTTGCCAAATCGTATCAGGATATTATGTCATGTATAAAATACCTGATATGTTTGACTATATTACATTCAAACTTTATAAAAAAATGCCAATAATTTCACGCTGGGCAGGAGGAAATTACAAATGGTTATTTCCAATTAGAAAATATATTAAAAAAAAATCACTTGAAAAATGTGATAGAATTATCTGTTCAGGAAAAGATGAAATAGAAATATTGAAAAAGAGGTTTGGAATTAATGAAGAAAAAATTCTACATATGTTCAATCCAATCGATATTGTACAATTCAAACCTAGAGAGAGAAAGGAAATAATAGGAAAAATTAAATTTGAAATGGATAAAAAATATCTTTTACATGTAGGAAGATTAATCGAAGATCATGGAATTGAAATTATTTTGGATGTTTTTAAAAAAATTAATCAAAAAAATAAAAACATAATATTAATAATAATTGGAGATGGTCCACTTTTAAAAAAAATTCAACAATTTATTTTTGAAAATAATTTAGAGGATTTTGTGGAATTAAAAGGTAGATTAGATCACAAACTAATATCATATTACTATAACATAAGTTCTGCATTGTTTCATGTTGGTCCTTCAGGAGGTATGCCAAATGTAATCATGGAAGCAATTGTATCAGGATTACCAGTAATAGCTAGTAATAGTACAGCAGCTAACAAAGATTTAGTTAATGAAAAAAATGGAACAGGTATTTTAGTCAAATTAAATGATAAAATAGAATTAGAAAAAGCCATATTAAAAATAATTAATCAAAAAGAAAAAATGGACTTTACAAATGCTGATTTGATTAAAAAATTTTCCATTGAAAATTATGGAAAAGAAATGGACAAAATATATCATGAATTAATTTCTCGATAGTACAAAATTTTAGTCAAAAACTTCATTAATTTATTAAGTAGATAAATAAAATTCAAGAATCATGAAATATTCAAATCCAGCAACAGTTGGATATACTGAAAAAAAACAACAAGATAATTACATTGATAGAGAATTTATTAAAAATAACAGTGAATGTTGGGAAATTATTAAATTATTTTCAGATTCACCATTTTTAACTCAAGAGGAAATAGGTAATAAATTAAAATTAACAAAAAATGAACTAATAGAATATAATAAAACAATATTAGAATTAGATTGGGCACAAAATTATATTATTAATTCAGGTGCAGGGAAAAAATATTGGAAAAATACAGTGATTTCAGCAATTATTAATGGAAAAACAGATGCAGTCTTGAATAAAGAATACGCATATCCAGATAGAATTGGATTTTGTCCTGGTTTAAGCTGTCAATTTTTTTGTACATTCTGTGGAAGAAATTATTCTGCATCATATGAAAAAGAATTTGGGGATAAGGGGTATGATGTGTTTAAACAGATAATTGATCAAACACCTAAAGAAATAAATCAAAATAATCCATATCACATAACAGGTGGATTAGAACCACTTACATTTCCTAGAATTGGAGATATGATTTCTTACGGAACAAAAAAAGGATTTCCAATGGAATTGAAAACAAATGGGTTTTCACTGACACCAGAATTTATTAAAAAACAACCAGGAATTTTAGATTTGTCTGTTTTACGAATTAGTCTATATGGTGCAAATCAAGAATCAACCCTTCAAGTAACTAAAAATCCAAAAGGGTATGAGAGAGTTAAAGAAAATATAAAAAATTTTCTTAAATTACAAACAAAAATTAAACTTGGTTTGAATTATGTTATTTTACATAATAATTTGGAAGATGTTTTACTTTTATTAGACTATATTGAAGATGTTAATTCTGAGTCAAATAATCAAGTGGATTTTTTAACATTGCGTGAAGACTTTAGTCCAGAGGCAAAAGATCTTTCAGTAGATGAACGTAAAAAACTATTAGATATTTTCAAAAAAATTGATAAAAAACTAGAAAATAAGAACTTAGACAAATTGCATATTGACTATGGATATGCATTAGAATCAATTAAACAGAATAGGAAAACATTAGAGCCCTTAAAAAGAATCGATCATAAACAAATGCGTCCAAAAATGTTTCCACAAATCTCAATTATGGTTGATCCAAAAGGAGACGTATACGGATATCATGAAGCTACATTTTTGGATAAAGTAGGTTCAGAAAGATACATCGTAGGACAAGTAAATGAAAATAAAAGTTTGAAACAAGTAATAGAAGAATTTGTGAATAAATCTGATGGTGTAGAACCTTTACCTATGGATATTAGTTATTTGGATGCATATGATCACATTATTACTATTTTATTGAATCAATCTGATGCAGATAAAGAATTTGGAATTCCATGGTCAAATGGACCAATACGTGCAAGAATTTATTGAGTTTTAACTTTTTTTGTGTTATTTATTTTAGAAATAATGGTAACAATATTCTTTGCAAGAATTGCAGAATCAATTACAGATTTTTTTCCAGATATATTAGAAATAAAATTCTTACATTCTAAAAATAAAGGAGATTTAGTAGATTTAAAAAATATTTGAAATGATTTAGATTTTTTATTTAATTTAAATAATTTATCATCATCCCAAATATACAAATTCTTTTTTGTGGTAATTTTAATTAATTTTTTTTTATAATTTGCAATACGATCAATACTGATATTAGAACGCTCATTTTTTTCATAAAACAATTCAAGATTAAATGAATCTATATTAGTAATAAAAGAAGATTCATTAATTAAAGTAATTCTTTTTGGTGTTCCAAATAATGTTAAATTAATTGAGAGTTCATGTGATAACAGATTTTCAAAAATATTTTCATTAAATGTTCCAAATTTCTTCCATTCAGAATTCATATTAACTATAAATTCTCTTTCATGAATTTTTTGAATTTTTTTAAAAATTTGATGATGTAAAAAAACATGTCCTACAAATAAACTAAGTTTTTTTTTCTTTGCAATTTTAATTAAATTATTTGCTTGAGTAACTGTTTGTGTCATAGGTTTTTCAACAAAAACATGTTTTCCAGATTCTAGAGATTTTTTGATTAATGTATAATGAGTAGAAATAGGGGTTGCAATGACTACAGCATCAATATTATTATCACTTAAAATAGAATTTATGTTTGTAGAAAATTTAGTTTTTGGGAATTTTTTTTGAATCCATTTTCTATTTTCTTGATTACCAGTAGTTACACAAATAGGAATTTCAGCAAAATTTGCAAATTCCCTAATGAGGTTTTTCCCCCATTTTCCCATTCCTATAATTCCAATTTGCTTCATAGATTTTCATGTTAAATATTCTATTTATTTTATCTCATAAATCAATAATTTTTAAAATTGTAAATGATGAAAAAATCACAGAGTGTTATGCGTTTAAATTAAATTTTTGAATAGAATTACTTTAGAAAAAATTATTTTTCATATGTTCGTGGAACTATATTCAATGGAGTTCCAGGACATATATCAATCCAATTTTCTGGTAATGGAGAATCCGAAGATTTGAAAGTAAATTGAACCATATCTCTAAAATGACCTTTTTCTGGATCTCCAGCTCTATGGAGACAAAGTGGAGGACAACCAAAGAATGAAGTTCCAGCAGGTCCCATCATTTTAGTGAGATTTATTGGATCTTCAAGTATTTCTTGAGATATTTTATTATTATCACGATTTCCAAATCCAGAATTAATTAATTCCTTTGTTCGTTTTTTTGTCAAGACATTAAAAGGACCATCTGCTTCTGACACATCAGAAAGATAAACAAAATACTTACATTGTGAAATAGGATCTTTATCCTGATGCCAAAAATTTGAAAAAGTTTCAAATTCTTTCCGAATTTCAATTGGCACAGGATAGTTTCGGGCACATTGAATATTAGAAATAATGAAATTTGTATTATAGTATTCACCAACTAATGCTAAAACATCCTTTGTGATAAGTTGAGAAATTTCTGGAAAAATTATACTTGGATCTCTAATCATTCTTCCAAAATCATATTCTTTAGATTTTGAATGGGTAAAAGAATGATTATCATCATTCATTAAAATTTGATATTTTTTTTGTATGTTTTTTATTAAAGATTCATCATATTGAGAAGGAAATGATGTAAATCCATTTTTAATTAGAGAATATAATTCAGGATTAATGTTTTTAGCTTTTTCATTAGGTTTTGTCAGAATGTCTTTTCCATTCTTAAAATTATTCATGAAGCCAACTGTACTGCCATAGATTTTTTTTCCTAATGCAAAATCTATTTTATTGTATAAAACACGTTTTTTCGAATATTTTTTTGCAGGTTCTGGAGATAGTCTCTTTAGCACACAAAAAATTCAAACTTACCGAATTTAAATATTTGGAAGATGTTATACTTGTACAATAACATCAAATTTTTTCTCAATTTTTAATAATAATGCCCTAAACTCTTTTGCTTCTTGTTCACTAGCTTTTCCTGTCTGTACATCCAATAAAAATCGGCACATTTTTGAATAAAGTGGCATTTCCTTTGATTTTAACATGTATTCTACTTTTAACTGAGTTTTTCTATGCCAATATCCAATCAAAATTGAAACCGGAAAATATGCTAATAGAAATATTAAACCATAAATCCATAGATTCGTAAAAATATCTGTAAACACCGAATTCTCCCCCAGAAAAAAACGGTGAGATATTAAAATGAAATTTGTCAATGTTAACCCGAACAATAAGTATATTGAAGTAGCATTTCTAGCAACATCAAATTTTTTCTCAATTTTTAATAATAATGCCCTAAACTCTTTTGCTTCTTGTTCACTAGCTTTTCCTGTCTGTACATCCAATAAAGTTCTAAATATTTTTGCTACAAATGGACTTTGCTGCATAGTAAGTGTAGTTTCAATTTTTAATTGAGTTCTTCTGTGCCAATATCCAATCAAAATTGAAACCGGGATATAGATTAGTAAAAAGAAAATTACAAAAATCCATAATTCAGGAACAATGTTTTGTAAAAAAGGTACTTGTTCAATAAGTAATCTATATGAAATCAAAATGAAATTTGTGAAAGTTAAGAGGAAAATAAGATAAGTACTATGTCCCATTCGAAACTCATACCATCTACTTCTAAACCATCCTTCTTTCATATTATGATATTTGTACATATACCTTTAAACTTTTTACAATTTTTATAATTAAATATTTTAATCAAAACTTAAACAACTAAGAATAACATAAAGAATATGAAATATGTTGTAACAGGAGGTGCGGGATTTATTGGCAATAATATTGTTCGTTTATTATTAGAACTAAATCATGAAGTTAAAGTAATTGATAATTTACACACTGGAAAAATTGAAAACTTAACAGATATTAAAAATAAAATTGAATTTGAGAATGTAGATATTAAAAATTTTGAAGAAATAAAATTGAATTTGAAGAATGTAGATGGAATATTTCATGAAGCAGCTTTAACATCAGTTCCTGAATCTTTTAAGAAATCTCAAGAATATTATGATGTCAATGTTTTAGGCACAAAAAATATTTTTAAAATTGCAAATAAAGAAAATATACGGGTAATATTTGCAAGTAGTTCAAGTGTTTATGGAGATATTAAAAAAACTCCCATAAAAGAAAATTTTGATAAAAATCCAAATAACCCATATGGACAAACCAAATTAGACAGTGAATATCTGGCAGAAGAGTTTATTAAAAATAAATCTAAGATTATAGGTTTAAGATATTTTAACGTGTATGGAATTGGACAAAATAGTTCTTATGCTGGAGTGATTACAAAATTTCTTGAAAATATTAAAAATGAAAAATCAATTACCATTAATGGTGATGGAAATCAGAATAGAGATTTCATTCACGTGAAAGATATTGCCAAAGCAAACATTGTTGCAATGGAAAGTAAAATTGAGAATGGATTTTTTAATATCGGTACAGGAATTGCGACATCAATAAATGATTTGTCCAAATTAATGATAAAACTATCAAATCACAAACATAAAACAATTCATGGTTCTCAACTTGAAGGGGATGTTAAAATAAGTCAAGCAGATATGTGTTTATCAAACAGAGTACTTAATTGGAATCATGAAATTAATTTAATGGATGGATTAAGAGAATTAATTAAAAATTATTTGCCATCAAAATTATAAAAGTGAATTATAAAGTTCAAGATATTGTTTTCCAATATTTTTCCAGTCATATTTTTGGACTTCAGTAAATGCATTTTCTATAAGTAATTTTCTAAGTTGAGGATTTGAGTATAATTCATTGAGAGTGTCTAAAATTTCAGAATGATTTTGAATTAAAATACCAGTATTATGATCTGATAAAATTTCCTTGTTTCCTCCAATTTTTGTTGCAATTACTGCAGTTTTACAAGCCATAGCTTCTAGAATGCTAGTACTAATTCCTTCAATTAATGAAGGTTGAATCAAAATTTCTGAACCACGAATTAAAGGGATTGTTTGCTCAGATGGTAGATATCCAAAATAATGGATATTTTCTTGTCTTGAAGCCATCTTTACATGTTCTTTTTCAGGACCATTACCAACAATAATCAAATTAATACTTTTAGGTAATTCTTTTGCTATCAACAATAATTCTAAAATTCCTTTTTCTTTTGATAGTCTTCCAACATAAATAATCTGTTTGTCATATATTTTATTTTCAGATTTTACTAAAGCATCAATATCAATTGCGTTTGGAACGTGAAATGGATTAAATCCTAATTTCTCATAATGTTGCTGTGCTTCTTTAGAAACAACTGTTATTAAATCAGCCCAAATTAATGCATTTTTTTCATAATTTTTAGAAATTTTACTGATTGTTTTTCCATGTAACATATCTATTTGTTCTGAGAAGATTCCATGTA
>LWDU01000304.1_pt1 | contig 12955 bp, 10 predicted proteins | sample 727161 | NCBI WGS metagenome assembly LWDU01 (sample SAMN04566230, study PRJNA314399) | hydrothermal vent metagenome | isolation source: deep sea hydrothermal plume seawater | place: Mexico: Gulf of California, Guaymas Basin | collected 2004-07-11 | reverse complement strand
GATATGGATGAGGCATACGAAATGCTTGAAGAGATGGAAGAAACCATTAAAGAGTTGTCCAAAGAAATTCGTTCACTTGAAAAAAGTAAGAGAGATAAATAGGAGTTAAGTTATGAGATATTTAATAGGATTAATACTTTTCTTGTCTACATTAACTGCTCAAGTTACTGATAAGAATTTTAAAGATAAAATAGGAAGTGGATTTGCAGTAGTAGTATTTACTTCTAATTATCAAGCAAAAGATTTAGCTGATTCTGTTTTAAAAGGAATCAAAGGGCATGAAGATGCTAAAATATTTACAGTTAAATCGACTGGTTTGAAAAAGGTGGTTAAGAAATTAAGAATTAGAAACTATCCATCTATTGCTTTATTTCACGATGGTAGTAAGAAAGAAGTTTGGAAAGCAGATATGGATGGTGAAGTAGATTGTTCTGCAAAAGATATTAAATCAGCAATAGATGATGTATTAGCAGAAGATGTTTTTTAGGAGATAAGTTATGGGAGTCATGAGTGTAATTACAGGATTTTTAAGTGGTGGTGATGTAATAAAAGATATTGGTGGAGTATTAGACAATTTACATACATCGGGCGAAGAAAGAGCTGAAGCAGAACAAAAGATAACACAAATATTAGCAACAGCCGAACAAGCGGCTCAAGCCCAAGTATCCGCTCGTTGGGAAGCTGATATGAAACATGGAAGTTGGTTAAGTAAAAATATTAGACCAATGACTTTGATTTTCCTTACAGCTGTATTTGTTGTATTAAGTGTATTTGATGGAAATATGGGTGATTTTACAATAGGAGCGGCGTATGTTCCAGTTTATCAGACATTATTGATGACTGTTTATGCGGCTTATTTTGCAGGTCGTTCTATAGAAAAGGTTAAAAAGGTAACAACTTAATGGCGGCAACTGGAGATTGTTATAGAGCAAATGGTAGACTTGCTATTAGTCATATGGATGATGACAGGTGGATATTATGCCATGGTGTAGGAATATTACAATCAGATGGTAAACCATTTGGACACGCGTGGGTTGAATTGGGGCCCGTAGTATTTGACCATAGTAATGGAAAAGAGATACAAATATCTAAAAAATTATATTATAAAGTTGGCGGAATTCCTGTAAAGGGATGGAAAATAATAAGATATACTGGAGAAGAAGCTGGTGTTAAAATGTTAAAAAAACAACATTGGGGGCCTTGGGATTATAATCCACCAAGATAACGGAGAATTATTATGAATAATCCAATAGCAAAATTTGTACAATGGCAATTATCAAGTGGTCAACTCGACCATTGGACATCCTATCATATAGCAGCTGGTCTGTTTATTGCCAAGGTGGCACAATGGTTAGGATGTTCTGATTTATGGGCAGTCTTGTGGGTGGCTATAATTGGTGTTGCATGGGAAATATTTGAAGTGTATGTAGAAGGTACAGAAGAAACATATGGTACTAAGAAGAAATGGGCATACAATACAGGAGCTGACCTACTCGTAGAGATAGGAGCGGCGTGGTGGATGGTATCATAATGAAAGAATTTCATATAGACGAGCCGAATGAAATAGGTAAGAAAAAACAAAAAGTATCAAGAGATGATAAGATGTTTTTTAAACAACAAATAGAATCTGTTTTGAAAGAGCGCGCGAAAACGACAGAAGGAACAATTAAATTAAAAAGTTTACTTGTAGAGTCACACGATGATACTGATTCATCAGTTGGTCTTTTATTATTACACGATAAACAACTATTATGTTTAAAAAGAACTGGTTCTTATTGGTCAATACCAAAGGGTCATATAAAATTTGATGAGTCTCCTATTGAAGCATTGAATAGAGAGTTAGCCGAAGAAACACAAATAGTTTTGGATACAATTCCAAAATTAATTTTAACTACTGAAAAAGAAAATGGTGGTAGTTTTTATCTTTATGTTACACATAGTATAAATTTACAAACTCCAATAATAGATGAAGAACATGAAGAGTGGAAATATTATAAATTTTTTGATATACCAGAAAAATTTGATTTTAAAATTTTACAACATTTAAAAAGGTTTTATTCTGATAGATTTATAAGACCACATAACGATACTGTACCAGATAAAAGTGGAGAAAAATACGGTGAGTAAGAGTATATATAAACAATTAGTAGAAGCGTCGAGTGCTGGTTCAATAGTAGATGCTGGTGAACCAGAATCTGGATATGTAAAACCTGGTGTAGCACGTAGACTTGGTAGAATTAGAGGTAGTCAAAATAGTGATAAGTGGTTTACAAGAGGTGGTTGGACACAATTACAATTTCCAAAGGGTGATAATCCATTTGGTGATGATACTCAAATAAGAGAGAGACAAGATATTATTTTTAATCCACCTTTACCAAACGAACCAATTGAAAGTGATGATTTTATAACGTCTGGTGTTGGTGTAAAAGGACAAGATTTTGTTCAACAGTCTGTAGATTTACATGGAAAATTGGCAAACACACTTAAAGAAAATTTGATTTTAGAAAGAATTGATTTTTTGCATATAGCTCAAGGTATAGTTAAATTACATAAATTAAATTCAAAAGTTAGATTTCTTAAAAAGAGTGGTAAAACAAAAGCTGATTATGTTGTTGAAACTGATACTATAACAGTTGAACCTACTTCAAATTTAAAAGATTTCATAATGACTGTATTACATGAAATTCATCACGCTCAAATGGCTAAAAAATATGGTAAAAAGAAGTTTTTGAAGATGTATAATCAAGCTGGTACTATGGCCGCTCATTATGGACTTGACCCACATGACGATAATAAATGGGAAGAGAAAGCGGAGGATTTTGCTAAACAAAATTTTAAAACGTGGTATAATAAGTTTAAAAAAGCATGAGTCTTTTGGTCTAAAAATAGATATATATTATATATAGGTTATGAACACACGTTCCCGTAAAAATAAAGGTAAACGATTACAAAACAAGGTACGAGATTTATTACTTGAAACTTTTCAGAATGAATTGGAACAAGATGATATAAAATCTACTACTATGGGAGAATCTGGCGAAGATGTCCAATTGTCACCTGCCGCTAGAAAATTAATTCCTTATGCTATAGAGTGTAAAAATCAAGAATCGTTGTCAATATGGAAGTGTTTGGAACAGGCGGAAAGCAATTCTAATGGTTATGAACCGTTGTTAGTATTTAAAAGAAATAGAAGCGAAACTTATGTTACAATGAACATAAAAGAGTTTTTAAGGTTATTATGTGAATCAAAAAATAGTTAATTTACTAAATAGAGTTTTAAAAACACGTGGTAGAAAGTTAAAAAAGACCAATGAATATATGTTTTGGTCACCATTTGTAGCACATCATAAACCCAAATTACAAATAAACATAAAAACTGGTAAGTGGCATTGTTGGATAAGTAACGAGGGTGGTCACAACCTATTTCAATTATTCAGAAAGTTAAAAATTAGTAATGCCATCATGGACGAGTTGTTCCAATTAGTTGGTAAACCAAAATATTATCGTGATGATAGTGTTACACCTAAAAAACAAGTCGTTAATTTACCGAAAGACTTTCTTTCCCTTGCCGTAAAACACCCATCACCAGTATATAAACAAGCCGCAAGTTATTTGTTATCACGAGGTATCACTGGAGATGATATATTAAGGTATAATATAGGGTACTGTGAAAGTGGGCCATATACAAATAGAGTTATAATACCATCTTATAATAAAAATGGGTCGTTAAATTACTTTGTTGGTAGAGACATATACAACAGTAAGTTTAAATATAAGAATCCACCAATATCTAAAGATGTAATTGGGTTTGAATTATTCATTAATTGGGATGAACCATTAGTATTATGTGAGGGTGTATTTGATGCTATAGCTATAAAACGTAATGCTATACCATTATTTGGAAAAACTATACAACCCAAGTTAAAAACCGAACTATATAAACAACGTGTTAAGAAAATTTACATCGTGTTAGATGAAGACGCTAAAATTGATGCGTTAAAATTATCAGCTAAGTTAATGAAGAATGGTATTGAAGTTTATTATGTTAGTATGCACGATAAAGACCCAGCTGATGTTGGGTTTGCACAGATGGTTGGTAAAATAAAAGATACTAAAAAGATGAATTTAAAGACTTTTTTACAAAGTAAGTTAGCCACAAAACAAAAGAAGTTTATAGATATATGAAAGAAGTAAATATTCAATTATTTGACAAGTTAAAATACATACACCACATTTCAGACATACAAATTCGTAATCTTAAAAGACATAAAGAATATGAAGAGGTATTTGAGCGTACTTATGAAGAAGTAAGGAAATATCCAGATAATGCTATAGCATATATTGGTGGGGATATAGCACATTCTAAATGTGAAATGTCGCCAGAATTAGTTGACCAATTATCAAGGTTGTTTAAGAATTTAGCTGATATTGTTCCAACTATTATTATTGCAGGTAATCATGATTGTAATCTAAATAATCGTTCTCGTCTTGATGTACTTACACCTATTGTAGAAAATTTGAATCATCCACGATTGTTTTATTTTAAAGATAGTGGGATTTATAAGTTTGCTGATGTATCGTTTGTAGTGTGGGATGTCTGGGATAAAGAGGAAAATTTTATAACATCTGACCAAGTAGATGGTGATACTAAAATAGTACTATTTCATGGTACAGTTGACAAGTCAGAAACAGATTTGGGATTTAAGTTACCTTCTGATGTACATATAGATAAATTTAAAGGATACGACCTTGGATTGTTGGGTGATATACACAAACGCCAACACCTTAACAAAGAAGAGACTATATCTTATTGTGGTTCATTAGTTCAACAAAATCATGGTGAGGGATTAGACCACGGCTACTTGAGATGGGATGTACCAAGTCGTAAATCTACATATATACCAATTCGGAATGACTATGGTTATTATACTTTGGATGTAAATAATGGTGTAGTACCAATGGTTAGTGATATGCCTATTAAATCTCGATTACGAGTTAGAGTAACAAACACGAAACCATCTCAATTAAAGAAAGTTTTAGCAGTAATACGAAGTAGATATGGAATAAAAGAAGTAATAGTAACTAAAACGGATGGTTTTAATAGACAAGACATTGATGGTTCAAAGATAGAGATAGGTGATATTACTGATTCCAATCATCAATATAAATTGATTAGTGAATATCTTGAAAAAAACTATGCAATAGATGAAGATACTTTACTTGAAATTAAAAATATAAATGAAGAACTAAATTCAACGTTTTTTTATAATGACCATCAACGAAATATTATGTGGAAATTGAAAACATTGAAGTTTAATAATATGTTTTCATACGGGGAAGACAATGAAGTAGATTTTAGAAAACTTGATGGTATAGTTGGACTATTTTCACCAAACGCATCTGGTAAATCAGCATTATTAGATGTTTTGTCGTTTTGTTTATATGATACATCATCAAGAGCGTTTAAAGCCGAAAATGTATTGAATAATAAGAAAAATTATTTTGATTGTAAGGTTAATTTTGAAATAGATGATACAGATTATTTTGTCGAGAGAAAAGCTAAAAAATTAAGTAATGGTCATGTTAAGGTGGATGTTAATTTTTGGATGATAGATGAAGCGGGTGATGAAATATCATTGAATGGTGACCAACGTAGAACAACCAACGTAAGTATCAGAAGTGTTATAGGTACTTATGAAGATTTTGTATTAACAGCACTATCCTTACAAAATAATAACACTGTTTTTATAGATAAGACCCAGAGAGAACGAAAGGATTTATTATCTAAGTTTATTGGTATAGGTATTTTTGATGAATTGTGGAAAAAAGCTAACGAAGAGATATCTGATGTTTCTGCGGTACTAAGAAGATTTCAAAAAAGAGATTATGATTTCGAATTAACAAATACGCAAGATAATTTAAATTCATATATTATAGAATATGATGAATTGGTAATACAAAAGGGAGAGTGGTTAGACGAACATGAACAATTGAATAGTGATATTATAGAAACCACAAAGAAATTGAGAAGTATTGATGAGTCAGCTAAAGATATAGATTCATTAAATAAGACAAAGGAAGATTTAAACACTTCATTATCAGATATAGACGAGAAACTTGGTTTTTGTCAATCACAAGAATCGGAGGTTTTAACTAAAGAAACGAGTTACAATAAAAAAGTTAACCAATATGTAGATGCCGACATTGATACTAAATATGACGAGATTCAAAGATATGAAGAAAAAAAGAATACCTTGAAAATTGAACTTGATAAGTTAAAAATTCAAGTACAACATAAACTTGATAAGATTGAAAAATTAGGTAATTTAGAATGGGATGATGATTGTAATGCATGTATGAGTAATCCATTCACATTGGATGCTATAGAAACAGAAAAATCTCTACAAAAAGATAAAGAAACAGCCAACCAATACGTATCAGAATATGATGAACTGGGTGATACAATTACGAATCTTGAATATGTCAGAGAAGATAAGATTAAATACGATGAGTTACGACAAAAGTTGGTTGATGTTGATGTATTGAAAAATAAAATAGATAGTCAATTAACATTATTAACAGAAAAGAAAAGTGGTACTATAGATAAGATAAGTACAACCGAACAAGATATAAGTAAGTATTTTAAACAAGAAGAAGATATATTGTTTAATAAAGAATTGGAGGGGGATGTTGTAGAGTTACAAGTAGATATGAGTAACTTATCATCTTTAATTGATAATATATCCAATGATATTAGTACTGTTAATGGGAATGTAAAGGTAGAAGAGAATAATAAGAATAATATACTATCCACTATTAAAGAGGTAGAGGATTTAGAAATAAAATATAAAGCTTACGAGTTCTATTTGAACGCCGTAAAACGTGATGGTGTTCCATATGAATTGATATCAAAGGCAATACCTACGGTAGAAGGAGCTGTAAATGAAATCCTTTCACAGATAGTAGAATTTTCTGTTATGTTGGAGATGGATGGTAAGAATATCAATTGTTATATTGTTTACGATGATGATAATATATGGCCACTTGAATTGACGAGTGGTATGGAAAAATTCATATCTTCATTAGCTATACGTGTTGGTTTGATTAATGTTTGTAATTTACCAAGTACTAATTTTCTTGCCATTGACGAGGGATTTGGTAATATGGATTCAGATAATTTAAATTCTGTTTATAATTTATTTCAATATCTAAAATCACAATTTCAGTTTACTATGATTGTTTCTCACATCGAGGGAATGAGAGACGCCGTTGATACTTTATTAGAACTTAAAAAAGAAGAAGGTTTTAGTAAAATAACTTTTAACTAACTTTTAATTTATTATCAGTTTTAGTATATCCTTCTTTATTTCTTTTCAAATTTAAAATATATTGATTAAGTACAGCACTCATAGTTGTACTTTCTTCCCTAACGTAAAGTCTAAACCAATCCATTAGTCTATCTTCTATTGTAAATGAGTATTTACACTTCATACCGATAATCTCCATCTTTTATCCATATATAAATATACCAAATTTTTATAATTCGATATTTATTATTATATGGAAACCAATATAATAAAACGCCAAAATTTGTATCAAGGTCTAAAAGATTTTGATGTTCTTGTAGACGAGACTACATTTTTATCTAAATATTTTAATGTCGTTGAGCTCCCAGAAATAATACCACAAGGTAAATCATCTTTCCTAATGGGTGGTTCTGAATTTTTAAAATCTAATGTTGAACTTAGACTTGAAATTCTTGATGCTCAAGGTAATTCTATATATACAGAACCAGTTTTAAATTATACAGAAGGTATTTTTAGTAGAGTATCTGTAGAAGTTTATAGTGATAATGCACCTGGTGATGCTACATTATATATTTTAAGTCAGCTAGACCCATTAAATTCTGATGTTGATGTTCCATTGGAGTGGAAAGATGCATATAATGTTCGTTGGACTCGACCAATTTTTATTGATTCATTAGCACCAAATACAGAACCAATTTTCTTTTATAAACAACCAACACTTAATATTAATGAAATAGTAAAACCATATATAGTACAAACCGTTGCAACAGGCTCAACAGTACTTACTGGTAGTTTAAGTGACAAAAGTAAACCACAAGACGCATATATTGGTAAACATTTTAAAGTAGACGAGTTAGAAAGAGATGTAATAAAAGATACTTTATTAATGAAAATTAATTCAAAGGAGAGTAGAAAGAGAGGAGTTGGTAATTATAAAAGAAGAGGTAGGGCGGTACGAAGAAGTTCACCAGAAATTGATAAATTTACATTTGATTTAAAACAAAAGTATAGTTCAGATACCAAAGCATTATCAGATTTTGTTGGTGGTGAAATAAAAATAGATAATCCACAAGTAGATACAAATAAATTTGAATTAAAACCGCATCATCAAGTTTTACCATATGTTTCAAAAATTATTAAAGTCGTTAATGATTCTGCTATTGTTCCGCTCGAATTGGTTACCGTAAAAGATACTTTGACCGAAGAACTTATACCAGTTCCATTAGCAGAAGATAATACATTTGAAATATCTTATCCTACGCCAGTAACTCAATCTGTTAGTACTACGAATTTTAATTCTTATGCAGAATTAACATTAGATAATTTAAGAACATTTTCTGGCGACATATATCGTGTAAAAACATATGTTAGACCAAAAGGTTCTACTTCTGATTATGAGGTTTTGGCCGACCAAGTTATAGAAAATACCGAATTATTAGTTGATGAAAATTCTGTATCTGGGAAAGATAGAATTGGATATTTTGATAATCAAAATACGATAGATAATAATTGGGTAATACATACAAATTATGTACATACAATAACAGGTAGTTTGGATTATGACTCATCCAGAATAATGGATTCGGTAAAAATTGCTGGTTCTATAACACCAGAAACTAATGCTATAGTATTAGAGACTACTGGTTCATTTGATTTTATAAAAGATACATATTATACTTTGACTTTTGATGCGTACGCTAGTGGCCAAAGTGGACTTTCGCCAGTACTGGATATATATGTCTCTGGTTCCGCGTTTGGTGTCACTACACAAAATAATTTTAAAAATGTTCAACAATTCGGGCATAAACTTGGCGTATTAAAAACAGACGAAAAGAATTTTAATTTTGGTAAAGTAGTGCATCCATTTGTAGCAGATAGTACAAGTACTGGTAAGTTAATATTTTTGATTAGAAGTGGTACTTTTTATTTATCAGATGTCTCGATAACTGCTACAGCCGAAACTGGATTTAGTCCAGATTTTATGAAATTGAAGTTACCAATGCCTGGTATATTTTCAGAAAGACCACAAGAATTTGATTTTTTAGTTGAGTTTTATGATATAAATAATAATATAGCAGAAACGATTGTTATTAAAGAAGGTATATCTTTTGCTGGTGGTAACTTCTTTCTAAGTGGTACTGATAATTTATTATCAGGTTCTATGTTTATGGGGTCGGAAATGAATACTGGTATAGAAATGGCCGGTGTTAGTTCTGGTTTTATAAGGTCAATTGGATATGAAGGATTCACAAGTGCGTCAGAAGGAACGGCGGGAGCTGGGTTTATTATTTATAGTGGTTCTGTATTACCTGGTAGTGGCGATAGTTACCAAGGTGTAGGTTTAGAATTACATGATGGTGTAAGTGGTTCTATGAGGTTCAGAACTGATTTGGGAGTCTTTGAAGTAAAAACACCATCTTTCTTTTTAGGGTCTAATAATCAATTTGTTAGTGGTGCCGATGGTAATGTAGAAATTAGTTCAAGTAACTTTCATTTATCCGCGAGTGGTGATGTAAACATGAGCGGTACTATTACAGCTACAGCCGGTGATATTGGTGGATTTAATATTAGTAGTGATGCAATTTATTCTGATAGTTTTCTTTTAAGTGGGTCAGCAACAAGTAATGAATATTTTATTTCGTCTTCTAATTTTAATGTTAAGGCTAGTGGAGATATAACAGCTTCCGCGGCGAAGATTACTGGTACTGTAACTGCTGATTCTGGTCAAATTGGTAATTGGCAAATTATAGATGGTAAGTTAAGTGGTTCTAATGCTACATTAGACGCTACAGGTGCCGCATTATTTAAAACAGGTGATGGGCCCGATGATAACCCATTGGGTGGTTACTATGTAGATTTTACGCCTGGTGATTATTATGTTAGATTTGGTACAAATTTCGCAGTATCATCAAGTGGAATATTGATAGCAAGTGGAGCGGTAATAGAGGGTCAATTGACTGCGTCAACTGGGTTGATAGGTAATTGGAATATAGGTTCTGATTCATTATGGAAGTTAACAGGTGGAAAGTATACAGGAATGTCTTCGACTGGTGATACAAGATTTTTTGCTGGAGCCGATTCATTAGCAGAAAGTGGTAGTGGAGTTTTTAATGTAAAATCTAATGGACAAGTTACGGGCTCGGATGTATTATTTAGTGGTGGTAAAATTGCTGGGTTTACAATAGCGTCTACAGGAATTACATCTACTGATATAGGAGTACACCCAACTGGACAAACTTATGCGTTCACGGCCGGGTCTGGAAATGAATTTAATGTAAAACATAGCGGACAAATAACAGGCTCAAATGTGTTATTTGATGGTGGTGAAATAGGTGGTTTTAAACTTGGTTCAACTTTAATATCGAGTTCAAATGGTAATTTAATATTAAGTTCAGATGGTGTAATAACTGGGTCGAATGTTTTATTTGATGGTGGTAAAGTAGGTGGATTTACAATAGATTCACATAGTATTTCAAATGAAAATGTTAGATTGACTATTCATGAAACACCAGGTTTGGTTATTAAAAATAAGTTTGATGATGATGTAATTTATGTAGCAAGTAAGTCATTTACTGAAATTGGAGCTGAATATGATGAAGTAATTAATGATGGATTTGAAACAGGTACTTGGTCTGCAGGAAGAAATGTTCTATCAACACCAATAGATGCGGCTACGGCTCCATTTAGTTGGAGTATCCAAACAGTTGGTGAAGTTTCTGCGTCTGTTACTAATAGAAGTGGGTATCCAGATGCGTATAAAGCGTATGAAAATAATAATACATTAGACTTTTTTGTAGGTGCACAACCAGCCGGCTGGTCAAGTGGAAATAGATATTCTTTCAATCAAATAATTTCGTCAAGTTGGCAAGGTGGTAACACTATATTTTTCGCATTTAATTCGAGAGTAAGTCATTCGTTTATAGCAGATGAGAAGCCAAGAGCTATGGTTACACAATCTATGTTGTTACAATACGAAGATTCTGGTACTTATACAACTTTTGCTACAAGGTCGTTTGCAGTAGGGTCTGATTTTTCTACACAAAATATAACAGCAGAAATACCACAAGATACAACATATTTGAAGATGATAGTTTCTGGTGCTATTGAAGAAGATGCAGATGCCGGAGTTGATACACCAGAGACAGAAATTATTTTTGATGACTTTACTTTAAAACAAAATAAAGCTGTAGTAGAACTTACACCAGACGGATTATTACTTTACGCTTCACCACGTTCTTATATAAAATTAACACGAAGTGGTGTTGAAATACAAGGTGGTGATAAGTTTAAAGCAAACAGCGTAGAAGCTACAGAATTGACTTCTACAGGTCAAATGAATGTTAAAGGTGGGTTCGCTGGAGCTACATTAGCACCATCTGAGAATGACCCACAAGATGTTAGTACAACAGCTTTTGCAGGTAATACTTCAGAGTATTCAAGAGGTAATCATAGACATGATTTACAATTCGCAACATTAGATACTATTGTTGATGGAGAATATTTTACAAGGTTATCTGCTACTCAAATTACTGCATCAAATTTAACTTTAACCGATGGTACGTTGTGGGGTGATGACACTTCCGATAGACATAATTTTACTGGTAGTGTTGGAATAACTGGTAGTTTAAATGTACCTGTTGTTGATGATACTTCTACATTAGCTGGAGAAGAAGGCGATATAGTATATTATACTGGTGATGACCAAATTTATAGGTATACTGGTTCTGGTTGGGCTAAAGCCGCTGGAACAAGTGGTACTGATGGAACAAGTGGTTCATCTGGTTCGAGTGGTTCGAGTGGGTCTTCTGGTTCCAGTGGGTCTTCAGGTACAAGTGGAAGTTCAGGTTCGAGCGGTTCAAGTGGTTCAAGTGGAACGGATGGTACAAGTGGAAGTTCGGGGTCGAGTGGCTCAAGTGGTACAAGTGGAAGTTCAGGTACAAGTGGAAGTTCGGGTTCAAGTGGCTCAAGCGGGTCAAGTGGTTCTTCTGGTTCAAGTGGAAGTAGTGGTTCGAGTGGCTCAAGTGGAACAAGTGGTTCTTCTGGTTCAAGTGGCTCAAGTGGTTCAAGTGGCTCAAGTGGTTCGAGTGGCTCAAGTGGTTCGAGTGGAACAAGTGGAAGTTCTGGTTCGTCAGGTTCAAGTGGAAGTTCTGGTTCCAGTGGTTCAAGTGGTTCAAGTGGAACAAGTGGAAGTTCTGGTTCAAGTGGAAGTTCTGGCTCAAGTGGAACTGATGGAACAAGCGGTTCAAGTGGCTCAAGCGGGTCAAGTGGCTCAAGTGGAACTGATGGAACAAGTGGTTCTTCAGGTTCAAGTGGTTCGAGTGGTTCAAGTGGAACTGATGGAACGAGTGGGTCAAGTGGTTCAAGTGGTTCAAGTGGAACAAGTGTAGTATTAAACGCGTCAACCGATGACATGATAGCGTTAATTGATGCTAGTCCAGGGGCTGGCCTCGAAAGATTAAAGGAATCAACTGTAAAAATTGAAAATGATGAAGATATATCTGGTGTAAATAGTATTATTGGTAAATCTACATACACAAGTGGATTTGCTGGTGGAGGCTGGGGAATCTCAGACTCAGATGATTCGATGGGGTTAGAAAACTTTACTGTTCGTGGTACTATGAATGTATATGAGATGCAAATTGCGTCTA
>LWDU01034435.1_pt1 | contig 12957 bp, 9 predicted proteins | sample 727161 | NCBI WGS metagenome assembly LWDU01 (sample SAMN04566230, study PRJNA314399) | hydrothermal vent metagenome | isolation source: deep sea hydrothermal plume seawater | place: Mexico: Gulf of California, Guaymas Basin | collected 2004-07-11 | reverse complement strand
TAATTTTTTCAGATCTAATATTATCATTAATTTTTTTATATTTAAGAGTATTGTTGGCCATTAAATTAGATTCTACATTTTCAAACCATTTATGTGACAGAGAAAAAGATTTAGGGTGAAAACCCCATATCCATGGACAATCATATTGAATTATTTTAAGCATTTCTTTTATTATATTTTCTCTATTATCAGAGTTTTCCATATTTTTCATTTTTAAAAAAAGCTTATCGAACTCATAATTAGAATAATTTGAAGCATTTTCACCTCCAAATTTTACTTTGCCATTTTTACTATATAGAAGAAATAGGAAATTTTCTGGGTCTGGATAATCTGCATTCCAACCCCATTGAAATATTTGACCTGTCCCGTTAATCATTTTTTCTTGAAACCTATTATAATCAGTAACTCTGGTAACCAATTGAATATTTATTTTTTTAAATTGTTTTCTTAACCAGTTTAAAAAAGCATATGTGTCTGCTCCAGACCCGGTAGCCTCAAAATATAAAATTAATGGTTTTCCAGTTCTTTCATCAATACCATCTTTATATCCCGCCTTCTTAAGAAGAATTTTTGCTTCTTTAATACTTTTTTTAATAACAAGATTATTTTTATTTTGGAATACTGTGTGGTTGTACTCCTTAGTACCGTCTTGGTAACCAAATATTCCTGGGGGTATTGGACTTTGGGCTAAAATACCTCTTCCATTTGCAAAAATAGAAATATATTCATCATAATCTATGGCTATAGTTAATGCTTGTCTAAGCAGCCTAGCCCTATCGTTACTACCGCCAATCACTGAATCCAACATATTAAATCCAATATAATATGTAGATGCAGCTGTAGCTGTTGCCAAATGTATGCCTTTATCTTTTAAATCTTCTGTAAGTGATATATCACCTGATTTATCTAGAGAAACTGCTTGATCGTAATTATCTGATGCAATACCAGAGTTATCATAATATCCTTGCAGAAATTTGTTCCATCTTGGGATTTGCTCTTTTTCCAATGAATAAATAGCTTTTTCTATAAATGGAACAACTAAATCCTTGTTTTTAGAAATTAATTTACCGTTATTAATTTTATCAAGTAGCGAAGGATAAACTTCTCCTCTAAAATTTTTATTTTTTTCAAGCACCATCCTTAAATTAGGATTATTTTCTGTTAGTTTGAAGGGGCCCGTGCCAACCGGATACCAGTTCAAAGTAATATTTTTTTCTTTTAATGGTTCTTGCCCATAAAATATATCTGCCTCCCACGGCATTGGCGAAAAAAATGGCATAGCTAGCCAATATATGAATTGAGGATATTGTTTTTTCAAAATAATTGAGAATGAATATCTATTAATTACTTTAATACCTGCTATATCATTATCAATAATATAATTCTGATTATTTTTATAATTGTTATCTTTATAGTCTGTTAGTTTTTTTCTGTACTCGCTAAATCCATATATATATTCTTGCATCACGCCAGCAATTGGGGAATGATTTTTTTTGTCAGATAATCTTTTAATTTGATATACATAATCTTTTGCAATTAATTCCCTTCTTGATTCGTGCGTAAAGTCTTTCAAGCTATTTATCTTTTTTAATTGATTTTTACTCAGATTATGATAAATAAATTGATCATTCTTTTTATAAAAAGCTGGGTGATCCTGATACATAATTCCTTTTTTAATATTTACAATATATTTCGTATATGAAATATTATTACTTTTATTAGTTTCTACAAAATTCTTATCGAGATACTTTACTACTGGCATTCTTTCTGCAGTTAATGGTATTAATTTATAAGGTTTTTCAAGGTAATGATATTGAAATAATGGTTCGTATATTTGCGCTATAAAAGCATATTCATTTGAGCTATACGATCTTGCTGGGTCTAAATGCTTAGGTCTTTCTTGAAAAGACGAATAAAAAACATTTTTATTTTTTAAGCTACTATATGGACTATTTAAAGGTTTGTCTGCACAACCTTCTAATAATAGAAATAGCACTATAAAAACATACTTAAATAATTTTAGCATTTGAAATTTGTTCATCATATTTACATATATTATATATTTTACTGCATAATAAATAAAATTTGTTATACAATACACAAATGAATTTTTTAGAAGGTAAAAAAGCTTTAGTATTAGGTATAGCGAGTAATAGATCAATTGCTTGGGGAATTGCTGACTCCTTACATAGAAATGGCGCCGAACTCGCATTCACATATCAAAATGACAAACTAAAAGGAAGAGTTGAAACTTTGGCAAATGAGTGTAAATCAGACATAATTATGCCTTGTGATGTTTCGGAAGATGGCAGTATTAAGAATATGCTAGATAAATTATCAAGTAAATGGAATGAATTTGACATTATTATTCATTCTTTAGCATTTGCCCCACGTGAAGAATTAGAAGGAAACTACGTAGAGAAAACGACAAAAGAAGGATTTTTATCTGCTCACAGTATAAGTAGTTATAGCTTGTTAGAACTTTGTAAAGAAGCGCAGCCAATGTTAAAAGGAAGTAGTCCTTCAGTTATATCTCTGTCATATCTTGGGGCAGTAAGAGGAATGCCAAACTATAATGTTATGGGGGTTGCAAAAGCTAGTCTAGAAGCAAATGTTAGATATCTTGCCTATGCAATGGGTGAAAACAATATAAGAGTTAACTGTATATCAGCTGGCCCAATAAAAACTTTAGCGGCAGCAGGAATTTCAAATTTTAGAAAAATGCTAGATCACGTTGAAAAAAATTCACCATTAAAAAGAAATGTAACAATACAAGAGGTAGGAAATACAGCTTCTTTTCTAGCGTCAGACAATGCTAGTGGAATAACAGGACAAACATTATATGTAGACTCTGGTTATAATATTATTGGAATGCCAGCAATAGACTAAATAAATCTAATGGGTTACAACTCTCACGCAACATGAATCACCTAAAACGTTAACGCTAGTTCTTAACATATCAAGTATTCTATCAACGCCTAATATAATACCTACAGCCTCAAAAGGTAAACCAACAGCAGATAAAATAACTATAATTGCCACAAAACTTGCTGAAGGAATTCCAGCAACACCAATAGAAGTAATTAAAGCTAAAGATAAAATTAAAAATTGATCCGCCAGTGCAAGATCTAAACCATATAATTGAGCTATAAAAATTACAGCAACACATTCAAATAAAGCTGTACCATCCATATTTATTGTTGAGCCAAGTGGAATAATGAAGTTAACATGATTATTTTTATGGCCAAGATTATCTACCAAACATTTTGATGTTATAGGTATAGTTGCAACAGATGAACTTGATGAGAACGCCATTAATAACGCAGGAAACATACCTTTAAAATGAGAAATAGCGTTAGCTTTGAAAAAATATAAAACTATTGGGTAAAAAATAAAAGAGTGTATTAATAAACCAAGAATTACAGTAATAAAAAAATTTAGCAAGACTATATAGCTATCAGGATCAAAAGTCATTGTAGCTTTAGCTACTAAACAGAAAACACCATAGGGAGTAAAAAATAAAATATATTTTGTAATTTTTAAAAAAACAATATACATTCCCTCCCAAAAACTCTTTAATAATATTACGCTTTTTGAAGATGAAGATCTCATAGCTAGGCCAAATATAATACTAAAAAATATGATAAATAACATATTTCCATGGGCGATAGATATAAAAATATTTCCCGAAAATATATTTAAAAGAAAATTACTTAACGAATAATCATGACTTAAATTATTTATTAGAGATATATTAGAATTTACATCTAAGCCAATTAAATTTGCTGCATTATTTCCATTTAAAATCCCAGGTTGAATAATGTTCACAACACTAATTCCAATTATTATTGCTACTAAACTTGTAAACACATAAAAAATCATTGTTTTAGTTCCAAGATTTGAAAAGTCTTTTATGTTGGAAAAAGAAGAAATATTATATATTAATGAAGACATTATTAATGGAACTACAATCATTTTTAAAGAATTTAAAAATATTGATCCCATTAAATTAAAAAAATTATATATATTTATTCCAAATATAGCGTTAGATTGATCAAAAATAATACCTGCAATTAAGCCGGCAAATAAAGAAAATAATATTATTTTAGATGACGGTAAATTTTCCATTATTATTTATCACAAGTTCTCAGTATATATTCTAATACTAGATTGTTCTCGTAAACTTTGAATTGTAGAATATAAAATTGTATTTACATATTCATTATTAAACATACTTTCTAGGGATTTCTTACTCAATTTTGAATCACCGGGTATTATATTATCAAGCAATATTAACTCATAATTTCCAGTGCCTGACTCAATACTTGTGACTTTATTTTTTGGAGTTAGAGAAAAAACTTTTAATAAAATAGTGCTTGGAATTTCTTTATCGTCTCTACCGATATCAATATAAGAAACAGATTTTTTACCAACGCTATCTTCAATATCTTTAATAGATATTCCTTTAGCAATCTTATTCTCAATATCTTTAATAGTATCCTTCATGGTAACAATAGAATTTTCTGTTTTAATTAAATCTTCAATTTCTTTTTTAACGTCATCATATTTTTTATATGTAACTGGAGATTTATTATTAATACGCAACATAATAATGTTGTCTTTAATTTCAATTGGCGCACTATTAAGGTTATTTTTATAAACTTTTTTCGATCTAATCTCCGCCATAACTTTTTCATTATTTAATAGATTATGTTCTTTTTTTATTCTTGAAAGATAATTTAAGCCTGTTGAAATTGATCTTACTGAAAGTAGTTCTGATGCTTTTTCTAAGGAGTCAGGATTTTCATAAAGTATATTAGATAAATCTTCAAAAATAATAGAATATCTGTTAATAATTTGAGAATCCTCATAATCTTTTTTTACTAATTCTTTTACGTTAATAAACGATTTTATTTTGGCTTCATTAAGATCTAATAATTTAACAATATAATATCCCTGTACAGTCTCAACGATATCAGATATATCACCAATATTTTTTATAGTAAAAACAGCTTTATTAATTTCTTTAGAAAGTTCATTTTGAGTAACCCAACCAATATCTCCACCCTTATAATTAGATAACTTATCATGTGAGTATTGTTTAGCAATAGAAGCAAATGTATGCCCATTAGTTAACTTATACTTAATAGATTTAATTATTTCGAGATTATTTAATTTTTCATTCTTAGTATTTGATAAAAATATTTGCGCAATATTTCTTTTTTCTTTAATTATGTATTTAAATTTATTCTCATTATAATAATTTTCTAATATCTGGTTATTAGTTACTAATTGTTTTTTTAATGTACTTTTATTAAAAATAATATATTCGATATCTAATTTTTCAGGCATTGAAAATATATTCTTATACTTTACATAAAAATCTTTTTTTTCTTCCTCAGTTGAATTTTTATTATTATCTATAAAATCATTATAATTCAGAGATAATAATTTAAAATTTCTTGTTTGATACTTTATGTTTTCTAAGTCTTCTATTTGTTTAGATGACAAATAAGAAGATTGAACAATATTATTGTAAAATTGAAGAGCTTTTAGCTCAGAGATTCTTATTCTTTCATAATCAGGGATTTTTATATTTTGACTTTGAAGTATTTTTTGATACCTATTTGCATCAAATTTTTTATTATTATGAAATATTTTATTGTTTTTAATATCATTTATTAATGAAGTTTCAGAAATTTGAAATTTATTTTTATTTACAAACTCTCGAACTAAAATACCATCAATTAGTTCATCCAAAACTGTTCTTTTAATAATTTTTTTTTGTAATTCTGCTTCATCTTTGTCTTTTGATATCATTGATTGCATTTCTTGCAATCTATTTTGGTATTCATTATTTAATCTATCTAATGATATTTTAGTATCATTAATTTCTGCTACTATTACATTACTACTTGTAAAATATTGATCAATTCCCCATAGCGCAAAAGGTATACTTATACCTATTACTATTACATAAGCAATCCATCCTGTGGAACGATCTCTAATATTTTGTAACAAAAGTATTTCCTTCTTAATATTTTCTTATATGGCGGAGTGGACGGGACTCGAACCCGCGACCCCCTGCGTGACAGGCAGGTATTCTAACCAAACTGAACTACCACTCCTCACTCTTCCTTGGTTTGGTGGGTGCTGAGGGATTCGAACCCCCGACATCCGCCTTGTAAGGGCGACGCTCTACCAACTGAGCTAAGCACCCTTACACCAGACTAGGGCGGGCTTAGTTTAGAGCATCCTTAAGGGCTTTACCAGCTTTGAATCCAGGAGTATTTGATGCTTTGATTTGAATTGCTTCTCCGGTTTGAGGATTTCTTCCCATTCTCGCGTTTCTATGTCTAACCTCAAAAGTTCCAAAACCAGGTATTGTTACTTTTTCTCCAGATTGCAGTGTTGAAGTTATTGCGCCTAAAGTCGCTTCTAACGATCTTTGTGCTTCAGCTTTATTTGCGCCTGTTGAATTTGCTATCGCTTGGATTAAATCAGATTTATTCATTATTATGATCCTCTATTTTAATATATTGTGAAATTGCTAAATTTTTTATCGTTCTCTTATTCATTTATACAAAAAGAAAATTCTCTGTCAACTAAAACAAACAAAAATCATAAAATTAAATCCTAATCATAATATTATGTTAATCTTATGTATTAGTTAAATATATGAAATTATTAGATTTATATATTAGTGAGTTAATATATCCTTAGATTCTGTTTTTCTAGGTATTTTTGATTGCGGAAGCACTAATCCTGTAATTGGTTTCTCTAAAGCTAAAGATAAAACTTCTTCAACCCATTCAACAGTTTTTATCTCAAGGTTGTTTTTTATGTTATCTGGTATCTCTGCTAAATCCTTTTCATTCTCTTGAGGAATAATAACTGTTTTAATACCACCTCTAAGAGCTGCTAACATCTTCTCTTTTAATCCCCCAATTGGTAAAACTTGGCCATGTAAAGTAACTTCCCCTGTCATTGCTACAGATGATTTTACAGGATTATTAGTTAAAGCTGAAACTAATGATGTTGCAATACCAACTCCAGCGCTTGGACCATCTTTTGGTGTTGCTCCCTCAGGAAAATGAACATGAATATCTTTAGTCTCGTAAAAATCCTTATCGATACCAAGTTGTAAAGCTCTTTTTCTAACAATTGTCATTGCAGCTCGAATAGATTCCTGCATAACATCACCTAATTTTCCTGTTAAAATATATTTTCCTTTTCCTGGAATAACTGCAGTTTCAACGCTTAAAAGTTCTCCACCAGCTTCTGTCCATGCAAGTCCATTGACAAGACCAACAACATTTTCTTTTTCTGCCTCTCCATGTTTAAACCTTTTTATACCAAGAAATTCATTAAGATTATTTTTATTTATATTAATGCTTTTAATTTTTTTATTTAATAAAAGAATTTTTACTGCTTTACGACAAAATTTTGAAATCTCTCTTTCAAGATTCCTAACACCTGCTTCTCTTGTGTAATATCTAATTATTTCTAGAAAAACTTTTTTATCAATTTTAATATCTTTATCAGTCAAGCCATTGTTTTCTAATTGTTTAGTTATTAAATACTTGCTAGCAATACTGTCTTTTTCATTTTCAGTATATCCAGGGATCCTGATAACTTCCATTCTATCAAGTAAAGCGCTTGGTATATTCATGGAGTTTGCTGTAGCAACAAACATAACATCTGACAAATCAAAATCCACCTCCAAATAATGATCTGAAAATGTATCATTTTGTTCTGAATCAAGAACTTCTAAGAGTGCAGAAGATGGGTCACCTCTAAAATCCATAGCCATTTTATCAATCTCATCTAATAAAAATAACGGATTCCTAACACCAACTTTTGAAATGTTTTGCATAATTTTTCCAGGGAGAGATCCAATATAAGTTCTTCTATGTCCGCGTATTTCTGCTTCATCTCTAACTCCACCTAATGACATTCTGGTAAATTTTCTTCCCGTTGCTTTAGCAATAGATTTTCCAAGGCTAGTTTTACCCACACCAGGAGGTCCTACTAAACATAAAATAGGTCCTTTAAGTTTTCTAACTCTTTGTTGAACAGCTAAATATTCTAAAATTCTTTCTTTAACTTTCTCTAAACCGTGATGGTCGTCTTCAAGAATTTTTTCTGCTATAACCAAATTCTTAGTAACTTTAGTTCTTTTTTTCCACGGCATATTAACTAAAACATCTATGTAATTTCTTAAAACTGATGCCTCCGCTGACATAGGTGACATCATTTTTAATTTATTTACATCGCCTTTAATCTTTTGTTTTACATCCTTTGGCATTCCAGATTTAATAATTTTTTGCTCAATTTCTTCTATTTCGTTTGGAATATCATCCATGTCGCCGAGTTCCTTCTGAATTGCTTTCATTTGCTCATTCAAATAATATTCTCTTTGACTTTTTTCCATTTGATTTTTAACCCTTCCTCTGATTTTTTTCTCAACTTGAAGGATATCTAATTCGTTCTCTATTAAGCTTATAATATGTTCAATTCGTTTTTTTACATCATTAATTTCAAGAATAGCTTGTTTTTCTTCCAATTTTAAAACCATATGAGCAGCTATTGTGTCTGCTAGTCTTGATGGCTCATCAATACCTGAAAGGGATGTCATAACCTCTGGAGCAATTTTTTTATTTAATTTTACATATTGATCAAATGAATCTATAACTGATCTAGACAAAATCTCAATTTCTCTATCATCAAATATGCTTTCATCTATTACTTGAACTTTTGTCTCATAATAAGAATCTCCATAAATTTCACCTTGTATTTCAGCTCGATTAGCTCCTTCTACAAGAACTTTTATTGTTCCATCTGGTAGTTTTAATAATTGAAGTATTGTTGCTAATGTTCCAAATCTATATACATCTTTGTCTTGAGGATCATCTAGATCTGCACTCTTTTGCGCCACTAACATTATTTGCTTATTAGCTTCCATAGCAACTTCTAACGATTTTATTGATTTTTCCCTTCCAACAAATAATGGTATAACCATATTTGGAAATACAATTACATCTCTTAATGGAAGAACTGGAAAAACTAACTCATCAGAATTACTTTTTTTCATGAATTTTCCTTAAATTTTATTGCTCACAATTATATTATGTGGGTATATTTCAATATTTCAAGGTACTTTTAGTCTTTAGCTGCTTTTTTGCTCTTAGGATTTTGGTTATATATCAAATAAGGTGATGTTTCGCCTTCTATAACAGCTTCGTCTACAACCACTTTTGAGACATCTGGAGTTGAAGGGAGGTCATACATAGTATCTAAAAGAACATTTTCAAGGATTGTTCTTAAGCCTCTGGCTCCAGTTTTCCTCTCTTTTGCTTTTTTTGCTATAGCCATTAGCGCATTATCCCTAAATTCAATCTCCGTATTTTCCATTTTAAATAATTTACTGTATTGTTTGGTTATAGCATTTTTTGGCTCTAATAAAATTTTTATCAAAGCATTTTCATCTAATTCGTCTAGAGTTGCTATCATAGGAAGTCTTCCTACAAATTCAGGGATTAAACCATATGAAATTAAATCTTCTGGCTCTGCATGATGTAAAAGTTTTAAAGAATCTAAATCATCTTTAGAATGCACTTCTGCTGAAAAACCTATTCCGCTTTTCTCGGTTCTATCTTTAATAACTTTATCAAGACCAGCAAATGCACCGCCAACAATAAATAAAATGTTTTTTGTATCGACTTGCACAAATTCTTGCTGAGGATGTTTTCTTCCTCCCTGCGGAGGAACAGAAGCTATAGTGCCCTCAATTAATTTTAATAATGCTTGTTGAACTCCTTCTCCAGAAACATCTCTAGTAATTGAAGGGTTTTCAGCTTTTCTTGAAATCTTATCAATCTCATCTATATATACAATTCCATTTTGTGCTTTTTCAACGTCATAATCACATTTTTGTAATAATTTTTGTATAATATTCTCTACATCTTCTCCAACATATCCTGCCTCTGTAAGTGTTGTTGCATCTGCAATAGTGAAAGGAACATTAAGAATTCTTGCTAATGTCTCAGCAAGTAAAGTTTTTCCACAACCTGTTGGTCCAATTAGTAAAATATTACTTTTTGATAATTCTACACCATCATCTTTTGAAAGCTGCGACTCTAATCTTTTGTAGTGATTATATACTGCAACAGATAAAACTTTTTTTGCTTTATCTTGATCTATTACATACTCATTTAATAACTCATTAATTTCATTTGGTTTAGGTAATGTTTTATTTTCACTTGGGTCTTGATCAAGTAATTCTTCCTTTATTATATCGTTACAAAGTTCCACGCATTCATCGCAAACAAAAACTGAAGGTCCGGCTATTAACTTTTTAACATCTTGTTGGCTTTTCCCGCAAAAAGAACAATATAAAAGTTTATTATCTAAGTTCTTATCATCATCGCTCATAATATTTCCGAAGTATAAATTATACTATTTAATATCCTTTTTAATTTCTTTTCTAGATTCGAGAACATAATCTATTATTCCATAATTTTTAGCTTCATCTGCATTCATAAAATTGTCTCTATCTGTATCTTCTGATATTTTATTAATCTCATTTCCAGTGTGTTTAGATAATATAGAATTTATATTTTCTCTTACTTTTTGAATTTCTTGAGCATGAATTTGTATATCTGCGGATTGGCCTTGAAAACCACCTAAAGGTTGATGAATCATAACTCTAGAATTAATTAAGGCAAATCTCTTTTTCTTCGCACCACCTGCTAATAAAACTGCACCCATGCTTGCCGCTTGACCTATACAAAGAGTACTAACATCAGGTTTACAAAATTGCATCGTATCATATATTGCCATACCAGATGTCACTGAACCGCCAGGAGAATTAATATATATAGATATATCTTTTTTAGGATCCTCAGATTCCAAGAATAATAATTGAGCAATAATAACATTAGCCATGTAGTCCTCTATTGGACCAACAATAAAAATAATTCTTTCTTTTAATAGTCTAGAGTATATATCATATGCTCTTTCTCCCCTGGATGTTTGTTCAACAACCATTGGAACAAGATTTAAATTACTAATATTAGTCTTATTATATTTCATTATTGTTATATATTATCAAATATTTACAGATAGTCTATCTAAGTTCCACTATGTCATCAAATGAATAACTTTTTTCCACAACTTGCGCCTTATCAACTACCCATTTTACAGCTAAATTTTCTAAAATAACAGACTCCATGTTTTTCTTAGCTTCTTCATTATTTAAATAATAATTCTCAATCTCTGATTTATTTCCTTGGCCACGAGAAACATTTTCAACCCAACTATCAATATCTACTTTTGATACTGTAAATTTTTCATTGTTAATAATTTCTCTTAATATTAAACCAGCTTTAACTCTCTCAGATGCTTCTTTTGTATATAGCTTCTCCATATCATCGTGGGTAATTTTTACGTCCCCATTTGGATTATTTTCTTTATCCATTCTGTGGATTTCATCATGTATAAGACTTTTTGGTACATCTACTTTTTGAGATTTACTTAATTCTAAAATTACATTTTTTTTCAAAAAAGAATCAATTAATGTCTCTGCATCTTTTTTCATACCTTCTTTAATTTTAGAATGTAAAGTTTTTATGTTGCCGTCTTCAATACCCAGCTTTTTAACAAATTCTTCATTAATCTCTGAAACTTTTGGCTCTAACACTTCTTTAACATTAATATCAAATTTAACTGGTTGAGAGGCAATCTTTTTATCCTGATAATCATCTGGAAATTTAATATCTAAAGTTTTTTTATCGCCATATTTTACTCCCTCTAAACCTTCTTCAAAGCCAGGAATTAATTGTTTACTTCCAAGCTCTATTAAAAAATCATCTGCTTTATTGTTTTCAAATTCCTTCCCATTAATTGTTCCTATAAAATCTGCTTTTACTCTATCTCCATTTTTTGATTTTCTTTTTACAATAACCCAATCCTTTTGTTGCTCTGCTATCTTATTGACAGCTTTTTCCAAGTCTACTTTTTTAACTTTTAATATTGGTTTCTCAAGTTTTATTTTATCTAAACTTTTTAATTCAATTTCTGGCATAACTTCTATCAGTGCTTTAAAAGAATAAATATTTTTATCTTTTGATTTCTCCATAGATATTTTTGGGGCAGATACCGGATTTAACATTTCCTCCAATACAACTTTTATATAATTGCGCTCAATATGTTCACTTAGTGATTCATTAAAACATTCTTCATAATATTTGCTTTTTACAACATTCATCGGAACTTTACCTTTTCTAAAGCCCTTTAAATCTAATGTTTTACTTAATTTAGTTAATTTTTCATTAATAGTAGGCTCTATTTCTTTGCTATCAAAACTTATAAATAATTCCTTTTCTAAACCTTTTAAATTTTTTACTTTTGATTTCATTTAAACTCCTACTTATTATTTAGGTATGGTGCGAAAGGAGAGACTCGAACTCTCACGGGTTACCCCACTGGTACCTAAAACCAGCGCGTCTACCAATTCCGCCACTCTCGCAATAATTTATTAATTTAATACGTAAAAAATAATTATGTAATTGCATTATGTATTATAATAAAAACATGAGGAATATATTGTTTTTTACAATCTATATAATATTTTTTGCAGTATTGTCATCATTGATTTGCTCCCTATTGTACATGCAATTTGATGAACAGCCAATGTTAGCACTAAATAAAGCTATTAAATATGGCGCTATATTAATGTCTGCTATATTTATTATCCCAATAATGAAATCTTATAAGTTATATGATAGACAACTAGTAGGGTATTTAGAGCCAAAAATAAAATTTATATTAAATATTTGTAAGGGCTTTGCTTTAAGTTTACTTGTTTCAACACTCTTAATTTTCTCATTTAAGTATTTCGATATTAGAAATATTAACTTTAACTTGTTTATTTTTGATCAATTATTTTTATACTCA
>LWDU01033770.1_pt1 | contig 12959 bp, 14 predicted proteins | sample 727161 | NCBI WGS metagenome assembly LWDU01 (sample SAMN04566230, study PRJNA314399) | hydrothermal vent metagenome | isolation source: deep sea hydrothermal plume seawater | place: Mexico: Gulf of California, Guaymas Basin | collected 2004-07-11 | reverse complement strand
CATGAAAAAATATAATCTTGATCAAGAAAGTATAATGATTGATTTAAAAACAAAAAATTGCCGAGTAAAATTTTTTTTAACGGTCCAAAAGGCATAGGCAAATCCACTATTGCCCATCACTTAATTAATTATATTTTTTCTAATAAGGAAGAATACAAATATGATTTAAGCAACTTAGAGATAAATAATCTAAACAAATCTTATAAACTAATACTTAACAACGTTCACCCAAATTTTCACCTTGTAGACATTATGAAAGATAAGAAAATTATTGAAATTTCGCAAATCAGGCAGATGATAAATTATTCTAATAAATCAACTTTTAACAATAACGAAAGGATAATTTTAATTGATAATGTTGAAAATTTGAATTTAAATTCCTTGAACTCTCTATTAAAAATTGTTGAAGAACCAAATGAAAATACTCTTTTTATTTTAATTTTTGATAGTAATAAAAATATTTTAAATACCTTAAAGTCTAGGTGTTTAATATTTAATTTATATCTTTCATTTTCACAGAGCGTAGAAATTACTAATAAAATTTTGAATTCAAATATATTAGATTTAATTAGTGAAGATTTGCTTCATTACTATAATACACCCGGTGATTTTATCAATTTAGTCAACTTTGCTAATTCATTAAATTTAAATTTGAAAGAGTTTGATTTAAAGAAGTTTTTAATTCATTTAATTGATGTTGGCTATTATAAAAATAATACTTTTATCAAAAATAATATTTATAAATATATAGAACTTTATTTATTAAAATTGATGAAAGGATCTACCTCTAAAAATAAAATTAACATACTTTATAATGAATCTATAAAAAAAATTGCTAACATGAAAAAATATAATCTTGATCAAGAAAGTATAATGATTGATTTAAAAACAAAATTATTTAATGGATAAATATTTTTATATAACAACACCAATTTATTATCCTTCAGCAAAACCACATATGGGGCATGCTTACTCAAGTATAATAGCTGATTTTTTTGCAAGGTTTAAAAGAATTCAAGGTTATAAAGTATATTTTTTAACTGGTACTGATGAACACGGTCAAAAAATACAAAGAGCTGCAGAAAAAAAAGGAATGGATCCTTTAACTTTTTGTGATGAGATTAGTAAAACATTTAAAAATTTATCTAAAACATTAAATTTATCAAATGACGATTTTATAAGAACTACAGAAAAAAGGCATCAAAAATCAGTTCAAAATTTATGGAACATTTTAGAAAAAAATAAAGAGATATACCTATCAAAATATTCGGGTTGGTACTCTGTTTCAGATGAAGCTTTTTACTCAGAAGGAGAAATTGAAGACAATAATGGAAATAAAACTGCCAAAAACTCGGGTTCACCAGTTGAGTGGGTTGAAGAAGAATCTTATTTTTTTAAACTATCAAAATGGCAAGAACCTTTGTTGAAATTTTATTCTGAAAATCCAAATTTTATTTTACCTTCTACTAGAAAAAATGAAGTTGTAAGTTTTGTTAAAAGTGGTTTAAAAGATTTATCTGTAAGCAGAAAATCATTTTCTTGGGGAATTAAAGTCCCTTCTAATAAAGATCATGTTATTTATGTTTGGTTAGATGCTCTTACAAACTATATTAGCGCTTTAAACTATCCCAATCAAAATGATAACCTTTACCAAAAATTTTGGCCTGCTACTATCCACTTAATAGGTAAAGATATTCTAAGATTTCATGCAGTATATTGGCCAGCTTTTTTACTTGCAGCCAATATACCATTACCCAAAAGAGTATATGGACATGGATGGATTTTATCTGGTGAAGAAAAAATGTCAAAATCAAAGGGAAACATTTTAGATCCTATTGAAATAGTAAACAAATATGGTTTAGATTCCCTAAGATACTATCTAGTTAAAGAAGTTTCCTTTGGAAATGATGGAAATATATCTAAGGAAAAACTTGAAAGCTGTATCAATAGTGATTTGGCAAATAATTATGGTAACTTATGTCAAAGAGTAATTTCTTTTAATGAAAAAAATTGTAATTTATCTATACCCAAAAAAAGCTCATTTAATCAAGATGATCTGAAGCAGCTTGATAATTTTAAGAATAATTTTGATAAATTAATAGGGTATATAGATAATCAAGATTTAAATTCATATATGAATTTTATAATTGAAAGTCTTTTTGCGGCTAATAAATATTTTAATGATCAAGAACCATGGAAGAAAAAATCTGATTTACCTAGATTAAATACAATTGTTTATGTTTCTTTAGAAGTTATAAGAAAAATTTCTATTATGTTGTATCCAGTTATACCAGCATCTTCATTAAGAGTATTAAATATTTTTAATATTAAAGAAAAAGATATAAAATTTGAAAGCATAAAAAATCATGAGGAGTTAGCAATTAATAATAAAATTAATAAAATAGATATACTATTTAAAAAAATAGAAAATCATGATTGATTCTCATTGCCATTTAGATCACGAACCTCTCTATAAAAATATTTCAGAAGTAATAACTAGGGCTAAAAAAACTGGAATCAATAAATTATTAACTATTTGTACAACAATCAAAAGCTTTGAGAATATACTTAAATTAATTGTTTCAGATCCTATTATCTATGGAACATTTGGAATTCATCCTCATGAATCTGAAAAAGACACCATTACTATAGAAGAAATAGTTAATAATACAAAAAAACATAATAAAATAATTGGAATTGGCGAAACAGGATTAGATTTTTTTTACAATCACAGCAGTCATGACAAACAAATATTCAGTTTTAAAACTCATATAGAAGCTTCAATAGAAACAAATCTTCCCTTAATTATTCATTCTAGAGATGCAGAAAATGAAACTTATGAAATCCTTGAATCATATAAAAATAATAATCTAAAAATTTTAATGCATTGCTTTACTGGTACTAAAAAATTTGCTGATAAATTGTTAAATTTAAACGCATATTTTTCATCAAGCGGTATCATTACTTTTAAAAATAGCCATGAATTACAAGAAACATTTAAAAATATACCTAATGAAAAATTATTAGTTGAAACAGACAGTCCTTTTTTAGCGCCAGTTCCGATGAGAGGAAAAGAAAATGAACCAAGTTATATAATATATACATTAAAAAAATTAGCTGAATTAAAAAATATTTCTGAAGAAGAAATCATTAAAATTACAACAAATAATTTTGAAAAAATTTTTAAAAAATAATGTCTATTGATAAAAAATTTATAGATCATTTTGTTAATGTAACTACTAAAGCTGCTTTAGCTTCTTCGTTTTTAGTTGGGAAAAAAGATAAAATTGCCTGTGATAAAGCAGCTACAGATGCAATGAGATCCGAGCTTAATAGAATTGCTATGAATGGTAAAATTGTTATTGGTGAAGGTGAGCTTGATGATGCTCCAATGCTTCATATAGGAGAATTACTTGGTACCAAAAAAGGTCCATCTTTTGATATTGCAGTTGATCCATTAGAAGGTACAAATTTTGCCGCGAATAATTTACCTGGCGCTTTATCAGTAATTGCTATTTCTGAAAAAAACAATTTATTTAATGCACCTGAGACTTATATGGACAAAATTGCTGTCGGTAAAAACATTCCAAAAGGAGTAATTGATTTAGATTATTCTATAAAAAAAAATATAGAAAATTTATCTGATATTAAAAACAAAAACCCTGAAGATTTAAGAGCTTGTATACTGGATAGACCTAGGCACAAAAAAAAAATTGAAGAATTAAATGACTTAAAAGTTAAATTAAAACTAATTACCGACGGCGATATTTCAGGAGCATTATTGGTTTGTGAAGAAAAATATAATATTGATATTTTTTTAGGTATTGGAGGAGGTCCAGAAGGAGTGCTTGCAGCATCAGCACTTGATACTTATGATTGTCAATTTCAAGGTCGTTTTATTTTTAAAGAAAAAAAAGATATTATTAGAGCAAAAAAGATGGGTATTTCAGATGTTGATAAAAAATATGATTTAAATGAAATTGTATCTGGAGACTCTATATTTTGTGCTACGGGCATTACTCATGGGGATTTAGTTAAAGGTATTGAAATTAACGATAATAATTTTATATCCGAAACACTTGTTACTCACAAAAGTAGTAATTTTAAAAAAATTATAAGACAAGAAAATAGATTGGACCTATGATTTCAGTCTCCGATAAAGAATGGAGAGAAAGAAAATTAGATAATAATTTAATAAATAAATGTTCTCAGGATAATAATTTTTCCCAAATATTATCAAAATTGGTTATATCAAGAAAATTTAACAATGAAGAAATTTACACAATAAATAATTTTAAAAATGTTAATTTTTTCAATGTATTTAAATTCAATAAAGATTTTAAAAAATCTGTAGATTTAGTAGTAGAAAAAATAAAAAATAATGAAAAAATTTGTATTTTAGGCGATTACGATGTTGATGGATCTTGCTCAACTGCTTTATTGATTAAGTTTTTTAAAAGTATAAATCATCCATTTTTTTTTTACATACCAGATAGAAGAAAGGATGGTTATGGACCAAGTGTAGAATTGTTTAAAAAAATAATAAGCAAATCTCCAAAATTAATAATAATGGTAGATTGTGGATCTAATGCAAAAGACGCAATAAATTATCTTAATAAAAATAATATAGATTCATTAATAATTGACCATCATCAGATTAACAAACCTTATCCTAAGGCTAATTCGATAATAAACCCAAAAAAAGATATTGATTACATAGAATATGATTACATGTGCGCAACATCCTTAACTTATTTTTTTTTAGATTTGTTAAAAAACAAAATTAAATCAAATTTTATACTAAGTGATTATTTATTTTATGTTTTACTAGCCACCGTTTGCGATGTCATGCCACTGCGTTATATAAATAGATTCATTGCAATTAAAACTTTAAATGAATTTGATTTAAATAAATTAATCTCAATTAGAAAAATTTATGAAATTTTAGAGAGGAATAATAAAATATCTGTTAATGATTTGGGTTATTTAATAGGACCTATATTAAACGCCGGAGGAAGATTAAATAATTCTGATTGTGCGGCAATATTATTATCTTCAGATGATGAAAATGAAATCGAAGAAATGACTAAAAAATTAATTAATCTTAATAATAAAAGAAAAAACTTTGAACAACTAATTCTAAATAATATAGATTATAAAAAAATTAAAAAAGAAAATAAAAATGTTATTATTTATTATGATCCTAGCATTAACGAAGGTCTTATTGGCATCATAGCTTCCAGATTAAAAGATATTTTTAACAAACCATCTATAGTTGTAACTACATCACAAGATAATTTGAAAGGATCAGCAAGATCAACTTTTGGTTTTGATATTGGATTAGTTATAAAAAATGCTTTAGACAACAAATTAATTGTTAAAGGTGGTGGTCATAAAATGGCTGCTGGTTTCACTATTAAAAAGAATAATTTAAATCAACTTGATGATTTTGTTAATTTTTCTTATAACAAAATATTTAGAAATTTTAGTAGAAATTTTTTTTTTTATGATGCAAAAATTTCCTTTAATGGCTTAAATAAAGTTTTTAATGACGAAATTAATAAATTATATCCATTTGGATCTGGTAATCCCGAACCCGTTTTTTTATTTGAAAATCTAAAAATTAGTAAAGTAAAAATTTTAGACAAAAAACATATATCAAACCTTTTTACTTCAAAAAATGGATTTTCTATTCAAGCTATTTCTTTTAATTCTATAAATGAATCAATTGGTAAGTATTTACTAAATTATAAAAAAGAAATTAATGTTATAGGATATCTTAATAACAATTTTTGGAACAACAAAAAAATATTACAATTAGTTGTTAGAGATATAATTATTTAAACTATTAAAAACTTGATAAATCATAGCTTTTCCAATAAAAGACTTCAATTCGGTCCCATCGTCTATCGGTTAGGACACGTGGTTTTCATCCTCGAAAGAGGGGTTCGATTCCCCTTGGGACCGCCATTTATTTTTTTTATGTTTTATTTTGTTTATATGATCAAATCTATATCATCCAAAAAAAGTAAAACTTACGTTGGTTATACAAACAATATTCAAAATAGATTATTACAACATAACACTAATAAAGGAGCAAAATCTACAAAAGGCTACAGATGGAAAGTAATTTATAAAAAAAAATTTTCTTCAAAAAAAATGGCAATGTCGTATGAATATGAGTTGAAAAAAAATAGAAAAAAACGATTAAGTATATTAAAACAAAATTGATATTAAATTTATGAAAAAAATTGGAATAGGAATAATTGGGTTAGGAAATATTGGAAGCCGATTTTACAAAGAAATAATTTCTAACAAAAGAGAAATTGGTCTTAAAACTGGTACAAATATTAATATAGTTGGTGTATCAGCAAAAAATATTAATAAAAAAAGAAATTTTAAAGTTCGAAAAAATATTTTTTTTAAAAATCCATTGGATATAACAAAAAATCCAAAAGTTAATATTGTAATTGAATTAATTGGTTTATCTGACGGTATATCAAAAAAAATTGTTGAAAATGCTTTAAAGAATAAAAAGCATGTTATTACTGCTAATAAAGCTTTAATTTCTAAACACGGCGACCACCTATCATTGCTTGCTGAAAAAAATAAAGTTAACTTAGAATTTGAAGCTTCTGTATGTGGTGGAATACCGATATTACGAACTTTAAAGGATGGATTGGCTACTAATAAAATTAATAAAGTTATAGGTATTTTAAATGGTACTTCCAATTACATTCTTTCGGAGATGGAAAAATCTAAAAATTCTTTTAAAGAAGTTTTAAATAAAGCACAAAATTTGGGGTTTGCAGAAACAAATCCTCAATTTGATCTTGATGGGAATGACGTTTTAGCGAAAATTAGAATTTTATCTGCTTTGTCATTTAATAACAAAATTTCTAAAAATAAATGTTTAATGAGTGGAATTGAAAATATCGAGCTTAAAGATATAGATATGGCAAATAAATTAGACCTTAGAATAAAATTATTAGGTATAACTGAAATTATTAATAATAAATTATTTGAAAGAGTCCATCCATGTTTAATAAAAAAAGACACATATATTTCAAATATTGATGGCGTCATGAATGCGGTAATTTTGGAAGGAATTCCAGTTGGTCAAAGTGTTTTACAAGGGGAGGGAGCTGGCTCTGGACCAACTTCATCAGCGTTATTATCTGATCTTTTGTCAATATTACGAGGTAACATTAAATATCCTTTTGGAATATCTTCTAATAAAAGAAAAAATATAAAATCTTATGATAAAAACCTGTATTCAAATTCTTTATATTTAAGGTTTGAAGTTAAGGATAAACCTGGCGTTTTATCAGAAATAACTAAAAAATTAGCTAACTTTAAAATTTCAATTGAAAGACTTATACAAATACCAGATAGAAAAAACAAAAAGGCTTCTATTGTGATCATTACTCATAAAACTAATGAAAGAAATTCAACTAAGTGTCTTCAAGTATTTAAAAAAAATAAAAACATCATTAAGAATCCAACATTAATCCGTTTATTTTAAACTAATGGGTGTTAAGTTTACTATTTTGGGTTGTGGTAGCTCTCTAGGAGTGCCACGAGCTGATGGATATTGGGGAAAATGTGATCCGAAAGAAAAAAAGAACTATAGAACAAGATGTTCCGCTGTAATAAGCACAAAAAATACTAATACTCTAATTGATACTTCGCCAGATCTTCGTTTTCAATTAATTAATAATAAAATTAATAATATTGATCGTGTATTATACACTCACTATCATGCTGATCAAACTCATGGGATTAATGATTTAAGAGTTTTTTATATTAAACAAAAAAAAAAAATTCCTGCTTATGCAGATTATCATACTACAAAATATTTAAAAAATCATTTTTCTTATTGTTTTACAAAAAAAAGTTTTGGTTATCCTCCAATTTTGCAATTAAAAAAAGTAAAAAAAAAACTTATTTTTAGAGATAAAAATACATTACTAAATATAAAAACTATTTCCGTTAAACATGGAACAATTCATTGTAATAGCTATATAATAAATAGCAAATGTGCTTACGCTAGTGACGTAAATTTTATTTATAATAAAGACATAAAAAATTTTATTAATTTAAACTACTTAGTTATAGATTGTCTTAGAATTGCTAAGCATCCTTCTCATTACAATTTGGAAGATGTTCTTAAATTAATTGATATATTAAAGCCAAAAAAATCAATACTTACAAACTTACATGCCGATCTAGACTATAATTATTTAATAAATATTTTACCTAAAAATGTAATACCCGCATATGATGGTATGTCATTCTTTATCTAATATATTTTCTATTTCGTTTGTAATTTTTTTTGATGTTGGCTTTGTTAGAGAAGTGTATGTATTTTGAATTTTCCCATCTTTATTAATCAATATTTTATGAAAATTCCACTTTGGTATTGCCGAATTCCCATAATTTTGCTTTGCCCATAAATATATGGGATGAATATTTTCTCCTTTAACATCAACTTTATCTGTCATTGGAAAATTAACATTAAAATTTACTTCACAAAATTTTTTGATTTCTTTGTTTGTTCCAGGTTCTTGTCCACCAAATTGATTTGAAGGTACACCTAACACAATTAAGCCTCTATCTTTATACGTTTCCCATAATTCCTGTAACCCAGCATATTGTTTTGTAAAACCACAATTACTTGCAACATTTACTAACAATATTGCCTTATCATCTATATTTTTGATACTTAAATCAAAAAATATTTTTTCATATTTTGCAAAAGATTTATTAGTAAATGAAAACATTGATAATAATATTATATATATTAATAATTTTTTTTTAAAACATACTGTCATTTTTTTGTTGTAATCAATAATAAAAAATATCCAAATAAAGTTGATAAAAGAGATCCTGCTAAAACACCTATTTTAACACCGCCAATGTATTGCGTATTTTCAACAAAGGCTAAATTTCCAATAAATAAACTCATAGTGAAGCCAATACCAGTGAGTATGCCAACACCATAAAGGCTTAACCAATTAGAGTTGGTAGGCATTTGAGCAATTTTTAATTTTATCGAAACTATTGAAAATAAAAATACTCCAATTTGCTTTCCAATAAATAATCCAAGAACGATCCCAAGAGGAACTGGTAACAATAATGAATTAAAAGTTATTCCATTTAATGAAACTCCAGCATTAGCCAATGCGAATAAAGGCATAATTCCAAAAGCAACATATGGACTAATTGCATGTTCAATTTTAATTAAAAGTGAAAAATCTTTTTCTTTTTTTCTATGAGGTATTACGGTTGCCAAAAGGACACCAGATATTGTTGCATGAATTCCAGATTCATGTGTAAAGAGCCATAAAAAAAATCCTAATATTAAATAAGGTAAAAATTTATTAATATTAAATTTGTTTAAAAGCATTAAGGAAATAAAAATTAATAACATCAACATTAGATATTTAATACTTAGATCTCCAGAATAGAAAAAAGCAATAATTATAATCGCACCTAAATCATCGAGGATTGCTAGAGCTGTTAAAAATACTTTTAAAGATAACGGAACTCTTGAACCCAATAAAGATAAAACACCTAAGGAAAAAGCAATATCTGTAGCAGATGGAATTGCCCAACCATTAAGCGTTTGGGAATTGTCAAAATTTATATATATATAAATTAAAGCAGGAACTAACATTCCACCTATTGCAGCAATTATTGGCAAAATTGCCTGTTTTGGATTTGATAATTCACCTTGCAAAAATTCTCTTTTTATTTCTAGAGTCACAAAAAAGAAAAATATTGCCATCAAGGCATCATTTATCCAATGTAATACACTTAGTTTTATTCCAAAATTATATATTCCAATAAATAAATAATGTTCAAGAGTATTAAAATATAACAGTGACAAGGATGAATTGCTAATTATCAAAGCTACTACAGCACTTATTAATAAAACTAAACCACTTGCAGATTCTAACTTAAAGAACCATTTAAAAGGTGAAGTTATATAGTTAATCATTTATTTTATTTAGATAGGTCAACAATAAATAAAAATATATCTCTTAAAATTTCATGTAATTCATTAATATATAAATTAATATTTGGAATTACATAAGCTATTTGGTTTTTAAAAGTATCAACTAAAATTACAATTGCTACAAAACTAATAAATCCAACTAAAAGGAAATTTATAAAACTTATATTTTTTTGTTTTGTTGTAATGCTTTCATTTGTTTGGTCAATTTCATCATCAGCGTCACTTTCATAAATTTTTTTTATTATTTTAGATTTTTTTTTGGTTTTTTTTACAATCAATTGTTCAGTCGGCTCGTCTTTTATCTGAACTTCATCTGTTAATTCTAATTTAGTAATTGGTGTATAGTGCCACTGATGAGCACAGGAACCGCACTCCAAAAGCCTCCCTTCATCCGGGATCAAGCTATCTTGAATTTCAAACTTTTTATTACAATTTTCACACTGGATGATCATAATTTCTTATAACCCAAAATTTATATAAAATCTGTCATTTTTGCTGTTGTTTATGCTTTTAAATTATCTTTATGTATTGTAATAGTACCCATATTCGGGGCGTAGCGCAGCCTGGTAGCGCATCTGGTTTGGGACCAGAGGGTCGCAGGTTCAAATCCTGCCGCCCCGACCAATTATTATGAACTATGCAATCAGGTCTTGGCAACCTTGATAAATGGATTGTTGAATTTAAAACTAAAAATACTGGTATTAATCCTTTAATGGGATGGGAAAGTTCTACTGATACTTTATCAGAACTTAAATTGGAGTTTTCTACAAAAGAATTAGCTATTGATTATGCAAAAAAAAATAAAATTAAATTTGAATTAATAGAACCTCAGAAAAGAAAAATAGTTAAAAAATCTTACGCAGATAATTTTACTAAATAAATGTTTAAATTTTTTACTCAAAAACAATGGTTTTTATGGAGTATATTAGGGTCAATTTTAATTTTGATATCTACTTGGTACCAAGTCCAACTAGATGTAAAAATTAATGAATGGTTTGGTGAATTTTATGACACTCTTCAGAAAGCATTAACAACACCAAATTCAGTTACAGAAACTGAATTTATAGGTTATTTATTTACTTTTGCTAAAATAGCGGCTCTTTGGATTCTAATAGCAGTTTTTACTGGTTTTTTTACAAGTCATTGGGTTTTTCGATGGAGAACTGCAATGGCAAATTATTATCATGATCAATGGTTGAAAGCTCGATTAACAGAAGGTGCTTCACAACGAGTCCAAGAAGATACTTTAAAGTTTGCTAGAATTTTGGAAGGTCTTGGTACAGGCTTGTTAGATAGTATAATGACTTTAATTGCTTTCACACCAATCTTATGGGGTTTATCCAAGCAAATAGATCGTTTGCCTTGGATAGGACAGGTTGATCATGCTTTAGTTTGGGTCGCAATTATTTCTGCATTAGGTGGAACTATATTACTAGCTGCTGTAGGAATAAAATTACCTGGTATTGAGTATGATATTCAAAAAGAAGAAGCTGGTTATAGAAAAGAATTAGTCCATGGGGAAGATGATCCTATAAGAGCTGCCCCAGCCACAATAGGTCAATTGTATAATAGAGTTAGGGGAATTCATTATAAATCTTATTTTCATTATTTATATTTTAACACAGTTAAGTGGAGCTACTTTCAAGGTATGGTAATAGTTCCTTATTTAGCGTTAGCTCCAACAATTGTAACTGGAGCTATTACATTAGGTTTTGTTCAACAAATTACCAGGGCCTTTGGTAGAGTAGAGAGTTCATTACAATATTTGGTTAAAAGCTGGTCTACTATAGTTGAGTTTATTTCTGTATGGAAAAGACTTACAGAATTTGAAAGTAAATTAAAAGTAGCTGATATTAGTACTCAAAAAATTACTTAAATAAATGGACTTAATATTTAAGCTATTTAATGTACTATTTCCTGTGTTTTTGACTATAGCAATAGGTTATTGGTATGGAAAAAAAGACCCTAAATTTGATACAAAATTTATAACTACTTTTTCTGGAACTTTTGGCCTTCCATGCATAATATTTTATTCACTTACTGTTTCTAATTTAGATTTTCAAGTTTTTCTAAAATTTTCATATTATATAATTATTTATGTTGGAATATTTTCTATAATTGGAATTATTGTTCTTAAATTTTTAAACAGGGACGCTGTACGATTACTACCACCTTTAATTCTTCCAAATACTGGAAATATGGGAATACCGATTTGTTTGTTTGCTTATGGAAATTCTGGTCTTGCAATAGCTACATCAATTACATCTATCATTCTAGTTCTTCATTTTAGTTTAAATATTTTATTATCGAGTAAAAAATTTTCTATAGAACCACTAATCAAATGTGTTCCTGTGTATGCTTTGCTTTTTTCATTAATTTTTGTTTATTTTAAAATTCCGGCTCCTAAATTTTTAGAAAATGCTACTTTTTTAATAGGGTACTCTGCAATTTTTCTAGTTCTAATGTCCGTAGGTATAGCTTTATCCAAAATAAAAATTTTTAATTTTAAAGAAGCTTTAATTTATTCCTTTATTAGATTAATCATTGGGCCATTAATTGGATTTTATTTTGTTCATTTCTTTAATCTTTCAGGTGTAGAAGCGGGTGTAATGTTTATTCAAGCATCAATGCCATCAGCTGTACTAACATATTTAATTGCAAAAATGTATTCAACCAAAAGTGTATATAATAACATTGCAGAAACTGTTGCATTATCTACTTTTTTATCATTTTTTACATTACCAATTGTTGTATTTATATCTCTTAAATATTTTATATAAAATTAAGTGAAAGCTATTATTTTAAATTTATTGGCCTGGGTATTCCTCCCATTCATGGATGGAATAGCTAAGTACTTAAGTGCTGACATGCCCGTACTTCAAATAACATGGGCTAGATATTTTTTTACTGTAGCTTTTACACTTCCAATAATGTTTTT
>LWDU01033518.1_pt1 | contig 12959 bp, 9 predicted proteins | sample 727161 | NCBI WGS metagenome assembly LWDU01 (sample SAMN04566230, study PRJNA314399) | hydrothermal vent metagenome | isolation source: deep sea hydrothermal plume seawater | place: Mexico: Gulf of California, Guaymas Basin | collected 2004-07-11 | reverse complement strand
TTCAAGATTCGCGATTTAGTGAATTCGCTGCTGAATTCACAACTCAATGGTTGGATCTCGACAAACTAGCTGTGGTGGAAATAGATCGGAAGCAATATCCTAATTTGACGCGTGATACCAAAGTTCAACTTGGACAGGAACCCATCCAATTTCTACAATATTTAATCCAGCACAATCTTCCATTGCGGAATCTAATTCAGTCAGACTTTATCATCGCAAATGAAACCGTAGCAAATTATTACGGGCTCGGTGAACGCACAGAAAGCGGATTTGAATTTCTCCCACTATCACACGACAACGATCACTTGGGCGGGATACTTTCGCAAGCCGGAATATTAGCCGGCTTATCCGACGGCCGAGAATCTAATCCCGTTAAACGTGGTGCGTGGGTCGCCCGCAAGATCATTGCCCGACCGCCCGCTGACCCACCGCCAAATGTACCCGACCTTGAACAAGACAATTCCAATCTCACACTGGCCGAACGATTATTCCAACATCGCAATCAAGCCGGTTGTGTTAAATGCCACCAAGGGATCGATCCCTGGGGTTTACCTTTTGAAACTTTTGACGCCGGAGGGTTATATAAAACTGCTGGGAAAATTGAAAGCCAATCAACATTACCAGACAAGACGATCGTCGATGATTTGGACGGCTTAAAACAATACCTTGTTAATAAACAGTTGGATCAGGTCGCCTTTAGTTTCCTAAAACATTTAACCAGCTACGCTATCGGACGCAGTCTCAGTTACAATGAACTTGTCGAACTAAAAGAAAACCAACTAGAATTAAAAGCGTCGGGCTACCGGATGCAGGATCTATTCCGATTCGTCATCACTAGCGAGTTGTTTCTGAATAAATGAACGTTGATAGGATGTTCTCATGAGTTCAATACAAAAAATAGATCGCCGTAGCGTTCTCAAAGGGATCGCCGGTACCACCCTAGTCTTACCAATACTTGAAGCGATGGGTGACGACGTTGTGAAACAAACACCACGCCGTTTTTGCGCTATTTATACGGCCAACGGCATGTCTCTGCCGCGTGAAGCCAACGAAATTGACGACTGGCGGTGGTTTCCACAACAGACTGGAAGTGATTTCAAATTCGGTGAATCGACCAAGCCCCTAAGTCGTTTCCGAAACCAATTGAGCTTTATGGGTGGATTGCAACATGCATCCGGCATCAAATCGGACCCTCACGTCTGTTCTGACATGTGGCTTACCGGAGCACCTCTGCATAATCCCAAACCGGGCACTTATAACAGCGTTGGACTGGACCAAGTCGTTGCTCAACATACCAAACAATATTGTCGACAACCCTCACTGGTACTGTCGATTGATGCGGGCGTCGGATTTCTGTCTCGCACAGGAACAATTTCATACAACACTCAAGGCAATCCGATCCCAGCCGAAAATAACCCTCGCAGAGTATTCAACCGTCTATTCCGAGGAGACAAGTCGACGCTTGAGGCAGAACGAACAAATCTGAAAAAGCATATCCGATTAGTCGACGCTGTTTTAGAGAATGCTAAAGCGTTTAATAAGAGACTGGGGAAATCCGACCGAGCTAAAATGGAACAATATCTGACATCGCTCGATGAAGTTGAATCGCGGCTGATCGCGTCAGAAAAATGGATCGACATCCCTGTCAAAAAACAGGATTACTCCCACCTAAATTTAGACGTCACTACCGAGGGCGAACCGAGCGAATATTATCGAAACATGTTTGATTTGATCGCCCTCGCATTTGACGCTGATATTACTCGCAGCGTGGCTTTCATGCTGAATCGCGAAGATGGGATGGGAATCAGTGATACCTTCCCGCTTAAACTTGGATTATCCAGTACCCACCATCAGTTGTCCCATGCGAATGATAAGAATGGGCAGTTGAATTTTGCCAAGTATGATCATTTTCTGAGTGAACAACTCGCTTACTTCTTTAATCGCCTCGAGCAGTTCAAAGACCACAAGGGTTCAGTGCTGGATAATAGTATCGTGCTTTATGGAAGTGGTGCGAGTACCACTCATAATCCACGTAACTTACCAACACTCGTGGCTGGTGGGGCTAACATGGGACTTAAGCACGGCACGTATTGGTCTCAAGCCGCAACGCCGATGGCCAATTTACACTTGAGCATTCTACAATCCATGAGAATCGAGCAAGAATCATTTGCCGACAGCACAGGCACGTTAAGCGATTCGATATTCTCGGTTTAGACGGTAACTACGGGGGATTCTATCTGTGAACATACATCGACGCAGCTGGATTAAATCAAGCACAGTGACATCGGCAGGAATTCTCACGTCAATATTGCTGCCTCACGATCTGCAAGCTGCGGGTCGACCGACTCGAAAATGGGCCATCAAGCCTGGTAACAGTATGCGATTCGGACTCGTAACCTATCAGTGGGGAAAAGACTGGGAGTTGGATACGCTGCTGGCGAACTGTCAACTAACCGAGGTTCAGGGGGTTGAACTTAGGACAACCCACGCGCATGGTGTTGAGCCGGATCTGAACAAAGATCAACGCCAGGAAGTACGGCAGAAATTTACGGACGCTGGAGTCGTTCTGGTCGGTATCGGTAGTAACGAACGATATGACAACCCAGATCCGAACGTGGTCAAACAGGCGATCGAACGTACCAAGCAATTCATCAAGCTGAGTCACGACGTCGGGGGGACCGGTGTTAAAGTCAAACCGGATCGATTCTATGATGATATTCCCCATGAAAAAACCATTGAACAAATCGGGATGGCTCTCAATGAACTGGGGTCCTTTGGAGCGGGGTGGGGACAGCAAATCCGATTGGAAGTCCATGGACAATGTGCCGAATTGCCCACCATCAGGGCCATTATGGAAATTGCTGACAATCCCAACGTCGCCGTCTGCTGGAATTGCAATCCACAAGATCTTCAGGGCGATGGGCTGGAACATAACTTCAATCTAGTGCGGGACCGTTTCGGTGCGACGCTTCACTGTCGTGAAATAGATTTTCCCGATTATCCCAATCAGGAACTTATGCAATTGCTCGTCAAATCTGACTACGCGGGCTGGATCATGCTCGAACAGGGAACAGTCCCAGCCAAACCAGTCACCGAACTCGCCAGACAGAACCAGCTATTCTACGCACTCCTGCAGCAGACTCAAAAAAACTTTCTCAGAAACCAGCAACGGGAGAATCGAAAGAAAATTCTCTCACTAGGCAACAACTAAACGCAACGCCTAGATCGCGATTTAGGACGACGTCAATTGTTGCTGTGTCAGCTTAAGGTCCCACATTTTACGACCGTTCATCTGTACCCATTCCGCATGCAACGATGCTGGAGCCACGCTGGAATCCACTTCTAACCGCAGCCATACATGAGGAATTGCGGCGCCATGGACCAAATCCGGATGAGGAACATTCAGGGCAGGAATCGTACTGTCATGAATCGGTGAAACAATAAACTGGTGGATTGGATAACCGACTTGTTGCTCTGTTTTGTAACGCAACAATCTGGAGCAATGGATATCACCACCGATCAACACAACACCGGAGATCTTTTTCTCACCCAAAAAATCAAACAATGCAGTCCGCTCATGAACGTAAGTCATCCAGTCATCCGATTCCGTATTGCGTTTGTTATCCCAGATCATCCCGGAAGCGATCAGTTTGAAGGGTGCTGTTGATTCCTGTAAGCTTTTCCGCAGCCAATCCCACTGCCGATGACCTAGTAGCGTCTGTTTTTTAGCATCGACCGGTGAGGGCTCGGTTCTGGCAAACCAGCGCGTGTCCAGTAAGAAGACTTCGACCGGCCCCTGACGGAACTTCGTGTAAACCCCTTGGCCTTTTTCTCCGTATGCTTCATTTGCGCGATACTCTACAAACGCCTGCCGTGTATTTTCTTTGCCCGGCAAATTGCCATCGGAATCATTCCGGCCAAAATCATGATCATCCCAGGTACCCCATACAGGACGCTGCCGCATAAATTTTGATAATTCAGGAATCGACAGAAACTGACGATGTTTCTGGCGGGCTACCTGCAACACAGTGGAATCGATATAGGGTGTATCGCCTAATAGAACCAGCCCTTCAGCACCACGGTCTGCCATCTGTGTCCACAACGGTAGCGAGGTACTCTGAGCACACGAGCCGAATGCCAAACAAATTTTCGATTTACTATCGTTTGGCGGCGCGGTGTTGAATATATAATCATCACCACCGACTATCGTTTTTCCGTTGGACTGAATTTCATAGCGGTACCGCGTGGCAGGCTCTAAATCAGAAAGCTCCCAAGTAACACACCGGTCGTTATCAGCAAGAGCCTGGCTTGTTGCCTGCGTTACCTGCGCTCCTGATGTATCACGAATCGTCAGGCTATACGTTCCCACCTCACTGGGTCGATACCATAGCATGGCCTGAGTGCTGGAGACATGTCCAACCATTGGGCCAACGGGAGCTTCTGCGGTGGTTTTTGCAGACGCTGTGGTTGCCGTTACAATTCCTGTCGCCATAGAAGCACCAAAAGTTCGTCGGCTAATAGGCTCCATCATCACACCCTCCAGTAATACATCAGTTGATTTTTGCTTGAATGCACAATTTTAACACACAACGTTCTACAAAATGTGGCAAATGCGATCACATGAATGGATTCATTCCGAGGGGTTTGAATAGGACCTGAGGGCTGCAACCATAGCGTTGCCAAATCACACTAAATGATTTAACTTAAACATAGCCCTGATTCGTCAGGCGACAGTGCAAACAAATCGCTTTCCATTTCCAGGGATGCAGCATGCGAGCCACGATTGCCATAAAAACCACCTGCGCCGTTGCCCTGTGCATCTGTAGCGCTTTGACTGGCCGCGCTGCAGAATCGGCGATTCCTTTCCGAGTAGATCATAATGCACCGCTAGAGAGTACCGAATCTATCGTCAAAGATGCGGCAGATCATCTTCACTTGCGAGTTGAGTTTAACGGAATTGACGGCGACCGTGTTCCCGCTTTTTTATACATTCCCAAGGATGAAAATGAAAAACACCCAACGGTATTTTTGCAGTACGGATCTGGCGGCAGCAAAAAAACTGACTACGTAGTCCAAATTGGAAAACAATTTGTTGACAACGGTTTTGTCGTCCTGACAATTGATTCGGCCTTCCGCGGAGAACGTCGTCATCCTGATAAGAAAGATCCATTTGTTCTCAAACAAATGGACTACCGCCGCTTTGAACACTACTGTGCGGACTACAGTCGAGCCGTTGATTACTTGATGCAGCGCAAGGAAGTCGACACAGAGCGTCTCGCTTTTGTCGGCATTAGTTGGGGAGCGATAACAGGTATCACGTTCGTGGCACATGAACCACGAATTAAAGTAATGGGATCGCTTGTCGGCGGTGGTGGTTTTCCGGTCTTCTTTACGGGCCGTGAATCTGACGATCCCGAAATTGCTAGGCCATCATTAGACCCTGCCGACCATGTGGGAAAAATCGCGCCGCGACCGTTGGTAATGGTTAACGTCACACTTGACCTGCTGGTCGCACCCATGTTTGCCAAAGCACTGCATGCCGCCGCAGGCAAAAACTCAAGTGCTATCTGGTATGAAACGGATCACTATTTCAACGGGCAAGATCGCACGAAAATAGTGCAAGAAGATGTGATTGATTTCTTACTGGAACATCTACCCGTAAGTCGTCGCAAACGTAACAAGCCGAAACGTCGATCCGGCCGGTAATTGCGAGTTGCAGTCATTTGCCATGACTTGCCATGATTGGATAGGAGCTGTAATTGGAATCTGATAGGTTTTAGTGAATTGGTCCATCGCTGACCATCTGTAATCTACGTAGTTGAAAAACCGGCTTTGCGCTGTCAAAATAGACCTCACAATAGAACCGAACATCAAATTTCAATCTTTTCCCACAGAGATTCACAATATGGACGAAACATCCGTAAACCAAGAACCTGTCAACGTCGCTATGGTCGGCTTAGGATTCGGAGCAGAATTTCTGCCCATTTATCAAGCGCACCCAAATGCCAATGTTGCTGCAATTTGTCGCCGCAACGAAGTGGAGCTCAACAAAGTCGGTGATGCATTGGGAATTGACAAGCGATACACACAATTTGAAGACGTACTTGCGGACCCCAGTGTTGATTTCGTCCATATCAATAGCCCGATCGATGATCATGCTTGGATGAGTATGGAAGCACTAAAAGCGGGAAAGCATGTCATGTGTACTGTGCCGATGGCAACCACCATCGAAGAATGCGATCAAATCTGTAACCTCGTTGCGGAAACTGGGCTCAAGTACATGATGGCGGAGACCGTCGTCTATAGTCGTGAGTACCTCTATATCAAAGATCTCTATGACCGCGGGGAACTCGGGAAAATCCAATACATGAAGGCCTCACACCCACAGGATATGGACGGTTGGCCACCGTACTGGGAAGAAATGATTCCCATGCATTACGCAACACACGTCGTCAGTCCTATTCTCGGACTCGTCAACGGCAAAGCGGAATATGTCTCATGCTTTGGTTCCGGCACCGTTCGAGATGATATCCGTGAAAAATCTGGTAGTCCGTTTGCTGTTGAATCCTGTCATATTAAAATAGCCGACAGCGATGTCTCTGCTCAAATTTGGCGATTTCTGTACGACACCGCTCGTCAATATCGTGAGAGTTTTGATGTCTATGGCACCAAAAAGAGCTTTGAATGGACATTAGTCGAAGGTGACGAACATGTGCTGCACACTGCTAAAAAAGCCGAGCACGAAATACCCGAACGCGTAAGCGTACCGGATTTCGCACATCTACTTCCTGTCGAAATTCAAAAGTTCACACAAACAATCGAAGATGCCGATCACCTTTCATTCGTACAAGGGGGTGGCCACGGCGGATCACACCCACATCTTGTCAATGAATTTGTCTCGGCCCTGCTGGAAAACCGCGACCCACTGCCAAATGCTGTGACTAGCGCCAATTGGACCTGCGTTGGAATCTGTGCCCATGAATCTGCAATGCAAGGCGGACAGGTCGTACCTTTACCGGCATTTACTCTTCAATAGAATCAACTCCTGAGTAAGGTCTCAGCCCAATCCATATAACCCGTTAGATGCCCATGAAAATCCGATGCCTGACTCCGAATTTCAAGTACGGTACTGGTGGTAATTCGGTAACTTCCCAGCGATGGCGTGAACTACTGAAAGCCATGGGACATGACTTTCAGGTCACTTCCGATCCAACACCCATAGCATGCGATCTACTGATCGCTCTGCATGCACGGAAAAATGCTGTGGGCATTAAACGCATGGCCAAGCAATTCCCAGACGTTCCTATCGTTGTTGTCCTAACCGGAACGGACCTGTATCGCGATATTGCAGGCAACCAGGCAGCCCAACGTTCCTTAGAATTGGCAACACGACTTGTTGTCCTGCAACCCTTCGGGATGCACGCTGTACCTGATCAATATCAGAATAAAACGGTTACAATTCTACAATCCGCCAAACCTCCAGCAGTCTTTTGCAAACCATTAAAACACAACTTTGAAGTGACTGTGGTTGGTAATTTACGTGCAGTAAAAGACCCGTTTCGCACGGCCATGGCTTCGCGACTCCTGCCAGATGGCTCGCGGATCGTTGTCACGCATATCGGTGCCGCGTTGACGCAGTCGATGAATATTCGGGCAAATCGTGAAGAGATAATCAACCGCCGTTATACCTGGCGCGGCAGTTTGACACGGCATCTCACACTCAAAGCAATCGCCCGCAGTCGGTTATTGGTCGTCTCGTCTAAGATGGAAGGAGGGGCCAATGTGATTTCCGAAGCGATTGTCGCAGGAACACCGGTTCTATCGACTCATATTTCCGGGTCATTAGGCATGCTTGGCAAAGATTATCCGGGGTACTTTCCCATCGGAGATACGAGGGTACTCGCTGCATTATTATTGCAAGCAGAAGTAGACACGAATTTTTATAAACAACTGCATAATCACTGCCAAAAACGTGCAACGATGTTTCATCCTGATAAGGAGCAAAAATCGTTGAAACAATTACTGGCGGGTCTCGGCTTGGAATAATTGATTTGATAAATGGGAAGTACGTATTATGAAACCATCACGATGTCGATCTCTGCTGCCATTGCTTTTGATGGCCTGCGTTGTGGGGCAAACTGTTCCACTCAAAACAGCTCGCGGGGGCGAAGATTTACAAACCACACTGCCACCAATCATTTATGCCGTTGTTGGGATTAAAACAAATATTTACTTTGACAATATTGTCTTAGTAAAAGACACCACGGCTTATCAATTCAAGTTCACCGGCGATCTCGGTACGACGCATACGAAACGTTGGACATTAACAGCAACTGTACAACAACTAGGCGACCACCCATTATCGTTACAAGTTAATGCGGCAGACGGCGCCCCACTAGCAAAAGCCAACACTATCGTTCGGGTCATCCACGCAAAATCCGAATCGCAAGAACCGCTGAAGCTGTTAATAATCGGCGACAGCCTGACTCACGCGACAACGTACTGCAACGAAATCGCTCGCCTTTTGTCGCAACCAAATAATCCACCATGGAAGATGCTGGGGACTCACAAACCGACCTCCGCCGCAGATGGTGTTGCACATGAAGGGTACGGTGGATGGACTTGGCAACGATTTGCAAGCCACTTTGAACCGAATCCTGATGGTACCTACAAAAAGCGAAGCAGTCCGTTCGTATATCAAAGTTCAACAGGAAAACCAACACTCAATGTGCCCAAATATTTCGCGGAGCAATGCGATGGGGAAATCCCTGATATTATTGTGATCATGTTGGGAATCAATGATTGTTTTAGTGCCAACTCGAATGATCCCGCCTCTATCAACAGTCGAGTCGATTCCATGTTTGGGCACGCTAATATTTTGTTAAAAGCTTTGCGGTCCGCTGCGCCAAAGGCACGCATCGGCATCTGCTTAACAACACCGGGAAATTCACGGCAGCAGGCCTTTCAAGCTAACTATCAGGACCGCTATACCCGCTGGGGTTGGAAGCGAATTCAACACCAACTTGTCCAGCGACAAATCGCCTTTGTGCAATCTGCTCAAAAACGAGATGAACCCTTATTTATCATTGCTACCCAATTAAATTTGGATACGGTCGACGGCTATCCGGTAAACAATGGAGTGCACCCTAACGCTGCTGGTTACAAACAAATCGGAGCAACGATCTACGCTGCCATCATGGCAAATCTTATTGACCAATAGACTTACAATTAACAAGGCTTTGCGCCAAAAGACCTCCAAAACAAGCGGCCTGGGCGGGCGATTCCTCGGCTACTTTTTCAGCTTAGACAGTTTTAGGCTATGTGAGAGTAACCAATCATAGACTTCTTTATTCGCGTACGTCTGACTCCAAGAATTGTGATTCACACCAGGATAAATCGTCATTTTAGCTTTCTCCCCCCCCAGTTTCTTGATCGCTTCCACCATTGCCGTACTTTGAGAGGCGGGAACGACGCTGTCTTTGTCACCATGAAAAGCCCAGATCGGAATATCTATAAGACGTTCCGCAGTGGCTGGATTCCCCCCGCCACAAATAGGGACGGCCGCAGCAAACAACTTGGGATATTTAGCGGCCATTGTCCAAGTACCATACCCCCCCATACTAAGACCCGTACAGTAAATTCGTGACCGATCAATTTTTTGAGTTTTCGCTATATGCTCAACCAACGCATGTAAATGAGTCGCATTCCAAAATATACCTTTGGGACACTGTGGAGAGACAACAACAAAGGGGAAACCTTTTTCCTGACCTACACGTTTTGCAGGACCCCATTTCTTGACCAACTCCAGATTATCACCACGTTCCCCTGCGCCATGTAAGAACAGCATCAAAGGCCATGCTTTGGTCTTTTTATATGACTCGGGAAGAAAAAGACAATAATGGATGCTTGCTTTTGTATCGCCTTGTTTTATATTTGGTTCTTCTTGGGCAACCGTGACCGAACCGTAGCAAAAGAGCTGCGCTGTCAACACAGTAGTAAGAACTGTTTTGGATATCCATTCGTGTTTTTTCATGATCATTTTTCACTCACAAATTAATAGAACTGTTATTGATTCCCAAACTCTGTCACTAAGACAGCTTTAAAGCTCGCGTACTGTCGCAACTGGTTTCAATAGCTTCTTGGAACATTCAGTTTAAGCGACGCGAGTTCAATATTCAACTTAAGCTTGCTTGCCGGCAACAACTTGGTCGATGGTTACTCCGAGTGAACCTTCTTACGGATCTTTGAACCAGAGTATGATTTATGTATTGATGCGGTGTCCGGTGTTACAATAGTCGACATCCAAAGCCTAGTGTGGTTACAGCGTGCACGTCCCAACACACCCGTTATCTAACCAATACCTTTAACAATGTGAGTCATTGAATGAAGATGTCCAACAAATCGATTTATCTATGTCGATTCACAAATCGGTTTATTCTATTTATTTTGATGATTACGAGTCTCGCTGGGAATGTAAACGCTCAGGTCTATAAGAGCCAGATTAAGCCCCAGTGGTCCGCTGACAATTCCCATTTTTGGTATCGCAATGATCTGGCGCAGGGCCAGCAGGAGTTCGTCCTAGTTGACTTAAAGAAAGAGACCCGTCGTTTAGCCTTTGACCATTCAAAACTGGCTGCGTCACTTGAGGAGATCGGAGTAAAGGGTGTAGTGGCGGAACGTCTTGGGCTAGAGCAACTAAAATTTGATCTATCAAATCACCTTACCACCTTTCGGATCAAGGGCACATATTTTCAGTATCACTTGAAATCTAAGAAGCTTACAAAGATCGACAAGCCCAAAGACGCACCCCTACCGCCAAAATCAGAATTGAATAATACGCGGGTTCAGCGGGCGGAACCAGCTAGGCCGTATCAGGCAAGTCGTGACATTTCCGCTAATGGGAAATGGCGGGCTTATATTCACGAACACAATGTTTACGTGCGAGCAGTATCCGGAGAGGAACAACCGATTCAGCTTAGTACCGACGGAAAGGCAGATAACCAATACCAGTCGGTGGCCTGGGCCTCGAATTCAAACAACCTCATTTCCTTTCGTGTACAGCCAGAGGACGTGGGGCAAGTTCATTTAATCGAGTCGTCGCCGAAGGAGGGGGGACGAGCTAAGTTACAGTCGCGACGTTATCCGCTGCCGGGTGATAAATTCACGACGTATGAATTGAATTGGTTCGACTTAAAAAAACAACTGCAGGTTAAACCAAAAGTTGGCCTGATTGATTTTCGTAATCCACGCCTCCGCTGGACCCCCGACGGACGGTTTGTTCGTTACCAGAAAATCGACCGTGGTCACCAACGTTTGCGAGTCATCGAGATTGATATGTTTAGTGGTGAGACGCGTAATATTATCGACGAGGTGACCGAGACGTTTATTTGGACCGAGCATGTTCAAAACCTCGGCGTGCCGCTTGTGAACTGGCTCAAACAGACAAATGAAATTATCTATATCTCTGAACAGGATGGTTGGCGACACCTTTATCTGATCGACGTGGCGTCCGGTAAGACGAAGAATCAAATCACTCAGGGTGAATACATCGTACGTGCAGTGGACCGCATCGATGAAGAAAAACGCCAAATTTGGTTTCGTGGCTCGGGCAGAAATGCAAAACAGGATCCGTATTTCATTCACTATTATCGAATTAATTTTGACGGCAGCGAGCTGACGGCACTGACCGAGGGCGACGGCTACCACCAAATTGCTTATTCACCGGACCGCAAGTTCATCATCGACTCCTACTCCCGCATTGACATGGCACCCGTGCATGAACTGCGGCAGGTCGGCAATGGTCACCTAGTCTGTGAACTTGAGCAAGCAGACACCCGAGATTTAGAAGCGAAAGGCTGGAAACCTCCTGAGGTCTTTTCTGCCAAGGGTCGTGATGGCGAGACGGATATCTGGGGGATTATTTACCGCCCGCGAGATTTTGATCCCAACAAAGTCTATCCGGTGTTGGAGCATATGTATGCCGGTCCCCACAGTTCTTATGTCCCCAAAGAGTTTAGTCCTGGAAATCGTTATGCATCGATGACGGATTTGGGATTCGTCGTAGTTAAAATGGATGGAATGGGCACGGCCAACCGCTCCAAAGCATTCCATGACGTCTGCTGGCATAATCTCAAAGATGCCGGCTTTCCGGACCGGATCTTGTGGCACCAGTCCGTCGCAGAAAAATATAAATGGTATGACACTTCCCGAGTGGGGATTTATGGAGGTTCGGCCGGGGGACAAAGCTCTACCGGTGCGTTGTTGTTTCATCCAGATTTCTACAAAGTAGCTGTTTCTTCGTGCGGTTGTCATGACAATCGGATGGACAAGGCCTCTTGGAATGAGCAGTGGATGGGCTATCCCGTCGGACCACATTATGCTGCTTCCTCGAATATCGACAATGCGCATCACCTCCGGGGAAAATTGATGTTAATCGTCGGCGAACTTGACACAAACGTACCGCCGGAATCCACAATGCGGCTCGCCGCAGCGCTAATTAAAGCCAATAAGGATTTCGACTTGATTGTTATTCCCGGCGGCGGACATGGTGACGGTGGCCGCTATGGAGACAGGCGTCGCAAGGATTTCTTCCAAAAACATCTACTCGGGCTGGAGTCACCGGACATTAATGCGGTTCCCTAAGAGAACAAATTATTTTTCGGCCGGCTCGTCAGGTTGAGATTTATTTGCCCGCCACACTTGCTGACTCAATGTCGGATAATCTGTCAACATACCATCGACACCTGCTGCTTGGGTTTGCTGCCAAGCACTGGGGTTCCGCCGGTTCTCACCAGCTCCCGCGTAGTTGTATAGAGCTTGCTTGTGGTGTTGATGCAATCGATCGACATCTTCTCGGGTTGGGGTATACGTCAACAAAAATACGTCTAGGAAATCTTCCTCAAGCCTTTCGGTGACCGACGCTCGGTTTACATTTTGACCAATTCGTACACGTGGATTAA
>LWDU01000777.1_pt1 | contig 12959 bp, 4 predicted proteins | sample 727161 | NCBI WGS metagenome assembly LWDU01 (sample SAMN04566230, study PRJNA314399) | hydrothermal vent metagenome | isolation source: deep sea hydrothermal plume seawater | place: Mexico: Gulf of California, Guaymas Basin | collected 2004-07-11 | reverse complement strand
CCGCATAGCCACTAACCTCAAAACCATTCAGCGCTAGCCCCGTATATATGGATGAAGATGTCCAAGCGACTGCAGCGAGGTTAGTTCGTCGCCTAAAAGAAGGAAATCACACTATTACTGTGGCGGAATCTTGTACTGGTGGTTTGCTTGCCAGTGCATTTACCGACATTGCTGGTGCAAGTCAGTGGTTTCGCCAGTCTTGGGTGACATATTCCAATGATGCTAAGATAAAGGAACTCGGAGTAACAGAAGAGGCATTGAAAAGAAGAGGTGCAGTTTCAGCAGAAGTTGCAATCCAAATGGCTCAAGGCGCTCGGATTAAGGCGGATGCGAGTATTGCACTATCTATCACAGGAATTGCTGGACCAAATCATGATGGAAGCAAGAAAAAAATCGGTACAGTGTATGTTGGAATAGCATCGGAAAATTGGGCCAATTCTGACATTACTGAAATCGGAGGTAATCGCGCAGAAAATAAAATTGCCTTCGTTCATTTCGCATTGCTAACAGCAATCAAATATTGGGACAAGGCAATGGCTGATGCAGAAGTCGCAAGAAAGGAAGAAGAGGCAAGAATTGCTGCGGAAGATAATGCCAAACTGATGTTCGAAGAAGAAAGAGCAAAGCGTGAGGCAGAGGCAAAAGAAAGTGACCCTTGGCAAGAAGATGCGCAGGGTGGAAATGAAAAATCATCACGCTCAAAAGAAAGTATGAGTAACGAAATCAATTGGGATAAAGAGTAGAATTGTATACTCGTTATTATGAAATTGTAGTATCCTTGTCGCACTGCTTATGTGTATCCGCTGTCACCTTCGTCTTATGGGTGGCGATGCAGCAGATATCTGGCAGCATTTGGCCAGTCGCAAAATAATGTTATTTCAATCAATGAAGCAGGCTGTTCAAGAACTTGAAGACCCATATGCTGTGTTTTCATTTGCTCAAGAAATAGGCTTTGAATCGGGACTATTGACTCAAGAGATTTTGGATAAAATGGTTACAGCCTACAATTCTTCTCAAGGTAATCAAATAGCAATAGAGGAAAAGGAGACTCCAACAAAACCGCATATCAAAGAAGAAACCATCGCCAATACCTCTGCAAATGAACTGGGGAGAACGATTGCACCAATTGCACAGCATGAGCCTTTTGATGTCCGCTTTCGTAACAACTTACCCGATTGGAGCGTAAATGACTTTAGCGAAAATGCAAGTGATGCTGCGAGCGAAATCAAAGTTCATTATGACATCACTGGAAACTCGGTTACTGAAGGAAAAATGTCCGATATTAACTCATGTTTTTCTGACCGATTAGAAAAAATTAGAAAAATGATAATTGCAAATTCAAACCTACCAAAACCACCACAGGAAATAGCAAGACTGAATTCTGAATATTCCCGCTATCAGGGATATGAAAATACAGTGGTTGCAATCGGTTTGGTAAACGACCCACGCTATACAAAAAATGGCCACTTAATGTGGGGTATTGAAGATGTTACTGGAGAAATGACTTGTCTACTAACCAAGCGGCAAGGAGATGATAGAGATAGAGCGCAGGAAATGATTCTTGAATCTGGGCTAATGCCTGATGATGTATTGGGTGTTTCTGGCTCATTTAGCCAAACTGGGGATGTATTTTATGTCTCAGATTTGTTTTTCCCGCTAAAACCAAAACATCAGAAATCTAGTTCCGAACATGGAGTTAGCGTAGCATTCATCTCCGACATTCATGTCGGTTCAAAGACCTTCTTAGAAGCGCAATGGCACAAAATGGTAAGATGGTTTCACACCGACCCGCTTGCAAAGACAATCAAATATCTCATATTATCAGGAGACTGTGTCGATGGAGTTGGAATTTATCCGGGACAAGATAAAGAATTGGCAATACCTGATTTGTATGGCCAATACACAGAATTTGCCAGACTTCTTGAGTTATTACCCGACTGGGTTGAATGTGTAATGTTGCCAGGAAATCACGATGCTGTTCGTCCGGCAGAACCACAACCAACATTTGAGAAGGATATTCAACAGGATTATAATTCAACAACATTTGTTGGAAATCCTTGTGACTTTTCTTTGAATGGTGTGCGCGTGTTATCTTACCACGGAAAATCAATTGACGATTTCGTTGCTGGTTTGCGAACTGTGACATACTCAGATCCGGTTGAAGCGATGCGACAAATGTTGAGAAGAAGACACCTTGCGCCACAATGGGGAGGCAAAACTCCACTTTCTCCTGAACCTGAAGACGGTTTGGTTATCAATGAAGTGCCTGATATTTTTGTTACCGGTCACGTCCATGGTCACGCGTGCGTTGATTTCAAGGGTACGACATTGATTTGTTCAAGTACATGGCAAGACCAAACTTCATACCAAAGAATGCTTGGTTTCCAGCCGAAACCATGTATGTTAACCATTGTAAATCTAAAGAGTCATGCGACTACTGCAATTCCATTTGCATGAACAGTGATAGCGCTATTCAAGGCCTAAGAGTGGCCTCAGCAAGCTCAAGTCCTTTTCAGTCACGATTTCAACACCTGCCTTTTCGAATGCTAATAGCGAAGAATCTCTTGATGGATTGAAGCCAATGAAATTACTACCTTCAATCTGCATACTCAAATCCATTTCAGAATCCCCAATCGAAACTACACCAGATGAGATAATACCATTCATCTCGCATAATTTTTTGATTACCTCGCCTTTGCCACCGGCATGCAAACGGCAAATACCTTCATCTGTTAAGGAGTCGTCATCTGCAAATTCAAAACCATTTGCAATCCAATCATCAACCTTTAGCATCGATGCAATCGTTGAAACAAAAATATCTACACCTGCAGAAACAATTGCTACAAATACTCCGCGTTGCTTCAATTCAGCAACAAGTTCTCTAGCACCAGGCATCAATTTCACACCGGAATATGCCCTAAACAGGTCATCCTTGAATATCGGGTTTTGCTTGTTCTTCCATAATTGTATATCAGAGCGCATAAACTCAACATCACTCAATTCACCATCGATAAAATGTTGCAAATTTTTAGCATTATCAGTTCCGAAATGATCGTGAAGAGTTCTCCATGACGAGACTGCATCAACCAAGACTCCATCACAATCAAAAACAACACAGGCAGGTAATTTCGCCTCAACTGAATTGCTAGGACCCGTTACCATGTGTCTCTCCAATACCTCACAGGAGGACTCTTGTTTGAAAGGCTTCGCAACAATTGAGATAGAACTCAGCACAGGTTACTGAAAGAAAAAAAGGGGAAGCGAAAAACTGGAGGGGTTCAAAGAACCCCAACCAGCGTTCGCATCGTCTCAACCGTCTCCGCAGAGTACGGTTTTCTCGAAAAGCAAGAGGGCAGAGGGCCGCAGCCCTCCAACCCTAATGCGTCCTTTTGCACTTACCTAAGTTCAAGCCTTGAGGTCGTATGCCAATCCGCTCCAGGAGCGAAGTAGAGCACCTTGCGCATTTGCCGGAGCATATGACATGGTGATCGTGACATCGGTCAAAGGTGTACCATCAGGTGCGTGGGTGCGTACATAGACTTCATCACCAGTGTTGAAGGTAGAAATCGACTTGGTTCCTTCCTTATTCACTTGGTCTACGAATGTGACGAAAGCGTCACTGTTTGCAGGGTTGAACCCGTAAACATCGTTAGTATCAGCCAAATTGGCAGTGAAGGTCTGGGGAGACCCACTTGCATCCACATAGAACACACGGACTTCAACAGCTTGAGTTGCCAAGTCTGTTTCAGATTGTGTCACTGAGATTCTCCAGTGACCTTGATCCGCGTCTCCACCATTGATATCCTCAATAGAGAAGGTGACTCTAGGGACACCCTTGACATCAGTTTCAGCTAGACTAGAAGCCCACACGTAGATTACACCTGATAGAACCACTGTGATAGCGACCATTAGAATGGTTGCGATAACAGGGGATACTGCAAGTTCATCTTCTACGATAGACTCTTCCAATGCTTCCTCGTCCTCATCACGGCGTCCGGAAAGTGCAAGAGCACTGACAAAGACACCAGCAAGGCTCACAGCAATAATGCTAGGAGCGAAGGAAGGAACTGCACCTGCGCCGATTGTACCGACTACAGTTGGCAGATCTTGTCCACTTGCCTCAAAGGTTGAAGATGGCTGGTTAGCGTGTGCACATGTTGCTGCAGTACCAAGACTGGACATCATGTTGTTACACCAGTTGCTGTCTTCAAGTAGAGGTCGGCGTTCAGAGGTCTGTGTAGCATTGCTACCGTATTGACCAGGCTTGGACCAATCTGCTCCTTGTTGTCCTTGGTTGTTAGAACGGTGGGAAGCAGGGCTATCAGTCTGGAAACGCTCAGTAGCAGGTGCTAGCACGTCACAAGGGTTAGCCATACAGGTCTTGACATCCATCTCGACCCAAACGTTTGTTGTATCCTTTGTGATGTACACATCTTCAGTGATCGCAACTGATGTTCCATATGCTGGTACAGCGTAGTAGCGTGTTTGCTCAACTTCAGAGTGACCGTCTGTGTGGTAGGTAATCGCCAACATGTGGTCGTAGGTGTAAGGACCTTCATCTCCGCCAGCAGTAACATCAACAGTAACTGGTACATATGTTCCAGTCATGATGTTGCTAACTCCATTGAAGGAGAATCCTGTATTTGCACTGAATCCGTAGTCAGCAACAAGCTCACGTACTCTTTCAACACGGATACCAATCTCTTGTGTAGCAACACCTTGCGAATAATCTGCAATTGGCATCAAAGCAGTATCGTAATTAGGAACATACGATGGTGCAGATGCTGTGTCACGTAGTACCAAACGGATTTGACAGTAGTCAGATCCGGTCGGTCCGATTTGGTGGATACCGTTGTCGTTCAAGTAGTCAACTTCCCAATCAAATCCATTGGTTGTTGCATCTTCAACTAGGTCCAAGACTAAGTCATCACCAACAATTGATGCAGCGAAGTAGTTACCGTATACACACTGGTCTGTAGACTCAATTTCCCAAGTCAAATCAGAGTCCTCGTGGTCGATATCGTCCTTCATTGCAGCAAGACTGAATGTCAAGTTGGCAGCAGTGGTATCGTCTTCCATGACTGAAAGCTTCCAAGGGATTGTGTTAACAGATCCGTTGTCTGGATTCACTGAAACAGTTCTTCCTTCATCATCGGTCATCGATGCGTTCCAGTCAACAATAACTGGAGCGTCGTTAACAGGTGATACTGAGAAATCAACATCAAACGCAATTGCATCTTGGTCCCCTACTCCATCATCGGATAGAGTCAGAGTAACCGTACAGGTGCCTCCAAGTTCGTTGTTTGTGTTCTCGGAAAGAACCAACTCGTTGAGTGAGTTCACTTCAGCAGTGAAGGCAATACATGTTGAAGGTACAGATGCACCCCATGTGTAGACTTGTCGTACTGGCGCTTGCTCGTTAGCCATGTCACGGATGTATGAACGTGTTGCATTGCTTACATCTCCCAAGAACTTGGTATGTGAACCGAATCCTTCTGGCAGAATGTTGTTGAATGACACATCCTCAGAGAAGAGAGGCATACAGTCTATTTCATCAATATTACAAATCACTGGTGCGTCATTGACGTTTTCAACTTCGAATGTTATGTTCTTAGAATCAGTCAATCCGTTGCTGTCAGTTACTTCGAAGCTGTAGGTCATAGTACCGAACTGGTTGTCAAGAGGTGTGATAGTTACTTGGTGACCATTTTGGTTCCAATCAACTAGTATGCCGTCGTGAGCAACAAGGTTACTTTCAGCAGATGTCCAGGACATTGTTGCCTCATCGTCTTGCAAGTCATCAGCCATGTTAGTTAGGCTGAATCGAGAGATGTTCCAATAACAGGACAAGCACGCTCCATATCTAGGTTGAGGTTAGCATTGGTTGCCATTGATAGGTCCTCAGTAACAGCCCAGTCATATGCACAGTCTGCAGAGGTCTTGATCATTACATCGTAGGCCTTTGCAACACTTGGTGTGCTAGATCCCTTGTATGTGCGGTATACTAGTACTTCATCAGCAATTGAACCGGTTAGCAAATCATTGTGCGTCAACTCAACAGTGATGTATTCACTGAAGGTTTGCAAAGTGCTTCCGCTGTCAATTGTCTGAGTTGGGTGAACAGTGCTGACATCAGCAGTGCTCTCACCTTGTACTATTGCAACAATGTCAACTTGACTTGGTGTTCCACCCATACGGCTGAACGGTATTGAAATCTCAGCAAAACTGCCAGAGAAGTCTACCGAAATAGCGTCTTGACTCAATGATGTTGGTCCCCATCCAAGGAAACCATATGAGTACAGGTCGTATGATGAATCACTGTCTGCCCATAGAACATAATTCGCAGGTACAGGTAGTGTATGTGCACCGCCCATTCCATTGTATCCAGTTGTAGATCCACTTCCATCAGTACTGATGTAAATCAGTAGGTCAGAGTTAGATAGATCCTCGCCGGTCAATCCGAAGTATAGGTTATCGCCTTCAATATATGTCATAGACATGTCATTGGTACTGTCACCGCTCATTACACCTGGCATTGCATATCCAGATGGGTTCAGAGCGTTTCCACCGTTCCAGTCACTGTCGTCACCGTCAACAACCATGTTTTCTGGTTGGAAACTTGTGGACACGTAAGAAGCACGTGTTCCGTCAGTGGACTTGATGAGAAGAGCAACTTCGTTCGATGGAGTAGCAGTCAAGTGAGTGCTGTCCATTGTGAAGAGGTTTGCTTCATCAATTGTTGCGGTAGAATCAACGATCAACTTAGATGCGTTAAGAGAGTTACCAATAGAGGTAATGTATGCGTTTGAACCTGCATCAATTTGTGTTGTTGAAGTCCAAGTCATGTTCTCAACTGTTCCTACTGATTCGTCGACCTTCAATGCGGTAGTTGCATCAGCAGTACCACCATCCCAGCGGAATGGAGAGTTGACGATATGTACACCGACATTACCTGATGCGTCAAGTGGGTATACCCAAACATCAGGTGAGTCTTCAACATATAGACCAGTTCCAGCGGAACCACCGTCAACTGCAGCATCTACTGCCCAAACAGTTGTACTCACTGCGTGGACACCATAGGTTGCACCAGCAATTGATGCAGCACCCATCATGTTGAGAGTACCGGATGGCATCTCAACTCCAATGTCGTATCCAGAGATTGTTGTTCCTTTCAAAGTGACGATGTTTGCCCCATTATCGGAATTAACTCCGACGGTTGAAGTTGAACCGTCACCGGTTAGTACGGATGCGTTGTCGCTGAGGTCACAGTTATCGAGAACAATTGCATTGTCGGACAGTGTAATACTGTTTGCGGCAGAGACAATTGAAACAGATGAACAATCAACAGCTAAAATTCCCATAGCATTAGGTGATACACGTCCAGCACTTAGGCCGATTGTGTTTCCTGATATTTCAGGTCCAGAATATCCGCCTCCAGATGATGCCTCGGTTGCGTAGATGTTTGCGCCACCGTCACCATATGTGTCTGTTACCTTGATTGTGTAACTTCCAGCATCAGTGTATGTAGTCAAAGGAGTGTACCCTGTGTTAGAACTGAATGTCCCAGCATACCAAGTATCTTTTGTTGTATCAGGCTTGGTGATTTCAAGTCCAATCTCTCCACCCCAACTGTCAGTCTCTAGATCAATTGCTAGAGTCTTTCCAGATGCAAGTGTAAAGGTACAAGACTTGGTATAACTGTAATCATATGAACGGATTGTACACAATGATGTTCCAGGTGCAGGAGGTTGGCTCATTCCGTCCAACACTATTCCACCATCTGCATCAGTTAGTGTGTTATCTGTCACATCACCTTGACCGCCGCTGATATAGATACCAGTGTAAGCAGACTCGCCTACACCGTTAATCTGATTGTTATCAACTACGAAGTCAACACCGTCATAGATACTAATACCTTCAGTTGCACCGTTAATGGTGTTTCCAGAAATCTCAGTTCTTAGGTTCTTACCAGCGTATTGTGCGATTGCAGTTCCGTCAGCATCACTGTTGAAAGTGTTACCAGAGATAACAGTGTCATCAGAGTGAGCGTTTCGGTAAATCCAAACATCGGCAACTTCTCCACCATCATTGAAAGTGTTTCCACTAATAGTTAGGTTGTCAGCACCGTAATAGGCAGCTGTGTGGTAACTGTAATACGGAGATCTTTGAGTCATAACACCGACACCACAGTTGGTGAATGTGTTTCCACTAATATTTCCTCCATCTCCACCACCGAGAGCGATACAAATATCAGAGTACAATATTGCACTATTGAGATTTGTATATCCACGGAAATGGGTTAGTGTCGAATCAGTGATTGAGAAATCCTCAAGTTCCCAGTTGTAATTGTACCAAGCGTTGTCGTAACCATGCGAACTTTGAATGGATGCAAGTCCACTCAATACCGAATTATCAATTTCTACATTCATTGAGTAGTAGAAATATCCAAGTTCGTATCCCATTGCACTGCCGGTATCAGGGTTAGTTGCCATACCGTACATTTCACCATCAACCATATGGAAGTGTGAACCATATGGCGACTTAGGGTACCAACGTTGTGTATCGTAGTAGGTATAACCTGCAGTGGCTAGAACTGTTGAACCGTTGAAGTTGTAGTGACTTCCACCGTTTAGATACATGAATGGTACATCGATCATTACAGTCTTGCCACCCATATTGGTAGCAAGTCCACCGTAGTAACCATATTCCTTACCATCATTTATTCCATCTCCATCGGTGTCCACGTTGCGGGAACCGGCAGTACTTAGACCGCCAGCACATGATGCAACCATTACATAAGATACGGAACTGAATCCATAACAAACACGGTCTGTGATTACATCAGTCAAAGCGACAGATTCAGAATTTCCACTAGTATCAGACAGCGTTGCTGCATGGAATGCATAACGGAAATCCATCATGTTGTTTGTACTAGAGGTGTAATAATAAGCAATCTTAGCAACAGTGGATACTTGGAATCCAGCCAGACTTGGAATTGTTACTCCACTATTATCAACAGATGCAGTTGTGAACGTTAGTCCACTAACATCACCATTTGAATCAGTAACACCTGTTCCAGCGGCTGTGCCATCAGCATCCAGGAGGTTAACAGTAGCACCTGAAACTGCATTTGAATCTGCAGTTAGTGATACGGCTAAGGTCCTCATTCTAGTAAGCGAACCAGATCCGGTTACATCAACTGAATTAACATCAATAGTTCCTTCAATGAAGTCAACTGCTGCTGCGCCATTAATTACGACATCTTTGGTGTTACCCATTGTGACATCGGTCATTGTGATAGTACCTGTACCAGCGGTTTCAACACCAATTGCGTTACTTGCAATTGATACAGAGTCAAAGGAAACATCCTTTGCTGTCAAAGGTCCGTACTTGAATGCGGCTCCACCACTATTAACAATAGTTCCAGACAAATCACCAGTCAAATCCTTGACATAGTATATTCCAGCAGATGTTTGTCCATTAAGACCCAAATTCAACAAATCAACAGAGCCAGATGCAGATGTTCCAGCAAGTACACCATATGTACCTCCTGAGACATTAAGTCCGTCTACTACTGCAGCGGTCTGACCAACGATTTCCAGTCCAGCGTTAGTTGGGCTTGTTACTTCGATGTTCTCGAAGTTACCTGCAGCGAAATTGCCACCGATTTCAATACCTGTGTCAGCGCCAGTAATTGTTCCATCCTTGAATAGAGCAGTACCGGATTCACGGAGATAGTTACCTAATTCTGCTGGGTCGTTACCACTGCGTGCAACAAAGTCCAAACGGTCTTGATAGTTGTCAGCACGGTTGTGCAGAACATCCATCCAAAGTGTGACCTTGGTAATGTTACTTGCAGAGATATCTATGACTGGGTATGTCAAACGTGCGCCTTGGCCTGAACTCATGTAATATGAGTATGCATAGTCAAGACAGATGTTGTAATATCCACCATATCCAACATATCCTTCAGGAGGTGCAAAGGTAGAACCTGCTGCGCCACCGTGATAGCTGTTGTAGTAGTATCCCCAGTAGTGGTATGGGTAGTAAGCTGCGTTACCTGTTGGGGAAACACCTTCGATGTTCTCCCAGTCAAATCCAAATTGTGGAGGATAACTGTAGTAGCCTGGGTAGCCCGGGTTAGTTTGAGGGCCACCTGGCCAATAATACCACAGATAGTACATGTATCCATCTTGAGATGCAGAATTCGGGCTGTTAGGGCCGTATGAATAACCGTAGTAGTTACAGTGATAAGACGGCGCACCACCTGTTCCACCATCATAAATAGCGTTATAGCCGACACCAGATGCTGGGTCAGCTGCACTGTATGGGTAGTATCCAAGATCTGTGTCTTGAGTAATATTCCAAGAGTTACCTGCATCATCTTCAAGTTCAATGTTGTATCTGTCAGTCATCATGTAGTACTTGCTTGTTGCATAGTTGTATAGTGGGTGAGCGTTACCGCCACCGAAGATACTGTTTGCACCAACTTGCAGGTAGTCACCTGTTCCTAGGTATGTCGACAAATCAATTTGGTAAGTTTTCCAACCTGTCGCCTGACCGCTCAATAGAGTTGAACGGTAAACTGTAGGAAGTGACATTCCACCAGTTACTTCAACACCAACTGTGTTATCAGTTGAAGTGAATCCATTGACTTGAGGAGCACCGTTATTGGCTTGAATACCAATTGCAGCGTTCTTTACAATAATGTTATTGATGTTTCCACCAGCTTGTTCAACCCAAAGAGCTGTTCCGGTGTTTCCAGTATTGATAATTGAAGAATCATCAATTGAAACTGTACCGCCATCAACCTTGACTGTAGCCATATCAACATCTGATGCTGATGCACCGTAGATTACTGCTGAATTCATCATGGTCAAAGTTGCTCCATCGCCAATAAGTATTGCAGAGTTGGTGGTTGCATCTTGTGCAACATCACGTACTTCACCACCATCAATTTCTAGTGTACCGCCATCTTGAATGTCAAGATGTAGGCCGTAGGTTGATGTGAATGCCTTAAGAGCTCCAACTGCTCCAGTATCTACTGAAGTTGTTACAATCAATGTTCCACCATTGCTCAATGTTAGAACTGGTGAACTTGTTGCTGAACTCTTAACCTTCAATATTGAACCTAGTAACTTGATAGTACAACCATCAAGATGTAGGTCAGCAGAAATGGTCATAGGTGTACTATCAAATTCATAGATACCTGGTGAGGTTTGCATTACTGAAGTGGTTGCGTTTAGACTCATCCAAGCACAGTCCATTCCAGCCTGATCGAAATCTACTGGTGCTGGTTCAAGTAACATATCAAGAGAACTACCGATGTTGAAGACTCCAGAAGATGGATACCAAGTATCGGTGTGCAATGTTTCATTCTGACCTGCAGGTCCGAAAGCACGGAGGTTGTGGTCTGAGTAAGTGTTCCCGTTAGAGTCACCTGTAACAACCCAAATAGTTGCAGTTCCAGTCATATCTGTAATGTGTGAGCCAACTTCGAAGAGTTCGCTTCCACTACCATCCACAACTGATGCTGATACTGTGTGTCCTGACTTCCAAATCTGTTGTTGTACAGGAGGATTTCCGACCAAAGCCATTCTGTATGTGCTTGCTTGTGCAGTACCACCGAAGTAAATAGTTGCAGAAGATGCAGAGTCCCAGTCACAGTTTGAAGCGTCACCGGTGTTATCTGCACAATCGTTTCCATTCTGAGATACATCAATCAAAGAGATTTGAGCATTTGTGCTTGCCTTAGCAAGGACAATTGTTCCTGTACCAGCAGTTGTACTAGTGATTGCAGTTTCACCAATAGTCATCATTGTGTTACGTGCATATAGAGCAGATGTAACTGAATCTGTGTGGGTGATTGTAGCATCGGATATCACAACTGTGTTAGGTGCAGCACTGCTAGAACATGAACTGTAAATGAGGTCTGCATTAAGTGCATCCGCCATTACATTCCATCCACATCCAGTTAACTGGAAGTTTCCAACAGCAAAGTTAGCCAAGACAAGTCTATCGGTTGTTATTGCGTTTCCGTTAATACTAAGATCTCCAGCATTAATGTCTGTGAAGACACTTGGGTGCATGCGATTCATCTGAATGTCACCGGCTGTTAGCGTATCAATAACTGCATTGTCGCCAGATGGTCCAGCTGCAGTACTTGAAGGACCACCAGGGGCCATTGCAAGATTAGCAGTACCTAAGTCGACATCATCCATGTGGATTAAGCCGATTGCGCTGATAGATGCAGAGTCATAATCATTAGCATCGAAGTTGAATAGAACAACTTCAGAACCTGCGCCAGCAGATGAAGTAATTGCACTTCCAGTTTGTCCGCTTACTGTGTTTGCAGTAACGTTGGATACAGTAACCATTTCCAAATCAACTTCAATCAGATTGATGTAAGAATTAGTAATTGTTACATTCTCTAAGAATAGTGAACCACCAGTTGAACCGGTTGATGCACCATCTGCCATAACAATCGCTCCACCCCAGGAATTACCTGCGGTGTTACAATCCTTCATTGTACCTTCAGTTAATGTAGCAACTGTGTCTTCTGCGAAGTTGAAACATGCTGTGTTAGCAGTTGTACTTCCTTCAACACTGAAATCATTCATTGTAATAGTGGTACCTTGTCCGCTACCATGCTCGAAAGCAGTAACGACGTTCTTGAAGGTAATGTGGTCCATAGTGAAGTTTCCAACGTTTGCGTTAGATGACGGTGTTGCGACAGTGCCGTGACGGCTACCTGCTGCAATTGCTGCATCAGAGGTGTTAGCGAAATCAACATATGAGAACCGGTGGCGGTCATCAGTTCCTGTAGAACAGGAGTCTGTGAACGCTAGTCCAGCCCATGTTGAGCCTGCTTGACCTTCAAACAAAATGTGGTCAGTAACGTTTCCATTAGCGATGAGTGAATCACAAGCACCGTCAAAGGAAATACCCTTTCCGGCTGC
>LWDU01042469.1_pt1 | contig 12964 bp, 13 predicted proteins | sample 727161 | NCBI WGS metagenome assembly LWDU01 (sample SAMN04566230, study PRJNA314399) | hydrothermal vent metagenome | isolation source: deep sea hydrothermal plume seawater | place: Mexico: Gulf of California, Guaymas Basin | collected 2004-07-11 | reverse complement strand
CACCGTCTGCTCCAATGAACATGCCAATATCTGCAAATGCTGCATCCCAATTTTCTAATGGAAATCCCATAATTATCTCCTTATATTAATTAAGCTTCAGAATCTGAACTAGACATACCTTCTGGGAATGCCTGAGCAGGAACTTTAACAACGTCAAGTCCTTTAATCTGAACCGCATCTGGGACACGCAACATTCCTACTGATTTCAGTAGTAACGATACAACGTATCCTGGAACAAAGCCCATAAGGAACATGACACCGGCACTCATTAATTGTCCAGTGAATGAGATAGTTGCTGCATCTTCAGGAGCGAAAGCACCCAAAGCAGGATAGCCAGAAGCTAAGATACCTAGCATAACCATGCCAAATACACCGATAGTTCCATGAATCGTAACTGCACCAACAGCATCATCAATGCCACGGGCTTCTAACCAATCAGCACAAGGTTTAATAATCGCACCGGCAACGGTAGCAATTACAATCACAGTTGATCCGAAGTAGATATCCAAACCTGAGGCAACAGCAATAATACCAGCAAGGGCACCAGACATCATCCAGAAAGGATCTTTTGTCATAATCCAAGCTCCGATAATACCGCCTGAAGCTGCCAAAACAATGTTAAAGCCAAGAGCCGACAATGTCATTGGAGTACCATAAATGGTAGTTCCCTCACCACCGTACCAGCTCCATGCTTCACCAGGCAGAATAATACAAGCCATCAAGAAGCCGAAGAAGCCAACAATAATCAGCAATAAGCCAATCACTGTAGCCATCATATTATGACCAGCAATATGATTCGCTGAACCGTCTGCATTAAACTTGCCTACACGTGGACCTAGGTTAAATAGAACACCTAAGGCGAAGAAACCTGCAACCGCATGCACAAGGCCTGCAGCACCGAAGTCATGAACACCCCATTCTGTTACTAACCAACCATCAGCGTGCCAGCCCCAAGCAGCGGCAGTAATCCAAGCAAATGATCCCAGTACAACCGCAAGGATAACAAAACCAACCGTCTGTATACGCTCGATTAAAGCGCCTGACATGATTGATGCTGTTGTTGCAGCGAATAAAGCGAAAGCACCCCAAAATACACCCGATGCATTATCGGCGATATTTGGTCCCATATATTGTGCTGACTCACCCCAAGGCAATGCAATTGCGTTGGCATACTCAATACCAGAAATAGCCATGTAGCCTTCTGATCCCGTGAATCCAGTTGGTAAGGCCCAGTAGAACCACCAACCGAAGAAGTAAAACGTTATGATTGTAAACGCGAACGCTAACAAGTTTTTGATACCTGAAGACAATGTGTTCTTCAAGCGAGTCGCGCCCATTTCATAGGCGAGGAAACCCGCGTGAATAATCATCATCAGTGGTATCGATAAAAAATAGTACGTCTCAGCAAACATGGTGTTTGTGATCTGTGCCGATTGTTTGACCGCTTCTAGATTAGCGGTCAATAGTGCAATTTGTTCTTCCAAAATTACTCTCCTTTAGTAGTAAAAAAACAACTTTTATTTCTTAGCAGGCACATTTCTACACCCACCGAAAATAGTATATAGCATCAAATCAACAATAAATGACTTATATTGAACTTTTTTAAAGAACAGAAAATAGTTCATGTTGGGTTGTAGATAACTAGATAAATTTTGCAGTTAATTGCTGTTTTATTTGATTTTTTAGTCTTACAGTGGAATTATTCAGACAAAGCTGATATTGTCCGTTAGCTGAATTCAATTCGTAATCTTGCGTCCAATCGTGATGATTCTCAGTCAAAGACTTAACGCTATCAACAATAAACAACAGCTCCTTGTCTGTCATCGTCGGATGCAGAGATATCCTTATCCAGCCTGGCTTTTGTGACAAGTCACCGCCATCAATCATATCGGTAATTTTTTTGGATTGTGCTTGATCGATACCAAAAAGATGGTGACCATAAGTGCCTGCACAAGAACAGCCGCCTCGACATTGGATGCCAAAGCGATCATTGAGCATATGCACACCTAAGTTGTAATTAAGATCTGCGATGCAAAAAGAGAAAATGGCTAGTCTATCTAAGTGATTTGAATCCAAAATCAACAAATTTGGAATATTGGATATTCCGTCAAAAAACAACTTTTTTAGGTAATCCTCTCTTTTTTGTATGTTTTGCACCCCCATTTCACTCTTTAAACTAATGCACATTGCCGCCTTAATTGTTTGCAAGAAAGCTGGTGTGCCACCGTCCTCTCTAACCTCAATATCCTCGAAGTATCTATGCCCACCCCAAGGATTAGTCCACTCAACCGTGTCTCCGCCAGGATGATCAGGTACTTCATTATGATAAAGCTCGCTATTAAAAACCAACACACCGCATGCGCCAGGACCGCCTAAAAACTTATGAGGCGAGAAAAAGACAGCGTCTAAATACTCACCTTGTTCCTGCGGGTGCATATCAATATCAACATAAGGTGCAGAACAAGCGTAATCAACAAAACAATAACCGCCCGCTTCGTGCATTAGTTTGGCAATTTGGTGAACAGGTGTAGCGATACCAGTAACGTTAGAGCAGGCTGTCACCGACGCAACCTTCATCGGTCGGTCTTTGTACTTACACAGCAAAGCTGTGAGCGCCTGCAAATCCACCAGCCCATCTCTATTAGGGGGGATCACCTCAACAACGGCAATCGTCTCAAGCCAACTGGTGTGATTTGAATGATGCTCCATGTGGGTGATAAATACCACCGGTCGATTAGAATCACTTAGTTGCTGTATTGCATCCCTGCGAAAACCCAATATTCTTTGGAACTTATTAATAACACCCGTCATCCCAGAATCGGTTGTCAAGATCACATCGGTGCTCGCGGCATTGACGTGATCTTTAATCAATTGTTGGGCGCTTTTATAAGCGTGTGTCGTTGCCATGCCGGTGCCGCTTGCCTCGGTGTGTGTATTGGCAACAAAAGGCATAATTTCTTCTTGTATACGTTTTTCTATTGGCAAGTAATTACGTCCACTCGCCGTCCAGTCCGCATAAACAATGGGCTTCAAACTACCATCAGGCGCCTCGATAGAAGCATCGATGCCGATAATGCCTTGACGAAATTGTGAAAAATACTGCTCTGTCATTGACTCTGTTAAGTAAATTGAGTAATAAAACCGCAGATTTTACGCCTGACCGGCTTCAGGGGTGTCGCTGAAGGAAGTCAAAGACACGCTTACCAACTTCATCCGGTGCTTCCAATAAGAGTGAATGCTTATAGTGATCAAGAATGACTAATTCAGAACTAGGCAATGCCGAATGAATGAGCCGGTTAAGTCTAGGATTGCAACCACCATCATTTTCCCCCGTCAACACCAAGCAAGGCTGTTTAACAGTGGACAACCAAGGCGACATTTCGGTTTCTGCGTAAATTCGAAAGACCTCTAAAAAAACCTCTGAATCCGTTGCCAAAACTTGCTTTAAACGAAAATCAACCCTCTCAGGGTTATTAGTAATAAAAGTATCGGTAAACCATCGATTTGTCAAAGTGGCTAGCACTGTCTTTATGCCTTGTTCGTGCATACCGTCAACTACCGCCATCACTTTTGCGCTGTCGTCTTTACTGCGAAAAGCGGCTGTACTGATTAATGAAACACTGCGTGTACACTGTGGGTATTTTTTTGCGTAAGCAGGACCAATCATGCCGCCCAAAGAATGGCCAACAATATGGATTTTATCGATATCAAGCTTGCGACGAAGCAACTCTAGATCACCAACCAAGGCGTCCAAGGAATAAGGGATTTCGCCTTTCTTGGACTCGCCGTGCCCTCTCAAATCATAACTAACACAAGTGAAATCACTGTCTAGGTGTTTTCTAACACTATCCCAAGCACTTTTTCGAGCGCCAATACCGTGCACCAAAAAAACAGCTGGGCCGCTGCCACTTATCTCGTAAGCGCAATCAATAAAAGACATTAGAATTTAATCGGGATACTTGTCAGCACAGAGCTTGCCGGCCGAGCCCCAGTCCTCTTTTTTAACGTCAGTAATTACAACCGTTAAACCGGCTGCCGTTCCACCACAGGCACGCACAAAACCATCCGTCAGCTCTTTAACTAATTCGCGCTTTTGCTCACGCATCCTACCTTTAAACATTTCCACTCTTATAATCGGCATTAAGTCTCCCTAGTTAAAATGAGGCATAACCTCTTCTGAAAATCTCTGAATAGACTCCATTGTGTCTTCATGGCTCGCACCAAAGTTCATATTAAGAATCATTCGATCAATTCCGATCTCGCTATACACCGACAGCTGATCAATCATCTCTTCGGGCGTACAAATCAACAGGCTGTCCGCCAATTCTTTCATGGTTTGTTTTCTCGGTAAGATTTCAATCATGCCATTTTTGACGATGCCAGGCCCGGTAAACACGTTGTCAAAACGAGCAAAATACTCATAAGCCCATTCAAGTTTCGCCCTTTTATCAGATTCATTATTAACAATAAATGCACCTCTAGATAAAGACAAGGTTAAATCTTTACCGGTCTCACCCATCTCGTTTTTGGCTCGATTAAAGCCATCCACTTGGTCAAGCATTAATTGATGATTGCCCGCAAGCGGTGTCGTCATAATATGGAAGCCACGCTTGGTGCAGGCATAAATACCCTCTGGGTTTAATACGGCCATCATAATCGGTGGGCCATTTTCTGTCATTGGGCGCGGCATGACCGTTAAAGAATCAAAGTTGTAAAAGTCACCCCTCCAGGAAACCTCTTCTTTTGAAAGTAGTGTCGTTAACACATCAAGAGACTCATTAAATTTGTCCCGAGATTCTTCGAGCGGCGAACCCAGCAGTGCCATTTCACATGAAAAAGCACCTCTGCCGACACCCAGTATTAATCGATCACCGGTAAACATTTGCGCGGCAATTACTTCCCCCGCGTAAATCCGCATATCATGGATTGGCAAAACCCCAACGGCGGTAATAATTTTGATGTTTTTTGTTGCCGTGGCAATCTTCACTGCAAACTGTAAAGGTGCGGGCATCATTAAAATATTAATTAAATGATGCTCAGTCAGTGCGACACTGTCGTAGCCGCATTGATCCGACAACACAGCTTGCTCAAACATATCTTGATATAGCTGATACCCGGTATATTCCTTGCTGCTTAAATAGGCCGATAACTGTTGACAGAACTGCACTCTACACTCCAAAAAATCTGAGTGAGAATATTAACACGACTCATCGAACTCAATGAATAATAAAAACGAAAGCTGTTATCGATAATTTCGATAAATTACTATTCTGCTCTCATCGCCTTTGCGTGATAAGCAACGTGCTCACCAATAAAAGTGGAGATGAAATGATAGCTATGATCGTAGCCCTCTTGCATTCTTAGCTCTAAAGCTTGAGATGAGTCAGCACAAGCCTTTTCGAAATTCTCACTCAGTAATTCGTCATAAAACTCATCTGCTAGGCCTTGATCAATAAGGATATGTGGCATTTTATTGCCCGTCTTAACAAGTTCGGTGGCATCAAATTGCTGCCAATCGTTTTTATTGTCGCCAAGATAAGCGCCAAAGCACCCCTGCCCCCAACCGCACTCAATTGGATTACAAATCGGCGCAAAAGCGGAAACTGATTGATATTTATCTGGATTCTTCAATGCACAAATAAGAGCACCATGACCGCCCATTGAGTGTCCAGAAATAGAACGAACGCCTGATTTCAAGGGTAGATTATCCTCAAGTAAGTTCGGTAACTCGTTGACCGCATAATCGTACATTTGGTAATGTTTAACCCATTCGCCCTCGGTGGCGTTAACGTAAAAGCCCGCGCCCTGACCCAGATCATAGCGCTCAGCAACATCCGCCACGCCCTCACCTCTCGGGCTGGTGTCCGGAAATACCAAGGCAATACCGTGCTCAGCAGCGTAACGCTGCATGCCCGCTTTAGTGCGCACGTTGTCATCGGTACAAGTCAACCCTGAGAGCCAATACAATGTTGGCACTATTGCGCCCTCGGCTTCTTTCGGTAAAAATACCGAAAAAGTCATCGTGCAATTGCAAGCCTCTGACTCATGTTCGTAGCGATTTAGAAAACCTGAAAACTCTTTTACTGATTCAATAAGTTTCATAAAAGTCTTTGAAATAATAATTAGAAAATTATAACGGAGCGAATGCTTTCGCCGCTGTGCATCAGGTCAAATGCTCTGTTGATGTCTTCTAGTGGCATGGTGTGTGTTACCAACGAATCGAGCTCAATTTCACCACTCATATAGCGATCGACATAACCAGGGAGTTCCGTTCGCCCTTTCACGCCGCCAAAGGCTGTGCCCTTCCAAGTTCTTCCAACCACCAAATTAAACGGTCTTGTTTCAATTGTTTGACCTGCGCCCGCAACACCAATAACAGTAGAAACACCCCAACCCATGTGAGTACACTCTAAGGCATCTCGCATGACGTGGGTGTTACCAATACACTCAAATGAGTAATCAGGGCCGCCGTCGTATGTGTCTTGCATATATTCAACAAAAGACCCGTTAACGTCATTCGGGTTAACGAAATCTGTCGCTCCTAGTTGACGAGCAAATTCGAACTTATCCGGGTTAATGTCGATGGCAATAATGCGCTCTGCGCTTGCCATCACCGCACCTTGAATACAAGAAAGGCCAATGCCGCCCAAACCAAAAACGGCTACCGTTGAGCCGGCTTCCACTTTGGCGGTATTGAGAACCGCACCAATGCCAGTTGTTACACCACAACCCAGTAGGCAGGCCTTATCAAGTGGCGCTGCAGGGTTAATTTTTGCAAGGGCAATTTCTGGAACGACTGTGTACTCAGAAAACGTCGAGCAACCCATGTAATGAAAAATATCTTTGCCTTTGTGCGAAAAACGACGAGTGCCATCCGGCATGTAGCCGGTCCAAACTGTGCCAGCAATCGATTGGCATAGGTTGGATTTTGTTGAAAGACAGAACTTGCACTCACCACACTCTGGAATATAGAGCGGGATCACATGGTCACCGACTTTTAAGTTTTTAACGCCAGCACCCAGTTCGACCACCTCACAACCACCTTCGTGACCTAATACGCAAGGAAATGAAGCCTCAGGATCTTCGCCAGAAAGAGTGAATGCATCGGTATGGCAAACGCCGGAAGCGTGTACTTTTAACAAGACTTCGCCGGCTTTTGGCCCCATAATATCAATCTCTTCAATCGACAGTGGTTGTTTTGCCGCCCAGGCAACTGCTGCTTTTGTTTTCATGTCCTCTCTCCTTGATAAATTGAACGAATAGTATAAGCCATCTTTAGATTTGGCTTTGTAAAATTCGGTTAACTGCCGTAATGCTCAACGATTTGTTTGACGGTGTTACGAAACTGATCCTCATGAAATTCAGCAAATTCTTTGAGTGTGCATAGAGTTTTTGAATCTTTTACTTTGTCTATAAAAACCACACCATCCAAATGATCAAGCTCGTGCTGAAAGGTGCCAGCGGTGATACCTTTAACGGTAATGTCGATTTCAGCCCCCTCTCTGTCCAGCGCCCGCACTTTGATTTCTGGACAACGCTCAACCTCGCCCCGCACATTGGGCACAGACAAGCAGCCCTCATAAACCGACAGTCTTTCCTCCGAAAGAAAAGTAATCACTGGATTAATAAGGACGGTCAGCGGAATATCGGGCTTATATGGGTAGCGGGGATTTTGATTAACCTCGATCACGCAAACTCTCAGTGGTACGGCAATTTGCGTTGCCGCCAAACCCGCACCATTGGCGTGATGCATCGTTTCAATCAAATCATCAACAAGTTGTTGCGTTGCTTCTGATTTAATATCCTCAATAGGAATGTCTTTTGCAATTTCACGCAAAGCGGGATTGCCAATTTCAATAATATTTCGAATCATACGTTTCTTTTATGTGGCTGAATGAAGCTAACCCTCTTCTTCATCTCTACCCTGTTGGGCTTTTTCAATCAATTTAAGCGCCGTATTATAAAGCTCAAATGCGCCAATATAAGCGTCGGTTCGATACTCTTCTGGAATCACCGCTAAACGATCATCAAGATCTTGCATGGCCTGTTCAAGGGTGTCTTCACAACCAAACATATCGTGTTGTGCCAATAGCTTTTTTGTCTCGTCTCTTGTCATAATTGAATCGCCTAATAATCACTTGATTATGGATATCTTAACATGATATTTTTCGACATTGACGGCCTTTTTATGCACCTAATAAGGGCAATTTTGGCAACCACTGTCACAACATTCACCTCGTTTAATATGTTGCCACTTGCTGAAAATATAAAGTCCATCCTTAACTTCATAGTCAACATGCTCAAGATATTCAATCGCTTCGCTTTTGTTTCGATACGGCTCGGCAAGTTGTAGCATCTGAGCACATCAATGTGCTTATCGACAGCCTTAGACAAGCAGGCCGGACAACGACAGTCTTGATCAAAATCCAGCGGCATGATTGGAGGGAAAGACTTGCACCAGCAACTGCCTGTGCCTGTGCCACATTTCAATGTCTCACCACAAACCGAACAAGGAGTTGATCTCATAATGCATTTGAATCCATAATCAAAAAACTACATATTAACAGTTAATTTTCTTTTTTGATATATTGAGAGGAAGCCGTAAACAACAAAAGCCAAAGACAATGCCTGTTGGACAGCCAAAATGGGCTTGTCTTGAATATACATCAACAAGCCAGCGCTGACATTCATCAGCATAAAAAAAGGCCAGCCATAAATACTATTCTTTGCCAGTAAATAACTACCAAGCAAAAAACCAATCATCACACCGATTTCTAAGAATTGCGAGACAGTGTTAATTCCACCATATTCGAACAAGCTATAACCAACACCAAATAGAATAAATGCATAAGTAGAAATTCGGGCCAACCACTCAAGATATTTATTCTTTTTTTCGTTATTGTTAGCAACATTGTACAATCCGAGAATCATCGCTGGAACCCCACCAATTTCAATGGATGCAGCAATCCAATTATGGTTTTGAATCAATATAATCGCCCATGCCGGTACACCTAAAATATAGACAAGCCATCCGGACATCTTTAGCTTTCTTTTTAACTTGAACCCAGCACTTTCAGCAACTGAAAAGAATACCTTGTTTAACAGATAAAAAGAGCCAGCCCAAAACTGTAATAAAAGATCCATAGAAATGATTAAATTATTGACGTATTGCTTTGATTTTTAAAGAAATAACCTATGCCGTTAATTCTTTATAAGTCACAGTAAATGCAGCAATTGCTTTATCCAAATCATCCTTAGAGTGAGCCGCTGAGATTTGCGTGCGGATTCTTGCTTTACCTTGGGCAACAACAGGAAAGAAAAAGCCAATGGCAAAAATACCACGCTCGAGTAATTTCTTACTCATTGTTTGCGCTAATTTTGCATCACCAAGCATGACTGGAACAATTGGATGATCGCCATCATCAACATCAAAGCCGGCCTCTTGCATACCCTTGCGGAAATAATGAGTGTTCTTTTCTAGGCGATCTCTGAGCTCGGTTGAGTTGGACAACATCTCCAAAACTTTAAGCGAGGCCGCACAAATCGAAGGCGCTACCGTATTGGAGAATAAATAAGGGCGAGAGCGCTGTCTCAACATGTCAATAATTTCTTTTCGCCCGGAGGTGTAACCGCCCGAACCGCCGCCCAGCGCCTTGCCAAAAGTACCGGTAATAATATCAACGCGATCCATAACATTGCAATACTCATGCACACCACGCCCAGTCTTACCCATAAAGCCTACAGCATGACAATCGTCGTGGTGAACCATGGCGTCGTACTTGTCTGCTAAATCACAGATTTTATCAAGCTGTGCCACTGTGCCATCCATCGAGAATACGCCGTCTGTGGTAATCAAAATGCGCCTTGCACCACCTTCTTTAGCCTCGATTAATTTAACCTCTAGATCGGCCATGTCGTTATTGTTATAGCGGTAACGCGCCGCTTTACAGAGACGCACGCCATCAATAATCGAGGCGTGGTTTAGCTCGTCAGAAATAACCGCATCCTCTTTGTTGAGGATAGTTTCGAACAAACCGGTATTGGCATCGAAGCAAGCAGCATAAAGAATGGTGTCTTCCATGCCGAGAAACTCTGTGACTTTACTCTCAAGTGCTTTATGAATACTTTGTGTGCCACAAATAAAACGCACAGATGAGAGGCCAAAACCCCAATCACTAAAGCTGTCTTTCGCCGCTTGAATAACCTCGGGGTTATTGGCAAGACCGAGATAATTATTGGCGCACATATTAACAACCTCTGCGCCACCCTCTAGAGTGATATGATTATTTTGATCGGACGCAAGAACGCGTTCCGTTTTCCACAGTCCTGCAGTTTCAATTTCTGCCAAATCTTTTTGCAGACCTTCTTTTGCGCTTTTAAAACTCATAATAATCGCTTTTGGATTCCACTTCCCAATTGAGAATAACCTTGCCCGACTGCCCGGAACACATCACATCAAAGCCTTTTTGGAAATCGGTGTAGTGGTAATGGTGGGTAATAATTTTGTCCAGAGGTAAGCCGCTTTGAACCATCATTGAGCCCTTATACCAAGTCTCAAAAATTTCACGGCCATAAATACCTTTGATTTGCAGACCTTTAAACACAACCAAATTCCAGTCAATACCCGAACCAGAGGGCATAATCGCTAGCATGGCAATCTTGCCGCCGTTAATCATGAATTTGAGCATGTCACCAAACGCCTGGGGAGAGCCAGACATCTCTAAGCCAACGTCAAAACCTTCAAAAATACACAACCTATCAAGAAAAGCCTTGGAAATTTTTTCTTTACCCACGTTGAGTGGAATGGCTTTCGGAACAACCTCCCTCACAAGGTTAAGACGATATTCGTTTAAATCCGTAATAACAACATTGCGTGCGCCGGCGTGAACAGCAACCATGGCGGCCATGATTCCTATCGGTCCAGCGCCAGTAATAAGTACATCTTCACCCAGCATATCAAAGGAAAGTGCGGTGTGAACAGCGTTACCAAAAGGGTCAAAACACGCAAGCAAGTCTGTAGAGACGTCTTGCGTTGACCTAAATACATTTTCAGCAGGCACGGCAATATATTCTGCAAAAGCACCATCACGGTTAACGCCAATACCAATGGTGTTTGGGCAAAGGTGTTTACGACCGCCCAGACAATTGCGACACCTGTTACAAACTACGTGACCTTCTGCCGAGACTACATCATCTATTTTGAGACCCTTAACACCCGGCCCAATCTCTGCAATAACACCAGCAAATTCATGACCCGTTATCATTGGCGTTTTAATCGTTTTCTGCGCCCATTCGTCCCAATTATAAATATGGACATCGGTGCCACAAATGGCTGTCTTTTGCACCTTGATAAGAACCTCATTACTGCCAACTTCTGGCATGGGAGCATCCTCTAACCAAATACCTTTTTCCCCGTGACTTTTAACCAGTGCCTTCATTGAGTAACTCCTATTTGATGTCTCAAAATTAATACGCCAAGAGTGGCTGTTTGATGAGATGACTATTTTAATTAATGTTACTTTGTACTTTGGATTTATTTTTGAGACATGCAATGAATAACTCAATTAAAACCAAATAATACCAACCACTTCACTGACTATACACCCATAGAATCGCCTTCCAATAATATTTTGAATGGCAAGCGCAACTTAGTGAAAACCTGTATTTATTGAGTTATTTCCATGACTTGCGCACCACCCTAGACTGCAGCCAAATAGCAGCATCAGTTGCTGATAAAGCCCAATAATAGTGGATTATAGTGGTTCATTTTAGTACTTATATAGTATTTGTACACTGGGATTTATTTGGTATCATCTATTATTAATTAATCTAACACGTGAATTGATCACCACAGGATAAAGAATGAGACTAAAGAAAGCATCAATTGCCTTAACATTATCACTAGCAATTTCAGGCACCTCTCAGGCAGGTTTTTTTGACAATCTTTTTGACTTCGGTCAAGAAAGTGCAGACAGTGTTGTTGAAGGCACAACCTCAGCAGTAAAAAGTGTCGGTGACTCCATTGCCGATTCCGCCAGCTTTATTACCTCAAACCTTACCGAACTTAAAATCAAGGCAAAGCTGGGTGATACCGATGCAGAGTATGAATTGGCTGTTATTTACGATACTGGCAACGGCGCTGAAGTAGACAAAGAAAAAGCTTTTGGTTTGTATGAAGATGCCGCCAACGGCGGCGTTATGTTGGCGCAATTTGCTCTAGCGCAAAAATACGATAAAGGCGAAGGGGTTGCACAAAACCCTCAAAAAGCTTTTCAGCGTTATTTAGAGGCTGCCGAGCAAGGCTACGCCAGAGCGCAATATCATGTTGGTGCTAAGTACGATAATGGTATAGGCACTCTAGAAGATAATACATTAGCACTGCAGTGGTACCAAAAAGCTGCAGATCAAGGACACATCGAAGCACAATACAGCACCGGCCAAAAATACCTTAATGGTGAAGGCGTGGAATCAAATTCAGTAACAGCGGCACAATGGTTGCTTTCTGCAGCAAAGCAAGGGCATAGTAACGCTCAAATTGCAATTGGCTCGCTTTATATGAACGCCGAAGGGGTTGACCACAACTTAGACGAAGCCTTAGCCTGGTTTGAAAAAGCAGGTGACCAGCAAGGAATAACGGTAGCTCAGTACAAAATCGGACTGTCGCTAATAGGTATCGATGACAAAAAAGCTTTTGCATGGCACTTAATGACTGCAAAAAAAGGACATACAGAATCACAGAACTCCATCGCATCAATGTATGACACCGGCACTGGTGTTGCTCTCGACCACTTCAATGCGATCGAATGGTACAAGGAGTCAGGCAACAGTGAAGCAATAACCGCATCACAAAACAAATTAGCCAAATCGTATACGGATAGCAATGAACATGAAAATGCCATTGCTTGGTATGAAAAGTCAGAGAATCAAGCTGGTATTACTGCCTCACAAAATGCTCTAGGTGACG